>OCTA010006043.1_pt1 | contig 10398 bp, 17 predicted proteins | sample 1538991 | NCBI WGS metagenome assembly OCTA01 (sample SAMEA3539302, study PRJEB22396) | soil metagenome | biome: tundra; feature: field; material: soil | place: USA | collected 2010-05 | depth 0.15 m | reverse complement strand
GCAACCATGCCAATGCTTTTTCAATGCCATTAGGAGGAGTCTTGGTAATGACGACCTTGTTATTGGTCTTAATGAACATTATTTTGGCAGTGTCGTTCGGGAAGAACTTGACTACATCTCCAATAGTCTTATGTTTGTACCATACATCAGACCCAAACATCGTTGGCTCGAATCCCAGTCCTGTCATTGTCAGTTCGTCTTCTGAGGTCAGACGAATAGTGTGAGCGGGAGGTTTGTTAAGCCCAAGGTGCGCCGTATATACCGCCTTGGAATTTGCAGGAGGAGGCAGCGGAGTAGTTGACTGCTGTGCAAAAATCGGTAGGTTCGTGACCTGAGTAACAGAATCCTTAACCTTTGACGTAGCTTGGGTAAGAAGAGAGAAGTTGTTCTTAATAAACGATAAAGCCTGGTTCCAGTTTACGAATGACCAATCCTCGTTCTGTTCACCGTAAACGGCGTGCTGAACAAAGTACTTCTTACCCGTGGGAGAAACGGCTTTCATTCCAACTGCCAATACGTTGAACATCGCTGGGATACCATTGGCATCTACCTTCGTCTTAAATATCGTCATTCCGCTCGATATACCATTGGGGTGAACCGTAACCCCAACTGTCTGATTGGCAATAATCTGCAACGTGTTAATTTCAACCGGAGCCAGTGTGTATTCGGTCGAAGGAGCGATGGGATGGTTCCAGCCGGAGCCAACCAACGGAGACAGAATAGTTTTAGATGGAGTTCCAGTTTGATTTGGATTTTTCCCTCCAAATACTGATAATCCAATCCACGCTTTGCCCTCGTCGTAATACTCATTCGGAAGAGCATTAGAAGTTTGGGATTTGCAATATTCAAATGCATCGGTCCAGTTATTGAACGTAGGACCAAGAGCCTTCGTGGACTTCATACATCCCATGAATGTGCCATCGGAAAACGCAAAGAACTGGAATCTTTCTTCTCCGGGGAAGTATGCCTTGTAATAATGATTCACGGGTCTCCAGGCCATCTTGCATTTTTCTAGCAAGTCGGTTTCCTTGGAGGCATCCAGTTTGATTTGGATTTTTCCCTCCAAATACTTTTGCTTTTCGGAAACTTTTTTCGCCGGCTGATAGTGATACACTCCCGGTTGAGGCTTGACGAAACTGCTCTGGTTATTCATCACCCAGCCTTCGATTTCATCCCAGCTATCAAACACCTTAACATCGGCGTCAATCGTATCTTCGGCAGAAAATATCCCATTCGTATGAAACTGTATCGTATATTGATTCTGAACGGTGTTACCCTTCTTGTTCTCATACGGTGCCTGAGTAGTCCACTCTTCACCAGCATCAGATTTCTGGAACTTGTTCTTCGCCAAGAATTGCTGTTGCTCTGGCGTGAATTCCTGTACAGGACTCTGAGTAATTTTACGAATGTCTTTCTCTAACTCGGGATGCTTACTCACGTATCCAAGAACACGCAAGATAAGGCGCTTAATAATCGGAGAGACATTTGGAAGATAGCGAGAAAGGCTGGTAATTTTGGAACGTCGGTCCAAATCGGTTGGTGCAACGTACATTCCACCTTTGTTCAAAAGCTCGCCGGTATTGTGTTCCAAGTCATAGATATGGTCAACAATACCCGCCATGTCTTCCACGTCTCCGCTTTGAGCGTGGGGCATCAGTTTGATAAAGGATGCAACGCCTTCACCCCATTTAGGTCCACCATAAGCGCCGCCCCAGTTGAGACTCTGATAAGCAAGCAGAATATCGTTCCAAGTCAGTCCAGACTTATTGATAGCAGTCTTAACAGCAAGAACGGTGTGAGGACTAATACGACCAGCGGCATAGCTCGGATCATTGACTCCTTCGGTAAGTCCTTTCTTCTGTTTGAGCCATTGCTTCATTTTCTCCTTCTCGACTTCGTCCGAGTAATCGTAAGGTTCGCCTCCCCAATCGGCTCCCGGTGGGATTTCCACTTGGGGAATATCGTAATCAGTATCGTCGGGTTCCGATGGCACTGAGGGCTGTGGTTCAGGCTCGGGTGCCGTTGGTTCTGGTTCAGGCTCGGGTGCCTGTACAGGTTTCCCTACCTTTGGCATTTCTGGGTCTGTGGGAACAGAATCGGCTGGGTCGGGCGACATGGCGTCATATTCTTTACAGAACTTCAGGAGGCGTTTTACCGAATCCACATGAGTCTTCATGCCGGGAATCTTCTCGGAAATAGCAGCATCAAACTCAGCCTTGGAAATTGTTCCTCCGTTCTTGTTGTAAATAGAAACTAACCTATGACGGAACGCCTGCCAGTCGCTTGCCTTGGTGACGATATATCGAAATTCGGAGACAAGCGTGAGGCGTAAGTGAGCCATCATCTTACGGGTAATCTGAGTAACAACTTCATCATACACTTGGTCAATAATCTTACGAAGACCCGAAGGAACCACGCCAACTCCAATTGGAACGTCTTCCACGTCTCCCCAGTTTCCGACGAACATAGCGCCCATAGGATTGGCACCGTACATAGCAGCAGTACCAACTGCGGATTTGAATTTGTTGGATTGTTGTGGCGTGAGATTTCCCGCATACTTTGAATTGCCAACATCGGGGTCGCCCCGTGGACTTCCCAATAACCCATGCATCAACTCCATTGCATAGAAGTCGTAGAACATACGGGTAGCCTTCTCACGGGTGTCAATATCCTCCTTGCCCTTCTTAATGACATTTACGAATGGGGCATGATAGTGGACTCCCTCGTTGACTTGACGTAGTTGTTCTTTGAGTGAGATGGCCATAGTAATACAGGTATAAATATACGAGCATATGGGAAAGACGGGGAAAAGAAGAATGGTGGAGCCGCCGGGAGTCGAACCCGGGTGTTAAATTCGTATCGTATAAAGCACTACATGTTTATCTGATTGAATTTTCGTACCACGCCCGAAATCAGCATCATGGCGAAGGACTAGACATACGCAGGTATGTCGGCAGTTCTGAATTAGCACACAGAAGAGTGTTCCTCGCTGTTTACTCAGCACCCTTGTAGCGAGAATCCGCAGGTGCTTACTGTTAGGCGAAAGCCAAGTCAGCAACGGGTGCTTCCACTTCGCCGAGGGCGAAATCGAAGTCCACAGAGGCTAATTCGTTAAGACGGTTAGCAATTGATTTTCGGTCTGATTTTTAAGGAGCCATCTGACCAACTCCTACATGCACTCTACACTCAAAGAACTTAATCGAGACCATTTCGGCCCCACATCGTTTATAAATATGCCAGAACATCCCAAAGATGTCAACTCTTTTTCGACAGTAATCTAAACCCTTCGGCGAGAAACTTATCAGCATCTTTTTCACATGATGTTAAAAACTTTTCCTTTTCTTCATCAGAGGAACACAAAGAAAGTCCACGGGCTGCCGCAGCGATAATAACTTCTTCGAATGCCTCCAAAAGAATCTCAAGTTGATTACTGGTTTCACTCACAATAATCAAATATACCAGAACATCCCAAAGATGTCAACTGTTTTCTTTAACACGGTTTATCGGCGGAAAATCAGCCAAAGTATTACGATAAGAAGAACGAATCCAAGGGAAATATACATAAAATATGCTTTCTGTTTAGGAGTTTACGGCAGATAACATCCGCCATCTGTAAATATACCACAACATTCCGAAGATGCCAACTGTTTTTATGCAGGTGTCATTTTTAGATATTTGACATTCTCCGATTGGCGAAAATACGTTCTCAATCTATCTTCTAGTCCTATGGGAAGTTTGTCCCGAGATGCTAGTATTCCCGCCTCATTGTCATCCATGTCAAAATGCGTCATGGGAATTCGACGATTATGTGCAGCAATAAATATAGTTATCCTCCACGGTTTCTCATCCGGTATGGTATTTTTTGAAAGTAACAGTAGAAAGTTCCTCCCCGATGTCTGAACGACATACTTCTTCCCGAATACCTCTTCGATGAGTATTTTAAGTTTGACCATGCATATAAATATAGCCCATTAAGTATGGATGCCCAAAAATTATGGTATGTTCATTGCTCGTTAAAACGAACCCTGATGTAATTATCGTTTATTGGAATGAGGTCAACATCCTCTTTGGCAGGACACATTTTCCATGCACAGGGATAGTCTCCCCGTATTGCCATCGGCACATAAACTTTCTCGGGGTTTCCCAAAAATGCTGCCCACCAACTAAAGGTTGATTGCGGTATAATCAATCTCTTGGCGTACCGCATGAACGTAAAGTCAGACATCGTATCCCCGCTTTTCATGGTCACATTTTTGACTCCCTCGAACGCTTTTAACAACGCATCACTGGGGTCGTTGGTGACTAAAACGCAGTTCCTATAGTCAAGGGACTTAACTATTTGTACAAACGTCGGGATCGGGACCAGCAAATCCGCACGGTTTCCTTCATTGTATTTTCCCCGAATATGAATAACAATATCGTCCGCATGAGGTTTCTCGTACGCCGAGTCGTCGTACTTGAACCACTTAAATATCTTGTCACGGTGAGGGAAATAGTAGTAATGCTTTTGCCAATACCCATGAAGAAAGATACACCCGCCGTGACCCATCACTGCATCCATATCGAGGTATTGAAGGTCGTGAGCACATGCCATCGTGTTTTCCTTCACTTCCTTGCCATTAACCCCTCCAGCAGCGGGAAAGTTTTTGAATAGCAAATCTCTTCTGTTTTCAGGGTCGCTGATTTCGAGTTTGTATCCTTTTCCTTCGGCTATGATACGTCCAATTGCGTATTGAAACATAAGATTTCCGAGTTCTGCCTTGAAACATGTTATAATCATTTTTTGTCCTTATCTGTAAAAATTCCTTTGTCATCACTGTACATTACATCTTTGATGACCATCTTGTCCACGTTGACCTCCGACTCCCCCTCAAAGTAAACATCACCTTTGATAGTAAAGCATTTTTTGTGAAGAATGTCAACATCTTTCTCCTTAACCACCAACCATAGAGCCAACGTATCATCACTCGTGGGCACCAGACGCAGTACGTCAACTTTGATATGGTCGAAGTGCATAGTAACACGGGGTCGCTTATCCAATTTATGGTTGAATTCTTCCACTGCCTCACGTAATACGTCAGGCTGGAATTTGTAGTGTTTGAATACGGGCGGGATTTCAATCGGATAACGATAGTTTACCCCTCGATTCATTATAACGCTTTTGGAGTCAAATTTCATAACACCAATAAATAGTGGCAATCTATTTATAGATGGTATGTTCAACGACGTTTTAGTAATAGCCGATGCTTTCGTGGAACCTCCCTCCGAGGTTCTTCCGTTAAGAACAATAACAATGATTGTTCATTGTAATTTGGGAATGAATATTCTTCTACAAAGTACCCGAGAAATGAAAGATTTCATTTATCGGTTCGCAAAACCCAGAGGACTGATGGATTATATTGACTATATTTTATGCGAACAAGAACAGGAAAGCGGAATGAGAATTGATGTAGTGAAGTCCTACCCCAATACTATTGTGGTAAAATGGATAAGGATAGAAAACCAGCTTACACTGCTCGGGCAGATTAAGTCACTAGCCGGTAGATAAGGAATGCCAAAAAGTGCGAGTAGAGCACGCACCAGTTATTGATGGTCGTTAACACGTTGAGCAGCATTGGATTCCGCCTCCTTCCGCTTCTCTTCAGCATGTCGTCGCTCGGCGGTTCGAAGCTTTTCCGTCTCGACCATTTCGTTAATCCACGCATCAACTTCTTTACGAATTCCCTTCAACGTACGATTGCGCCTGCGAATATCACGAGAGAGGAATTGATTGCTCTCCGTAAGAGATTCGGTAACGAGGTCTTTGAGTTCCTCTAACAACTTGATTCGACTCTTTTGAAATTGATGCATAACATAGATACATAGGTGTTTACGGGCTGAAAATAGGAAGTTGACAAAACTTTCGGAGTGTGTTACATTGATGCTAATGAATGATATTGTAATGACCGAAACTGTTCCCACGGAAATCGTCACACCCGTTAGGGCACGAGCAACTTTCCGCCTCATTTGTGTAAGCAAGTGCAAAAAATTCGCTCTTGAGGTCTCCAAGGCTCAACTCGGACCTACCCGTCAGAAAATGTTTACTAGAGTTAGCGAAGATTTCCTCGTCGCTTGTGAAGCCAACCTCAAAACGTTTATCCATTCTCGGGTCAGGAGCCATCCATCAAAAGGAAAGACCTTGACATAGGATTCAGCTTCTGGTATTATCCGCACCATGAGACAATGTGAAGATTCATACCGAGACGACGAATATCACTGCGAATCGCAGATGATTTCGATGTGCTGCAAGGCTCCACCCCTCGGAAGCGTGGATGAGGACGCCTTTGGGCACTCGCACGGGGTCTGCTCAGAATGCAAACAAGAAGCCAACTTTGAGAAGGATACCGAAGATGAAAGTAGTCGCTAAATTCCTTGGCAGAGTCAACGAATATAACAACCCCCCTGCCCTCTCCTATGTCACACTAAAGAACGTGGATACCAACGAGAAAATTGATACGGATGCGGTGTCACAACTTCTTTTGGAAAATGGTCTTACCCAGCCCGACTGCGAGTTTGAAATCCTCGTTCAAGAAACTGATGCGGGACAGACTGTCGGCAGTATTACCAAACTCGAATCCCGCAAATCCCCAGAAGAAGTAGATGCCAATCCCCCCTCCGAACCACCCGATTTTGCAATATGAAACGAGTTGAACTCATAGAACGTGGTGGAAAATACTCCCTCCGAAAATAATAGTATGACATGGGCAGATACAGTCAATGGAAGCTACGAAGCAATCGGCGGGATGTTCATGCTCGCCAACTGTATCAAAGTGCATAAGGATAAAGAAGTGAAAGGCATTTCGCTCGTCTCTTCTGCCTTTTTCTGCTCTTGGGGATGCTGGAACATCGTGTATTATCCATCCTTGAACCAGTGGATGAGTACAATTGGTGCCGCTCTATTGGCGTTTTTCAATATCATATGGCTCTGCCAAGCGTTTTACTACACTCGACGAAATAAAAGAGAATGGAAGGAACTAGCAGAAAATTCCTATGACCAACTCTTTGGCAAAAAACCAAAACTATGAACTACAAAACACCCCAAGAAGCCATTGCCGCCTGTGAAGCCGAAAACGAACGTGCATGGAACGAGTATCTGAAAGTAAACCGCCTCGACCCCAAATTTCCAGAACCGGGGGTCGCAGCCAAAACCATATTCCGTGCCGGTTACATGGCGGGTGTCCGATTCGTCAGCCGTGCCCTAGTTGAAAAACTGATGTCCCAAAGCAACCCCCATATCACCGAACCCTCACCACAATCATGAACTTCACTGTCCTGAATCACATGGACCGCCTATCGGCAATGGATATAACGAAACCTATGAAGACAACCCCAGTACTGTATGTGCAAGGTATTCCCCCTGACTCCGAAAAGACAGACCTTCAAGAGAAGATTGAGAATATGCATTTCGAACTCCTCGAAAGAGAAGATGTCATAAACCTTCTCAAAACCACGGCAGAGAGATTGAAAAGAGACCTCAAAACGGAGGTCGGCAATCGTGACCACTTCCGCCAACTCATCGCCCAACAAGACGCCTTCATAGAGGAAGCCAAGCGCCAAATCGAAGAGTACAAAATCAAGCAGGAAGCCGAACTCAAGGCCAAGACAACCGAAGCCGAACACCTTGCCAAACAAGCCATCCGCCTCAACGAAGAAAACTCCAAGCTTCTAACGGAACATGCGGACATCATGTCCCACAACAATCAACTCGACGGTCAAATGCCTCTCCTAATGGACGAGAACAACAAGTTCCGTGAGCAAACCACTCGGCTCATTGAAGAGAACCGTAAGCTTCAAGACAAATTGAATAATCTTACGTGTGAGGGATTCAGGTCCGGCAGAGCAGACTCCTATTGTGGCGAATGCCTTGAATGCCACTCCATGCAAGCCGAACACGCTCTTGGAGAAGCAGCCTCGGCACTCCGCTTCGAGAGAAGTATCGCATCCTATAAGGATACCATTATTTCAACCTTGAGAAAGGCGCTTAACACATTGAACTCCATGACTTGCCTCTCGTGGCGGAAGCAAGCGAAAACTTACCGTGATTGCGTGAATACTGTCGCTGCTACCCAAGGCAATATTGATAACCTCCGAGAACAACAGAAAAAGGGAATGCCCGTCGGAGGACACCAATAATGAAAACATATCGAGTATCCTATTTCGACAGTGATGGATGCGACGGACCAGGTCAAGAAACGAACTTGCTGGAGTTCGAGGCGAAAGACAAGCGGGACGCTCTACGCCAGTTCGAATGTTTCAAAACGTCCTATCGAAAAGAAGCATTATACGAGGAGGATGCTGATGAGTTGGAACTCTATCGCATAGACGTGAAGGAAAAGAAGACGAAAATCGTATGAACCCCAACGACAACTGCAAAGTTCACCTTGTCGAACCAGAGTTCGGTCCACCTTACTACCGCAAATTCGCCTTTTGTTCAGATGGTAATGTAGTCAGCGGACATGGAATGACCTATGATGCTGCCGAGATGGATGCCGCAAGGGAAGTCCAGTTGAGAGAGAACTATCTCGCCTTGCCTGACATAGAACGTCTGAAAATCCTGATGCAAGGAAGCCTTTTGGATACTGATAAACAAGAATCCATTCGTATCATGGCAAAACTACTCATTGAAACTTATGAATTACAAACGTCATTCCACTCCGATAAACACTAAACTTGGACGCTGCGGTGCGAATGGAAAAGTTATCTTTCGCACCGAAGGAGCCGCTAAGAAACGTATCAAAGAGATTCTCTTGGAAGAATCCAATCGGTGCAATAACTATATGCGTGCCTTCCCATGCAACCACTGCGGCTACTGGCACCTGACTTCACAACCATCCCAATACCAACCCACCCCAAAAACGAATTATGAAACACAACTTCCCTAATAGCCCGTGGTGGACATACGTAGAAGCTATCGAAGCCCTTGACGCCGAATATAGAGCCAAGAGAGGACATCTGCGTGCGGTTTTGCAAGTAGAACAAACGAAATGTACTCATCCAAAAACAACGTACCATCCTGACCCGTCGGGAAATAATGATTCCTTTACGAAATGTGATGTGTGCGGAAAAGAACTATGAAAATCATCCACCGTGGTCAATTACCCCCTCCTCGCATTTTCAGTGGCACTTGCCCTAACTGTCAAACTGTCGTAGAATGTGAAAACTCAGAAATCACTGTGAATGATGCCGGCGGCCGAAATGGTGGTGTATATTACGGACCATTATATACGTTTCAATGCCCGCTGGAAAAATGCAAGACGACCATAGTACTCACGGAAGGAAATAACCCGTGAAAATAGGTGACAAAATTCGCAGAGTCCTCGCCCAGAACCCCGAGATTAAGAACCGTAAAGCGGAGATAAACGCCATCCCGATTTCAAGAACGATTGCTCCGCTTTGGAATGGAATTCAAAGCCTATAAACTAGAAGAACCAGGAGATAAAGATACCGAAATAGCCATCCGAGAAAGCTTCTGTGAAGACCTCGTTCGGTGTATAGAAAATAATCTCGATAATCCCGAATATGTCAAACGCCTTGCCCAATCATTCCCATTGTGAACTCGCTTGCCTGCAATGATTTCAGCCTAACCCCCGTGGTGAAGTGGTGCTTGGAAGATATTCTCTGCATGAAGGATTATGATGTCAATGTCCGATACTGCATCTTTACGGACATGAGAGCCGGTGAGTTCACCCAACCCAACCAAGTCTGCGTCTCCCAAACCCTCGAACACCACCATAGTTTCCGCACCCTCTTCCATGAACTGCGGCACTACTACCAGTTCAAAACAGGAATGTTTTCCTTCGATGCCCATTCCTATTACTCCCCAGTGAAACCCGAATGGGATGAACAACGCAGAAGCCTCGAACGCTACTTCGATTACCTCAACTTCCCGTGGGAAATGGATGCCGATAAATTTGCGTTTGAAACCCTACGACAATTCTGGAAGACCTCGCTCGGCATATCCTATACTCTTAAATCCCCTCCCGTCCTTAAAGATATGAAAGACTTCGTGGTAAACCCCGTCCAAGCAGACCCCTCTTACCCCACATTCTTATATTAGTACGGCGTCTGACCACTCGGAGATGGTCTCGCTCGACGACCACTGTTCTCCAACCAATCGTCCACTTCCAATGAATGATCTCGGTAATATTGCCACCCCGTTGGAGTAACTGGGTCTTTCTTTCCACCCTCGCAAATCAAAAACGCCGCAACGTTTTCCAAATACACCACTTTATCCTTTAACTCTTTTTTCATATCTTTTTTTTCTCTTCTTGGGCTTCTTTACCCACTTCGCCTTCATAGGCTCTAAATCATACATAACAAAAAATCCCATCATAGCACCATATTCTTCTTCCCTACTAT
>OCTA010006041.1_pt1 | contig 10399 bp, 14 predicted proteins | sample 1538991 | NCBI WGS metagenome assembly OCTA01 (sample SAMEA3539302, study PRJEB22396) | soil metagenome | biome: tundra; feature: field; material: soil | place: USA | collected 2010-05 | depth 0.15 m | reverse complement strand
CCTCGGTGGAAGAGGTGGCCGCGCGCATCGTCGAGTTCCTCGAAATGCGCATGCCTGAGGGGCTCATCGGCAAGCTCAAAATGCTGCCCAAGCTGGCCGACATGGGCGCCTTCTTCCCGAAGACGGTTTCGAAAGGTGCCTGCCAGGAAGTGGTCCGCACCGGCGGTTTTTCGCTGCTCGATTTCCCCGTGCTCCAATGCTGGCCCGAGGACGGCGGCCGGTTTATCACGCTGCCTATGGTTTTTTCGCGTAATCCCGATACAGGCAAACGCAACTGCGGCATGTACCGCATGCAGGTGTTTGACGAGCGCACCGCCGGCATGCACTGGCAGACCCACAAGCAGGGTGCCGAACATTATCGCCGCGCGCAGCACTACGGTAGCCGGCGCATGGACGTAGCCGTGGCCATCGGCTCCGACCCCTCCACCATGTACTCGGCCATCTTGCCGCTGCCGCCGGATCTCGACGAAATGCTGATCGCCGGATTCTTGCGGCAGAGCCCGGTGGAGATGGTGAAGTGCCAGACATCGGACCTGGAAGTGCCGGCCAACGCGGAAATCGTGCTGGAGGGCTACGTCGAACTGGGCGAGTTGCGCACCGAGGGACCGTTCGGCGATCACACCGGTTACTATTCGCTGGCCGATGAGTACCCGGTGTTCCACGTCACCTGCGTCACGCAACGCAAAGACCCGATCTACGCCACCACGATTGTGGGCCCGCCGCCCATGGAGGACTACTACATGGGCAAGGCCGTCGAGCGCATTTTCCTGCCGCTAATGCGCCTGCAATTGCCCGAAGTGCGCGACATCGCCATGCCGCCCGAAGGCGTGTTCCACAACCTGATTCTGGTTGCGATTCGCAAATCGTACCCCGGCCACGCGCGCAAGGTGATGCACGCCATCTGGGGCCTGGGCCAGGCCATGTTCTCGAAGTGCATCGTGGTGGTGGATGAGGACGTGGACGTGCAGAACTACCGCGAGGTGGCGTGGAAGGCGCTGAACCACATCGACCCCGAGCGCGACATCCAGTTCGTGCTGGGCCCCGTGGATTCGCTCGACCATTCCAGCCGCCTGCCGAACTACGGTTCGAAGATGGGCATCGACGCCACGCGCAAGTGGCCCGGCGAGGGCTTCACGCGTCCCTGGCCGGGTGAAATCCGGATGTCGGAGGAAGTGAAGCGCCGGGTGGACGCCTTGTGGAAGACGGCGGGGTTGTAAAGGGTGGGTACCGCCAACCTGCGATGGGTCAGGCCTTGCCCCATTGATTAATTCCAATCGAGGCTTGGCCCAAAATCTCTTTCACAAGCGAGCCGTCGATGGTGTCGCTCTTGTGGGGGTTGGGGATGCGCACCTTGAGGGTCCCTTTCTGCATGAACTGATGACGCCCGCCGGATATCGGCCCCTCGAAACCAAGGCTGCGAAATCTGCGGATCAATTCTTTTCTGGAGATCGGCTTTGCCATCGTTCACGCGGCTCTGGATGGCAAACTGATCCTGCCGATCCGAGGGATGGGATCGTGGTCGCGGATCTTCAATACAAGCCACTCCTCGAGAACCTCTTGGAGCACCGCACGGCACTTGTCAAGCGTGGATTCGTTCGCCCACACTCCCGCCAACCCAGGAATCTCGCCAAAACAGGTTCCGTTTTCGAGGGTCTTGAACTGCGCCCTTTTCATCGCCTCGTGGATGTAGCGGGTAAGCATCGACTCAATGATACCCGGAATCCTCCTTCCACCCCAAGTTTGCAGCGCCAGCGATCGCCTGATAGACTGAATTGAGCCTTCACGGTGGGTGTAGCTCAGCTGGTAGAGCGCTGGATTGTGGTTCCAGTGGTCGAGGGTTCGAACCCCTCCACCCACCCCAAGCCGCCGTGTGAACCCCACCATTACCGGTACTTTTTAGAAGATTCTAGCCCGTACCCCATGGACTGTACATTCCTTTGGAATGGGACCATCATACAATTTCGAGGATGAATGTCGGCTGAAGTCATTCACGGGGATCGGCGAGTCGACCGGCGCTATGACGTCGAGTTGGAACTCCGCTTCCACTACACCGATGAAGCAGGTGCACTGCGCATTGGCTGCGGAATAACCGCCGAGCTGAGCCGGGGCGCAATCCTGTTTCTGACGGAGGATCCCCCGCCGGCAGGTACCGATGTGGAAGCGCACATCGCGTGGCCCTTCCTTCTGCAGGACACCTGCCCGCTCGAATTGGTTTTGCGCGGCTCCATTTCCGGTGTCAGTGATCGCGGTACGGTCATGCGGATTCGCAGTTACGAATTCCGCACTTGCGGGGAAAGGTCGTTTTTCGAGACCGCCCAGCATTCCGGAGCCTGGCGCGTAGCCTGAGACCACCACGGCGCGCATAAGTCGCGCCGCAGCACGCAACTGCCCGCGGGCGACCACCCTTCCACCCTTACTGCCCCGCCGCGCCGCTCCACTCGGAATAGAGCCGCCGCTCCCAGGTCGGCCGCCAGAGCCGGAAGCGACCAGCCGGCCGGCTCTGCCAGAATGTGGATGCCGCCCAGGCGGGTAATGCAGATCGTGCAATCCTGCGCTTCGTCATCCTTGGCCGCTGCCGCGGTCTCCAGGATCCGCTCCGCATTCCGTAAGAGTCCATCCACGGAACTCTCATCGGCAGGCGGGCCGCGGATTCCACAGTTCTTTACCCCTGGCCCCCCGGCCCCCGAGCTACTTCTTGGACGGCAGCGTCGACATGATCTTCCGAATATATTCCTGCGTCTCGGGTATGGCTGGTATCCCGTCGATCGCATTTACCCGGGCCGGACCGGCGTTGTACGCGCCCAACGCCAGAGGGAGGTCTTTGTAGACGGTCAGCAACTGTTTGACGAACCAGGCGCCGGCATCCAGGTTCTCCTTGGGATCGAAGGGGTCCTTGACGCCCAACTGTGCGGCTGTGCCGGGCATCAACTGCATCAGGCCCATGGCCCCCTTGGGAGAGACGGCGCATGGCCGCGCGCCGGACTCCTGGTGGATCATGCTGCGCAGCAGTTCGGGCTGTAAATCCTGCTGTTTAGCCGCACTTTCGATGAGCGGGTCAAGCTGCGAAGCCGGAAGCGGATCGCAATCGCTTCCGGGGATTTCGGGGGCCATGACCGGAACCAGCCCGGTTTGGGAGGGCGGCCCGAGTAGAAAAAACGATTCCGAGGAGCGGTCGCCCACCTGGCTGGCGATCGAGGCCCGCTGGGCCGCCAGCGAGGGCTGCATGGCCGTGACAGACTGTTGCTGCACTGCGACCGGTTTTTCCGCGGCTGGTTTTAAATCGGCCGGCGGGGGAGCGTCCTGGGCGAAGCCGTGCGCCCCAAGCGCCAGCAAAACAACAAATGCATTCGGCAGTTTCATGAAAATACACTCGAAATGTTAACGTATTTCGCCGATTTAATTAATGGCGGGGCAGGAAGCCCTACCCAAAAGGATCGGCTATGGAAATCCATTCGTTGTACGGAGTCAGCCAGACGACGCCGATCGATCCGGCTTCCAAGTCGCGTGAAGATATAGACGCGCAGCAAGCTATGATCGCGGCGGTTCGAGCTTTGAATAAGTCGGAATTGCTGGGCAGCGGGCGCGAATTGAAGTTCACGCGCGACACCCAGACGCAGAAAATGGTTATCCAAATCGTCGACAAGAGCGGCGACGTAGTGGACCAGATCCCCCCCGAAGAGGTCCTGCGGATTATGGCGAATTTGGGGAAACCGGTAAATAAATAGGTTGAAACCGTGATGTGGAAAAACGCTTACCTGGAAAGTCGAGTGCTTTCGGCCAGCCCGCTGGAACTGATCTGTATCCTGTATCAATGCGCGCTCGATTCGGTTCAAGACGCTCGACGGCACCTGGCGGCCGGGGATATCGTTGCCCGATCGCGGTCCGTTTGCCGGGCGGTCGGCGCCATTTCGGAACTCGATGGGTCTCTGAATCACGCCGATGGCGGGGCCATCAGCCGAAACCTGGGGGAGTTGTATCAGTACATCAGGCAGCGCCTGACCGAGGCCAACATGCGGCAGATGGACGCTCCGCTGGCGGAAGTGGAGTCCTTGCTGACCACGCTTTCCGAAGCCTGGAAGGCCGCCAGCGTCCAGCCGGACCATGAATCCAGCGCCATGCCGGCGGGCGCGCAGTTTCCAGCCGCGGCCTGGTTGCAATCGGATGGTGGCAGTGCGCATTTGTGGAGCGCCTAGGGCTCATCGGGAGGCTTGAGGCCCTTCATCACCAGGCTGGCCATGCCCAGGCCCCCGTTCGCGGAAAGAGATTGCGCGAACATCTCCTGGGCGTACTCCATGGCCGACGACCCAGCCTCATCGTCGCCCGTTCCCAGCCAGCCGCCTTCGGAATCGCGCATCGATTTCAGCATCTGACCGATGAGCAGCGCTTCGAACTGGCATGCGGCGCCTTTTATCTTGGCCGTGTCGTTGGCGCCATTCGCCGATGAGGCGAGCGCTTCCGGGGCTGCGCTCGAGACGGGTGCAATCATAGTCGTGCCTCCTATCACACCGGTACTACAACTCGCTCCACCGCGGCGCTGTGGGGCAGACGATCGGTTTGTGTCGTCTGCCAACATGTACAAAGTTGGCAGACCAATGGTCTGCCCCACAAAGTGAACAGTGCTGCTCCTAAATCACTTCCAATTCCGCCTCCAAAGCTCCAGCGCTCTTGAGGTTTTGGAGAATCGCAATAATGTCTCGCGGCGTCGAACCAATTGCGCTCAGCGCCCGAACCAACTCTTCCACCGTGGCGCCCTCCTTCAGAATCAGGTTGCGAGCGGCCTGCTCCTTGACACTCGTCGACACCTGCGGCGTCACCTGCGTGGTCCCGCCCGACAGGGCGTTGGGTTGCGACACCTGGAACTCAGTCTGAATTTCCACCGAGAGGGTGCCCTGCATGATGGCCACCGGCGAGATGTGAACATCTTTTCCCATCACGATGGTGCCCGTGCGCTCATTCACAACGATCCGCTCCGCCCGGTCGGGCTCCACGGTAAGGCGTTCCATCTCGGCCACGAACTCGGTTGGGTTCTTCAGGTATTCCTCCGGTAAAACGACCGCTACCGCGGCCGAGCTTTCGGCGTGCGCCACCGCGCCAAATCGCTTGTTCACAGCCTCGGCAATGCGGGCTGCCGTGGTGAAATCGGCCTCCCGCAGTTGCAGACGAAGCTCTTTCCCGATCTTGAGAGTAGGTGCGGCCCGTTCGATGATGGCGCCCCCGGGAAGCCTTCCCACGGTAGGATGATTGACCACCTGGCTGTTGCCGCCGCTGCCGGCGACGTAACCGCCCAGAACCGCTGGCCCTTGCGCCACCGCGTAGGTCTGGTTGTCCGGCCCCCTTAGGCCAGTCATCAGCAGGATGCCGCCTTGCAGGCTGGAACAGTCGCCGATGGCCGCCACCGTGACGTCGATTCGAGATCCGGGCTGGGCATAGGGAGGCAGGGTTGCCGTGACCATGACCGCGGCGGTGTTCTTAACCTGAATCGCGTTCGGTGACACGGTCAGCCCCATGCGTTCCAATAGGTTCGTCAGACTCTGCGCGGAAAGGACGGTTTGCCGCCGGTCGCCGGTGCCATTCAGTCCCACCATCAGGCCATATCCCATCAGTTGGTTGTCGCGCACCCCTTCCAAGCCCACCAGCTCTTTCAGGCGCGTAGCCGCCACCGCATCGCTCTCGCAATGGCAGGCCAGCAAAACCGAAACCGCCAGGATGATCCGTTTCATAGCGTCCCCTCAAAAAGGAAGCAATCCCATAATCAGGCGCCACAGGATGAAGGGGCGGCGTATGGCGTCGTTGACCACGCCTTTGCCATCGACTCTGATCTCCATCTGGGCGATCTGGTTGGATTGAATGGAATTGTCGGTGGCCAGGTCCGCCGGGCGCACCACGCCGCGAACCACCACCATCTGGTGTTCCGAGTTCACCACTACCTCTTTGTTGCCCTGCACCACCAGGTAGCCATTCGGCAACACGTGAGTGACGCGCGCGCTCAACGTCGTGCTCAACGTGGCCGACCGGCTGGTGCTGCCTTGCCCGTCCAGTGAAGTCGCGGTGTTGGCGCCGGCGAGATTCGCTAAGGCGCCGCTGGCGCTCTTCTTCCCGGCCAGCGAGGTCACCGAACTGCTCAGGGCGGACGTGCGCTGGGTCTTGGTGGCGCCCTGCGCCACCGCCGAGGCGCTTTCCGCCACCACTATCGTGATCAGGTCATCCACCTGGCTGGCGCGCACATCGCTCCCCAATTCGACCAGCCGCGAAGCCGGCGACCAGAGGGATCCCGGTGACGGCTGCGCCGGCGGCGAGCTGGGGTGAGCCAGCGCCTCCTGGATATACCGGTCGAGGGCACTCGGTTCCGACGTTTTCTTGGTCTTCGTATTGGCAGCCAACAATGCTCCCGATGTCGACAGCACCAGGAGCCAGGCTAGGGTTTTATTTGGCGAGCGCATATCATTTCCCGAGGGCGCCGCCGGCATCGAGAAAGGCCTTGCCCTTCCCGTCCACACGCGCCTGAAATACCTTATTGCTGGAGGGGTTGCGAATCACGATCGTGTCGCCGCTATGGCCTGCGGATTCCGCCTTCCCGGTGAAGGCCAGATGTGCCGCACCGCTGCGCACCTCCACTTCCACCATGTCCCCGCGGTTCACATCCGGCGGCATCATGAGCTGGCCCAGGTGGATTTCCGTTCCCGGGGCGAAAGCCCGCATCGGCGCCCGTCCCACAACCTGGTCCACCGTCTGGGCCAAGTCACTGGTAATCGGAAAACGGTCGGCCGTTTCCACGCGGACCTGGCTGGCGACGATCGCCTCTCCCCTCTTGAGTGCTTCGGTCGCCACTACACGGGGCGCGGGGGCCGATATCAGAACCCGTGCCCAAATCCCAAATCGTTGGTTCTCGCCGTAGATGACGTTGCCGCGCCACTCCACCGCGATGCGCGCCGTGGGCGATGCCGGAGCTGCCAGACTCTCGCGGCGAAACTCCAGCCGGCCCAGCGGAACCGGATACAGGCTGGTCTCCACGATTTCGATTTTGAGATCGGGGATCGGAAGCGCCAGCCGCATGGCTTCCAGAACCCGGTCTCGATCCAGCATCTCCGTTTGCCGTTCGAAGCAGATACTGGCCTCCGGGTCGAGGGCCACGGAGTAGCGTTGCGCCAGCGCCGCCAGTTCGACGGGGCGGTAGAACCGGCGCATTCCAGGCTGAGGAGCCGGGGAAAGCTGCGTCTCCGGCGGAAGTTGGCCAAAACCTGGGAGGGACACCGCGAAATCGCGCGCCAGAATGCGGTCTCCCTCCACTTCCACGCACTTAGGGGTTTGCGCGGGAGTGAGGCACGCAAACCACAACAGTACGATGCATAACCGAGTCATTGCTTGAGATTGTTGACCTGCTGATACATTTCGTCCGCGGCCTTGACCACCTTGGAATTGGCCTCGTAGGCGCGCTGCGCCGCAATCAGGTTAATGAATTCCTCTACAATGCTGACGTTGGACTGTTCCGTGTAGCCCTGTAGCAGCGTGCCCAAGCCCTCTTGCCCGCCGGGATTCGCTACTACCGGTTCTCCGGATGCATCCGTTGGCAAATACAGATTCTGGCCGACACTGTTCAACCCGGCGGGATTCTGAAATCCCGCAATTTGGATCTGCCCGGCGCGTTGCGACGAGGTCTGTCCGGGAAGGTTGTAACTGACCGTGCCGTCCGTCGCGATGGTGATGGACTGGGCGGCGGAGGGGATGGTGATGGCCGGCTCGATGGGGTCCCCATTGGAGGTCACCAGATTGCCCGTTTTATCGAGTTGGAAGTTGCCGGCGCGCGTATAGGCAATGTCGCCCGTGGCGCGCCGCACTTGAAAGAATCCGTTTCCCTGGATCACCACGTCGAGAGGGTTGTCGGTCTCCGAGAAGTTGCCCTGGGTGAAGATGATCTCGTTGGACGCGGCGCGCGTGCCCAGGCCGAGCTGCAAGCCGGTGGGCACGGTGGTCTGCTGTCCGGCCGAAGCCCCGGGTTGCGCCATGCTCTGATAGAGCAGGTCCTGGAATTGCGCGCGGCGCATCTTGTAACCCGTCGTGCTGGCGTTGGCCAGGTTGTTCGCGATGTTGTCGACATTGAGCTGTTGAGCCGTCATGCCGCTGGCGGCGCTATAGAGGGCACGAATCATGGTTATGTTCCTTGAATCTCGTTTTGGACCAGAAAGTCGATGTAAGACTGCGGATAGCCGTGGGTGTAAAAGCCAGCCACCAGCCCGGGGTTGATCAGCGTGCCGTCGGCAAGCTCCACCATCTCATTCGGCTGTTGCTGTTGGAAGGGGCCGTCGGCGGACGTGAACTGGTTGCTGGTCACAACTTTCCCTCCCACCATCTGGGCCACCTTGGCAGCCGTGGCGGCGGAGGCGAAGTACATGGGGTTGTAGCCGTATGAACTCCCGTCCGGCGCCATTCCCGTGGGGTTGGCGACCCAGGGAGTGGGGCCGAATACAGACTCCGCCGTCGGTGCGGACGACGATTCGGCAGGTTGCGTGGCGCCTGTTGCGGCTTCGGTCTGCGCCGTGGATGCCGCCACCGTGGCCGGCGCCGTCGCGGTGGTCGCCACTGCTGCCGCCGTCTGCGCGGTGGATGCCGCCACTGCGGCCTTCATTGTTACGGCCGCCGTCGCGGCCTGCGCCGCGGACGCTACAACCGTGGGTTGCGCCACGGCCAGCGCGCGTCTCGCGCTCGACCGGCCGCCTGATAATAGGCCCGCCAGGTTGGGCGTCGAAAGCTCGTTCACCATTACATCGCCGAAGGGGGTGTGGCAAAGAGTCTTCGTGCTTGCCGCTCTCTGGCTCGGAGCCGCGGCCGGCGAAACGCCGGAGTTGTGCAAAATCCGTTCAATCATCCCGTTCTCTCCCGAGACGCCTACGATCCAACGCGGGCGACCTCTTGAATCGATTTGCTATCCATTTCCACGCCCAGCGATACCGCTTTCTGTAACATTTCAAACTGCCGCATCACCCCCACCAGCCGCATGGCGGCTTCCGGCACCGCCACATTCGAGCCCTCCAGCTTCCCCTGCTGCACCTGGGCATCGCTGGCCGCCACCGGAGGATTCTTCGGATTGGTGTTCTGGAAACAGGTGCCGCCCATCTTTTTCAGGGAATCGGTGGACTTGAAGTTTACAACCGCCAGTTGACCAAGGGTGTGGCCCGCCTGCCGCACTGTACCGTCGGTTGCGATCTCGATCGGCGCCCCGGAGGCCAGATGGATGGCTCCGCCGCCAACGCCCTTGATCGTAAATCCCTCGCTGGTTACCAGGTCGCCTTTGGGGGAAGTATGCAAGTTGCCGTTGCGCGTGTACAGGTCGCCCCCGGGGCCGGCCACTGTCAGGAAGCCGGTGCCGGAAAGCGCCACGTCCAATGGGTTGCCCGTGGTTTGAAGCGTGCCTTGCGAGAAATCCGTCCACTGGCGCTCGATATTCGGCAGTGTCGAGCCTTCGTTGGACGAGTCCCCATCCGGAGACGTATACAGCCCGTAGAACTCGCTGTCGCTTTTGTATCCGCTGGTGGTCGCGTTGGCCAGATTGTTGGCCAGCAGCGACAGCGATTCCATGCGGGATCGCAATCCGCTCGTTGCCGCAATAGATAGCGGGTCCATAGGTAAGCTCGTAAGGAGCGTTGCAAGTATGGGGCCTAATAAAATCCGTGAAAACATTCAAGAAATGTCAGGGAATTCCGCCGATATGAAGAATCAAAGGGCTCGTTCTTCGTCAATATCTTGACGAAGGGGCCCGACTGTCAAAACTCCAACACTCGCCGCCGCACTTTATCCCATTGAAAGAACACGGTCCGTTGTTTGGTTCCCGATCTGCATTCCAGGCCCCGTGACTTCCACGGTCTCGGTTACCAGTCGGAGTGGCCCGGTTGCCAAAGTGCTGCCGGCTTTTTCGGCCGATTCGTCCGTCGTTGGGAGCCAGCCTGGATTTGCCAAGCAGTTTCAGGATTTTCAGGAGTTGGCTCGATTCGCCGCACTGAGCAGCCCGGGTGCCCCTCTGGCGGCCGGGACCAGTCGGCACTCCACGCGCGCGGATGCTTCCACCACGGAGGCCGCTGCGATACCGGAGCAGGCGAAGGCAACAGCGGGAGTGGCTGCCTCTGCCGACATCCCGAGCCAGACGGCGTCCGGCGCGACCGAGGAAGATCTCCCCACTGGGAGTGCCGAGAGTGGCGTGGCGCAGAACGCCAGCCCGGCGCCTGATCCGAATGCCCGGATCTCCAATGTGCCGCTGGTTGGCTGGCTCGAACAGACGACCTTTCCGAATCAAGTCCAGAATCCTAAGGATGGTTTCGAAACCCCGGCGTCCGACTCGGTGAGCCACACGGGCGCCCGCCTGACGGCCGGGACCAGCGGGCATTCCACGCGCGCGGATGCTTCCACC
>OCTA010006039.1_pt1 | contig 10401 bp, 8 predicted proteins | sample 1538991 | NCBI WGS metagenome assembly OCTA01 (sample SAMEA3539302, study PRJEB22396) | soil metagenome | biome: tundra; feature: field; material: soil | place: USA | collected 2010-05 | depth 0.15 m | reverse complement strand
ATTTGTGATAGCCAGCGATGCATCCGGCTGCGGCAACTTTAGAATGTCGTCCCATCGTTCAAAACTAAACAAGACAACCATCGGCGTGGGCATAAAGCCTTCCAGCATCGGCATCATTTTTACGCCGGACGAAACGTTTGCGACCAATCGCGCCGCTGCATTCTTCGCTTCGGCGAAATTTCCGTCCATGCTGGCGGCGTAGGCGAGGAAGTGCAGATTGTGACTGTAGTACATGAGAGGGTAAACACCTTGCTCGTGCGTCGCAGCGAGAAAACGTTTGTCCGCGTCCGCGGCCACTTCGTTGCAATGAGCGGCGGCGGAATGATCGCCGACCCGCGCATAAATATGCGCCGGCATGTGCACGAGATGGCCGGCAGCAGGCGCCAGTTTCTCCAAACGGGCCGCGCTCGCTAAAGCCCGCTCGGGATTCGGCGATGCTTCAACGGCATGGATATAATAATGATTGGCGCCGAGATGGTTCGGATCGCGTTTCATAACTGACTCAAGCGTGGCGACGATCTCTTCCGTTCCTGCCGCCGGCTTGCCATCAGCAGTCCAAAGTTTCCACGGATTCAGATTCATCGCGCTCTCTGCATAGAGCGTCACCGCGTCGAGATCGTCCGGATAATGCGCGGCCAACTTCGACATCGCTTCTTTGTAAGCCAGGTCGAGCGCGTGAAGATCGGCCTGTGGGTCGTTGGAATAACGAACGACCAGCGCGTTGATATATGCGCGTTCCGGTTCCGATGCGTTTTGCTGCAGAGCGAGCGCGCGTTGCACGGCATCGTAACCGGCTTTCTCGCGTTCGGGATCGACCGGCAAATTGTAATTGGGACCAAGCGTCAGCGCAACGCCCCACCAGGCCATGGCCAGCTTTGGGTCGAGCTCAGCCGCGCGTTGAAACGAGCGCCGCGCCTCGTCGTGATTGAATCCATAAACGAGCTTCAGCCCTTGATCGAAGAACTGCTGGGCCTGCCGGTTTTTCGTTGAAACCGCGTGATGAACTTCGCCAAGCCCTGACATCAGAGTAACCGGCGTGGCAGGGAATGCTGCGGTAACGAATGCTGACAAAGCGACTGCGATGAGCGCCTTCTTCATAAAAACTCCTCCTATTGTTTTTCTTCGTCGAGCTTCGCCTTAACGGCGTTCTCAATTTCTTCGTAAAGAGCTGGATCGTTCTTCAACGCTTCTTTCCCTGCGTCTCGACCCTGGGCCAGCTGAGTGCCTTTGTAATTCAACCACGAGCCGCGTTTCTCAATGATTTGTTTCTCAAGGGCAAGATCGAGCAGCGCGCCAGTCGAGGAAATGCCTTCGTTATACATGATGTCGAACTCGGCTTCGGTGAACGGCGGCGCGACCTTGTTCTTCACGATTTTGACCCGCGTACGATTTCCGGTGACGACGCCGTCGGTCTGTTTGATCGCGCCGATGCGCCGAATATCGACGCGAACGCTCGCGTAAAACTTCAGCGCCCTGCCGCCCGGCGTTGTCTCGGGATTCCCGAACATGACGCCGATTTTTTCACGAATCTGGTTGGTGAAGATGCAACAGGTCCGTGCCTTCGAAATCAATGAAGTGAGTTTGCGCAAAGCCGCGCTCATCAGCCGGGCCTGCGCGCCAACCGTCGTGTCGCCAATTTCGCCTTCCAATTCCGCCTTGGTAACAAGCGCCGCGACAGAATCGAGCACGATCACATCAAGTGCGTTGGATCGGATAAGTGTTTCGCAAATGCGCAGCGCTTCTTCGCCGGAACTCGGCTGGGAAACAAGCAAATCGTCAAGATCGACACCCAATCGTCTGGCGTATTGTGGATCGAGCGCGTGCTCCACGTCGATAAACGCCGCCAGCCCTCCACGTTTCTGCGCCTGCGCAATAACTGTGAGAGTAAGAGTCGTTTTACCCGAGGATTCCGGCCCGAAAACTTCGACTACTCTTCCTCTTGGAAAACCACCGACGCCGAGGGCGCGATCGATCAAAATGTTGCCGGTCGGAATAACATCGATATCGACGATCTTTTCATCGCCCAGGCGCATGATTGCGCCGTCGCCGTAATCTTTGGCGATCTGCTGGATGGCCAGCTCGAGATTCTTGTTCCGCGCCGCCGTTACTTTGCTTTCGTCAGGTTTCGTTTCAGTTTTGGTCGCCATAGGGGTTGGCTTTAAGTAAGGCGACCTGGAACGATTCGCCAAGCAGAAAAGCTTTTTGTTTTTCCGGCAGCGAACCTCGCGGTCACTACGCCTTGATCGATTTCGTGCCGATCGCCCAAAATCCTCCCGCGCATTAGCTGGAAATGAGGTTTACCCGCGACTCACACGCCGCATAGTTGTTTCGTGCCGTCAACCGAACGAGATGAACGATTCATGCGCGTAGCACTGGGTGAAGCGCGCCGGGCCATCGGATTAACCAGCCCTAATCCTGCCGTCGGTGCGGTGCTGGTCGTTGGCAATCGAGTTGTCGCTCGCGGTCATCATCAACAGGCCGGGAGTCCGCATGCTGAGATCGAATGCCTTCGCGAGATGACAGGCGCAATTCCAAAAAACGCTACGTTGTACGTAACCCTCGAGCCGTGCTCGACCGCAGGAAGAACGCCGCCGTGCATCGACGAAATTATCAAGGCGCGCGTAAAAAATGTTGTCATCGGCGCTCTCGATGTGAATCCACGCCATGCCGGCCGTGGGATCGAACTCTTACGAAACGCGGGAATCAAAGTGCGAATCGGTGTCTTGGCCGGCGAGTGTGCGGCGCTAAATGAGTCATTCAACAAATGGATCGCGACCGGGCGGCCTTTCGTTATTGCCAAATGCGGCATGAGCCTTGACGGCCGGCTAACACGACCGCCGGGCGAATCGCAATGGATCACGAACGCTGCGGCGCGGCATCACGCGCATGAGCTTCGCGCAAATGTCGATGCCATTCTGGTCGGCGCGGAAACGGTTCGAACCGACAACCCGCGGCTGACCGTGCGCGGTCTTCGCGGAAAAAAGCAACCATTGCGTGTCGTTCTCTCGCGATCGGGGCGCTTGCCGAGGCAGGCTCACGTATTCAACGACCGTTTTGCAAAGCAGACCGTCCTTTATCGCAGTTCATCGCTCGACGCTGTTTTGAAGGACTTGGGGCGGAAGAATGTCACCAGCGTACTAATCGAAGGCGGCGGGGAAATTCTGGGACAAGCGCTCGATCAACAATTGATCGACAAAGTGCAGTTGTACTTCGGGCCGATTTTTGCTGGCGGCCCGGTGTTTGCATTTTCGGGACGTGGAGTTGGCTCAACCGCGGCAGCGGCGCGATTGAGCCGCATCAGCTACCGCAAAATCGGCAACGCCGTTTGCGTAATCGGTTACCCAATTTACCCGGAGGACGCTCCCGCCGAATAATTCCATGCAACCTTCCGTCTCAATTAGTGTTCCATTAACTGAGGTAAACAAATGATGAACTGGAAAAAATTATTACTGATTGGGCTGGCGGTTGGTGGATTTGCTTTCGCGACGGCATCGCCGTCGCAAGCGGGCGTTTCGATCGGAATCGGGTTTCCCGGGTATTACCCGCCTTACTATCCGTACGGCTATTATCCTTATCCCTATTATCGGGGCTACTATGGGCCCGGTGTATACGTGGGACCTCGCTACTACTGGTATCACGGCCACCGCGTCTTTTATCGCGGGCGGCACAGGTAAGACTATTTCTCGCAACTTCAATGAGCTGGCTGGAGATCCCAAGCCAGCTCATTTCGTTTCAAGGCTTGGCGCACGGTCGCGCCTTGCCGTGCGCTTAAGAGTCTAGTGGCTCGGACTTGTTGAGACAGCTGGAGTGGACGTCGATGAAACTCCAGGCGAAGTCTCTGGCGGTTGAAATTCCTTCTTCAGGCGTTCAAGCTGTTGCTGCCGCCTGGTCTCGTACTCCTGCCGCAATTCCCGATCGATCCTGCGGCGCTCTTGAAGATAGCGTTCTTGAAAGAGATCGCGCTTCGCCGGGTCGAGACGAAGGCCGGAATCGCGTAACACCGCTTCAGCCTCGCTTCTAATGCGTTCGCGCCGCAATATTTCGCGGTCCCGCATCACCTTGCGCTCGTCGGGACTCATCTGAAGCCAGCGTTCTGCGTTCTTCCGAAATGTTTGCCGGTCTTCCGGCGAAAGTTGAAACCAGCGTTCACGCGCGGCTCCTTTAAACTGGCCGTTGTGCCGGTTAAATACGCCCTTCCGGGTTCCAAGAGATTGCGGTTTTCCCTGAGCGAAGGCGAAGCTCGACACCGAGACCGACAATGCGCCGATGAGCCCTATAACTTTGAGTCTTCGTCCCACGGGCTGTTCTCGTCGGAAGCGAGCAAGTTATCCAGATCGGCGACGACCTCGTAATCCTGCGCGTCGATCTTCGCGATGACAGGATCAATTTGAGTATCTGGCGATTCCCGATGCAGCAGCGAACCGCTAGTAAGAATCAACGCCGCGATGACGGCCAGGGCTGCACCGGATGCGGGAATCAATCTGCGGGGAGCGAGCCACAACCGCATTCGCACCGACCAACGTGGTTCTTGACGAATTTGCCTCAGGATGTTGCGCGCGAAAAAGGGCGAAACCTTCGGGTCTGCGCCGCGGCCCAGTAGATCCCACAGTTGCTCGTCATCTTCGCGTTTCATTGCCATCCGCCAATTAAACTAACTGAGCGGCCAAAAGTTGCGCGAAGAGGAACGCATAAGATCGACATCTACGTCTCCGCTGCTTCAAGGAAACCTTCCAGCTGGCGGATTCGTGTAGGATGACGCATTTTGCGCAGCGCCTTGGCTTCAATCTGGCGGATACGTTCGCGCGTAACGCGGAATTGCCGGCCGACTTCCTCGAGCGTGCGGCTATAGCCATCGACCAGGCCGAACCGTTGCTCCAGCACCTGGCGCTCGCGTTCCGTCAAGGTCTCGAGCACATCCTTTATCTTCTCCTTCAAAAGGGCAATCGCCGTCATGTCGCTCGGATTTTCCGCGCCCTTGTCCTCGATGAAATCTCCAAAGTTGGTTTCTTCGCTCTCACCCACCGGCGATTGAAGGGAGATGGGCTGTTGCGCCATTTTCAGAACGGCCCGCACCCGATCGACCGGCAAAAGAATTTCCTCAGCCACTTCTTCAGGCGACGGCTCCCGGCCGTATTCTTGAACGAGCTGTTTCTGCACGCGCATCAATTTATTGATCGTCTCAATCATGTGCACGGGAATGCGAATGGTGCGCGCTTGATCAGCGATAGACCGCGTGATCGCCTGGCGAATCCACCAGGTCGCGTAAGTTGAAAACTTGTAACCGCGGCGGTATTCGAATTTTTCGACTGCTTTCATCAACCCCATGTTGCCTTCCTGGATGAGATCGAGAAAAGAGAGACCGCGGTTGGTGTATTTCTTCGCGATTGAGATGACGAGCCGCAGGTTCGCTTCCACCATTTCGGTCTTGGCGCGCAAAGCCTGGCGCAGCCAAGTCTTCAGCGCCTGATATTGCTCCGTATATTCATCGAGAGAAAGCCAGAGCTTCTGCTCCAAATCGCGCAATTTTGCGACGAGTGGCGAGCGCGCCCGGCGCGACCGGGGGTGCTTGGCCACTTCGCTCTGCAGATGAAGCAGGATGCGGTAATGCTCGTCGGCCAGATTAACGAATTCTTCCGTGACCTTTTGCTTAAAATAGAACTTGGGATAAAAGCGTTGCAGCGAAGCGACCGACCTTTGAAACGACTTGAGTTTCTTGGCATCTTTTTTCGGGGACTTGCGCAAAAGTTGGCCGTATTGCTGGGCAATTGCGTTGTTCAACTTTTCCACCTGCGCGCACAATCGCGGCAGCATTTTCATGTAGCGCTCGCGGCTCTCTATTTTCTTGTCCAGAATCACGCGGTCGAACCGTTCCCCTCCCTCGGTTAATTTTTGGGCCAGATCGAGATGAGCCTGTGCGATAAAGCCGAAAAGATTGATGTGCTTTTGCACCATGGTCTCGGCTTCCTCGATTCGCTTGGAGATTTCCACTTCCTGCTCGCGCGTCAGCAGCGGGACCTGGCCCATCTGCTTGAGATACATGCGCACGGGATCGTCGAGGATATCGAGTTTCGGTTCGGGCTTTTCCTCTTCTTCCTCTTCCGTGTCCTTTTTCCCGTCTTTGTAGTTATCGACCTCGGAGGCTTCGATGATGTTGATCTCCATCCGGCGCAGCCTGGTCAAAATCGCATCAAGCTCGTCGGCGTCAGTCACGCCTTCCGGCAAGGCCTCATTCAAATCGTCGAAGGTGAGATATCCCTGCTCCTTCGCGAGCTTGATCAGCTCGCGGATACGACCTTGAACGTCGCCCTCGGACGGCACTTGCGGTTCCGAATCGGTTTTGACCGCCAATGGTCGACCCGGACGCCGACCTCGCCGAACCAAACCGGTGATGCGCTTCGGCTTAAACGCCCTGACCTTCTGTTGTTTTAATTTTGATCGAGCCACAGAAATTTTGGTCGTAGAACTCCGCCGCCCGCGTTTCAATTTGGGCCGCTTTGCCGCCGAGCGGCGAGACTTTGCCTTTCGTGTCGAATGCCTGGCCAAGATTGCGGTTAAGGATTAACTAAGACGCTCATCTACTGCCCTCGACCGACAATCAGCTATCGATCTTACGGGCAGACGAAAGCCTCGGAAGTTCGTGGAGCTCCTTTTGGAAATCAAGAATTTGTTTCTGCAAGTTGACCACTTCGCCGGTGCTCAATCCGGGGAGCTTCATGCGGCCCTCGGCGACCTGAAGCTGGCGTCGCAAGGACGCCTGGCGCAGTCCCATCCACCATTGTTCCGCCACTTCGATAGCGTTTCCCGGCATCCTTTGCATTAACCACGACGACACAAGTCCCTCTTCGGCCGGCGAAAGCGTGGCCATGAAGGCGTTCAACGAGGCCGCGTCGTTCGCTCGCAGCTCGCTCTCTAAAATACGCGCCAGCAATTCCGCCCCGGGCGTTTGTTTCAGCGCCTCGCGCCAATTCTGCTGTTGCAGAAATTCGCGTGCTTCTTCGCTCCGCAAAGCGAGGAGACAAAGAATCGCAATATCATGGGGCGGAGCCGGTCCTGCTTGAAATCGACTTGATTCCTCTTCTCCGCGCCGCTCACGAGGTTGTCTTGGTAGCAATCGTTCAAAGTCTGCGGCCGGAACACCGAGCCGGGCGCTCACCTTGTTGCTCACTTCGCCCTTCATCATCGGGTCATGAACTCTTGAGACCGTGTCCGCCAGCCTGCGGGCAAGCTCCATCTTCGCCCCTAACGAACCAAGATCGACATTCGCCGCTTCGCGGTCGATCCAGTAATCGAAGAAATCGCGGGCGCCGGCAATCCGTTTTTCAAATTCGTCTTTTCCTTTTCGCCGAATCAACGAATCCGGATCTTCGCCGGGCGGCATCTCGACAATGCGCACAATCAAATCGTTTTGCAGAAGCGCATCGAGCGAACGCTCGGCAGCTTTTTGTCCAGCTTCATCAGCGTCGAAGCAAAGAACCACTTCGTTCACATAGCGCTTGAGCACGCGCGCCTGATTTTCAGTAAATGCCGTCCCCTGCGGCGCGACCACATTTATGATTCCAGCTTCGAACAAAGTGATCAAGTCGATCTGGCCTTCGCACACAATCGCGCAGTTCGCCTCGATCAAACCGCGTTTCGTTTTATGCAATCCGAAAAGCACTTTGCCTTTTCGAAAAAGAGGGGTTTCCGGTGAGTTCAAATATTTCGCCGCTTCGCTTTCGCTCTGCAAAAGGCGGCCGCTGAACGCGATTACTTCGCCCACATCGTTGCAAATTGGGAACATGAGCCGTCCGCGAAAACGATCGTAGGCTGTCTGTTTCACATTGGGGGCGGGCTCGGCGTCGTCTTTCGTTTTGACCAGGCCGCTGGCGAGCAGTTCGCTTTCCCGATAACCGTGGTCGCGGGCCCAATCGCCAAATGCGTTCCACTCGTCCGGCGCATATCCCAACTGCCATCGCTTTGCGATCTCCGCCGAAATCCCTCGCTCCTTCAAGTATTCCCGGGCCGGCGCACCCAACTGCTTCTTTGACAAATTCTCACGGAACCATTCCGCCGCTTCGGAGTGCAACCGAAGCAGTGTGCGCCGTGTTTCATGTTGCCGGTCTTCGCTGGCGCTGGCCCCGCGCTCTTCCACCACCGGCATACCGGCACGCGCCGCCAGTTTGTGCACCGCCGCCGGAAAATCGATGTGTTCGTACTCCATAACGAAACGGAAGACGCTTCCGCCAACGCCACACCCGAAACAATGGAAGGTCTGGCGCTGCGAACTAACCGTAAACGACGGCGTTTTCTCCTGATGGAACGGGCAAAGGGCCTTGAAATTTGCTCCCGCTCGCTTCAATGGAAAATACGAACCGATCACCTCGACGATGTCGTTGGCGGCGGCGATTTGCTCGATGGTTTCTGATGGGATTGTTCCCATTGTCTCGGATTTTTCTCGTTTGCTTGCGTGAGTGATGTCAAACTAAACCAGCACGACGAGCGATCCAAACCATGAGAATACAATTGATTCGTCCGCTCCCGCGGACTCAGCCTGGCGGCCCGCCCGTCTATCTCACTCGCCGCCCGGCGGCTCGATTGTCGGTCTTAGCCACAGTTTTTTTGTTGATCGCATCCGTCACAACCAATGCCCGCGACATCATCCATAAGGGCGACATCGTCGTGGTTCCCCTGAGCGGCGAAGTCTCGCCGTCGCTCCTCATGTTTTTGCGGCGTGAGGTAAAGGCGGCGGAAAGCAGCGGTGCCGGCGCGATTATTCTGGAAATGAACACTTACGGCGGACGGCTCGACAGCGCCGAGGAGATGACCAGCGTCCTCAATCACGCCACCATTCCGACGTACACGTTTATCAACTCTAACGCGGGCTCGGCCGGTGCGCTCATTGCACTCGCCACCCAGCATATCTACATGGCGCCGGTCAGCGCGATTGGCGCAGCCGCGCCCGTTTTATCCACTGGTGAAGATCTTCCTCTGACCGAACGCGAGAAAACAGTCTCCTACTGGTCCGCTCTTATCCGCAGCTCAGCGATCAAAAATGGCCACAATCCGGACATCGGCGAAGCATTCATCAGCAAGGAAAAGGAAATCAAAATCGGCGATCGCGTGATTCATCCAAAAGGCACACTGCTGACTCTGAACGCGCAGGAGGCGACGGAAAAAATCAACGGCAAGCCGCTGCTCGCGGATGGAATTGCCGATTCGATTGCCGATCTTGCGCAAAAGGCCGCGCTTAAAGGCAATGTTGTCTCACTCAATCCCAGCGGTTTCGAACAACTCGCGCTTTGGATCACGGCGCTCGCGCCGTTGCTTCTCCTCGGCGGAATTATCGGCGCTTATCTCGAATTCAAGATTCCAGGGGCGACCCTGCCGGGAATTATCGCCGCGATCTGCTTCGCGCTTTTTTTCCTTGGTCACTATCTCGCCGGTCTCGCCGGCTGGGAAGTTGTCACCCTTTTTGTTGTCGGGTTCGCCCTCGTGATTATCGAAATCTTGTTTTTCGCGCACTCCACCATTGTATTCGGAGTTGTCGGCGTGTTGCTCATGCTCGCGTCGCTGCTCTGGGCCATGATCGATCGTTATCCCGGAGAAACTTTTTTCCCGACCGGGCGAACGCTTGCTCTTCCGCTGCTTAATCTTTTTATCGCGATCGCCGCCGCCGCCATCGTCATCGTCATCCTTGCGCGGTATCTCCCGCGCACGAGTTTTTATCGGCGTTTTGCACTAATGACTTCAAATCCGCCCGGCCCATCGCTGGCGGGCGCGCCGCGCGAATTCACGACCGCCCTGGCGCTTTCGCCGGGCATGGAAGGAATTTCAGTTTCGATTTTACGGCCCAGCGGCAAAGCACGATTCGCCGATCACGTGGTCGATGTCATCACGGAAGGCGAATTCATCGCCTCAGAAACGCCAGTCAAAATAATTCAGACGGATGGAATGCGCGTGGTCGTTAAAAGCGTAACGGCTTAACTAAGATCGAGATGTTCGGCATTCATGATTTCGGCCTGTTCCTGCCGACGGGAATTCTGCTCAATCTCGCACCTGGACCGGACACGGCTTACATCGCGGGTCGCAGCATTGCGCAAGGCCGGGCCGCAGGAATCGCCTCGGCGCTCGGCATCACTGTTGGAAGTATTTTTCACACCTGCGCGGGAGCGCTGGGCTTTCCGCGATTCTCGCCGCGTCGGCCTGGGCATTTGGCGCCGTCAAAATAATCGGTGGCGGTTATCTTGTTTTCCTCGGCCTCAAGATGCTTTTGGAACGACGCGCACGATTGAATGTGCCCTCAGATTTTGACCGATCGACTAAGATGGCTGCGTTTAGTCAGGGAATTCTGACAAATATCCTTGACACAAAAGTCGCTATTTTCTTTCTAGCGTTCCTGCCGCAATTCATCGATCCGGCATC
>OCTA010006037.1_pt1 | contig 10402 bp, 8 predicted proteins | sample 1538991 | NCBI WGS metagenome assembly OCTA01 (sample SAMEA3539302, study PRJEB22396) | soil metagenome | biome: tundra; feature: field; material: soil | place: USA | collected 2010-05 | depth 0.15 m | reverse complement strand
AAACGCCCCTTTTGCAGGCACTTCAGCCCTTTGACTCCCAAGAGTACTTAGTAGACTCAGGCAACCAATTGAATCTGTTCGGCTTATAGCCGGACAGTAATGGTTGTATTGCCTACGGTGAGGGTGGCGTTTACACTTCTTGTTTCGCCGCCGCCGAGGGCTACGCCGGTCACTCTGAACCCTTGGAATCCGGGAGCTTCAACGGAGACTACATATGTACCAACCGGAACGGACGCAAACGAATAATACCCTTGGTTATCCGTTACTGAGTCGCGCGTGTCGCCTGAATCGGCATTGCGCAGCGTGATCTTGGCGTTGGCGACGACCGCTCCCGACGGATCGGTTACGGTGCCTGAGAGAGTCCCGAATAATGCTTGCGCCCACCCCGAAGTCGTGAACAGAACCAATATCGCGAGACTGAAAAATAGCTTGTATATTTGCTTCAAACTGGAACCCCTTCCGAACTGACAGGACTGGGAACACTTACAGCCCTGGAATCTCACGCTACTATACGGGAACCTTTGAGGGCTATCAACGATCCTTGAGTTACCACTTGGCTACTTGCACGTTACTTCGATTAACTCATTTAGAATGAGCCGCGTTACACGTCGAAGCCCGGCCCTAAGACGATTCCAAATAGTGGATTGGCTTCCCAAAACCCGTAGATTTCAGTGATCGCCGAACCTCTGTTATACTTTCCGCTAACCGGAGTTTCAGAGGGGCCTTCCATGAACGCAGTGATCCCGTCCCAAGTCGAGCGGACCGAGATGGAGCACGTGCTCCAGTCCGGTATATTCGACAAAGCGCCCCGGCTCGGCAGATTCTTCTGTTATATCTGTGACAGATATTTCGCCGGCGACGCCGATCAGATCAAGGAATACAGCATCGCCCTGGAGGCGCTGGGCAGGACCGAAGAGTTTGACCCGAAGAAGGACTCGATCGTACGCGTCGAGGCGCACCGGCTGCGAAAGCGCCTGGACGATTACTATCGCGGTCCTGGCGCTGGGCATCAACTTCGGATCTCGATTCCGAATGGTCAGTACCGTCCAGTTTTCATCGCTGTGGAACCGGAGCCGCGCGAGCCCGAGAGCGCGGGTGCTGCTGGCGCCAGCCTCGCCGAGATTGTGAACCTGGAGCGGGAGGCGACCGAAGCGCCGCCGGCGCCGCCTCCCAAATCCTGGTTGGAAAGTGGCGGAAGGGTGCCGTTTCTAGTTTCGGTCGTACTGATCGGCTTGCTGGGAGTTCTGGTTCTGCTGCGCCCTTTTCATAAGACAGCGGCGGCCCGCCCGGCGCTTGCCGAGGAGTTTTGGACCGGCACTGCGGCCGATCCACCGCCAGCGGAATTCCGCATTCTCGTCGGCTACCACGGCGCGCCGTTTGTGGACCGGCAGGGGCACACCTGGCAACCGGATGCGTTCTATAGCGGCGGAGTTTCGGAGCCCATTCCGACCGACCACTATATTGAGGGGCAGCCCGATCCGCACCTATTAAGGGCGCAGCGCACTGGCAAATTCCATTACGATATACCGCTCGGGTCGGGCACGCACGAACTGCGGCTCTACTTTGCCGAGACTGAATTTGGCCGAGGCAATGCGGAACCCGGCGGCGAAGGGTCGCGCACATTTCAGCTCGCGGTGAACGGGTTGACGCGCTCCGGCTTGCTCGATCCTTTGGCGGATGCGGGGGCGCCCAACCGGCTCCATCAGCTTGTCATGAAGGACGTCACGCCTGGAAACGATGGGAAACTGCACTTGAATTTTATGCCGGTGACGCGCCAACCGCTGCTTAACGCGATCGAGATTTTGCCGAGTCCACCGGGAAGAATCCATCCGATACGAATCGTGACGCAACCCAATTCAGTGACAGATTCCGACGGACGGCTGTGGGCGGCTGACGAATACTTCTCCGGCGGCACGATGGTCTTCCGAAGAAACCTCGTGCTGAATCCGCTTGAAAAAGCGTTGTACCAAGGCGAGCGATATGGCAATTTCTCTTACCTGCTGCCGCTCGCCCCCGGCAAATACCGTTTGACCCTGCACTTTGCGGAGACCTGGTTTGGAACGCCCGAGTCGGGACTGCCGGCGCTCGGCGAACGGTCGTTCGATGTGTACGCGAACGGCGTGGCGCTGCTGCGGAACTATGAAGTTGTCAAAGACGCCGGAGGGCCGAACCGCAGCGTCGATAAGGTGTTTGAGAAGATGCAGCCGGACGCCCAGGGAGTATTGCGGCTGGAGTTCGTTCCGGTAAAGAACTATGCGGAAGTCAACGCGATTGAGGTGGTGGAGACCGAGTAGTGCCGGGCTGGCGCGCACGGCTCTGTAGCTTCAGCGCTTTACTGACCCGCTTCAGTTTGCGATATCTCGACGGAACCGGCGCGTGTCAGTTCATCCAGATTCGGCGACTCCCGGGCACCGTTACAATGAGGTGTGCCGAAAGTGACATTCCTGCCCGAAAACAGAACCGTTGAATTTGAAAGCGGCAAGCTGCCTTATGCCGATCACGGGAAGCCGGGCTCAATCCTTGACATCGCTTTGAATCTGAACGTGCATCTCGAACATGCCTGCGGCGGCAGCTGCGCGTGCACTACCTGCCACGTCATCGTCGTGGAGGGCCAGCAGAACTTGTCGGAAGCCGAGGATGATGAACTCGACCGCCTGGAGATGGCGGCCGGACTTACGCTGCGGTCGCGGTTGGGATGCCAGGCGGTTGTGAAAGGCGATGTAAAGGTTGAAATCCCGGGGTGGAATCGGAACTACATTAGCGAGGGCGGTAAATCCACGCTGGGTTGAGCGGGACAGCGGGTTGACCGCGCCGCGATGGTCAAGGCGGGACTAAACGGGGTAGGTTAACGCATCAACATCCGGTCGGCGCGGCCGGTCAGCCCTGGCAGATATTTAAGCAGCCTGTCGCTTAACTCCGCCGGGAGGTCCGCATGCACCCGCACCGCTTGCTGATCCTGATCGACTTTGATTGAGTCATAGAGCTTGAGCAGATCCAACTCGTCGTCCTTTGTCATCAGGCGGCCCATGCCGATGCCGCCGCGCAGCGCATCGTGAACCTGCCTGGCGCCGTCCGCGGACAGGCAGGTAAGGTCGGCCTGCAAGTGAATGCCATCGTCAATGCCGATTCCTACATTGACGCCAGCCACGTAACGCACCAGGTTCGAGAACGCGGACGACACATCGGAGCGCATGGGAATGCGATCGACCGGCAACCCTTGCGTACTGACTGCCCAGATCTGGTCGTCTGGCGGCAGATTGCCAAGGCGCGTTTGAACGGGAGCTGGAATGCCGCCGCCGCTGCCGCGGTCGATAAGCGAGTGGAGCGCCGACACCGGCCCGGCGATCAGAATGTTTTGGCTGGGAAAAAACACCGCATCGTCGCCGCCGCCAAAAAGATTCTGGTCGCGATAATGGGTTGACTGGCCGCCAGCCGCCGCCAGGTTGGGCTCAACTTCTTTAGCCGAGAAGCTCCCGTGCGCCATCACCAGAGGCTGGTTCCCCTGCCAGGCGATCAAGACAGCGGACACGTCGCGCCGTGGGTCAAGGCCCAGACGCTCCGGGAGCGCGTTCAGTTGGGGCACATTCAGTTCACTCTCGTGCCGGCGGTAGAAGGGCGACGCCTTCAGTCCATCAAGGTCAATGCCCGCTAATAGGGAAGTGTCGGGCGGAACGAACGAGGCCAACTTAGCATCGACGGGAATGCTATGCGCGCTTTCCTTATGACATCCGGCGCAAAGCGCGACTGCAAAAACGGCAATCAGGCAAAACCAGGGACGCACTAAAAATCCCGCCTTCGAAAAATCTGGATAGCCGACGAAAGAATAACCAGGGCGAAGACAGCCGAGGTCCAGACCGGCGTTTGCCAATCGACGGCGCGGTCATACAAGATAAGCTGCTTCATGGCTCCGCCCAGGTCGTAGACTTTGGGAACAATCCAGTAGAGAGCCGACCACAAATCGCGGGACCATTCGGAATCGAGCAGCCGCATCGACCACTCGCGCTGCGCCAGCAGGCTGCTGACTAGCATCGTCGCAACGGTCACCATGATGGAGAGCGCCGCACTTTCAAAGACGACCCCGACCAGCACAACGATACAAAGCAGCACGGCGAAGATGAAGATGGCGGTGGGGATGGCGAGGAGAAAGCGCGGTTCCCAGATAGCGGTCTTCGATCCGAGGATAAGCCAAATGCAAACGATCAGATAAACGTGATTGGCGGCGACGATCAGGACGTTTCCCGCATACCTGCCGAGAAGCAGCATGGGACGCGACACCGGCTTTGAAAGCAGCAGCGCGATGCGGCCCGGTTCGAGCAGAACGGGAATCAGGCCCGCCGAGGCGAAGAGGGCCAGCAGCGTGCCCCAAATGTAGAGGGCAATCGAGACCCACGAATACGATACGTTCACGAATTTGCGAATATCGGTAATGTCTCTGGATCTCGGGCCCAGCGCCACGGTGGCCTTTGCGCCTTCGACGATGTCGATATTCAGGGCAAAAAGAAAAATTCCGATCAGCAGCGTGGAAAGCCCGAAAAGTCCCCAAAAAAGCCAGCGGGCCCGCGCCTCCTGAAAGGTATCGGCGATCAATGCCCAGAGCACGCTGGGCCGCGGATGTTCAACCAGCGCCGTCATGCCGCCACGTTCCCAACTTCGGGCCTGGTGGTGCGGATAAAGACTTCTTCCAGACTGCTGCTTGAAGCGGACATGCCTTCGACGAACCCTCCCGCCGCGCGCACTTTGTCGATAATTACGTTTGCCTCTTCGCGGGTCGCAGCCTGAATCTCGACACTTTCCTCGCCGCGCACAATCGATATCGCGATGGAGCGCAGGTCGTCAACGGCACGTTCGGGAAGACTCGAAACGGCGATTCGATAGCCGCGCCCAGCCACCAGATCGCTAATCCTTCCCTCCACCGCAAGTTCGCCTTTCTTCAGGATCGCCACGTAATCGCAGAAAACTTCCACTTCACTTAGGAGGTGTGAATTAATGAACACCGTAACGCCCGTGTCGGTAAGCGAATTTAGAATATCGCGGATGTCGCGCCTGCCAACGGGATCCACGCCATCGGTCGGCTCATCGAGAACCAGCAGTTGCGGCTTATGCATCAGGGCCTGCGCCAGTCCGAGACGCTGCAGCATGCCTTTCGAATACTTCTTGATGCGGACGTCGGCCCAGTCCCGCAAGCCGACCTGTTCGAGCAATTCCGGTATGCGCCGCCGGCGTTCGCGCACGTCAACCCCCGACAGTTTGGCGTAGAAATCAAGCATTCCCTGGCCAGTCAAGTATGTCGGAAAGCGATGGTTCTCAGGCAGGTAGCCGACTGGACGACGCGCTTCGGGTTCGCGCGCGTCCCGGCCGAAAAGCGATGCCGACCCGGAGCTTGGAATCACGGCGGATAGCAGCATCTTGACGAAGGTGGTCTTGCCCGCCCCGTTCGCGCCAAGCAAGCCGAACTTCACGCCGCGCGGCACCCGCAGGCTGAGATTCGTAACGGCCCTGATCTGGCGGCCGCCGAAACGGGAGCGATAAATCTTCCCAATCGCCTCGGTCTCAATCGCGTATTCGTTGATCATCTACCCTTTTAGGATACGAACTGGAGAGGGATTTCGTTCCGGCGCCACCATGACACTTCGTTTTGTCACTCTACACTTGGCGGCGCTTGCCGCCTTAGCCCAGACAAGTATTCCTCCGCTGCAAACAACGGTGACAGTGAACGGAACCATTTCGAGCGATACGCCGGCGGCGATTACGGTTTTGAACGAGCGGCAACTGCGGGAAACGCCTGGGACCGAACTCGACGACCGGCTGCGGCAAGTGCCCGGGTTCAGCCTGTTCAGGCGCTCTTCCAGCTTGGTCGCGAATCCTACCACGCAGGGCGTTTCCCTGCGCGGAACCGGATCGACGGGCGCAAGCAGAACGCTCGTGCTTTGGGACGGCATTCCCGTCAACGATCCGTTCGGCGGCTGGGTTTATTGGGATCGGCTGGATCCGTACGCTATCGACCGCGTCGAGATTGAACGCGGCGCGCCCACCAGTGTTTTCGGAGACCGCGCCATGAGTGGAACGGTCTCGCTCTTCTCCGCGCCCGAACAGAAAGAGCATGTGTCGGCGGATTTCTTCGGCGGCAACGACGGGACCGCAGATGTCTCTGGCGCCTATTCCAACTTGTGGGGACGCTGGGGCGTTGCGGTCCATGCGCGCGATTTCACAACCAGCGGCTATTACATCGTTCCCGATTCGATACGCGGCAAGGCCGACGACAAGGCGAACGTAAGGTTCTCAACAGGCGACTTGCATGTCGATTACCTTGCATCGTCGGACCGCCTGTCCATCCACTTCGATGCGCTCGCGGAAGAACGGCACAATGGAACGCTGTTGACGCATAATTCGACCGGCCTCGGAACGATTGGCACGACGTATACCCATTCGTGGACGAACGATCAGATCTCGGTGGTCGGGTTTCACACGGAAGCGCAGTTCCATAGCACCTATTCGAGCGTGTCGCTGAGCAGGAATGTGGAGACGCTTTCGTCAAAGCAGACCGTTCCGGAATACGATGTGGGCGGCGCGGCGTACTGGCGTCATCATGCGAAGCGGTGGAACACGATCATGGGAGCGGACGCCGACGATATTCACGGCACCAGCTTCGATTATTCCTACAACACGCATCTGCGGACGCCAGCGGGCGGTCTGTTGCTGGAGCACGGCGTATTCGGACAGGCGGATGCGACCACAGGCCCGGTGCGGTTTTTCGCCGGAATCCGGCAGCAGTTTACGGGACACAACGATGAAACATTCGTAAGCCCGAATGGAGGCGCGGCGGTGGGACTCGGACGGTTCAGGATTCGAGCATCGGGTTATCGCAGTTTTCGAGCGCCGACGTTGAACGAGCTTTACCGCAACTTCCGCGTCGGCAACGCGTTGACGTTTGCGAATTCAGCGCTCGTTCCGGAAGGCTTGACGGGAGTGGAGACGGGCGTGGATTGGACGGGCGAGAGCACGCGCATCTCCGCCGGACTTTTCCACAACGAATTGAACAACCTGATCGACAATGCGACGCTCACCACTTCGGCGGCCCTGATCACGCGGCGCCGGGAGAACTTCCCAAGCGCGCTGTCCAGAGGCTTTGAAGCGAATCTCACGCAGCGCTGGCGGAAGTGGCGGTTCGAGGGCGGCTACCTGTTCGCGGATGCGCGGCTCGCGAGTGGTCAACGCATAGCCGAAGTGCCGAAACAGCAAGGCACGGCTGAGATCACTTATGCTGCCAAAGCGACGCTGCTGTCTTTTGGAGTGCGCTCGTTCGGCTTGCAGTTCGACGACGATTTGAACCAGTTCAAGCTGCCGGGTTACGCGGCCCTCAACGCCACCGCGGAGCAGCATTTGACGGCGAAACTTTCCGCGCTTGCGTCCGTTGAAAATCTGCTGGACCGCTCCTTTCTGGTTGCGCTGACGCCATCGCCTAACACAGGCGGACCGCGACTATGGCGCGTCGGGCTGCGCTGGAGCGGGTCGATTCACTAGGCCCGTGGCGGAACATTTTCGGCCACGGATGAACGCAGATAGCGCACTTTAGTCGAATGATGAACGGGGATTCATGTGAGATCCCTTGCATTCGGTGAAGTTGCCGCCAGGCTGTTCGCGTCCTAAGAGCAGGAGCGGAAAGCAAGCTCCCCCAAGAACTTACCAGGAGAATAAAATATGTTCAAGAGAGTTGGAGCGCTTGCGTTGTTATTGTCGGCCGCCGCTGTATTTGCGCCTACGGTGGCGTCTGCACAGGAGGGCTATGACGGGCGGTACGCGGCTAAGGGCTACTACCAGGATCGCGGCTACGACCGCGATTACGACCGCGGCCGCGACCGTCATCAATGGCGAGAGCGCGAGTGGCGCGAGCACGAAAGACGGGAATGGCGGGAGCGGCAGGAGCGCGAGTGGCGTGAACATCAGCGCCGCGAGTGGCGCGAGCACGAATGGCGCTACCGGGGCTATTAAACGGAACAACGCTTCCTGTGGTCGCCGCTCAGCCAGGCGTTCACGACGTTCTACCAGACCCGGCAAGCGTTGACGCGCCTCATCGGCTGCCCCGCTTTGCACCCAAACGCCTGGCCAAACTCCGGCATATCGGAGACAACTCCATTGATCCGGAACTGGTCGGGCGAATGGGGGTCGGTAATGGCGTGCATGCGCTTGCTCTCGGGCCGTTGATCGCCGCACGCCCATTGCGCCATCCCAACGAAAAAGCGCTGATCGGGCGTCAATCCGTCCGCCGCCGGAAGATCCTTGCCAGCCGTCTCATGCTTCCAGGCGAGGTAGGCGAGCAGCGTCCCACCGAGATCCGCAACATCCTCACCCAAGGTAAGACTGCTGTTGATTTTGATGTCATCGATAACCGTGTATTGCGCGTACTGGTTGCGCACGCAGGAAACGCGCTCTTCGAAGGCCTTGGCATCGGCGGGCGTCCACCAATCCTTCAAATTGCCTTGCGCGTCGAACTGCCTGCCCTCGTCGTCGAAGCCGTGCGTTAATTCGTGACCTATGGTAGCCCCTGTGTTTCCGTAGTTCGGAGCGTCGTCCAACTTTGGATCGTAGAGCGGCGGCTGCAAAACACCTGCCGGGAAATTTACGTTGTTCATCTGCGGGTCGTAATATGCGTTCACCGTGGGAGGCGTCATGAACCACTCGCGGCGGTCAACGGGTTGACTGATTTTCGCCAGCGTGCGATGCTCTTCAAACGCCGTCGAATGCGCGACGTTCTGCGCGAAATCATTCGGCACGACAGCAACCGCCGTGTAGTCGCGCCATTTGTTCGGGTAGCCAATTTTATTGAGAATCGAGTGCAGTTTCTCCAGCGCTTTCCGCTTGGTGGCATCGCTCATCCAGTTGAGTTGTTGGATGTCCGCGCCCATCTCCCCTTCGATTTCCTCTGTCATTTTCAGCGCCTCTTCCTTAGTTCGCGGCGCGAATGTCTTCGCCACGAAAACCTGGCCCAACGCCTCCCCCAGATCCCGATCTACCAGCCGCGTACACTTCTTCCAGCGCGGGGGCATTTCGGTGGCCCCAGTCAGATACCTGCCGAAGAACTCGAAGTTCTCGCCCAAAAAGCTGGCGGACAAATACAAGGCATTTGCGTGGACCAGATGCCAGCGAAGATACGCTCGCCAGTCCGCCAGGTTCCGGCGATCAAGGAGCGTGTTCATGGCGGCAAAGAATTTCGGCTCCGTGGCGTTCAGCTCTTGAAAAGCGGGCGCGCCGACGTTCTTCAGATAGGCTTCCCAATCAAACTCCGGCGTCAACTGGGCGAGCTGCTCGCGCGTCAGTTTATGCTTCAGATTGTAGGGGTCTCGTTTTTCGACCATCGTGAGCGACGCCTTCGCTAAATCGGTTTCGACGGCCATCACGGTCCGGGCATCGGCCTGGGCGTCGGGTCCCGATTCACCGATCATCTGAAACATGCGCTGAACATGCTGGACATAGCGCTTTCGAATCTCCTCCGACTTGGCGTCGGTCTTGGTGTAGTAGTCGCGATCCGGCAGCCCCAGACCGCCGGCGGATGCGAACGCAATGACCTGCTCGGAATTATCGAAATCCTGGCTTGAACCGAAAGAGAACAAGACGTCCGAATCGATTCCCTGGCTATGCTCGGCTGCAACGTACTCCGCCAGGTCTTCCTTCGACTTCAAGCCGGCGATGCGGTTTAGTCCGGGCTGCAATGGCGCCGCTCCGGCCTTCTCGACCGCGGACTCGTCCATGCAAGAACCGAAATAATCGCCGATCTTTTGCTCGTTCGCGGTTCGCGACGCGCCGCCTCGCGCCGCCTGCGCAAGGATTCCCCAGAGAAAACGCTCGTTTTCTTCGGTCAGCTTACGATACACGTTCCAGCGGTCCTGATCCGCAGGCATAGGATTCAGCCTGTTCCAGTTGCCGCACGAGTATTGGTAGAAATCGACGCAGGGGTCGGCCTGCTTGTCCATGAATTGCGTATCGAGGCTTGGGGTGTATGGCAGCGAACTTAGGGGAGTCTGTTGGGCAACCAGCAAAGGCCCTGCCAACACGGCCAGGAAAACCAGGTGAAAACGCATGCTCCGATTGTGCCAGGAAGTTTTCAGAGTTGCGCTGTCAGCCATGTCAAATATTTTTCGGACCCAACGACGACCGGAACGGCGACGATCTCCGGCGTATCGTAGCTGTGGAGCGCCGAGATGGTCTCGCGAACGGCTTCGAAACGCTCGCGTGTGGTCTTGATGGCCAGGAGAATTTCGCGGGCCTGCTCGATGGCACCCTGCCAGCGGTAGATGCTCTGAACGGCAGGAAAAACGTTGACGCAAGCAGCCAAACGTCCTTCGACCAGGGCATTCGCGATGCGCGCCGCTTCCGCTTCATCGGCGCACGTTGAGAAGACAATGAG
>OCTA010006034.1_pt1 | contig 10405 bp, 9 predicted proteins | sample 1538991 | NCBI WGS metagenome assembly OCTA01 (sample SAMEA3539302, study PRJEB22396) | soil metagenome | biome: tundra; feature: field; material: soil | place: USA | collected 2010-05 | depth 0.15 m | reverse complement strand
ATACGGCGACCACCGAGATCTACACTCTTTCCCTACACGACGCTCTTCCGATCTAGCGCGTTTACGGGCGGGTTGTTTATGGTGACGATGGCCACGTCATCTTGAACGGTGTATTGGACGAGTTCTGGCATGGTGGGTGATCCGATCCATTATGCCACTAGCGGGGGGCGGCGAGGCGATCTCACGCGGCGTCTTCGAACGTCACCACAATGCGCTTGCCAAGCGCAGCCAACGCGGCCTGAATCTTATCCGGTTTCGTATCGTGCCTCGGGTTCAACATTCTGCGGACTACGGTTTCGCTCACGCCCAGGCGCTTGGCAAGCTCCGTGTTTGGTATGCGGCGTTCACGCATAGCAAGGTATAACGCCAGCTTCGGCGCAAGGTTGAGCGGCACGCTGATGAGATGCTGGCCGCGTTTTGCCTTCGACGGCGGAGGGATCTCCTCGCTGCGGGCGATCCGGCCGGCAATGGCTTCAGCCAGGCAGTCAGCCGCCTGCAACAGGGTATCGTCAAGGTCGTCTCCGCCGGTAAGCGCTTCGGGTAGATCCGGGAAGCGCACGTGCAATCCCTTGCCGTTGTCCTCTCGCAGGAAGCTTGCAGGATAGTTCGCGGTAAACATCAGAGGTCGTCCTTTCGAATCCCAAGCTGTCATGGTCTTCAACTTGCGGAGGAACTCGCTACCCTTCACCTTCCGATTATCGAACAGTTCTGTTCGATTCTCAAGGGGACTGTTTTAGTCCGCCCGCGGCGGGGCTGTTGCTGGTGCTACAGGATGTAGCGGCTGAGGTCCTGATCCTTGACGATATCGGCTAACTGCTTGCGCACGTAAGCAGCGTCAACCTTCACAGTCTTTTTCTTCAAATCCGGACCTTCGAAGGAAACTTCTTCGAGCAGCTTCTCCATGATGGTGTGGAGGCGGCGGGCGCCGATATTCTCGGAGCTCTGATTGACCTGCGCGGCGAACTTGGCCACTTCCTCCAGCGCGTCGTCGGTGAAGGTCAGCTTGATGCCCTCAGTTTCCATCAACGCGGTGTACTGCTTGGCAAGCGCGTTCTTGGGCTCGCGCAGAATGCGGATGAAATCCTCCACGGTCAGCGATTTCAGCTCCACGCGGATGGGGAAGCGGCCCTGCAGTTCGGGGATCATGTCGGCGGGCTTGGAGACATGGAAGGCGCCGGCGGCTATGAACAGAATGTGGTCCGTGCGCACGAAACCGTAACGCGTATTGACCGTGGTGCCCTCGACAATGGGCAGAATGTCGCGCTGCACGCCCTCGCGGCTGACATCCGGACCGTGGCCGGTTTCGCGCCCGGCGATCTTGTCGATCTCGTCCAGAAAGATGATGCCGTTGCGCTCCACGCGTTCGAGCGCCACTCGCGTCACCTGATCCATGTCGATCAGCTTCTGCTCTTCTTCCTGAACCAGGTATTCGGCGGCCTCCGCCACGCGCATCTTGCGCTTGCGAGTACGTTGTCCGAACAAGCCCGGCAGAACGTCCTTCAGATTGACGTCCATTTCTTCCATGCCCTGGCCGGTCGAGATTTCGAACGTGGGCCCACGATCGCGGACGTCGATTTCCACCATGCGGTCGTCCAGCTTGCCCGCGCGTAGTTTCTCGCGCAGCTTCTCGCGCGTCCGCTCCGCGCTTTCGGAAGCTTCCGGCTGCGGAGGCATCAGCAGATCCAGGAGCCGTTCCTCCGCGTTGCGTTCGGCGCGTTCCGCCACTTCCTCAATGCGCTCCTCGCGCACCATGTCGATGGAGATGTCCACCAGATCGCGGATCATGGCTTCCACGTCGCGGCCCACATAACCCACTTCGGTGAACTTACTGGCTTCCACCTTCAGGAATGGCGAATTGGCGAGTTTCGCAAGCCGCCGCGCGATCTCGGTTTTGCCCACGCCGGTGGGCCCGATCATGAGAATGTTCTTGGGCATCACCTCGTCAGCCATCTCCGGCTCGAGTTTCTGGCGGCGGATGCGATTGCGAAGGGCGATGGCTACGGCTTTTTTGGCGTCGGCTTGGCCAATAACGTACTTGTCGAGTTCCTGGACGATTTCACGCGGCGTCAGTTCATCCAAGAGCGGCGTTTCGTCCAGAGCTTGCGTGGGCAGATAAATCACCATTTAGCCCAATTCCTCATAGCTGATAGTTTCGTTAGTGTAGATGCAGATCTGCCCGGCGATCTTCATGGCCTTTTCCGCGATTTCTTTCGCTCCCAGTTTAGTATTTTCGATCAGCGCGGTGGCGGCGGCCTTCGCGAACGGACCCCCGGAGCCGATGGCAGCCACGTCGCTATCCGGCTCGATCACGTCGCCATTGCCGCTGACGATGTAGGTGCTGCTCGGGTCGGCCACCAAAAGCAGGGCTTCCAGGTGGCGCAACACGCGATCGGTTCGCCATTCTTTGGCGAGTTCGACGACGCTACGGGCCAGGTTGCCGTTATACTGCTCAAGCTTCGCCTCGAAGCGCGCGAAAAGCGCGAACGCATCGGCCGTTGAGCCGGCAAAACCGGCCAGGATTTTTTCGCTATACAGCCGCCGCAGCTTTTTGGCCGACGCCTTCAGCACTTCCTGGCCGAGGGTGACCTGCCCATCGCCGGCCATGACAACCTTGGCATTTCTGCGCACGCAGAGGATGGTGGTGGAACGTACTCGTTCTTTCATTGATCGTTTCTGAATTATCTTTCGTCTACTGGCTCAGCGCGGATCGCGCCGGGGCCTGGAGTGGAAATTTCATTCTACCGCGACCGCGGCTCCGGCGCTAACGAAACGCTAAACTGAAGAAGTCTCCATGATTTTAAAACAGTACTATCTGGGCTGCGTGGCCCACACCTCGTATCTGCTGGGAGACGAGGCCAGTTTTAGTGCTATCATCGTCGACCCGCAGCGTGATATCGAGCAGTACTTGGCCGACGCCGAGAAATTGGGCCTCCAAATCCGCGACGTCTTTCTCACCCATTTTCACGCTGACTTTGTGGCCGGCCATTTGGAACTGCGCGACCGTTGCGGCGCAACCATCCGTCTTGGCTCCCGCGCCGAGGCGGAATACGCCTTCGTGGCAATGAAAGATGGCGACACACTCGAATTCCCGGGAATACGCCTGAAAGTGCTCGAGACCCCCGGCCACACCATCGAGTCGATCTCAATCCTGGCGTTCGATCTCGAGAAGTCCTCGGCCAAACCCTACGCCGTCCTAACCGGCGATACGTTGTTCATCGGCGACGTCGGCCGACCTGACCTGCGCGCGTCGCTGGGATGGAGTGCCAACGACCTGGGCGCTCATCTTTACGACTCGCTGCGCAACAAACTGATGACGCTTCCTGATGAGACGCTGGTCTACCCGGCTCACGGCGCCGGCTCGCTCTGCGGGAAGAAGCTCTCCTCCGACACGGTCTCCTCGCTGGGAGATCAGCGGCGATTGAACTACGCCCTACAGCCCATGTCGAAAGAAGAATTCATTCGTCTGGTCACTGCGGAGCAACCCGACGCTCCCCCGTACTTCACCTACGACGCCATTCTCAACACTCGCGAGCGCGCCACTCTGGAGCATAATCTAGAACAGGTTCTGCATCCCATCGATCTTGATGAAGTCCTCCGGATGGGAGATGCGGGTGTTCAGATCCTGGACGTCCGCGATGCCGCCGAGTATGCGAAGTGTCACCTCGCTGGCAGCATCAATATAGGGCTGGGCGGCCAATATGCGACTTGGGCGGGCACGGTCCTCGACCGCAACAAGCCGATCTTGATTATTGCCGAGCCTGGACGCGAACCGGAGGCCGCGCTACGCTTGGGACGCATTGGTTTCGATCACGTCAAAGGCTACCTGAATGGAGGCATGGAAGCGCTTGCCTCGCGGCCAGACTTGGTGTGGCCGACTGATCGCCTGAGCGCCCCGATGGTGGTGGAGGAGTTAGCCAGCGCTAATCCGCCGCTGTTGCTGGACATCAGGAATCCGCGCGAGTGGCTGGCGAAACATATCGCCGGCAGCGTGAATATTCCGCTCAATCATATCGAGGAGCGCGTCGCGGAAATCCCTTGCGATCGCCGTATCGCCGTGCATTGCGCGGGCGGCTACCGCTCTTCCATCGCCGCCAGCATCCTGCACCAGTATGGGATCACTAATCTGGTTGAGATGGCCGGCGGGCTGGCCGCGTGGGATGCCGCGAAACTGCCGATGGTTTTGGAAGCGTAGCCGCGGCCAGCACGCTGAACGGTCGAGATTCATGGCCAATCCTGCGAGGTGTGCCGGATGCGGAGCACTTGTACGTGATCCGTCGATAATCGTATCCGGCGATGTAAGGCCACGGTGCAAAGACAAGCTCTCGGGTATCGCGCGCTAAGCCGGCACGCTCACGTTTGGAAGAAACCCGCAGCGCGGCGACGCCATTGTAAATCGTCTGAGCAATGCGCTGGGCAGCGTCGGGATTGTCTTGGCGGATGCGGTCAACGATTCTGGTAAGATCGTCCGCCGCCCTCGAAGTCCATCGGACTTGGATCAAGAGCGGAACATTCGCTCGATGCGTTCAACGACGTCGTCATGCTCTATGAGCTCGCCGCGGCGGGCGGAGGTGCGTCCTTCCTCCACGGCCTCGATGAATCGGTCATCATACGCCAGCATCCGGTCAACGGCTTCCTCGACCAGTTGGCCGGCGTCCTTGCCAGTCCGAGTTGCGACTTCGCGGAGCCGGGCCTCTTTTTCGGCCGAGAGATGCACTTCCATGCCACAAGCATAGGAATTGTAGCCTAGCGTGTCAATGTCTCGCCGCCTACAGAGCAGGTTGCTGGTTTACGGTTGCTGGTTGCTGGTGTTCGTCCGCCGGGCGACCTCTTCGTCGTAGGCTCTCCTGACGCGCTCAATGCGGTCCAGGAGGCCTCCGAAGAGAACCTCTTTGTTCACTCCCAGCAGGTCTTCATCCGAGAGGACTGCGAAATGTGCTCGCCATTCCGCCTCGATCTCAGCGTTGAAAATCTCCTTGTCCAGCACGCTGGCGGCTTCGAAATTGAGTCCGCCGGGAACCATGACACGATATTCAGACCGCGACGGCGGCGCCAGGTTGGCGTCGATGTGGCGCAAAGCGACGTAACAGGGGATTCCAGCCTCCGTCAAAACGTCACGAGCATTTTCGGCATCTGAAGTAGCGTTATTACCGGCATACGTGGCGAAGGTGCAAACGCAAGCGGCTTCTCGAGACCATTTCGGCGTGTCTCCACTTTCGACGTCTAACTCGTCTTCCTCCACTTCTTGCGTTTCTTCATCCTCGGGCTCATCCAGAGGGGCAGCGTGAATTACTGGCCGAGGCAGCCTTTCAGTCCTCCTCTCGGGCGGCTCTCGTTGCGCTAATTCCTGGTCGTAACACTGTTGCGCTATATCCACCAGCTCAGTCCTGTTGATCGCGCGGAGCGCCTCATCGGAGAGCGAGGCATAATGCCGGCGCAAGTCTTCAACATTAAGTTGCAACGGAGCACCTTGACTGCCAGGCCAATTATATCGATTCCGACGCGAGTGTTAGCAACAAATGTAAGACGCGCGTCGGACGCTCCCCCATATAATGACGGGACCTACTCGCTCCATCGACGGGAAGACGCACAAGAACCCTTGGCCTCGGAAATATCGGACTGAGAATTTCGACGACACGGCCGCACCTACTAGGCGGATAACCATAGACTCGGCCAATTTGAAAGCGAGATGCGTCCGACCCAACGGAAGGAAATTATGTCGATTTGGAAACAACAAGAGCGAAGCACACGCCTTTTGCCCCTCGTTGCCTTGCTGGGATCGATGTTGCTTGGCGTCCAGGCCGACGCATCAACACCCCAAATCGGCGGTGGTACATGCTCGACCTCGATGGTGAAGGGAACCTATTTTTACCTGTTCGCCGGCGCGATCGTATCAGGTCAGAGCGTAGCCTTCGCGCAACTTGGAAAGCTCGTGGCCGATGGAAACGGAAATTACTACGGCAACGCCTTTGGAAGCGGCAATGGCCAACAAGCCGCCGATTCATTCAGTGGAACCTACACGGTCCAACCAAATTGCACCGGAAGCATGACAGGAACCACGTTCCAGGTGGTTAACAACGGGCAAGGTATGATCCTAGCGATCACCACCCCAAACGCATACGCAACGGGCGCCGCAGATCGACAAACGGCGGGAGCCACCCCGATCCAGTGCGGAAACGGTTCATTGAGCGGTGCATATGGCTACCTCACCACCGGTGCTGCCCCTGGCGGTTTGCCGTACACGGAAGTGGGACAATTCGCCGCGGACGGCAACGGCAATGGAACCGTTGCGAGTATTGTCAATCTAGGCGGTAGCATATCTCAGGTTACTGGCAGCGGAACCGGCAGTTCGCTCCGCCGCAGCAGTCGGTGGTGAACGGTGCCAGTTTTCGATCCCAGATGGTTTCGCCGGGATCGTTGTTCTCGATTTTTGGAAGCGGACTGTCCGCTCAGCCCACGTCCGCAGGAACGGTGCCACTTCCAAATTCCCTTGGTGGAACACAGGTCCTGGTGAATGGTGAGCCAGCGCCGCTCTTGTACGTAGGCGATAGTCAGGTCAACGCACAGATGCCCGTCGACATTCCCACAGGCCAACCGGTCACGCTCACGGTCACGAACGCCAGTGGATCAAGTAACAGCGTCACCTTGACAGCACTCGCTGCTGCGCCGGGGTTCTTTACGCTGGACGGTAAAGAAGCCGTCGTCCAGAACCCGAACGGTTCGATGAACTCTGCGGCTAATCCAGGACATCCCGGGGACGTTCTGGTGGCTTACTTCACCGGCGGTGGTGCCGTGAACGCAGCGGGTCCGTGGATCGCCGGAGCTGATTCGCCGGGAGGAGCCTCGAGCGTCAAGGCCCCCTATTCTCTCACTGTCAGCGGACAGCCAGCCGAGGTTCAGTACGTCGGGCTCGCACCTGGATTCGTGGGACTGTACCAAGCGAATTTCAAACCACCATCGCTTACCGCTGGCACTTATCCCATGGTCCTCACGATCGGCGGAGTATCGAGTAACGCCGCGTCGGTTGTAGTCGGTGGGTGAAGTAGCCACCAGGGAGCAACCACGCCAGATGATAAAAGTAAGAAGCGTTGGTCCAAACCACTTGTCCTGCATGCTCTTCTCCATTGCCGGCGCCCGAGATGCTCATTCTCCAATCAGCCCGATCTGGACGCAACTCTGAACATCCCGCCAATCCTCAGCGGCCAGCCTTCCGACAACGCGTACCTCCTGCTGGAGCAATGTAACTAAATAGAGTCGAAAGCAGGAAGGCGCATGCAAGCCTGCCGCTCTCCAACTCCTGATCTCACAATCCGTGGGGGTGAGTGGATTCGGAGGTCTGGTGGTGATTAAGCCGAGGATAACGTCCGGACGATGGCGCTGATAAAGCGCCGTGGATAAAACCACGGCGGGGCGCATCTTTCTGATCTCTGCGCCAGGAAAGGCTGCAATAACGATATCCCCCGCCGTCAAGGTTATTCAGGCTCCCGCTCCTCAAAGTTGCGCAAGGAAGCGGCGCGGGCATCTCGCAAGTCCTCATCAGTCCACGTATCGGACCACTCAACGGCTCCGCTTTTTGCGAGGTCGCTTAACTGGGTTGCCCACGCAACTACTTTGTCCGCGGCATCGGGTGGAAGAGCGCGAAGAGCTTGTACCAGGCGCGCCTCTTTTTCAGTTAGTGCGGTCACAACTTTAATTGTAACCGGTCTGGCCCAACGACAAATTCAGCGCGAATAGTAATCCTGCATGATCTTCTCAATGACCGCGTACGGCATGCTTCGCTTTAGCCAGACTGCGGCACGCTGCGCGACCGGGCCCACGGTATATCGTAGGCGCGGGTGCGGATTATTTAAAACCTTCTGCAACAACCGCGCGATTGCTTCCGGGCTGGGCCCGCCTTGTTCGTCCGTCGCCATGCGGGCGATCGCGCGCTCAAAACGATCCCGGTAAGGGGAACCTTCCGCCGAACCACGCGTGGAACAGCGATTTTGAGTAAAGGAAGTCCGATGATCGCCGGGTTCGATGAGCACTACGTGAATACCGAACGGCCGCACCTCCAGCCGCAAAGCCTCGCTCAGGCCTTCGAGCGCGAATTTTGAGGCGCTGTAGAAGCCCTGGAAGGGAATCGCGATGAGGCCGCCTATGGATCCGATATTGACGATGTAACCGGCTTTCTTCTCGCGCATGCTAGGCAACGCCGCGCGGCACATTCTCGAGACGCCGAAAAAGTTCACCTCGAACTGCTCCCGCGCTTCGTCGATGGAGGTGTCCTCAATGGCTCCGGCGATTCCGAACCCGGCGTTGTTGACCAGGACATCCAGCCGGCCCTCCCGCGTCAGGATTATCTCAATCGCCTGCGCTGCAGAAGCATCGTCAGTGACATCTAAAGTGAGAGCTTCGACGCCCGGTGCAGTAACAGCGCCGCGCGATCCGCCGTAAACTCGGTAGCCGCTCTTAGCAAGGAACGCCGCGCAGCACGCACCGATCCCAGAGGACGCTCCCGTTACCAAAACGACTCGATGCGCTCCGCTCATTTGCTACACAGTAGCACTGGCGGTTCCCGCGCAAGCTATCCTGAACTTGAGATGAAGCGTCCCCGCCTTTTCCTGATCGATAGCTACGGCTTTATCTTCCGCGCCTATCATGCACGCGCCCGCAGCGGAGCTCCGCCCATGCGCACCACAACCGGAATATCCACGGAGGCCGTCTACATCTTTCACAACATGGTGCGGAAGCTTCGTGCAACGTACAAGCCTGAATATATCGCGGCCATCTTCGAATCCGGGAAAACATTCCGCGAAGAGTTGCATAAGGAGTACAAAGCCAACCGCACTGAGATGCCGCCCGACCTCGGTGAACAGATTCCCTACATCCGGCGCACGCTCGAAGCCATGCGCATCCCGATTCTGCAGTTCCCAGGTTTCGAGGCTGATGACGTGATCGGCGCGCTAGCCAATCGCGCGGCCGATGTCGCGGATGTAGTCATCGTTTCGAGCGACAAAGACATGCTGCAACTGGTGAACGATCGAGTGCACATGTACAATCCCGTCAAGGAAGACATCTGGTACGACGCGGAGACGGCCGAGCAGTTCATGGGCGTGAAGCCCGGCCAGGTATCCGATTTGCTCGCGCTCATGGGTGATTCGGTGGACAATATTCCCGGCGCTCCCGGAATCGGTGAAAAAGGAGCCAGGGATCTGATCCAGCGCTTCGGATCGGTGGAAGCGGCTATCGAGCATGCCGCTGAAGTGGAGCGCAAGACGTATCGCGAAAGTCTCCAAAACAACCGCGACCAGATTCTGATGAGCAAGCGGCTGGCGACTATCGACATTACGGTTCCCATCGAATTCCAGCTTCAGGATTTCACGGCTGCAGAACCGGAGATTCCCGAACTCAAGAAGATTTACAAGGAACTGGAATTCTATAGCCTCCTGAAAGAAGTAGGTCCCACCGAAGACGCGCACACTCGCGACTACGCCACTATCGCCACCCTTGACGAGGCGATGCAGTACGCGGAAAGCCTGGCGAAACTCGACAGCGCGAAGCCGATTGCGTTCGCCATACAATCCTCGCTCGAAGGTGATTTGCCGCTTACCATGATCGGCGTTTCTCATCAACCAGGCATCGGGCGCGCGCTGTCCACCGACTTTCTGGACCTCCTGAAACCAATTCTTGAAGATCCAAATCGCACCAAGGTCGCGCACGATGTCAAAAGTTTGATGCTTGCGTTGGCCAAGTATGGAATCGAGGCACGGGGCTTCCGGCACGACGTAATGCTGTATGCCTTTCTGTTGTGCGCCGATCCGTCGGGTTGCTCGCCTGAAATACTGGCTGAACGTTATATCGATCGCAAGCTCGGAGCGGCCGCGGAACAGCATGCCGATCTGGCGATTACGTTGGCTGAGCGGCTGAATCCTGAAATCGACACGCAGGGTTTGCGCGAAATCTATGAGCGCATCGATCTGCCGCTGGCAGGCGTGCTGGCGCGGATGGAACAGACCGGCATTCGCATCCAGCCCGCGCAGCTCAAGGTGTTATCCGAGCAGTTGGACGCCACCATACAGCGGCTATCGGCAGAGATCTACGAACTGGCCGGCAAGCCATTCAACATCAATTCACCGCAACAACTCGGGAAAATTCTGTTTGAGGAATTGAATCTCCCCGCTCCCGTGAAGTACGGCAAAGGGAAGACCATTTCAACGGCGGCGGATGTGCTGGAGGGCTTGGCGGCCGATCATGAAATTGCACGCAAGGTGCTGGAGTACCGGCAGCTCGCGAAGTTGAAGGGCACGTACATTGACGCCTTGCCCGCCCTGATCGATCCGACCACGCGCCGCTTGCACACCACGTTTAACCAGGCCGGCGCCGCCACGGGCCGCTTGTCGTCATCGAACCCGAATCTCCTAAACAT
>OCTA010006032.1_pt1 | contig 10406 bp, 4 predicted proteins | sample 1538991 | NCBI WGS metagenome assembly OCTA01 (sample SAMEA3539302, study PRJEB22396) | soil metagenome | biome: tundra; feature: field; material: soil | place: USA | collected 2010-05 | depth 0.15 m | reverse complement strand
GCTCATCCTTCCGCAAACTTGAGATGCGGTCACCCGGTAAAGGTACCTGCAAGTCGGCTTGTGGAAAGCAATTTCGACTGACATTCCAACAGTCGGACTGTCCCGCGCAAGCCGCAAAATTTGAATTGTCTGCTGAGTCAAATGTGCCGAGAGTGGGCATCCATGCACATCTTGAAAACGCCTCCTTGCATCGGACTTTCCATTTTTCGTCGCTGTCGGCCACAGCGACGCCCATACCAGTCAAATCCCAACCTTTTCCGCCCGCAACAACTCTTGGTGAAGAAATCCAGCGCCGCGAACGCCGTTGTCGGTCAAGATATCAGATATCAAGATGATCGCCTTGCGGTCCTCTGTGGACAAAGCGCCACCCTTCTCAGCGATTAGCTGCCGAAGCAATTCGACGGTCTCTTCGCCATTCGTCTTCCAGAAAACCTGATCGGCCTTCTTTTGCTGAACAATATGTCCGAGCCACGGCAATGCTGGTTTAGGCATTAAATCGAACCCGCCCTTTTTAAGGAAGGTTGTTACAGCGAGATAGAGGGTCCGGTCCGTGCCAAATTCCTTAATTGCGCGCTCCAGAAGGTGCGTGAACTTTGAAAGATGTGCCCATCCACGATCAACAACACATACCAACGGAGAGAAATCAGGCGCCGCGCAAAACAAGACAGAAAGTGCACAGCTAACGAATTCACGGTCGAGATGTTCATGGTCTCCATCATGGTCCCATTCCGGACTTGCAAATATCCAATCTGTTATTTCGGACCACAGTGCCATGTTGTCATGCGTGATTTCCTTTTCCCTGAGGAACGCCTCGATCATGAATGATCGTGTCACGCTCTGCATCATCAACAATGCTGTTTCGGTGTCCTGGTTGAATATGCGACTGAGGACAACCTGACGAGCCTCTGCAGCTGTTAAAGCGGCGCAGAGTCTTCCGCACCATGCCGAAAACCCGAATACCCATTCAAACGGTGTGTGACTGTGGTGGTCCCGTCGGGAGTTTGCAAAGGGGGGAACGATTTCCTGGATCGTATAGTCCAGCAACTCGCCAACCATTTTCAGAAATTTGGCACGCCTTTCGGGATCGGCAAGGGCTGGTTCCAGAGGGCTATGAAAAAGCACCTTGGCCGCGACGTTATAAAGAAAGACCGTCCCGTTTCTGGAATATTCCGCTGTATTCCGGCGCTTGGATTTCAGCGAAGCACCAGATTTGACCCATGGCAGAGGAATGGTCGGCAGTTGAGATATGGTCCCCGACTCCAGAAGGCCTTCCGCCCTTTCGACGAGCTCTCTTTTGAATTTAGCCTCGCTTTCATCGAGTACGATCGAATGATAATCGCCGATCTGATCGCGGCGAACGATGCACTGCGCGATGGCCAGGTCGAGCAAAACCCAATAAAACGCACGATGCGCGGGGACAAAATACTTTGTTGCGTCAAACACAGCGGCCTGAACGCCTTCGAGGGGATCGGTTGCAAGCTTCAGAAGCGCTCGTTGGCAGTGTCCGACATTGTGACCCCTGGCGAGCAGAGAAGCATAGCCGTGGGCGGCGAATACCGTGGAATCCATCGACAAGACACTTCCGCGGGCAGTCCAAGTACTTGGCTTTCTAATGGCTGACACAGCCCGGTCAAATACACTCTGGCACCATTCAAGAAGTGCGGTGCCTTCCGTGCTCTCCGCGTACCTCGCCCCAACGAATGCAGCACCAACGATCGCGCCGGTCTGCTGCTTGTGTTCGAATGCATCCGAATCATCCTCATCAAACAAACCCGGCTGATTCCATTGGGTTGCTTTCGCAACAGCGTCATCGATCGAGAGTTGTTCGCCCACCGTGCCGCTTTCAAGAGTGTTTTGCGCCCATACAACGACGGACATGAACTCGCTTCTCTGCGTGTATTGTTGCTGCTGACTACGATACTTCTCCTGCTTCAGAGAAGGAGGATCATTCCATATTTTGACGTGTTCGCCGTCTGCGGTCGGTTCAGTCTTGAAGTTCGCCGGGTCTCCCTGCTCTGAAAAGAGCGCCATCTTTTCACGTAATGCCTGAATGTGTCCGTCGTGAGCCTTTTCTTCTTCATAGCTGATTGGCAGGTTTTCAGGAAACCTTCGGATCGCGCTCGAATATTTATTTATCAGGTCTTCGTTGCCGGAGCAGACGAAATAAACCACAAGGTTGCGGATCTCCGATCGACGGTGTGGATATTGGTTTAGCTTGCGAACGGCGTTCAGCAGCACGCGATATCGATGCCAGTCGCCAATCTCATTTGAATGAAAACTAGTCTCCTGGACCAAACGACTAATGTCCCATTCCCAAAGGTACGGGCAAGTTACAAGTGGAAAAGCACATTCGAGAGACTTTCCGGCGTACGCAAGGCAGAGGCTGACACCCACGCCCAGCGCCGCGACAGATTCATTCCCTTCGATGACCTTCCTGAACACAGCCTCAAACGGAACTCCCCGTTCGCATTGAGTTAGAGCCCACTGATCGAGAGCCATCAGAGCCGACTTGACGGCATGATTGCCCCAGGTACCCCGATACCACAGGTAAACCTGGCCATCACCCCAGAAAGTCTGCTGCCCCCACGGAAAGTTTAAGGTCAACGGCACCGGATGAACGCGCCCCGAACGACCGCCCTGCTCGCGCTGCCATCGCCAGATGGAAATCGCGTGATTGCAAACCGAGCGTATCAGGCGCAATCCTTCGGCCTCATTCCAATTCAGAAGTCTCAGAAAAGGAAGCTGCAGCGGCGAAGCCGGATAGAATTGATGGTCATCAGCCAGGCCCTGTTCCTCCATGAGGTGATCGGGATATCCGCTGAACCGGTCGATGTGTTCTTCCGGCTTTTCAAGGAAGGCGCGCACGACGAAATCAACCAGATCGGCCGGCAGATGCCGAATAAGAGCCAAGCTGTTGGTGAGAATTTCGCCACGAAACAAATGCAAACTTTCCCGGTCGGCAAGTTTTTGCTGGAGGTATTTAGAACCCATCTCGGGAACGTCGCCCACAGACGAAAGAAAAAGTGCGCGCAGCGATTTCTCTACGTCTCGCCGATTTAGCGCGCCACCGAAAGGCTCAATCCGGTCTCTGCGCGCTCGCGGCTGATGCGCTTGTTCCACTTCGGTTATCCAACGGTAGGCCAACTCCCCAATCTGCCGGCAATGACGTATTTTGTTACCGGAAAAAGCCGTCTGCCACGTCGCAAAGACCGGAATGAGCTCCGGGATCAACTGATGCGGCAGCTTCGACATCAACGGCATAAGCCAGTCGAAAAAGCGAACCCATATCAAGGCTTTTGGCACAGCCATGTGGTGGGCCAATGACGCGCGATCGGCAGGTTCGAGATCCGGCGTCAATTTCTCATCGAGATAAATCGGGTTCGGTACCACCTCTATTGTGGCCAGCGCCGTCAGCATCTTCTTTAGGCGATCACCATCGTTTTCGAGCAGATAATCAGTGGCGGTGCGCAGCAGTTGTGTGGCCCGTGTAGAGTGGAGGCAAGAGGTCAGAATCGCGCGCTGCCAGACCGGACGGAGCGATACGTCGGCTGTATTGTCGTAGAGTGCTTTCCAGGGTTCGGCGGAAGATCCAGTTTCCAGCACATATGTACCCAGCAACTGGACCGGACGCGTCAATGATTCCGGCTCCGAATGGTTCTTGAGAAAAGCAGTCAGGTCGGGGCCATTCCTGATAAGAAGCTGGCACAATGCCCATTCCTCATAGATGTCATGCGTGAAAACGACCGAATGGCCGAGGTCTTTGTCTCTGAGGATTCCTGCCGACTTCAACTCGGCAATCACTTCGGGGCTAAGATCACTAATGGGGAGAGAGCTATTGGGCGTTGCAACCAGACGTTCTGCCAATTGCATGAGGACATTTCGCCGGTGTTGAGCCGGAGAGAAATCTGCGCGGTCCGACCCACCGAGATCCCACCACAGTTTAAGCAACTCGACTTCGGTTGCAGGGAGCTGATCCTTCCTCTCACGCCCGGCCAGGCTCAGTATGGCATCCAGAAAGAACGGACGCCGCAGGATCACATCTGTATTGCCAGATTGCCTGAGAAGCGGCCGCAGGCGTGGGAACGCCGTGGCAACAATGTCCAGTTCCTTATCATCGAGTGCTTTGACGCTAACAGTCTTTAGCGGCAGCTTCTTCAACGCATCAGGATCGAGCCACGTTTCGAGATGCCTGAGGTTCTGCTCTCTGACGGTAACAACAATTCGCCATTGGGCCAGGGCATCGTTAAAGGCGACCGCTTTCAGCAAATCATTGACGGTGAGTTGAATCGCGGGGTCGACAATCTTATCGATGCCATCGATGAACAAAATCGGATTGCCCGCACACGCAAATTCACGGAGCAGTGCTGGAAGATCGGCAGATATCTCCAAGACGTGAGCATGCGAAGCCCATCCTTTGGGTTGGATTCGGGTATCCTTCAATACCAGCACAGGGCCATCTCGTCGGCATTCTTCAGCCAGTTCCTTCAACAATGCGGATTTTCCCGTACCCGGTTCGCCGTCAATTTGAATAAATCGACCGTCCGCCAAGGCCTTACGCACCTCTTGGTAAGCGTCGGCCCGGTGAAGCCGTAAGCCGTGGATATGTGACTTGATGTCACCGAGCGCACGGTCAGAGTCCCGTTGCAGGGCGGCAATATCCTGCCAAAAGGACGGCGCCGGGCTAAGGTCAAAACCATGGCCGGTGAGTTGTTGGATCAATGTCGCTCTCGTTGCTCCGCCACCCACCGGAATCAGCTCACCGGCTTTTGCAATCAAATGGTCCCAAATGCGCGATGCCTGCGCCCGGTTCGCCGGGGATAGCATTCCTTTGAGGCGATCGACGACGTTTGCAGCGTCGCGAGATGCTTCGCCGGACTGAAAGTCAAAATGGACGATAACGAACGAGGCCAGAAAGCGCCAGATTTCGTCGTCGGTAACATCCCGTCCCGCATGCCGATTCAAGACCGCACGTACCGTTTCTACAAATGCCTGTTTGTCTTTGTGAGAATAATCACCCTTTTCGATCCGTTCGCGAAAGTGCTCCCCATCGGTGCTGTGAGACGCCCAGGTGAGCACTGACTGGTAATGCTGATCCACGCGGGCGTTGTACGCACCGACACCGACGCCGATCCGATGGACTACAGGATCAAACTGTTCGCTCGAAAACGTGTCCCAGGCTCGCTGCAAAACATCCACCCAGTCCTCATCGCTCTCCGTAAAGACGAGCTTGTTCTTGATCTGGAGATCGAGCTGAGTTTCACGACCGTCGAGAACGCCTTTGACAATGACGTCATCGAGCGGATCGCCGAAGGCGGCGCGTTGCGTCTGAACACTGGTGGCGAATTCACCTGGAAGGCCGCGTACTGGCGATTCGCAGAGCACCGCGGCGATGCAGGACGCCGCCACGCGAGCCTCAAGGTGCGTTCCCCCGCCGCCCGTTGAATAAGGACTTGCCATAATGTTCAAGCTGACTAGGAGTATTCCTCATTTTACGATTTCCCGTCAGGGAGTCCCAGCACGTCAGATCCTTCAGAACTGCGAGGGTGGAAAACTGACGCGACGCTACGTGACCTGGCGGCCGCGTCGGGCCGTGAAACACGGCAATCACCCCGGCTGAACCGCGCCAGGAGAAGCTACAGCGTCTCCGGCATCAGACCGAGATCGTGATGTTGGGGTTGCCGCGGAGCCTTTTCGGCAAGCCGCGCGAGAATGCCCGGAAGCGGATTGGCGATGATCTTACGCAGGCGGCCGGGAGCCGTGAATTCGTGATCGCATGCCTTACACCTGCGTTCTACGGACGGCAGTAGTCCAGCAATTAAAGACGGAACGCGAGCACACACAGCAACAACTCCAACGCATCGATGCAGCGCTCGCAGCTTTGGGCAGTGTCAGCTCAAACGGCGCATCACGCACGATGTCCGCAGCCGGTCGGCGCAGAATCAGTCTGGCGCAGAAAGCGCGCTGGGCAAAGGCGAAGGGGCACGCACCGAAGCCGAAGCGAACGATCTCAACGGCGGGCAGAAAGCGGATCGCGGCGGCGCAGAGAGCACGGTGGGCGAAGGTGAAGCGCGCGGCGTAAAAGAAGCAGGCGAGCCGGAGCGGTGATGATCCGCCGCCCAAGTCCGACGCTGGTGCGGCACACTGTTAACAGTGCAATCCTTTTGAGTCTCTTGCCCGCTGGATGAGAGGCACTTATGGGAGGCTCTGCGATTTGTCGAGTTGAATCAGGTGCGTGCGGGCATGGTGGAAAGGCCGGAACTGCGGCCATGGTCGAGTGTCGTGGCGCATCGCTCTTGAAACTTGAGGCCCTTACTGAAGAAGGCCGTAGACAACAAGTTGCGTCCTGGTGCCCACATAAACCTTGCCGTTTATTACCAACGGGGGCGCAAATTTTACCGTGTCGCCGAGATTATCGCGGGAGCTGTCCTGATTGCTGTTGTAGAGTTCCGTCTTGAGGGTGGTCGCATTGTAGGCGTAAAGAGCGCCCGGCGTTCCGGGTGAGACCGCCCAGACGATGCCATTTCTAGTGCTGGAACTTGCCGAGACAGTGGGCGTTGTGCCAGGGAAAGGGTAAGTTTCTGTCGTCGTCGAAGTGGGCGCGGTCGACAGAAGCCCGTTGGTCAACGAAAACGCCTTGCCGTTGTCCTGAACCGCGAAGAAGAACATAGTTTCGTTCCAGTATGCGGGAGTGCTGTAGTTCTGCTGGCCATCGCTTGCATGCCCTAAAACGGAGAGGAGCGATTGAATGATCTGAGAGTCGCTGCCAGCGTGGAAGTGCCCCAGGCTATCGCGATTGACCACGTAGATGGTGCCCGCTTTTCCGGAGCCGATCATCTCATCCGGGAACGAGCCGGGTTGCGGTGGCAGCAGGATCGATCCAGCCGATCCGAGGTCGAGATCGTCGTTGTTCAGGGTTACGTAGTTGAAGGGCGTGAACCAGTCAAGCACGCTCATGGTGCCGCCATTCGGTTGAAGCTTGAGGTAGCTTTCGCCCCAATCGGTGACGCCGTCATAGGTCCCGTTCCCCGTATCAGCAAAAATGGTGTTGCTAAGATCAGCTGCCATCCCACCACCCCAGATCCCGCCTCGCTCTCCCGGGTCACCAGTTATGGCGTTTGGTGTGGTATTGAATACCGTTAGCTGTTGCATCGTAGTCGCGCCATAACCGAGAAGCCATCCGTGGAAAGGATCTGTGTCGCCCAGTGAACTAAAGGCTAAATAGATCACTCCGTTGGCGTATAACAACGCCGAGCGGTTGTTCTCCCGGGTGTTATTGAAGGTGATCACGTCTCCCGAATTGTCATAACCGGTACCGTGCACGCTGGCGCTGATTACCTTTGGGCTTCCTGGCATCTCGACGCCGGTGGTCAGGTCCAATTTGTGCAGGCCTTGATAGTACACTGAGCCCTGCCCGGGATCAGTTCTGCCTTCTACGTAGATGGCGCCGTGCGGGGCCTGGGCCGGGTCGATGACTGGCGTTGAGGTAATGCCTAGGCCAGGAGCGACACCACAGCCATTCACCGGGGCGCATGGAACCGGATAGTCAATGTGACTCTTCCAGAGCGGACTGCCCGCTGCGTCACCGTCAAATGCATAGATCGTATTGTTTTCTGTCGCCACGAATACCACGTTGTGGGTCCCACCGGCGATGCTCATATTCGGCACATAGAGCGGCTGTCCGTAGATGTAGCCATCCACTGTGTCGGCAAATTTCTTGCCAAACGACGTGGAGTTGACATTCGAAGGAGTCAGGGTTGCCTCAAACGTATTGGCTCCACTTCGTTGATTGTTGTACTGGTAGGTATAGTTAGCTGTGCCGGTTACCGTAACAGTGATGGGTTCCTTGAGGGACCCGCCGCAATTATCCCATTCTTGTACTGTGGCGTTGTAGATGCCTGGGCTCAAAGGCAGGAAAGTATCGAGCGTCGAACCGTTCACAACGTATACGCGATCACCTGGTGCGCTGTAAATACCCATCGCGGAAATGCCTTTCGAGCACGTGGTTGTGGCAGAGGCCGCAATGAAATGTACGGGGTTCGCCTGGGTGGTGCTAGTCGCGGGGAAGCACACATTTACTCCATTGGAGGGCGGCGGGCAGGAGTTCTGGGCTGCGGCAGGAATGCGACACATAATCGGCAGTAAGTAGAACAGAAGGCTGCCATAACTCAGCAAGTGTATAAGCATTCTCTTCAAAGGAATTCTCCTCGCGGTACCGCGAATTGATGTTGCTCAGGCGCCGGTCGCCTGGCGAGCGCGTGATTTAACACAACCAACCCGGTCGACACTAAAGCCACGCCCAGCCAACACGGATTGATCCGCTCGACTCTTCTAGTGAACGCTGCTTTAGGTAGTCTCGTACATTAGTCTCCCCGTTATCGGTTGACTGTCCAAAATTGCTCATTACGCAAATTGTTCTGAGACCCTCGTCTCTCTTCGCGGGCGTTCCCTTCTGTGTCTACGCTCAATGCCACAACCACGGTGCCTTCTTTTCAGGTCTTCGGTGGATAAACTGGCTCAACGCGCTCTCGCAGCAGAAACTGCACCGCTCCCGGCGAAACATGCACCTTCCCGGCAGATACACCACCGGCGGGCCTGTGGAGTTCCAACCCCGCCGTCCCCATGAAACACATATCCGGCGCAGTCCAGCAGTTAAAGAAGGAACGCGTCGACGTCCAGAAGCAACTCCAGCGTATAGACGACGCACTCGCGGCGCTGGGAAGTGTCAGCTCAAACGGCGCATCACGCACGATGTCCGCAGCCGGTCGGCGCAGAATCAGTCTGGCGCAGAAAGCGCGCTGGGCAAAGGCGAAGGGGCACGCACCGAAGCCGAAGCGAACGATCTCAACGGCGGGCAGAAAGCGGATCGCGGCGGCGCAGAGAGCACGGTGGGCTAAGTTGAAGAGGGCGGCTTAGTCGCGCCCTCTGCGACCTCTACTCAGCCGGACTCAGTAAGAAGCACACAACCGCAAGAGACATGGCTATCGCGGCACACCACACGACGATAGCGGCTATCCATCCTCCGACGCCGCCCAGTTTGTTGTTGGGCGGTTGGGTCGTCGATTTCGCTTCGTGCTCCATAAAGCTCAACCTGCAATCCGTGCCAGCTCCGTCGTGGACCAGTTCTTTCGATCAGAACAACCTCAGAGAAGAGCTTCAAACGTCAGACCGCTAATCTTTTCCAGAGCTGGTCGGTCTTGGATGCAAAGAACCGACTTTCTTAATTGCACCATCTGCCGCTTCCTGAACCCGGAGAGAAGACGAGTGACTGTTTGGCGGGTGGCCCCAATGGTCTGTCCGATCTCTTCGTGGTTCAGAGTCAGTTTGACGGGCGATGAATAGTCGCCTGCGTCGTTTTGCCGGGCATTGGTTGTCCAGGATAGGAGCATCTTGGCAAGCCGTTCTGCCGGGTCGGAAGTGAGACCCAGAGTACGGACTTCATCGTGTGCGGTGTAGTAGACGGCGCTCAGTTGTTCGCCTACCCCGACTGCCACTTCGCTGTGATCTCTCATCAACCGCAGCAAGGAAGCGCGAGGGATGAAGTTAGCCTCCCCTGGCTCCATCATTTCCGCCGAGACACTATAGCAACGGCCAGATATGGCGGCATTCAGACCCAGAACTTCTCCAGAGCGCGCAATCCGCGTGATGATCGTCCTGCCGTTAGAGGAGGAAGTCCAGAGTTTCGCTGCGCCCGCGCAGAGTACAAAAATCCCCTGTGCTGGCTGTCCCTCGTGAAAGAGCTTGGCTCCCTTGAGATAGCTGGCTCGACATGTGACCTTACCAGAATAAAATCACCGGGCGAGACACGCTGGAGCCGCTGAGGGGTGAAGGTTCGGCTCGGCTCCAGCGGCTCTCGCACCATCTGCGCCGTGAACAGGCTGTTAGTCCGTGCAAACTGCCGCGAATCACGACGATCTTTGGCGTGTTCTCCGCCGACATTTCGGCAGGATGCCGACGTTTCGGCAGCATGAGTGCTGCTTTCGCGGGTTGTTACGAATCCCGAACAAAAGACTATCCGTGACTTTGCTCTGTGCTGATTTCTGGGATGATCGATTCTTGGAGAATTCGACACCGAGCCTTGCCAACAGAACCCGTGTGCGTCGTGGCACCCGAATCCCTTGCGAAATTCCCGTCACGCTCGTCAACTTGGACGCGCTTCACCCCTTTTCCGAATCCTGCCAGATACTGGTCGTGAATCTGAATGGGTGTGCGGCCCGCTCCACTCATCCCGTCGAGATCGGGACTGCGGTTGAGTTACAGGGCTTACCCACTCGCACCGTCACTGCCCAGGTTGTGACATGCTTCTCTCTCGGAGAATACGAAAAGATTTGGCTGTTGGGCATGGAGCTGCATAACCCAGGCAACGTGTGGGGCATTGAACCCGTGCCAGAAGATTGGACGCGATAGGC
>OCTA010006030.1_pt1 | contig 10409 bp, 1 predicted proteins | sample 1538991 | NCBI WGS metagenome assembly OCTA01 (sample SAMEA3539302, study PRJEB22396) | soil metagenome | biome: tundra; feature: field; material: soil | place: USA | collected 2010-05 | depth 0.15 m | reverse complement strand
CGCAGCCGGCAAGCGGTTCGCGACGCGTGGCGCTCCCGTCGCGACCGTGTCCGAAGCGACCGCGTGACGCCAGCGCATCGGACCTTCGCGATCAGGACGCCCGGCGAGCTCGACCCTCGGAGTCCTGCACGTTTTGGATGCATTCGCCGAGAGAGCGCACGAGGACCTCGGCGTTCGCGCCCAGGAGTATGGTGTGGTGGTTGCCGGGTACCTGCACGATGTCGAGACCGCCATTGATGATGGGGCCCCATCCGTAGCTCGGGCCACCTTCGGCGAAGAGGAAGTCGACATCCTTCGCTCGAAATAGGACGGCGCGTCCGGACCACGGGGCCGGGTGATAGTGCACGAAGATGCGCTCGAAATTGCGCCGAAGATCGACGCCGCGAAGCGCGACGGGGAGGATTTCCCCCCTGGCACGCAGCTCTTCGATCTCGCGTTCCTCGGCCGCGGCTCGCGCGGCTTCACGTGCCTCGTCGCGTTTCCGCCGCAAGGCGGCCGCGAAGTACGGAAGGCCTCCGGCCATCGCCCGCGCGAGGCGCGTCCGGAACCCGTCGCCGATGAAGCGAGTCAGCGGAGTCACGCGTCTCATCGGCATCTGAGGGTTGGGCGTATCGATGAGCGCGAGGAGCGCGACGCGTTCGCCAAGCTCGGTGAGGATCCGGGCCATCTCGAACGCGACGACGCCGCCCCCCGAATACCCGCCGAGGAGGTACGGCCCTCCGGGCTGGACCTCGCGGATCTCCTGGAGGTACGCGCGAGCCATCTCCTCGATGGACTCGTGTGCCGGGGTGACTCCGTCGACGCCGTAGGCCTGCAGACCATAGAACGGTTGAGCAGGATTCAGCGCCCGCGAGAGATCGCGGAAGTTCAGCACGTTGCCGTGCGCTCCATGGACGCAGAAGAAGGGCAAGAGATCGCTCCCCGCCCGCACCTTGACCAGCGCCCGGAACGTCGCCCCGGGCCTCACCGAAATGGGCGAGGCGACCGCAGAGTCGCCGTAGCGCGGCAGTCCGAGGCGAGCGCGAATGATCTCCGCGCACCCCGCGATCGTCGGCGCCTGGAACAGCGTCGCCATGGGAAGGTCGATCCCCGCCGATTTGCCGATGCGATGGAACAGACGAACGGCGATGAGCGACTGGCCGCCGAGCTCGAAAAAATCGTCGTGAATTCCGATCTGCGTCGTTCCGAGCAGGTCACCCCAGATGGCTGCCAGATCGCGCTCGAGATCGTCGCGCGGCGCCACGAAGCCGGCGGAGAGTTGCGTCCGAGCAATGACGGACGCCGTGCCCTCGGCCGTCACCGGCACCGTGGGATGGGCGTCTTCGTCGAGGCGCCTTAGCCAGACGTGAATGTCGATCGTCGACGCGACCATCTGGGGTGAGACGCGCGCGGCAAGAACGCGATCGAGAGCCTCGACGCCTTCGGACGTCGTCATTCCCAGTCGGAGCGCCGCCTCCTGCGGGGATGGCGGTCTTTGGCCGGATCGAGGGCCGGAAGCCGCTTTGTCCGTTCGACGCGATGGGGCCGCAGCGCTCATGAAGCCCGACCTCACGCGGCGCATGACGAACCCCTCGATCGTGGCCACTTCGACGCCGCCTTCGTCATAGAGGGTCGCGTCGAAGACGGCGGACTCCTTCGAGGCACCGGCACGCAGCCGCACGTGACTGAAGAGCGTCGCCGGAAGGCCGCCACGCAGCAGCAGGCGGCCGTACGAGAACGGGACGTAGAACGACGCATTCGGATCGAAGTCCGCGATGAGGGCCTGGGCGCCCCCGGTCGCGGTGTCGAGAAGAGCAGGATGAAGGCGGTAGGTCTCCAGCTCGGACACGAACTCCGGCGGCAGGCGGAGCTCGAGAAGGGCCTCTCGGTCCCCGAGGTCGATGCGACGGACGTTGCCCCAGCGAGGACCGAAGTCCATGAAATGCTGTTCGATGAACGAGCCGCGCAGAACGCTTCGTGCCGGACACCGCGCGCGGATCGCCGCCAAGTCGACGCGTCCGGGTGGGGGCGGATCGACGTATCCGACGGAGCCCGTGACGAACGTCTCGTCTTCGCTGTCGCCGTAGAGAACGAAGGGCCCGCCGTTGCGTGGGAGCCGCACTTGCAGCATGCGCGCGTCGTCGTTTTCGACCGTGAACGGTGAGAGAAACAGCACGTCGCGGAGCTCGACCGCACTCCCGGTGGAGCGATACTCGAGTGCGGCCCTCGCGATCTCGAGAAAGCCAGTACCTGGGATCACCGCTCGCCCTCCCCGGACGACATGCTCTCCGAGCACCCAGTGATGGGTTCGACGCCAGGCCGTTCGAAAGACGACCGCCGCTTCCGACTCGGAAACAATGGCGTTGAGAAGAGGGTGACCGGCCGACAAGCGGACGCTCGACGTCGGCGCGTCGGTCGTCCGTGCCCGCTCGACCCGAACCAGGTCGGCGAGCATGCCGACTTCTTGCCACCCGTTCCAGTTGATGCTCAGCGTGAGCTCTTCGGGACGCGCAGCCGAGCGCGCGTGAGCAAACGCGTCGAGAAACGCGTTGGCCGCCGTGTAGTCGGATTGCCCTGGCAGTCCGAGGAACGAGCTCACGGACGAGAACAGGACGAAGGCGTCGAGCTTGTCGCGCTGCAACAAGGCATCGAGGACGAGCGCGCCCCGGGCCTTCGTGTCGATGACGTCCGATTTTGCGGTCGGCGAGCGGAGGGCGATGAGCTCGTCCTTGAGGACGCCCGCGGCGTGGAATACGGCATGGATGGCTCCGAAGCGCGCCCGGCTCTCCGAAAGCACTTGCCGCATCGCTTCGAGATCCGTGACGTCGGCTGCAACCGTCATCACCTCGGTTCGTTGGCGAAGCGCTCGGACTCTAGCAATCTTGCGGCTCGTCTCGTCTTCCGGAGGGTGGGACGCGATCCATTCGTCTTCGGAGCCCGCGGGAACGAGCGGACGCCGGCCCACCAGCACGAGGCGAGCATGCACCCGCTCTGCGAGATGTTCGGCCACCGAGAGGCCGATGCCGCCGAGTCCGCCGGTCACCAGAACGACGGCGCCCTGGCGAAGGACCTCCTCTTTCTCGGCAACTTGGTGGTCGAGAGCCACTCCTTCGAAGGCTCGAGTCCACCGGCCCGAGGCCCGGAGGACGATCTCGCCCTCGGCGGCGTCGGACTCGAGCTCACGGGCGAGCTGGGATGCGAGCCGGTCACGGTCACGCGGCGAAGACGCATGCTCGATGTCGATGCTGACGCACGAGACGCCTGGATACTCGCGCGGGATGACCTTGCACGCTCCGAGCACGACCGCCTTTTCGGGGCGCACCTCGGCCCCAGGGAAGGCCTGCAGGTGGGTCGAGACGACGAAGATGCGCGTCGCGTCGGCATCCGGGGCAAACGTCTGGGCGAGGAAAAGGAGGCTGAAATAGTTGAGCTCGAGGGCCTTGTCGTAGCCCTCGAGGGCGTCGCCCTCGCCTCGCCCAGCGAAGCTTCGAAGGATTTCCCGGGCCCGCGACTGGGCCGAGCAGGACCACAGGTGGACGATTCGATCCGGCGTGACCCCGCTCTCGCGGAGCTTCATGGCGAGAAAGTCGTAGTCCGACCGCTGCCCCGGGCCGACAGTGAAGAAGCTCTCGCTCCGCCACCCCGAGCGCTCCGCAGCGGCCACTTGCACGACCCGGCCGCCGCGCGCGCGGAGAAGCGCAATCAGCTTCTCGGCCAGGGGTGACTCGTCAGTGAAGATGAGCCATGTCCGCGGCTGGCCCTCGGTCGCAGGCCTGGGCGGCGGGGGAGAAGGCTTCCACGCCGGCGCGTAGAACCACTCATGGAGAGCGCTTCGCTTTCGAAGCACGGCCCGGGGCTCGACCGCCGCAGCGCGCGGATCGGGGTCGACCCAGTGACGCTCGCGCTGAAACGGATAAGTGGGCATGTCGATGCGCCGCCGGCCCTTGCCGCCCAAGCCGGTCGCGTCGACGTCGACGCCACAGGCCCACAGGCGCCCGACCGTACCGAGGAGGAACGCGGAGTCGTCGGCCTCTTCTTGCGGATGTCGCAGCGTTGGAACGATGACGACCGCCTTGGTCTTTTGCTGGCGCCCGAGACTCGCGAGCGTTCGACCCGGACCCACCTCGACGAGCGCGCGATGCCCCGTCTCGAGGACCGCGTCGAGCCCCTCGGCGAAACGCACCGTCCCGCGGAGGTGACGAACCCAGTAGGTCGGGTCGCAGGCCTCTTCGTCCGTGATCCACGTCCCCGTCAAGTTGGAAACGAACGGGATCGCCGGAGCCTTGAACGCGATCGTGCTGCAGAAACGTCGAAACTCGTCGAGGATGGGTTCGAGCATCGCCGAATGCGCCGCGACACGGATGTGAACGCGGGTGGAATCGATGCCTTGTCCGCGGAGCGTCTGCTCGAGTCGCTCGATGGCCGCGAGCGGACCCGATGCCACGCAAAGCTTCGGAGCGTTGACCGCGGCGATCGACAGCGCCGGATCCATGAACTTGCGCGCCTCGCTCTCCGCAAGCGGAATGCTGAGCATCGCGCCCTCGGGCAGGGTCTCGAAGAGACGACCTCGCAAGGTGACGAGGGCGACCGCGTCGCGGGGCGTGAAGACGCCGGCGATGCACGCCACCGCATATTCGCCGACGCTATGTCCGATCATCGCCGCGGGCGCGACGCCCCACGACATGAGCAGTCTCGCGATCGAGTACTCGGTGGCGAAGAGCGCGGGGAGACCGACGCTCGGCGACTCGAGCGCTGCATTGGCGCTCTGGCCGTCTTCGGGCTTCGAAAGCGTGAGAGCGCGAACCTTCGCTCGAAGCGGCGCCTCGAGGTACGATAGGCACGAGTCGAACGCCTCACGGTAAACGGGCTCGCGCTCGTAGAGTTGAACGCCCATACGGGCGTACTGGGCTCCCCCACCCGGGAACATGAACACGACCGACGGCGGTTCTTCTTTCCGATAGTGCGCGATGAGTTGCTTGTCGTCGGCGGTCTCGAGCCTGGCAATCGCGTCGTCGACGCGAAGGGCGACCACCGCGCGCCGGTGGGCGAACGCTTTGCGTCCCTCGAGCAATGTGTAGGCCGCGTCGGCGAGCGGCAGCCCCGGGTTCTCTCGGAGGTGGGCGGCAAGGTTCTTCACCGCCTGATCGAGAGCGGGAGCCGTCTTGGCCGAGAGGACCAGCAATTGATGGTCGCGGGCCGGGGCGGGCGGCCCCGGTACCGGCGCCTCCTGGACCAGGAGGTGCACGTTCGTCCCACCGGCCCCGAGGGCCGTAATGCCGCCGATACGTGGTCTCCCGTCCGGGACCGTCCAGTCGCGAAGGGTCGTGTTCACGAAGAACGGGCTTGCCGCGAAATCGATCTGGGGGTTCGGTGTCTCGTAGTTCAGGCTGGGCGGGATCTGGCGATGGCTCAGGGCCAGGACCATCTTGATCAAGCCGCAGACTCCCGAGGCTTCTCCCGCGTGGCCGATGTTCGTCTTGAGCGAGCCAATCGCGCAGAACTGCTTCTTGTCCGTGCCGGCACGAAACGCGTCGGTGAGCGCGGTCAATTCAATCGGATCGCCGATGAGCGTGCCGGTTCCGTGAGCCTCGACATAGGTGACCTCGTCGGGCTCGACCCCGGCGATTGCGAGCGCCTCGCTCACGGCGCGAGTCTGACCGGCCACGCTCGGCGCGAGATATCCGACCTTCTGAGAGCCATCGTTGTTGACAGCCGAACCGCGAATGACGGCCAGGATCCTGTCGCCGTCGCGAACCGCATCTTCGACGCGCTTCAAGAGCACGCATCCGACCGCGCTCGATGACACGGTTCCGGCCGACTTCGCATCGAATGCGCGGCAGTGTCCGTCGGGAGACAGAATTTCCCCGACTTTGTAGAGGTATCCCCGATTCTGCTCCGGGTAGACGGTCGAGCCACCCGCGAGAGCCATGTCGCATTCGCCTGCCAAGAGGCTCTGGCAAGCCACGTGAACGGCGACGAGCGATGACGAGCAAGCCGTCTGCACGTTCATGCTCGGCCCGTCGAGATTCAGCTCGTACGAGACGCGCGTCGCCATGAAGTTCGGATCGTTTCCGGTATGGCGGACGAGCCAGGCCCCGACCGTCTCCATCACGTGCCGGTTGGGTACGACGTTGTACATCATGTAGTCGGGCGAACCCGACGAGGCGAAGACGGCGACCCGGCCCGGGAACTTCTCGCCCACATGCCCCGCGTTCTCGAACGCCTCCCAAGCGCATTCGAGAAAGAGACGGTGCTGCGGATCGAAGACCGCCGCATCGCGCGGGCTCATCCCGAAGAACCCGGCGTCGAACTTGTCGATATCGGCGAGGCGACCGCACGCCTTCACGTAGGAGGGATCCTCGAGCATTTCCGGCGCCTCGCCGGCATCGAGCAGTTCCTGATCGGAAAAAAATCGGATGGCCTCGACCCCGTTCCGGAGAAGGTTCCAGAAGGCACCCACCTCAGCCGCTCCGGGGAACCGGCCGGCCATTCCGATGATCGCCAGCGCCCCCGCCGCGAGGCCTCCCTCACTCTCGCTCTCCATCACTCGGCAGGATGTCACATGACGTCAGCACCTCATAGCGGCTCGTGTAATCTTGAACCCATGAGTACGACGGGAGAACCGCCCACGCAGCGCACGCAGGACAGCCTGGAGAGCTATCCGCTGTCGCCGCTGCAACACGGGATGCTCTTCCATCACCTGCAAGCGGGGCAGGGGCATGGGGTGGATATCGAGCAAGCCGACGGGGCGCTCCACGAGCGCATCGACGAGCACGCCTTCGAGCACGCTTGGGCCGTCGTGGCCGCAAGGCACGCCATCTTGCGGACTCGGTTCCGCTGGGAAGGCCTCGAGGTTCCACAGCAAGAGGTCGTGCCCGCCTCGAACCTAGGACCTCTGCCGTTCGAAGTCGTGGACCTCAGCGGTCACGCCGCCGAGGCGCAGCAAGCCCGGCTCGCGACGTTCCTCGCCACCGACCGCGCGCGCGGCTTCGACTTCAACGTGGCGCCGCTGTGGCGTGTGACGCTCTTTCGACTCGACGAGGCAGAGTTCCGCCTGGTTTGGACCTATTCGCACGCGATTCTCGACGGCTGCTACGCGGAAGTGATTCGCGAAGTCTTTGCCGTCTACGAAGCTTCGCTCCGCGGCGCGCAAGCCGAGCTGGTGGACCGTCCTTCCTTTCAAGAACACATGGTCTGGCTCCACCAGAGTCTCCGAGCGAAGCGCGAAGAGGCGGCGACATTCTGGCGGAGCCGCCTATCGGGCTTCGTCGTGCCTACGCGACTGCCGGTCTCGCGTTCGTACGGTTCACCTGCGGCCGGTGCGCTCCACTCCGAGGGCTCGCTGACGGAAGGCCTGTCGGGGCACGACCATTTTCGATTCCAGATCCCTCGCGATGCTTCGGACGCGATCCGGCGCCTCTCCGAGGAACACCGACTTCACATCGCGCTCTTCATCGAAGCGGCGTGGGCCCTCACACTCAGTTCGTTCTCGGGAGAGGACGATGTCGTCTTCGGATCGACTCGAGCGTGCCGTCGCTCGTCCATTCCCGGCGCCGAGCGGATCCTCGGCGTCTTCATCAACACGGTCCCGGTGCGCGCTCGAGTTGCGCCCGAGACGCCCCTGCTCGACTTTCTTCGCGCGCGCCGAGCCGACCAGGCGCTGGTCCGCGTGTTCGAACATACCCCCCTGGTCGATATTCTCGCGTGCAGCGGGGTGCCGCGAGGGACTCCCCTCTTCGACACCATCGTCGTCTATAACGACCTCGATCAGCACAAGCGATTGAAGGGGTTTGGCCCGGGCTGGGAGCGTCGCGACTTCGATGTCCACGACCAGACGAATTTCCCTTTCAACGTGATGGCCTACGGAGGACCGATAGGCTTCAAGCTCTCGTACGACCGTGCGCTGTTCGATCGTGGGACGGTGGAGCGCATCGCCAGCCTCCTGGACGCGATCCTCGTGGCCATGGCCAGACGGCCCGATGCGACGCTGGGCGACCTGCCGCGCCTGCCGGAACAAGACGCGCTGGCGCTCTTCGGAGCCTTCAACGCGACGGCAGTCCATCTTCGTGGACCGACGACGGTCCACGAAGCGTTCGAGATGCAGGTGGACCGCACTCCCGATGCGGTCGCGCTGGTCTTTCGCGATCGATCGCTCACGTATCGGGAGCTCGACGGTCGGGCCAACCGCGTCGCGCGTGAGCTCGTCTCGCTCGGCGTGGGCGTCGATGCCATGGTCGGCGTCTTCGTCGAGCGGTCGCTCGAGATGGTCGTCGGCTTGCTCGGAATCCTCAAGGCCGGCGCGGCATACGTCCCGATGGATCCCGCGTACCCGCGCGATCGAATCACGACGATGCTCGAGGACACGCGAGCGCCGGTCGTCTTGACGCTCGAACGCCTGCGTGGCGCGCTACCCACCACGAGCGCGAGGGTCGTCGCCATCGACGCGTTCGGTGCCGAACAAAGCCCGCGACGAGAGGACGCGCGTGCCCGCGCCGGCGGGAGCGATCTGGCTTACGTCATCTTCACGTCGGGCTCGACGGGCCGGCCGAAGGGCGTGCAAATCGAGCACCGGAACGTCGTCAATTTCTTCACGGCGATGGACTCGAGCCTGGGCCGGGACCCGGGCGTCTGGCTCGCGCTCACCAGTATTTCGTTCGACATTTCCGTCCTCGAGATCTTCTGGACTCTCGCCCGTGGTTTCACCGTCGTCGTGCAGGAAGAGGCGTACGGCGCGTCGCGAGGCGGAAGCCTCGTGACGGCTCGCTCGAAGGCGATCGGCTTCAGTCTCTTTTACTTCGCGGCCAATGCTACCGAGTCGGCCGGCGGCAAGTACGAATTGCTGCTCAAAGGCGCGCAGTTCGCCGACACCCATGGCTTCGAGGCCGTGTGGACGCCCGAGCGCCACTTCCACCCGTTCGGCGGCCTTTATCCGAACCCGGCGGTCACGAGCGCGGCGCTGGCGGTCGCGACGAGCCACATCGGAATTCGCGCGGGCAGCGTCGTCTTGCCGCTCCACAACCCAATTCGCTGCGCGGAAGAGTGGTCGGTCGTAGACAATCTCTCGAACGGGCGAGTCGGCCTTTCTTTCGCTTCCGGCTGGCACGCCAGCGATTTCGCCCTCGCGCCGGAGAACTTCAAGGACCGTCGTGCGCTCATGATGCGCGGGATCGAGACCGTGCGCGCTCTGTGGCGCGGCGAGAAGGTTCCGGCGATCGGGGGCGACGGCAAGGCGATCGAGGTCCAGCTCTACCCTCCGCCTGTCCAGCGAGAACCACGCATGTGGATCACGGCCGGCGGCAGTCCCGAGACGTTCGCTGCCGCAGGCAAGATAGGCGCCTGCATCTTGACCAACCTGCTCGTGATGAAGCCGGAAGAATTCGTCGCGAACGTGGCCGTTTACCGGAAGTCGTATCGCGATGCGGGCCACGCGGGAGACGGTCACATCACGCTCATGCTCCACACGTTCGTGGGGGTCGACCTCGAGGAGGTTCGGGCGAGAGTACGGGGTCCTTTCCTCGAGTACCTGAGGAGCTCGACGGACCTCATCAACAAGGCCCGCTGGGAACTCACGGGCTTCGCCAAGGGCGACGATCGCGCTCCCACCGCGCACGGTGCCGGCGTCACCATGAACCTCGACGACCTGCCGCAAGAGGACATGGATGCTCTCCTCGACCACGCGTTCGAGCGGTACTTCGCGAGCGCCGGTCTCTTCGGCACTCCAGAGACTTGCGTGCCGACGGTGGAGCGCCTGCGCGGGATGGGCGTCGACGAGATCGCCTGCCTCATCGATTTCGGGGTCGACTCTCGCGTGGTACTCGACAATCTGAAGCATCTCGACGAGCTCCGTCGAACGAGCGCTACGACGCCGTCAGCGGGCGAGAGCGCGAACGAACCCGATGGCGTGGACTACGGAATCGGCGCTCAGATCCGCCGCCACGGCGTCACGCACCTCCAGTGCACGCCGTCGCTGCTCGGCATCCTCGCGACCGACGACGACGCCCTCGAGGCGCTCGGTTCACTCCGGATGGTGCTCGTCGGAGGAGAGGCGCTTCCCGGGGCACTCGTCGATCGATTGAGGGCGTCGTACCGCGGCTCGCTACGGAACATGTACGGTCCGACCGAGACGACCATCTGGTCGACGACGGCAGACATCGGAACCTCGGCGGAGGGCATCACGATCGGCGCGCCGATCGCCAACACGCGCGTCTACGTCGTGGACGCGCATCTCCGTCCGGTGCCCATCGGCGTTCCGGGCGAGCTGCTCATCGGCGGGGCCGGGGTCGTTCGGGGCTATCTCGAGCGGCCCGAGCTCACGGCGCAGCGCTTCGTCGTCGACCCCTTCGGTGCACCGGGCGATCGACTTTATCGCACCGGCGACATCGGCCGATGGCTGCCGTCCGGGCGAATCGAGTACCTGGGCCGCAACGACC
>OCTA010006028.1_pt1 | contig 10411 bp, 5 predicted proteins | sample 1538991 | NCBI WGS metagenome assembly OCTA01 (sample SAMEA3539302, study PRJEB22396) | soil metagenome | biome: tundra; feature: field; material: soil | place: USA | collected 2010-05 | depth 0.15 m | reverse complement strand
GCGATCGGCATGTCGATCGATGCGGCGGGCGTGTCATCCGCGAGCGGCTCACGCGAGATAGCGATCTGGCGTAGCGGATACGGGTCCGCAGTGGGACCGAGGCGATACCAAACAAGCATGTCTCGCTCGGGTAACGTTAATGGACAATAACTGCTAGACATAGAACCTCCATCCAGGTTTTGTGTTCAGGGGCTGGAGCAGTGTTTCAACCACTGCTTCAGTCCGCGGTAACAGGCAAGCTGATCGCGATCAAGCAGCGTCATCAGCGTCATTTCGTTTCCGCTTTCCTCCGCGTCACCAGATCGCACGCTTGTTGCAGTAACCCGAGAGTGTCTGAGCTAAGCTGCGCGGCTTCAAGCAGTCTATGCCGCGCCCACTCGCTAAGACTCGTGTTGCAGTCGTCCGCTCGTTGTTGAAGCATGTCCTTTTCGCCGGGCGTTAGATGCGTAGCGAGCTGCGCTGTCAGTACACGTTTGTTTCCTCGTGGCAGAAAGATAAACCTCCGTTCTGGAGCCGCCTCTCGATTGCTTCTGGGCGCGTCTCAATGTGATCTCAGTGTAATTCAGTTGTGCTACATGCTGTCAAGAAATTGGCCATAATTATTTTTAGGGCGGCGTAACCTGTTGTGTGAACAGGGGGGAATGAAACTATTTGCCTAGTGGAAGAACAGAATTTTTGAGAATGCGGGTGTCACCCGCCGAGAAAGAGGCTGTTGCCAGAGCTGCGGAGATACAGGGTGTTGATATTTCCGTTCTTATGCGCTCTGCCGTCCGGAAGGAAGTTGTCAGAATTCTTGCCGAGATCGGCGAAGAAAATCCGTTTATCCCAAGGAAGCCGAAAAAAGTAAAGTGACTGACTTGCTTTGCTGCCGTCCGAATCTGTTTCTTCATGTTGTTCTCCTTTTCAAGTCACACGTACTCAACTGCGTAGTCCCTGCGTGGCCCAGTCAAACGAGCGTACGTCGATCAGGGACTTCCCCGCACTTTTCGACCGGCAGGAACAAGCAGTTCCGCGTCGATAAAGATCACGACATTGATGGCGCCTTCGGCGCTGGCAATGCACGCGCGGATGGCCGCCTGGTGGCCCTCCGATCCTTACAACCCCAATCCCCGCTCAGCGCATCGTTCGCGTGAAGAGCGCAGACACGCAGGGGGAGCGGCCCGACGGAGGCTCTGCCCCCGAACAACGGAGCGCACAGGCGAAGAAGGCGGCCCAGCGGCGGTGGAAGAAAAGCGAAAGCTGAAGATAGGAAGCGTGAGGAATGAGTCCGGACTAGCCGAGTTCCTTGCATAGAATTTTGCCCTCTAACAGATACGAGGGCTTTTCCACATGCCAAACGTTAGAGCCAGCATGATTTTTTTGAAAAAATTTCCTGGGCTCGCCTAGCGGAAGAAACACTGAGAAGACGGACCTCGGATCTTCTCTCCTCAGTGCAAGCGGTTTTACGCTCCCGCCTTTAAGTGTTGGATGTCTTACTTTAGCTAAAAGGTGAATGCAGCCGTTGTGACAATGACGCGGCCGGAAACTGCGGCCCGTTGAAATTCTCCGTACGGACTTGCAGGCTGCGAGACGGTGGCGGTTATGGTTCCACCACCAGCGTTAGCGGCTGGATTAGGATTAGCGAAATTGGGATGATTCAGTGCGTTGTACAACGAAACTCCGATTGATAGCTGTGATCGTTCGTGGATCGGGATTGTCTTTCTAAGGCTCAGGTCGGCATCGAAATAACCTGGGCCACGAAAGGCATTTCTCGGCAAATTGCCAAACCCGAAGGGAACGAAGTCGCCCGAAGTAAAGCACACCTGATTGGGACTGGTGCAGTTCCGCGCGATCGCGGCGGGGTCAATCGCCGTGGCGAGTAGCCCATGCTGAACGGCTGTTTCGAGGGTGACGCCTCCGGCGGAATTGGATACGGCTTCTGCGAGACCCGAGTAAAAGATGCTGTACGGTAGACCCGTTCTGGCGTACACGCGGCCCGCTATGTTCCAATGCGAAAAAACCCGCATCAGGGCAGAATCTTGCGGCGGAGATGGCAAGGCCCAACTGAAATCGCCTGTCAGGTTGTGCCGCACATCGTAATCGGAGTTCGCGTAGTTCCGGTTCTTCGAATGTGGGTCCAAGAGTGTGCTTACACTCGATGACTCGTTGAACAGCAGAGTTCCGAGTCCGGAAATGTCGTCGAGCGTATGGCTCCACGTATAACTGATCTCGCTCTCAAGACCGCGGCTAAACGTACGCCGGTACAGCACTGTCAGACCGTCATAGTTCGAGACGCCGTTGTTGGCAAGTGCCGTCACGATACGGAACATGGGATCTGGCGGGGCAGCCGGAAGCGAAGAGAATGCGGGTGACTGGTATTGGTTGTAGGCGTTAACCAGGTTGTTGTCGAGCAATAGGTTGTAACCGTGATTGCCGGCATATGCGAGCGTGAGCGTACTCTTTGTGTCTAGTGCCTGTTGAATTTCGAAGCTCCATTCCAGATATTTTGGGCTGCGCAAAGTGTTCGGGAGAACGACGTAATTTGGCGGTGTGAAGGGAATGCCGGTCTGTTGAAGGCTGGCCAGACTTGCCCCATTTGCGAAATTTGACTGAAACACCTGATTCGCGGCAGCAGCTAGCGCGGGGGCACCTAGCGGGGATGCAGCGCCAACCGAGGCGCGATAGATTTGCGGTGTGAAAGTATTGGGCGAGTTATTGAAAATGATTTGCGCGATACCGAGCGGCAGGAGGTCAGAGTACAAGCCAATACCGCCTCGCACAACCGTCTTGTTTGTCATGGGACTCCAGGCAAAGCCTAGTCGTGGCTGATACACGGCCGTTTCGGTGTTTAGGGCTAAATGAGCGAGCCCGGTCTCGATGGCTTGGTTGTAGGGCGTGGTGAAAGCATCTGGCGTCGGGAACGCGCCGCTGAGCCGCGCAAAGCAATGATCGGTACAGAGTGGGTTTGAGGTATGATCGACGCGCAGCCCAAGAATCAAATGCAGCTTCGGCGTAACGCGCCAATCGTCATTGAGGTATGCTCCGAGATTCTGGAATCGGATGTGGGCTGCTTGGAAGGTATCGAACCGCTGCTCGTAAAAGCTGTATCCCGACCCAAGCTGGCCGAGAACAAATTCGGGCAGCGTAAAAAACACGTACGCGCCTCCCATAGTGAGCGTTTCCGGCGATAGATCGGTAACCCGGTTGGCTCGATAGTTGAGGCCAACTCGAAGCATGTGATGGCCACGCACAATGGACAGGTCGTCGACGGCTTGTCCCTGGCCATTTCGCCGCCCTTGCGGGAAGGCTGTGGTCATCAGACCCAGCGGAGTGAAGCTGTTACTGCTTCCGTTTGCTCCGCCGGTGCCGGCAAATAAAAAATAGGTGGGGAATGCGGCTAGAGATGTAGCAACATCGGCCGGAGCGAAAACCTGGCTGTACCAGCTGGCTGCGACAACAAGATCATTCACCAGGTTCGCAGATGGAGTGAACGTGTAATGCATCTGGCCTTCGTATTCCGGTTGGTTGCTTGTTACCGAGAACAGTGGGGAAATCGCATCGGTAAAGGACGCCTGCTGTCCGTGATCCGCCTTGAAGCGCCAGAACAGTTTGTTGCGGCTGCTGCGGTCGTAATCGGCTCTGGTGCTCAGCAACCATTCCGTGTTCTGGTTGGTTGCGTTGCTCTGGAAGGCAAAGGCGCATGGTGCCGTAATTCCGAAACCGCCTGGTGCACGGCCGGCCAGAAGACCGCAACCAAGATGCCCGGAGGAATCTTGCAGCGGGCCTGTTCCATTGGTGACGGGCACGGCCCTGCTTGCACCCGGAGCGTTGTTATAAAGACCAAAAGCCTCTGCGTAGAAGGTTTGCTGAGATGGCGCGACGGTTGCCAGTACCACACGCTCAAAGGCCGGGGCCGGAATGGAAACGGTTTGCGAAGTCGGCAAGACATATCGAAGTCCTTCTGTGTCGGCGAAGAAAAATAGCTTATTTCTGATGAGCGGTCCACCGATCGAGGCGGCATATTGATTGGATACCGCGTGTGCGCGAGGCGTGCCGGTTGCGTTTAGAAAGAAGTCGTTCGCGTTTAAGGCCGAGCCATTCCAATTCCAATGCAAATCAGCATGGTAAGCGTTGGTACCCGATTTGGTAACGGCGGTAATCATTGCTCCGGCTTGGCGGCCGTACTGAGCGGGGTAAGCGTTCTGCAGGACAGTTACATCGGCAATTTCGTTAAGTCCGAGCGCAAGATTGCTAGACCCCGCTGTCGGAAGATTTAGATACGGATCCATTTCATCTATTCCGTTTACTATCAAAGAATTCGATGTGGCAGGAATGCCGCGTGAACTGAAATTACCGTACCCACCACCGGTGTTTAAGATAACGCCTGGCGCTGTGAACGCAGGCGTTGTGATGTCTTCGGCGGGCAGCGGTAAAAGCTGCAGTTGCTGAGCGCTAAAGGTAGTGCTCAAACTGGAGTCCGCCTGCTGCAGGAGCTGCACGTCTGTGACGGTGACATGCGTTACGATTTTCTCGGGCTTCTCTACCAGGGTGACTGTAGCAACTTGGCCGGGCGAGATAAAGACAGCCACCGTTCCCGAGTGGAGGCCTCGACTTTCGGAAACAAGCTCATAGGCTCCTGGTTGGAGAGCGGGAAACCGGTATATGCCGGTGGTGTCGGTCGTTGTTTGGCGTGTCTGACGAGTGGCAGCATCGATCAATGTGAGGCGCGCGTTCGGAATAACGGCTGCGCTTTGGTCTTCGACCAATCCGTTCAGAGCCCCGGTGGTCAGTGTCTGGGCGCCTATAGTTACAGGTGCGATCAGCGCTAGCAAAAGGCCGATCTTGCAATTCTCAAAAGCAGTAATCATAAATAAACATCTTATGCAGCAGATAGGTTGCCGCACATTCCCTTTCTTGTTGAGTTTGCTTTTTTATGTGCGATTCTGGTTTTGATTCCGTCTGAAGACGTTCGTCTTGGGTTTTCAGAGCGGAGCAATTGAGCACTGAAGCCTCTAATAGTAAGAGTGCTTTTCCGCTAACCAAACGTTAGAGCCTGCTGCATTTTTTGAAAAGCTCATGCCGACGGCTGTTGCCGGAGATCGGGATCGTCTGTGGGTGCCCTGATACCATAAAAAAATTCCGCCCGTTCGCGTGAGGTACATATCAATGATATGGACGGCCCTTAGGGATTTCTTCCAAAATCGGACTGAAATACCGTTCGGCGAAGAGACCATGGAGACTTTAGTATTATGTGTTACGGACGCCTTGAAACGGGACAAAGACGCCGACCCCACAATCATTGTCAAAGCTGCCGCGACTGCGGGCAAGAAGGCCCAAACAATAGATGTCCGGAATCTGTATCGCTACACCATGCAGACAATTCGTCGGGAGGTTTGGCGGTCAAGGCGATTGGAACGGCAAAATGCAAATAATGTTGAGCTAAAAACATCCGAAGAGATCGACGGGCTAACAACACAGGCTTTTCGTATAGAGGAAGCTGTAAGAACTCAAAGCGAATTGGTAGTGGATCAATACCTCTCATGTCTTCCAGAATTGGACCGAGAGGTATTTTGGCTTCGCGAATACGAGGATTTGGATCACTCGACCATTGCGGCAGCGTTAAACATAACTGTTGCAAATTCCCGGTTCAAGCTCTGCCAAACCAAGAAAACGCTGAAAGCATTGTTTCCCCGGTATTCGAGGGCGAAGCGTTAGGGCAGTGAGTGCCGCTATTCGGGCCAGGGGAGATAATATCGTCTTGCCTTTCGATCCTATTGAAGAATGGCTTCTTCACAGTCACCCTAATCCAGACCGAGTAGACTGTCCAGGTGAAGAAGTTCTAAAAAAGATTGCCGATCGATCTCTTCCTGTTACGCATCCGGCACGAAAACATATTCGGTCTTGTTCGCCCTGTTATCGCGAATTTGCGGTTCTGAGAAACCAGCGGCGGGCCGCCGACAAAATGAGGAGACAGAAGTGGCTGGGGTTTGCTATCGCTGTGGCGGGTGTGCTCGTGATTGGAACCTGGCTTGGACTAGTATTTCACAGGAAGAAGGAAGTCTCTTTGGAGGCTGCGCCGCCGCCGATCGTATCCATGGTGCTCAACTTGAGAGATATCGAAACGTCGCGGGGATCGGATCCAAATCGGCTTGAACACGTCGAGATACCGAGACAACTTGTAAAACTGACAATCGACCTGCCTCGCTTCAGCGCGAGCGGCTTCTATACCATTGGTCTGCTTCGAAGCAAAGAATCTAATTCGGCAATGGCTCTTACCGGAGCTCCATCCGTGCCTGGCAAAGGCGGTATCGACGTAACAGCGATTTTAGATCTGCGGCAAATTCCAGCCGGTCCGTATTTCCTCGGAACCCGTCGCGATAACTACTCGGCCTATTATTATCCAGTCACGGTGAAACGCTGAGCCTAGAAGGCTTTGGCTATTGCAATCGCTTCGTTGAGCTGATTGTCTCGACCCCGAAGTGCGTCGGCGTACGACCAATCCACTGGGGCGTCCGGAGTTATCCCCTTCCCTTCAATTTGGTCCCCAGACCAGGCGACGTATGCCGCAACTGGCACAATAAGTCTGTATCCGAAACCGATCTGGACAGCATCCCGCGCCACAAGACGCCCTGGCGTCTTGGTGCCAACGATTGTAGCGAGACGGTTCTCGCGGGCGAAGTGGGCGACCAGTTCGGCTGCTCCCGTTGAATGCTCATTCACCAATAGGACCACCTTGCCATGGAACCGTTTCGAGCCTAGTCCTTCTGTTATCAGAACAACCGATCTCTTCCTGGCAAATTTTAGCGCCAGCAGCGGGAGTTCGAGCTTCGATCTGGGTATGCGCTCAAAGCGCGGCAGTCGCTCGCGGTCGTATCCACGCTCCGCCGTTGCTCTGTCTAGGCTGTAGCCGACCGGCTGTTTTGCAGGCGTCAAATAGCTCATCAGCCGGAGACAGCCAGCACCTCCTCCAGGATTGCCGCGAAGATCCACAATTAAACGGTCCACTCCAGTTAACTCTGACGAAAACACCGCAGTTAACCGGTTAGCGAAATCGACTCCTATTAGTCCAGGGAAAAGGGATACTTTCAAGTTGCCGATGCTATTCTCGACGACCGAAGCTTTGATGCTTTGCGGCTCCGCATACGGGTTTTCCCGATATTTTGGCTTGGGTGTCGCGAGCTGGAGGTCGATCAGCTTCCGCTCTCCGTTTCGAGAAACTACAACCGCGATGCTCTTCCCCATCTGGAAGCTAGGCTTTTGCGGTGGTCGAATCTCTTGTTGAGCGATGGAGAGAAGCGTATCGCTAGGCCGGATTCCGGCTCTTGCCGCCACCCCACCCGGCAAGACATCCTGAAATACCCACTGCGGGCTTTCATCTCTTGTATCGATACTGCGGAAACTTGCATTGATCGAGTTCCGCGGAATCACCTTCGTGTGAGCGCTCAGAAGACCCAAAACCGGCGAATCAAGTTCTGTGAGCATCGTCTGCACCTCGGTCTCAAACTCTTCGGTTGTTGTAGCCTCTAAGATGCGCTGACGGTGAGAGGCAACAACTTCAGACCAGTCTTTGCCCCTGAATGTAGCATCGTAGAATTTCTCCTGCACGAGCCTTTGGATCTTGCCGACGAGTATTTCGCGGTTAGAGCGGGTGAGGGACATTCGCAATCCTCGTTCTGTATATTGTGCCATCTGGATCGCCAACCATCGAGAAGCTTGCCCAGTAGTAGGGAAGTGCTCCGCTTTTGAGCAGGGCAAGCTGAGCGTGCCGCAGCGCTTGCTCTTTCTCTTGAGCATTGGAGAGGTTCGCGTAGAACTGCTTCATCAACCCAGCGGATGAAGCATCGTCTACATGCCACAACGTGGAAACTACAGTTTTGGCGCCCGCTTCGATAAAGGCATCCACGATGCTAATGATTCCCACTTCGTCTGCCGGTCCCACGCCGGTATCGCAAGCGGAAAGCGTCACTAGATCGGTGTTTAAGTTCAACTCTTTAATTTCCCGAAGCTGCAAGCGGCTGTCGTCGGTGGAATGTCCTGCAGCCAATAGTACTGCGGAGCGGCCCGGGAACTTTGGATCCACATATGCGTGGGTCGCAAGGTGTATCACCCCGTATTTGTCGAGAGGCAATCGGTAGAGCTTGGCCTTTGTTGCGTCCGGGCCAATCAAAACTTTAGGAAGATCAGCGGATTCGGACTTGGGAAACATCTTAGCTATATCTTCCACTTCGCCTCTGCTCTCGGGGAGCAAAGGAGGCAGATCGCGCGAAGCCCCTCTAAGCACCCATAATTTCATATCGCTCGCCTTCTCACTGAATGGCGCGATACCTAGAAACGGAATCGATGTAAGGGGCCGCCTATTGCGATGCAGAATTTCGAGCACTGTGCCGCTTGGCGCCGCACTGATGGCGTGGGCTCGGATGAGGTACGACCCGGAATCGTCTACGAGAGCGGAAAAGGGCAGAAGGTGTAGCGCACCGTCCGGTACGACAATGATGGAGGTTGCGGCAGCATATTCATGAACAGGTCTTAGCAGGTTTTCAAAGAGGGTGTGGGCTGTCTTGTTATCTGTTTTCTTATCCTGAATCTCCTCGCGATAAGCGTTGGCCTGACTTTCGAGAATTCTTTTGTCGGGCAGCGTATATACGTGGACGGACGTGTTGGTGAGTGCTAACGCGTAAGAAGAGGGGCTGTATAAGACATACTCGATCAACAGTTCATTCGGCCGGAGCGAAGATTGGACGCTTGCCAGGTCTGAAGTCTTAACGGTTACGTTTGGAGCCGGAGAATAGGAATCGAGGCTCTTTTGTGTGTCCGCGATTTCTTGAAGAAGATGCTCGCGTACACTGGACGACTCAGCGTCAACCACTCTGAATTGCTGCTGCATTACTTGGTGCATTACTTGCTGTTCGGCAATCGCCGGCAAGTGGAGCGATTCCGGACGCCGCGGCTCCTGAAGGGACTCCGCCTCCAATCGGCCTCTTTCAGTCTCGATGACATGAAAGGCTTGAGGGTATCTTTGCACCTTGCAAAGCAGTGCGAAGTTCCCCGCATAGAGATCGGAGAGTTGCACCAACACAGTACGTTCGATATCCCGAGTTCGCGCAGTGCGAAGCATGGTAATGGCTATCGCTTGGCCTTCCTCGTAAGATGTCGAAGCGTCTGCAATCTGCCCAAGTTCGGATTGAATCCTGGCTTTTATGGCGAGATTGCCGGGCAGGAAGTAGGTCTCGTCTGGGATGCGTTTGTTAGCTTCCAGTGCTTCGTCAATGGCGGCTAAAGCTTTCGGAAGTTGCCCTGCTCCCTCATAGGCTTGGGCAAGGAAGGAATCGCCTTCCATTAAACCTATCCAAAAGCCGATTTGTTTGGCACAGGAAACAGCGGTACCGAAATCATCAATCGCCGCAGGCCAGTTCTTCTGGTTCATATATAGCTGGCCTCTGCTGGTCAGTATTCCGTAGAGGTATCCTTTTACATCTCCTAACTGGCGCAGATGCGCCAGTCCCTCCTGTGCAATCGCAAGGCCTTCTTGATACCGGCCCAGACCGGCAAGTGCGGAAATCTTATAGTTATACGCGATCATTGGAAACGCAATGTCCGGATTGTTTTTAGCAACTCGGATTGCTTCGTCGAGCGCTTCCAGCCCGGACTCATAGAGACCGAGTTGCACCCTGCCAGCTCCGTACAAGCTCGCGTAACGAACAAGAGCGGCAGGATCGTGCAGGTACTTCGCTACAAAATATGCCTGCAAAACGTGTGACCGTGCTTCGGAAACATTACCGGCGAGGAATGCGCCAATACCTTCTTCCCCATGAGCGCGGGCGGCCAAATAGAACTTGTGTTGCTGGACAGCTAGCTTTTCCACTTCAGCCCAAGTTTTACTTGCCAGCAGCGAGTCATAGTTATTCTCAACAATGCCTCGAATAGTCAAGATTCGAAGACGAATCTCCGGATCGGCGGCTTCGGGCAGACGGAGATATGTGTCTACTTCATGCAACAGGGTCAACTGCTCGGTGTTTTGCGTTCTCACGGGAATTTGACTAACCCGTGCATATAGAGCATGCCGGGAATCGTGACGGTTCTTAAACAAAACTTCCGCCTGGGCGTAGTACGGAGCCGCACCAGGCCAATTATTTCCCCAGGCCATTTGGTCAGCCTTCAGAAGAAGGCCTTCAGGACTATTGGGTGCTGAATGAGGATGATGAACGATTACCGCTACAGCGACTGCGATCAAGAAAGCTATTGCGATTCCAATCAGAGCACCGCGTCGTTTGGCGAATATCATACGTCTGTGGGAGACGCGAATGTTGAGTCGGCGATACGTCCACGGAATGCTTTCCCATTGATCGTCTCTGCTTGGGGGAAAGCTGGAAATGACAGAGCAAGCAGTGCGACAGAAAACGAAATGCGACCTGAGTTCATCGGCTCCCTTTTC
>OCTA010006027.1_pt1 | contig 10412 bp, 6 predicted proteins | sample 1538991 | NCBI WGS metagenome assembly OCTA01 (sample SAMEA3539302, study PRJEB22396) | soil metagenome | biome: tundra; feature: field; material: soil | place: USA | collected 2010-05 | depth 0.15 m | reverse complement strand
GACATCCGCCTTTTGTATGGTAGAAAGCCGGTGGGCGATGCAGATCGTGGTGCGGCCTTGCATGAGTTCTTCAAGCGCCGCCTGAACGATCCGTTCGGATTCGGTATCGAGGGAGCTGGTGGCCTCGTCCAGGATGAGGATCGGCGCGTTCCGCAGGATTGCACGGGCAATGGCCAGACGCTGCCGTTGACCACCAGAAACGTTGACGCCTCTCTCCCCAACAGGGGTGGCATAACCCAGCGCTTTGTCTTTGGTAATAAAGTCATGGGCGTAGGCGTTTTTGGCCGCCTGCTCAATCTCGGCGTCGGTGGCGCCAGGGCGTCCGAGGGCGATGTTGTTGCGGATCGTGTCATTGAACAACAGGGTCTCCTGAGTCACGACCGCGATGTTGGACCGCAAGTCGCGGGAGGAGACCTGACGGATATCGGTGCCGCCAATGAGAACCGCTCCTTTATCAGGGTCGTAGAAGCGGAGCAGGAGGTTGGCGAGGCTGGTTTTGCCTGAACCAGTACGACCAACCAGGGCAACGAGTTGGCCGGGCTGGATCGTCAGGTTGATGTCGTGGAGCACGGCCTTCTCGCCATAGGAGAAGCTGACGCTATCGAAACGGATGGGGGCGGCGCGAGCCTGGAGCGGCTTAGGGTGAACCGGCTCGGGCAGCGTGGTTTGTTGCGCGAGCAACTCATAGACGGGCTCGACGGTGGCGCGTGCGAGGCTCAACTGGCTCTGCAAACGGCTGAGGTTCTTGAACGGCGCATAGAGACCAAAGACGGCAATAAAGAAGGCGAGCAGATCTCCCGCAGGCGCTTGTCCGGGGCGGACGAAAGCGAAATAGGCGAAGATAAGCGCAACGCCCATAGAACCGATGAATTCAATCAGCGGCCCGGGCAGTTCACTGGCGCGGACCGAGCGCATGAAGAAGCTGTTGATCGCGTTGACAGCATTGCGGAACTGGTCCACAACCGTGTATTCGAGATTATAGGCTTTTACGACACGTATTCCGGTGAACGACTCATGGAGGACATTGGCAGCGCCGGCAAATTTCTGATGGATACCGGCGTGCGTTTTGCGGAGCTTGCGGCCATAGATGATTACGGGGACGAGGCAAATCGGGAAGACAACCAGGGTGGCCAGACTCAAGAATGGTTGCATGACAATCAACGCGACCACCAGTACTACAATGGAAATGGGGTCGCGAATGATCGTCGCGAATGAGCCGTTAATAGTGTTGACTACCCCCATGGCGCCATCGATGCGGGCGGTCAGATCGCCAGTGCTGGTCCGGCTGAAGAAGCCCATCGGCAAATGGATTGCGTGGTCGAACAACCTAACCCGCAAGTCGTTGGCGACTCGGTAACCCACCCAGTTGAGCAGGTAGGCGTTCAGATACGTCAAGAGCCCCCGCAGCAACATCGCTCCGGGGATAAAGGCTATTACCAGCACCAACCGAGTCGGGGATGGATTGCCGGTCGGGCGAAACCAGTTAAAGATCTTGTCCAGGATTCGTTTTACCGAGGGTGGCAAGGACTGAAGCTTTTGCGTGCTGGCAGGAAGCGAGCGGGACACCAATTCCTGCGGGTAGGCGTCTTCCAGCAGCAACCGATTCAACCGGGTCAAGTCCTTTCCTTGCGGGGTCTGCTCCAGCAGTTTCCTGGTCTCAGGCCGTAAGGTGACGGTTCGGAAGCGGTCCTCGTCGTAAATTGGCTGGCCCACAAGGGTCAGATTAAGGACTCCAAGCAAGGCCGCCTGGAGTTGATCCGGGACCGCATTTGAGAGTTGATGCTGCGCCAGGGCATCCTGAACAGCGGCGTCAACTTTCCCGCTCAGAAAGGCGGACACGGCATCGGATTTGAGCGTGAGTTTTCTCGCCAACCCCATCGGATCCTTGAGGTCGCTGGCTGAAAAAGCGGTGGCTGCTTTCTCAGACGGGAAAACCGTATCCAGAGCCAGCTTGAGCGAAAGAGGCAAAGTGAAAGCGAGGACGCCAGACAAAAAGCCACAGACCACCCCGAGCGCGAACCGGAATCGGTAAGGCCTTACCAATTTCAGCACCTTTTTCAGATAGTCTAGCATTCGTCGGATGGAATTATGGAACAGGCCCCGGCCTCAGGCGAGTAGTTAATAGGGCGAGATGCGGCCACAGTGAGCCGGAGAGATGGAAAGTTGGAGTGCAGAACGGGCGCTGGCAGGCAGGACCGTTCTTTGTGGCCTGCGGTTGGTGAGGGCGGCGTTTCACGGGACGGGGGACGAAGAGGTCAACGAGCGGGCCGGCTGCCGCCGCAAGGCTTCGAGGGCAACCGGAATCACTTCCACATTGAACATCTGAACACCCACCTCCGGTTTGAAGTGCACCGGGTCTGCCTTGAAGAAGTTTTCTGCGGCGCCGTAGGGACTGAAGGAGAGGTCCACAACATGGGGAAAGATGGAACTGAGCTGCCGGGTCCAGGCTTGGTAGGCCGCGCGCACTGGCAGACCTTCGAGGTGTCTGGCCACCGCCTCATGGAGCGGTGGCACTACGGCCACGCAAACGACGCCTCGCTGCCGCAGGCAGTCCGCGAGCCGGACATAGAAGGACATCTGGTCTCTTGCCGGGCAGGAAAAGTGCTCCGAGCTACTTTTCATTTCCGCCAGGTGCCAGTCGCGACGCGCAGGATTGTCCCGGTCATAGAGCTCGAACCAGCGCCCCGGCTCGAACGACCCGTCCGCCCGCAGGGAAGGGGGATTGCCCGCCCAATGCTCGGAGATCGTCCGCACAGAATATTCCACCGTTTGCACATTCAAGAGGTTGTTGAGGATAGAAGTCCAACTGGCCGGCGCGAAAATGTCGCCCTGAAGCGGAGCTGGGTCGGCGGTTCCGATGTCCACCCCTACGACCACCAATTCGTCGTGGGTGGCATAGTGCGCCGCGAAGTAATAGACCTCCTCGGCAGTTCCGCCGCCAAAGGCGCCATTGAAGAAGCGAAACCCATTCAGCCGGTCTGCCGGCACCATAGCCATCCGGCTATTGCCCAGCAGCAGGGCGTTGTGAGGGTAATGCCGCACCTGCATGGATTTGGATTCGCGCTCCGCCGAGATATAGACTCCAAGCCGGTTATGGCCGAAGCGGTTGTAGGGATCGACGACATAATTCAGCAACGCCAAGCCCCCCGCCACGGCGAGGGAGGCACCGAGCACGAGCAGGACAAAACGACGGGCCGAGAGGTTCATGCTAGAAATTGTAATAGAGAAACTCCCCGGCGCGCGAAAGGGACAGCATGGACGCAGCCAGCAACACGGCCGCAAGACATGCCCACGCCGCGTTCATCCGCCAGCGCCAACACCATCTGCCGGGTGTCTGGGGATGCTTGAATACAGCGGGGTAAGCCTGGTAATTGCTATGCAACTCGGCGACATTCGGCAGCAGCCACACAAACGCCAGCAGGCCCATCAGCCAAAACCAGACCTTCGGTTTTAGCAGCACGGGCAGGCCAGCCGCCGGGAGCGCTCCCACGCCAAACATGGCGGCTAGCAATTGTTGCGCAGCATGCACATTCGCCGCTCGGAATAGCACCCAGCCGAGCAGCACGAGAAAGAAGGTCAGCCCCCGGCCAGCCCAGGCATTGAGCCACGGCGGCAACAGCACCCGCCGCTGGCCCGATGCCCACCACCCCTGCCATAGGTGATTCACAGCCAGACAGACTCCGTGCAACAAGCCCCACAGAACAAAGGTCCAGGCCGCGCCATGCCAGAGCCCGCCCAGAACCATCGTCAGGGCAAGATTCAGATAACGCCGCCCGGTGCCGCGCCGGTTGCCGCCCAAGGGGATGTAAAGATAGTCCCGCAGGAACCGGGAAAGCGTCATGTGCCAGCGTCGCCAGAACTCGATAATATTCACCGCCTTGTAGGGTGAGTTGAAGTTGAGCGGCAGGGTGATGCCGAACATGCGCGCCAGGGCGATCGCCATGTCCGAGTAGCCAGAGAAATCAAAGTAGATCTGGAAGGCATACGAGAACACCCCGGCCCACGCATCCGCCGCATAGAGGGGCTGACCCGCCGCTGCGGCATCAAAAACCTTGACGGCATGGCCGCTCAAACCGTCGGCGATGACGACCTTCTTGAACAATCCCATGGAGAAAATGGCGAGCCCCACCGCCAGATTTTCCCACTGAAAGCGGAACGTCTTCGGCTCGGCAAATTGCGGCATCATCTCGGAATGATGAATGATGGGTCCGGCAATCAGGTGCGGGAAGAAAGTGATAAACAGCAGGAAGTCCCCGAGGTCATATTCGCAGACCACCCCCCGTCGGACATCGACCAAGTAGGCGATTTGCGTGAAGGTGAAGAAGGAAATCCCCAAAGGCAGGACGATCTTCCCAATCGTCCACCCGGTCCCAAATACTGCGTCCAGATTGCTGACGAAGAAGTTGGCGTACTTGAAGTAGCCCAAGATCAAGAGATTGGCCGTGACTCCCCAGAACAGCCAGAGCCCCGCAGAACCGCCAGCGCGAACCGCCAGACCCATGCGGCGGCCCAGCCAGAAGTTGAACAGCATTGAGGCCACGATCAGCAGCACGTAGATCGGGTTCCACCATCCGTAGAAGACCAACGAAGTGAACGTCAGCCAGAGCTTGGCTGGCTTCGGGCCCAGGCAGTGGGAAAGCAGACAGAAGCCTGCTAAAGCGACCGGCAGGAACGCAAACAGGAATATGTAGGAGCTGAACAGCATGGGTTAGCTCCCAATACTAAAGGCGGGATGATTCAGGCATTGGTTGCATGCAAAGTGCGGATGTTAACGACTCGGCGGATTCAGCCGTCAAGTCTGTTGCCAGCCGACTCAAGACGCCACCCCTAGTACGGTATCAGCCACAACAGCGGGGGAGAGCTGGGCCAGGCAGGCAGCCTGCCCGGTAGCGGCGCAGGGTGGCTGGCGCTGATCGACGCACGGGCACGGTACGCTTAGGACCCGGTGGGCCGGTCCAGCCGGCATCCAGGCGCTGGCATCGGCGTAACGGCGAAACAGGGCTACCGTAGGCAGACCAACCGCCACCGCCAGGTGGAGCACTCCCGAGTCTCCGCCCACGTGGAGCCGGGACCGATGCAGCGCGGCGGCCAGTTCGGCAATGGTCATGCCCGAGGGCAACACCGAAAGGCGGTCGCCGCCCACACCCGCCGCGAGTAAGCGCAACCGCTCCTGCTCGCGGGCATTGGCGCTCCCGGTGGCGATAATCCGCACCGATGGGGCATTGGCCAACAAACGCCTGGCTAGATCAATCCAATGCTCCAACGGCCACTCTTTGAGCGGAGTGCTGGCGTTGACCGAGAAATGAATGGCGCCAGCAGGCACTCGCGCTTCGGCCCAACGCACTGCCGCTTCCGGGAGCCGCAAACCCCACCGGGGCGCCGACAGCTCAAGCCCGCACGCCGCCAGTATCTGCCGCCGTTGCTCATACACGGGCAGTTCAGCGCTGGGGCGGGGAGCCTGGTCCCGGACCAGCCAGGAGCTCCAGAAGTGTTTCCTTCCGGCGTCAACGGCAACGCTCCACCGCGCTCCTGCCAGCGCCGTGACAAAGAGGGTTCGGTCAGCGCCGCTGAAGTTGAAGGCCGCGTCGAACCGCTGGCGGCGCAATGCCAGCAGCAGATCCCAATGCCGCCACCAGGGCGGGCTGGGAGCGCCCAGCGGAAAGGCCCAGGGCCGGTTCACACACGGGGCCAATCGCAACACCTCGGCCCCGACTGGCGCAGACAGCGTATGCAACTCGGCCGCTGGATAATGCCGCTTGATTTCCCAAAGCGCCGGGACGAGATGCACCGAGTCGCCCAGGAAGCCCAGGTCCACGACTAGAATCTTCCTGGCCGTACGACTGCGCTCGTAGAATTCACTCAGGCCTGCCTGTTGCATGATACCACTTCGCAATGGAACACGGTAAGAGTGGGTGGGAACTCCTCTCCCTGCCCTCTCCCCATTTCATGGGGAGAGGGTGGCCGCAGGCCGGGAGAGGGGAAAACACCTCTTGTTTCAGTAAATTGGTATGAGTGCCTCACGCTGCCCGGTTCCCCATGTATTTCTCGAACCACAGTTGGAACATAAAAACCGTCCAGAGTTGCTTGCGGTTGTCTTTGACTCCATGCAGGTGCTCGGTTACCAACCGCGCCAGGGCCTGGTGGTCGAAAATGCCCTGCTGCTTGATTCGCCGTTCCGAGAGTGTGTCCAGCAGCAGGTCGCGCAACTCGTTTCTGAACCATTTCGCAATCGGGATGCCGAATCCCTTCTTCCCGCGCGCCAGGATGTCTTGAGGCACTTTGCCGGCCATGGCCCGCTTGAGAATGTATTTGGTTTTTAGCCCCTTGAGTTTGAGGCCGAAGGGAATCGCGTTCACGAACTCTACGAACGTATAGTCCAGGAACGGCGCTCGGGCTTCCAGCGCACAGGCCATGCTCGCACGGTCCACCTTTACGAGGATGTCGTCTTGGAGGTAGAACTTACAATAGAGGTAAATCAGCCGCTCCATCATGCTGGCGGTGGGGGAGCAATGCTTCTCCGCAGTTTGAATGTCCTGGTAATCATCGGCTTCGCCGGCGCGGGCGAGCAAACCGCGCTGCTCCTCCGGCGTGAAGGACCCGATCCAAACCTGGTCGCGCAGCTCCGGCCGCCAGCCGGCGCCTCGCAGGAAGCGTTTGATCTTGAAGTCGAGACTGAAGTTCTCATGCGACACCGGCATCAGCTCTGCCAGCGGCCGGAGCACGCGTTCGTGCAGCGCCCGCGGCATTCGGTAGAAGCGAGCCGCCTGCTGCGCCGGGAACGTCGGATACCCCGCGAAAAGTTCATCCCCACCGTCGCCGCCGAGCGCCACGGTCACGTGCTTTCGCGTGAATCTTGAGAGCAAGTAAGTGGGAATCACTGAGGCGTCGGCGAACGGCTCGTCCAGGAACGCCGCCACCTCGGGCAGCATATCGAGCAGCGCCTGGCCTTTGAGGATTTCCTCATGGTGCTCTGTTCCGTAGAACTCTGCGACCCGTCGCGCGTAGCGGGACTCGTCAAAGGAGCTTTCCTCGAACCCAATCGCAAAGGTCTTGATCTGCGCGGCCGGTCTCAGCTCTGCCATCAACGCCACCACCGTGCTCGAATCAACGCCGCCGCTCAGGAAGACCCCCAGCGGCACATCGCTAATTAGCCGGAGGCGCACCGCCTCTTTGAGTCGCGCGCGCAACTCCTCGGCGATCTCGCCCTCGGTGCGCCGGTCCGGGCCACCCGCGAACTTCAAGTCCCAATACTGCCGCAGGCGGCTTTGCCCTGCCTGCCAGGTCAGGGTATGTCCTGCCGGCAGCTTGTGGATGCCTTTGAAGATGCAGTGCGGCGAGGGCACATACTCGTACGCGAGGTATTTGCTCAGGCTCCTCGGGTCTAACTCGCGCGGGCAGGCGGGATGCTGCAGCAGGGCTTTGACCTCGGAGCCGAACATGAATTGCGTTGGCGTGGCCCGGTAATACAAGGGCTTCTTGCCCAGACGATCGCGCGCCAGGAACAGCGTCTGGCGGCGCGTATCCCAAATCGCGACGGCGAACATGCCATTGAGCTGGTTGACGCACTCAAGCCCCGTCTCCTCATAGAGGTGCAGGAGGGTCTCGACGTCGCAGTTTGTGCGGAAGCGGTGGCCTCTCTGCTCCAGGTCCCGACGCAGATCCTGGTAGTTATAGATCTCCCCGTTGCACACGAGCCAAAGCGTACCGTCCTCGTTCGACATCGGCTGCCGCCCTCCGCTTAGATCGATAATGGCCAGCCGCCGGAACCCGAATGCCGCCGATATGTGCCCTTCGCGGGGCTCGCTAAAGTAGTAGCTCTCGTCATCCGGGCCGCGGTGATAAAGGGCGTTGGTCATGCGCCGCAACGCCTCGCGATCCACGGGGCCGCTTGCCTCCAGAATGCCGGTGATGCCGCACATGGATCGGGCTCAGGCCTTTGAGGCAGGCGCTTTCACCGCTTCATTATCAGCCCGGGGCAGACTCGCCTCCGGCTGGTCAAAGTTCTTCGTTTCCCGAATGTGGTATATCGGTTTGCCTTGCGACTCGTGGTAGGTGCGCACAATCAGCTCCGCCAGCAAGCCCATGACAATGAAATTGACGCCCAGGATGGCGAGGAAGACAGCGATCAGGATGACCGGGTTGTTATGCACATAAACCCCGTAGGCGAATTTCTCCCAAAGCGTCTCAAACCCCGCCAGCACAGCGAGCGCAAAGAGCACGGCGCCGAGGCCGCCGAACATGTAAAGGGGTTTGGTGGAGAAGTCGGCCAGGAACTTCACGGTAATAAGGTCCAGCAACACCTTGAGCGTGCGCCGCAGCCCGTACTTGCTCTGGCCGAACTTGCGGGCGTGATGGGTGACGGGCACCTCGCAGATTCGGGCCCCCATCAAATTGGCCAGCGCCGGGATAAAACGGTGCATCTCGCCATAAAGCCGCGTGCCCTTCAGAATCTCCGCCCGATAAGCCTTCATCGAGCAGCCCGAATCGTGCAGCTTCACGCCGGTGATCACCCCGATCAGCCAATTGGCCAGGCGTGAAGTCACTTTGCGGATGACTTCTTTATCCTGCCGGTCCTTCCGCCAGCCGCTGGCAATATCATAACCTTCTTCCAACTTGGCGATCAGCAGCGGGATATCCACCGGGTCATTCTGCAGGTCGCCGTCCATCGGGATGATGATGCGCCCCAGCGCGTGGTCAAACCCGGCTGCCATGGCTGCCGTCTGCCCGAAGTTGCGCCGCAGGTTGATGACCTTCACCTGGCGGTCCTTCTCGGCGAGGCGGCACAGGACGGCGTAAGAATCGTCAACACTGCCGTCATTGATGAAGATGATCTCGAAGCTTCGGTTCAACTGGTGGAGCACCGCCGTCAGGCCATCGTAGAGCGGCATAATGCTTTCCTGCTCATTGAACAGCGGGACGACAATGGATAGGTCTAATTGGCCGGAGACCATGTTCAGGGATGCTGCCATGCTCTTTCACCAATGGACTCATGGGCGGGCGACCGCCAGACGTAATAGCCGAGCAACGCCAGGAAGACGATGGTCATGGACGGGTGCCAGATCAAGGCGAAGTGGTTGCCGAACAGGGGGCGGACAATGTTCGGCAGGAGACCCATGCTCAACGCTATGATCACAATGGCCCAGCCCAAGCCGCGGGCGTTCCGCGCCTCCGGCCTGAACAAGAAGAAGGCCGCCCAGGCCCCGAGTGCGGGGGCCAGGATGCTATAGCTGTTTTCTTCGTTCATCGGGTTGAATAACATCAAGTAGGCGGTCGCCAGCGCGTACAGCCACAGACCGGGCAGCGGCTCGCGCAGGCGCCGGGCGCCCCACCACCATAGCACCGCCGTGACACCGCCTGCCAGCACCCTCACCAGCTTCGACGCACTGGGTCCAAGCGGAGTACCGAACGTCCGCAAGATGCCGTTGATGTCGGCGAAGCGATGCTCGGTGACCACCGCACAGGCCTGGAGATTACCCCAGGCCTCCTGGTATTGCGAACACACGTAGGCGGGGCTGGCGAACAAAAACGGGACCGCCGCCAGACTCAAGAGCACCACTGGCAGACGCCAGCGCAGGGGTCCGTAGAAGATAGGGGCGAGCAGGAGCAAAACCACGCCGAGGGGCTTGATGGCGGTCACCAGCGCCATCAGCCCGAGCGCCAGCCACCACCGCCGATTCACGAGGGCCACCATCGCCAGGAGGGTGACCCCGCCGAAGAGCGCGTTGGCATTGCCGTTGCGCAGTGAAGTCATGCATAGGGGCATGGTTACCAGCGCGGCCCAGAAGAAAGGCCGCTCCGGCGCGGACCGGAACAGCGCGCATATCAATCGCCAGAGCCCGCCCGCGAGCGTCGCCGCCGCGCAGAACCGCCACAGCACTTCGCCCAACCACAACGGGAGGACATGAAAGGGACTGAACAACACCGCGAAGTGAGGCAGATAGTTCATGCCCTGCGGCCCGGCATAGAGACTCTTGCCCACCCACCAGTTGCCGGCGGCCACGTGATAGCTATCCAACGTGACCGTCCGGTGGGTTGGGCGCAACGCCACCATCACCCCGATGACCAGCATCGGCACGACCCACAGCAGCACGCCCATGATCACGGCACAGCGCGCATTTCGCGGCCAGAGAGTAACCGGAGACTCCGGTTGCTCAGGTTTAGGGGGCGTCTGCATCAGGCCAAGTATTCGAGACGGGAAACGCAAGTCGAGCCGAAAGCACTGGAACTCCGGCAACCGGACGCATCCTGACACCGCCAGCGGAACGCCGGATTCAGCCGGCCGCCCCAGTCCCACTCGCCCGCCTGCCGGATGAATCCCCCGATCCGCCCTTCTGCATTCTGCATTCTGCATTCATCCTTCTTCATTAGATCGGAAGAGCGTCGTGTAGGGAAAGAGTGTAGATCTCGGTGGT
>OCTA010006026.1_pt1 | contig 10412 bp, 10 predicted proteins | sample 1538991 | NCBI WGS metagenome assembly OCTA01 (sample SAMEA3539302, study PRJEB22396) | soil metagenome | biome: tundra; feature: field; material: soil | place: USA | collected 2010-05 | depth 0.15 m | reverse complement strand
GATCGTGACCAGTTCCATCGGATTCCGCTGCATTGGCACGTCACCACGCCACATTGCGAAGTCCCACAGAACACGGACAAGGCCGCGGATGTGAACCTTGCTCTTGGGAGCAAGTTCGAGTGACTGCAGCCACAGGTCTACGGGACGCGCCTGTAGCTCCTGAAGAGTGCGGCTACCCCACGCCGGAACGATGTAGTGATTCAGCCACGTGTTGTAGCCTTGCCGCGTCATCGTTCGCTTGGGCATCTTCTCTGCTCGGTACTGTTCGACTAGCGTGTTCACGGTTGGTGCTGCGTTACTGATGCTGACTTGGTTCTCCAGCGAGTGCCGGAGTGCTTTTGCAGCACGCCATGCACTCGCCCTCGTTGGAAATTGGCTCATGGCGCCGATTTTCTTAGAGCGCCGCTTGCCGTTCTCCCAGAAGAAAAAGTTCCACGTCTTGATTCGTTTGTCGAGTACCACACTGCCACTTCTGTTCCGTTGTCTCACTGAATCCTCCTTTTCGTGAGAGCAACAGACGGCGCGGACATTGTAGCGTCTAAGTCTTCAGCGCGAAAGCGCCATGTGATGCGCTCAGTGCCGGAGAGAACATAGCCCTTGATGCGTCCCTGTCTGGCCCACATGAGAAGCGTGCGAGGTTCGATTCTTAGATAGCTCGCGGCTTCTTTGGCCGTGAGCCATTCTGATTGTGGAAGAGCGCTCATACTACAACTCCTTCGAACACCCTCGTACGTTCCATACCAAAACGATTCCGCCAGCCCAAATCATCAATCCCGCGAGGGGAAAATGTCTAGGTCACTTCGGCCAAATAGAGTAAGTATTTTAGAGTACAGTTCACGCGTTTCTCACGCGTTTCTCACGCGTTTCTCACACGTGACGGGCGAAAAACGTCCTACAACTTGGCAGGACATTCTTTTTGGAGCCAAATCGGACCCAAGGTGCGGGTTTCAGAAACACGGCGATTCCAGAATTGACTGATGCTGCAGGGGATACTGGTCGGGGCGCGCGAATTTGAACCGCAGACCCCCTGCGCCCAAGGCAAACTAACCTAAGCTATGTGATTGGTCCGCTTAGGTCGGCTCTGCGTCATATACCATGGTTTTAGACCGTATTCGGACCCAATTGGACCCAAATTGGACCCAAGTCTAACCTACCAGGACGGGTAGTGAATGCGGAAGACGGATGATGAGGAGCTGATACTTCTGAACACCGGAAGCGCTCGATTCCACGCAACTCGACGGTTGATGGTCGTGCCTCAAGCCCCGAGGATAGAACTAGCGGAGCTGGAGGATTCCCCCCGTACGGTGTTAATCCGTACGACGGTTTAGCAAATGAATCATTCTCGCAGGCCCCACCCGTTCTTAAACACTTAGAGTCGGGATTAAGGCTTCCAAGTCGGGCTCAGGGCCTCTCATTCGGCAGTTATTGTGCTCCGCTTTGTGCTCCAAATTCCTGGAGCTGGTCGTTGCCCTCTACTTCCTCGGCCAGCAAAATCTCCCGCGATTACCACGTCACAAACAATGCGACAACTTCACGACAAAGCTGCCACCAGAATCGTGAGGAGTTGGAGGCTACAAAGACAGTGATCACATGCCAGTTTGCGTCCGCACCGCCAATGTTCCGAAAGGCGTAACGAATGAAACGCCTCGACGAATTGCAACCCAACCTGTGGTAAAGTAAAACGTTTTTTGACTGCAAGGAAAACAGAGGGGTCTCAACCGCATATTGCATGTTTCGTTTCTAGCGGTTTGAGACGTCTCTTTATGAAGGCTAACCAGCAATCGCGCAGCTTGTGCTCAACGGTCATCAGGCACCTGCTTCCTTAACACGAGCCCGTAAGTGGCGACTGATTCGCTTCCAAAGCCGACACGTTCTGATTTTGTAACGCCGAAACAAAAATCTTCACGCCGTTGATAGAGTGTGTAAACTCCGGCTTTCTTCCCCGAGGACTAGTTCAGATATCGGAAAAACGGAGGCAGCCTGCCCTCTAGGCGAATTGCTGCAAACGTGTTGAAGAACCCCAATACTGGCAAGAATATCTCTTAGGCCCCAATTTTCTCGTGAACTCATGAAGGGTGTAGGTATGAATGGAGCGAACGGACTGTTCAACTCCACAACGCTCGACGTGATCGTCGGGCTAGTGTTCGTGTACTTGTTGCTGGCCATCATGTGCACGACCATCAATGAGTGGCTGGACGGGATGCTGAAGACGCGCTCAAGCAACTTGGCGTCGGCCATCAAGCAGTTGCTGGATAACCAGCCCGATGCGAAGGGCAACAAGGATTGGTTCCTGCAACAGTTTTATGCCCATCCGCTGATCACGGGGATGCTGGCGCCGGGCAAGAGCGGAGGAAAGGCGTATCCCTCGTATCTGCCGGCGCGGACGTTTGCGACGGCAGTGATGGACATCGCGATGGCCGGGAAGTCGGGGTCGGTCGCTTTCTCAGATCTAGAGAGCGGCATCAAGGCGCTGCCCGATGGAGATGTGAGGACCGCGCTGCTGGCACTGATTCAGAATGCCCGCGGCGACCTGGGCCAGGCGCAAGCGAACATAGAATCCTGGTTCGATGACACCATGGACCGAGCCTCGGGATGGTACAAGCGGAGGACGCAAGAGACGACGGTGGTCATCGCGGTGGTCCTGACGGTGGCGATCAACGCGGACACGATCAGCATCGTCCGCACGCTGTGGAAAAATCCCACACAGCGAGCGGTGCTGGTGGAGCAGGCACAGAAGCGGTCGGGCGAGGAAGCGGAGGAGACGGTTAGCGTGAAGTATGAAAACAAGGACAAGCCGCTGCAACCGACGTCGATCCGGAAAGTCTCGAAAGACGAACTGGATGCTCTGAGTGGAGTGCTGGGATGGCGAAAAGACACAGCCAACCCTGATGGTTGGGGCTGGACCGAACGCGTGCTGGGATGGTTCTTGACGATGGTCGCGGTTTCTCTGGGTGCGCCCTTCTGGTTTGACATTCTGAGCAAGCTGGTCAACATCCGGAATACGGGAAAGAAGCCGGCGGCGAGTGAGCCAACGCCGGGGGCGGGACCGCGAGGTGGACCCGCCCAAGGACCGCCCAATGCACAAGCCGCATGAGGTTGCCCGTTTTTGTGCCGGCCTGCTCCTGATGGTCTACGGCGCACAAGCGGAAACGCTGGTGCTCAGCGGCAGGTTTGTGGCTCAGTTCAAGAACAAAGCGACCATCAGTGTGACTCTGGAAGTTGATGTGCATCCGAGCGCACCGCATTCGATCAGCAGCGGCGGAAACGACGGCGACATTCACATGGCCGGGCGCGCCGACGAGGTGGGACTGCCTCTAGTGGCCGAGATCGTGAATGCGCGGAAGGAACAAGCCGCGCTCACGCTTCTGAAAACGATCGCGGAAGGGAAAAAACTGCTGGTCAAAGGAGTCTGGAGAATCTGGTTTGAACATCTGGGGAAGGAAGACCAGATCCAGGGAAACCCGGTCGACGTGCCTGATTCTTCCAACCCGGCACATCTTTTCGAGATCCATCCGATCACGCAGTTTGGAAACGATCCCGTGCTGGACTCGTTTGCTGAGATTCCGGGGTATACGGCCTACCCGGCGCACGTGGCGTTTCCCTTTTACGAAAAAGATCAGGCTACCATTAGCGCCGCGGACGGTTCGGTCACCATCACCAGTGGAGAGGGGAAGTATAACTATGCCGAGTTTGTGATGGAGCTGGCCGGCGCGGTGCAGGCCGACGGGGACGACGGGCTGTTCGTACTGGCCAACGTGTTCGACACAAGCAACGAAGAAGAGGCAGTCACAAAAGATATACGGCGCATGGTGTTTGTGAAGGGCACGGAAGCGGCGACGCGGGTGCAGACACTATCGAAAGGAGACCGGATGCACGTTCTAGGCATCCCCCGCGTGAACCTGTCCGAGGTTGCGGAGATGGCTGCCGAGGAGTCGACACAAACGCGTTTGCCCTACGAGATGATCATCGTGGCGATCCTGCCGGATTGAGTCGGTTCGAACAGGCCCACTAAAAGGCCACAACCAAGAAATCCTTAAAGCCGAAGAAAACAGGAAGAAGGTAACCGAAAGCAGGGTGCCGAAAGAAAGAAAGGGACAGCGGTCACGTTTCGGCCCCGGCCTTGTTGGCCCTACTCCACGCGGAGGGAAACTCACTGTTGGAGCTGCTCCAGAACCGCCGGCCCTGAACAACTCGACTACTCGGACGAAACGAATAGCTCGTTCGAATCACTAACTAACAAGGTTCGACAAAACAAATAGGAGAGGAGAAAGCCAATGTCCAACATACCGTCGGTGCGCTTGGCCACGTCCAACCAGGAAGTCTCACAGGATTTAGGACTTCTAGCGGATCTTGCAGGTACCTGGCACGGAACAGGGTTTAACCTGATCGCGCGCCCGGATAAAGAAGGAAACGCCCCGCTATTCCTCGAACTCAATCAAACCCAAGAGACCTTGAGGTTCGATCCCATCGCCACGTCTATCCCGAATCGCGGCAATGCCCAAGGCGATATCGAACTATTCGGCTTAACCTACCTTCAGAAGATCAGCGACTCCGTCACAGGTGGCGCGCTGCACATCGAGCCCGGCATCTGGGTTTCCGTGCCGCAGACCACTGCGCCTCCGGAAACCGGCAGCGTTGCTCGGATGGCCTCTATACCGCACGGCAACGCCTTACTGGCACAAGGCACGGCCATTCTTGTGAGCCCGGTGTCGGGCGGCGGCACTTTCGCAATTCAACCTGTAAACACGGCTCCATTCCCACAAGGCACAGCAATGCCGGCTGGCGGCACGCAAGGCGGCTTCCCAGAATACGATCTCTCCAACACAACCCCAGCGGCCACTAACTCCCGAACACCCTTCGGCGACACACCTCCCGTTCCCCTGCCCACGGCGATCAAAGGCGTTCCCATGCAGACCGTGGTGAATGATCCAACCCGCCTTTTGCAGCAGGCCCTTCAAGGCCAGTTCATCGAAGAAATGGTTGTACTCCAAATCGCAACTGCGGCAAGCCTCGACTTCAAGGCCAAGGCGGTACCTGTGACGAATGGCGGAGGTGGCATCGAGAATATCGCCTTCCTCGAAACGAACGCAGACACGGCCCTCGTCTTCGCAACCTTCTGGATTGAGAAGATCAAGCATCCCGTGCGTCACTTCATGCAGCTTCAATACGTACAGACCGTTATACTGAATTTCCCTCTTCTGCCGGCAGGGAAACCGCCAGTCCCCTTTAGTTGGCCACACGTTTCGGTCGCAACACTCCGTAAGACCTTCGGAGGCCAATAAGCCAAGTGCATCTGGACGGCTGCGTCGAGGTCGAAGCCGCCTCTACGGCACACCGCCAGGCTGGATCGGGCGCATTAGGAGGACACATGAAGCTCTGTCATCTATGCCTTCTCGTCTGCACATTTCTTTTCGCGGTCACTGAGAACGGCGTTTCCCAATCAACCATGGCGCCGTGGCTCACCCGCTCTGCGGACAACTCAAGAAGCGGCTGGAATCAGCACGAGACTCAACTGACGCAAGCGTCAGTCGAGTCTAAAGGAATTTTCCGAGCGACTATTATTCCAGTTTTCGGGGATGCGCGGGGTATCGAAGCTCAGCCGCTCATCCTACCGAATGTGCAGACCGCGCGGGGTACCCGCGATGTGATGGTGCTTCCGTCGATGGCTGATATAGTGCGTGGAGTTGACGCACATGATGGCTCCGAAATCTGGCAGGTTACGCTGGGAACGCCAATAACTGGATCACAAAGTATCGACAGCCATCAAATCAATCAATTTTGGGGCTGCCTCTCCACGGGGGTGATTGATGCAGACACGCAGCGCCTCTATCAAGTTTGCTGGGTTTCGCCAGACAATACCGGCAACCCCCAAACAGCACGTTACTTTATGTTCGTGCTGAACGTAGCGGATGGAAAGCAAGTAGTTCCACCGGTGCTGATCCAGGGAAAGAGTGGGACACAAGACTTTATCGGGGGGATGCGCAAACAGCGATCCTCTCTTGTCGAGACGAACATCAACGGTGTGAAAACGGTATTGGGCTGTTCGGGGACGATCTTCGAAACTCAAGCGGGTGTTGCTTCTGGCTATTGCTTTGCCTTCGATGTGGCGAGCAACACGGTAAGCGCGATGCTAGCGACGACAGCGGGCGAGGGTGCTGGCGTATGGATGGCTGGACAAGGCGCAGTTGCAGATGCTCAGGGCTTCCTCTACGTACTCACTGGCAATGGGGACTTCGACGGTGTGAGTCAGTGGGGTGAGTCTTTCCTCAAACTGAAGTACACGCCTTCTTCAGGAGGAGTTCCTGCCACCCTGCAGGTGGTAGACCACTGGACGCCATGGACTGACCTCGTCAGAACCGGGCAGGCGGCGAAGCCGGCCGTGAAGCTGGCCGGAATGAGCGCTCCCTCCGAAGCTATTAAGCCGGTTGGTGGTGGCATGAACATTGCGCTGAAGAATGCAAAGCTGGTGCCGATGATCAGCGACCGAGGCACCCCAATTCTCCTCGTCTTTCCGGAGATGGCCTCCGGTAATTGGTCAGATGAAGATTGGGGATCGGCTGGTCCGGCCTGCATCTTCTCGATTGGCGTTTGCGTTGCCACCGGAAAGGACGGAATCGCCTATCCGATCAAAACGGCAAACCTTGGCGGAACGACTCTCCGAGACCTCCTCGCAAACCCTAAAGCGAACTGTTTGAAGCTCGCAGCGCCTCCCGTTTGGCTGACCATGAGTCCGGGGCCCGTTGATCCCTGTCCAACAGATCCCCGCTCATTGAACTTCTTTCCATGGGGCGACACGGCACATCTCCACATGACGCCCGTACAGTTCTTCGACCCGGTCCTGAAATCGTGGACGATTTTCGCCTGGGGCGAGAATTCGCAATTGCATAAATGGGCCGTCAGTTCGACAGGAAAGCTAACGTATATTGCGCAAAGCAACGAATTCGCGAGCGCGGATGTGCGGGGGAATCCTCCGGGAGGAATGCCCGGTGGATTTTGTTCTGGATCGAGCAATTTAGCAGATCCCAACTCAGCGATCCTCGTCTGCACTATCCCATATGGTGATGCAAATGCTCATGTGGTGAACGGCCGTTTGCTCGTCTACGACGCCGTACACCTCGCTGCGGATGGATCGCTGAAGGTACTATGGGACTCGCAACGTTTTGCCATCCAGTTTCTGTTCAACAAGTTTGATCCTCCAGTGATTGACGGAGGCCAAATCTATGTGCCCAACTATAACGGCGGCGTGGACCTTTACCGTCTGGTGCAATAGGAGCGCTCAATGCGAATCGTCATCCGGAGTCGATTAGAGCAAGAATCACCCCCCCATTCCGGATTGAGCGATACCCGAAACTTAGGTCAATACCGACAAACGCGCCATGTCGTTCGCGGCCGTACCGCCGAGGTTTCCGAAAAGCGTAAGGAATGAAACAACTTGACGAACTGCGACTCAACCTGTGGTAAAGGCGTCTCAACCTCATATTGCGTGTTTCATCTCTGGCGGGTTGAGAGTCTCTCTGTGAAGGCTGAGCTAGCAATCGCGCAGCTTATCCTCACTGGTCATCAAGCACATAGCGTCCCTCACACAAGCGACGCAAGTGGCGACTAATTCGCGTCCAAAGCCGATCCGTTCTGATTTTGTAACGCCGAAACGAAAATCTTCACGCCGTCGATAGAGTGTGTAAACTGCGCGTCTCCTCGCCAAAGACTCAGTTCAGATCTCGGGAAAACGTAGTAAACGAGGGCGGCGCGAAATCATGTTCTGAATATCGCATCGGCGGCGCGCTGGCGTGTCGGTGGTACGAGATGTTGATCCGACATGAACATTTAAATAGCCGTGGCGGGAAGAGAGCCTGATTGTCGTTTTAGTAATAGGAACGGCATAGTGCTAAGTTTGCGGGCAAGTGAAAGGCGACAGCCTCGACGTATGAGGAAGATAGAGGCCAATGGAGTTCCGCTTCGGCGTAGTACGGATAGAGAGCAGCCCCTGCGTAAGGTGGCGATCGGAATTTTCCGGATTTCGTAACAGAAAGGGTTTTCTTGTTGGGTTTACACCGAGAGGAGATTTCTAATGCAACCCCGACCGAAAGCAATTTGCTCCATTCTGCCACCACACATCTTGCGGAAGCTGGCCGACAAACCTGAACTGCGCGACCGCGTTCTGCGCAATTTGGCAATAACTGAAGGGTTCCGGGGCATCCGCCAGGCCTTCGTCGCCATGCCCCTGCTCCCACAACAGCCGGGAACCAAACACCGTACGATCTTCGACGCACACACTGCAACAAATCTCCCTGGAACGCAAGTCCTCGATGAAGGAGGACCGGCCAGTGCCGACGTCGCGGTGAATGAAGCCTACAAGTATTGCGGCGACACCTACGATTTCTATAGCAAGGTGTTCAATCGAAATTCGGTTGACGATCACGGACTAACGCTCACGTCCACCGTTCACTACGACACCGGCTACGACAACGCCTTCTGGAACGGACAACAGATGATTTATGGCGATGGCGACGGACAATACTTCCAACGCTTCACCATATGTCTGGATGTGATTGGACACGAACTTACCCACGGCGTGACCCAGAACGAGGCCCAGCTCGTTTACAGTGGGCAACCTGGGGCGCTGAACGAATCCATATCCGACGTTTTCGGCTCGTTGATTAAGCAGTGGGGCAATAACCAGACGGTGGATCAGGCGGATTGGCTCATTGGAGCCGGATTATTCACCAGCGCGGTCCAGGGTCAGGCAATCCGTTCCATGTCGGCCCCAGGAACTGCCTACGATGATCCCAACATCGAACAAGGATCCGCAGCCCGCCAAGATGGCCGATTTTGTGAACACCAATCAGGACAATGGTGGAGTCCATATCAATTCGGGCATTCCCAACCGCGCTTTCTATCTTGCCGCGAAAGCTATCAGAGGATACGCGTGGTCAATTGACGAAGTGAGAAGCGTCCGGCAGTCGCAAGCCGCTCGCGGCTGGCCGTATGGTTTTTCTGGGGATGCTGTAGACGCTGCTTACTTTTGGCTCAACTCCCGCTACGGAGGTTTGACTACCAGATTAAACGTGGATGAGTGGGAGATAACTTATGAGGATGTTAATGGAATCGTGGCGGGGTATCAAATCCACGTGCTCTCTGAGCAGGATTCAAGGGATCAGATCGACTTCATTGCGGATAGCCTCAGAAGCGATATAACGTATCCCAACATCCTTGGCATGCGTCACTTCGGCTTTATCATCGTCCTTGAGCATGAACGCTTCCGCGGTAAGGTCGAAGATGCGATAGCTGGGATCACGTTACCACCAAATGTCGGATTGGCGATCGGAGTGGTGCAACTTGAACCGAACAAAAAGCCGATCTTCGTGCCGTTGACTTTGAAAAATGAGGCCTCCACTTGAGTTGTTGAACGGGTGTATATTCCCTCCCGACTAGTAGGCTTGTCTGGACGCGTCCGCTCTTTAAGGAGTGCAATAAATAAGTTCTCTCTGGTTGGCCTGGCGACAATCCAAAGCGCCAGAGTTTGGGCGAGAGTCCTTCGTCTCCTCGTGACTGCTCCATGCTCCGAACCCTGCTATGTTAGGATTTGGAACCAATCGAGTTTCCGTGAAGTAGCGCGGGAGGCACAATGCCAAAATCTGCGGTACCCCCTAAGCCTGATACGTCCGTCAAAACCACTCTGATTACCGTGATCGGCTCGGTGGTAGTCGCTCTGGTAACAACATTGGGAACTATTTACGTAAACAGCACCGGTATCAAAGCGAACACGAATAAACTTGACGCCTTGAAGACCAAAATTGAAGCCTTGGATGCCAAAGCTGATGCTTTAAAGAAGACGAATCTGCCTATTGGAACCGTTGTCGCGTCGCTGCTTGCACAGGCTGAATTCGCCAAAGAGTCCGGCGATCCTGATAACTTCGACGTGACGAAGAGCAAGTGGACTTTGGCCGATGGCAAAGCGGTTTCTGGTACTGGTTGGGCCGCACTTCGTGATAACGCGCCTGTTCCCGACCTTCGCGGTGTTTTCTTGCGGGGTAAAAAGAACAGCAGCAAGCGAGAAGAAATGAAGAACGTCGGTGACTTCGCCCTAGGCGAATACCAAGCGGACAAGGTCGGTCCGCATCAACACGCGATAATGGTCAGTAATTCTAACGGGACACCGGGCGCGGTAGGAATCTTGTATAGCACTGCGCCTGACACGTACGGGCCAGACAGGCTGGTTGCAGCATGGAATGACGGTCCTGAGACGCTCCCAAAAAATGTTACAGTGAATTACTACATAAAGATTAACGATTGAGCCGTTCATTCAGGGGGTGCATATTCCGTCCCGTCCTGTTCTCACCCCCGCCATTCGTTGACGGGCCCGAGCCGCATCCGTAAGATGATACGACTGGGAAAAGTGGGGTATCTCCTTA
>OCTA010006024.1_pt1 | contig 10413 bp, 6 predicted proteins | sample 1538991 | NCBI WGS metagenome assembly OCTA01 (sample SAMEA3539302, study PRJEB22396) | soil metagenome | biome: tundra; feature: field; material: soil | place: USA | collected 2010-05 | depth 0.15 m | reverse complement strand
GCGTCGCAAAAAACGCCGTTGGCCCGGCCGTTATGATGCGTGCCGGTCAGGGTCAGGGCGTAAACGGCGTCGGCGTGAAAGTCGTTGTCCCCATCGTCGTCAATCGCCGGCTCATAATCCACCACGGCCAGTATGTCGGCCGGGGCGACCACCTGGAATTCTTTCAAATGCGCCGGCGGCACCGGCCCATAACCTGTTTCCAGCGTCGGGTTCAATCCAAGGTTGCCGCCGCGCACGCCCCCTTGCAGGATGGCCAGCTCGCCCAGGCCCACGCCCGCCGCATTATAGCCGTAGCTGCGGTTCGGCCAGGTGACGTTGCGACCGTCCACAATGGTCCAATTGATATTCACATCACTGGTGTTGGTGCCGCGCGGCGCGGGACAGCGGAACACGCCCTTGTTGTTGCTGGCATAGCCTAAAATTTTGTAATCCCAAAACACCGACCGCAGGTCCGCCGGGGCCGGTGTCCGCCGCGAATCGCCGAAGATGGGATATTTCTGGAACTCGTCCACATAGATGCGCAGGCTCACGGCAACCTGCCGCAGGTTGCTCGCGCAATTGATCCGGTAGGCGGTGAGTTTGGCGCGGGACAGCGCCGGCAACAGCAAGGTCGCCAGCGTGGCAATAATGGCAATCACCACCAACAGTTCAATCAAGGTAAAGCCGCGCCACACCCGGCCCGGAGATCGCCCCGCTGAAGCAACAACCCGTGACGGCGCCTGCGGGTTCCGAGGCGCTGAAAGAAAAACAAGGTTCTCTTTCATGGAGTATTACCTATCCACCGCGCTTCGCGAATTGTCAAAGTGAATTTGACGGCAAAGGCCTGGGACGCCCCGGAAAATGGTTCAACCCGCTGGAACCAAAGTCAGATTTCATGCACCTTGGCTATCCCGCCGGACCGTCGGTTCTGCGGCCGCACCATCTTTCTTTTCACGGCGGGCCGGGTCGCGTAAGCTCCGGCAACATTTTTTAACCATGCCTGACGCCTCACCCACTTCCGCCAACCGCTGGCCGCCGCAGATCAAGTTCATCGTCGGCAACGAGGCGTGCGAACGCTTCAGTTATTACGGCATGAGAAGCATCCTCGCCGGCTACATCACCGGCGCGGTGCTCAAGGGCGGCCTCGGCCAGACGGATGACACCGCCACGGAAATCATCCATCTGTTTGTCTTCGTCAATTATTTCATGCCGCTGCTCGGCGCGTGGCTCTCGGATAAAATCGTGGGGCGCTACCATACCATTCTATGGGTGTCGCTGTTTTACTGCGCGGGCCACGGCGTCCTGGCGTGCAGCGATTTCGCCGGCAATGTTCACGGCAAGATGATCTGCCTCGTGACCGGCCTGTCGCTGATCGCCTTTGGTTCCGGCGGCATCAAGCCGTGCGTGTCGGCCTTCATGGGCGACCAGTTTAAGCCGGAGCAGTCGCACCTGCTGCAAAAAGCCTATGGCGCGTTTTACTGGTCCATCAACTTCGGCTCGTTCTTTGCGTTCCTAGTCATTCCGTGGATCAAAGATCATCACGGCTACAGCCTGGCGTTCCTCGTGCCGGGAATTTTGATGGCTATCGCCACGCTCATCTTTTGGTCGGGAACGAAACATTACGTCCGCGTGCCACCGACGCGGGAGACGAACACTGCGGGCTTCTTCAAAGTGTATTTCGCGGCGCTGCGCGGTGCGCCGGAGCATTTCACCGCGGCGCTGCTGAACCTGTCCGCCACCATCGTCCTGCCGGCGCTGGCGATTGTGTTGATGACGTGGCAGGCCTTTTCCGGCAGCGGTTCGCTGATGAAAATTCTCGGTTGGATTTCGCTGGGCAGCATCGCGATCTGGTATTTGCTCGTGCTCGGCTTGAGCCTGCTGCGGAAAACTGAATTGCCGGAAACATTTTGGCGCAAAGCCGCCGGCCAGCACGACGAAAAGGAAATTGACGGTGCCCGTTCCTTGACGCCGATTTTGTTTGTGTTCGCGCTCGTGCCGGTGTTCTGGTCGCTGTTCGATCAGACGAATTCCACATGGGTTTTGCAGGGTGCAAAAATGGTGCCGACGACAATTCTCGGCCTGAACATCGGCGCGGAACAGATGCAATCCATGAACCCGGCCATCGTGATGGTGCTGGTGCCGCTGTTCACGCTGGGCATTTATCCGCGCATCGGGCGCTTCGCCGCGCCGCTCAAGCGCATGGCCTATGGCATGTTTCTCGCCGCCGCCTCGTATCTCGTCGTGGCCGCGCTGCAAACGCGCATCGAACACGGCATGCAACTTTGCGTCCTGTGGCAGACGGTGCCGTATGTCATCCTCACGGCGGCGGAGGTGCTGATTTCGACGACTGGTTTGGAATTCGCCTTCCGCGAGGCCGCGCCGGAAATGAAGAGCATCGTGATGAGCTTCTGGCTGCTGACCATCGCATTCGGCGACCTGTTCATCGCGGTCATCACCAAACTCCTTTCCAACAGCGCCGGCAATGCCGCCGTGAGCACCGGCCGGTTTGTGCAATACGCGGGCCTGACGTTCGTGGTGGCCATCCTGTTCAGCATCGTCGCGGCGTTTTACAAATATCGCGACGCGGCGGCGGCGCGGGGGAAATGATTGGAGCATGTCCGCGTTGGCAGAGCGCAACGCCGGCAGCGCTTTCGCAGGTAGGACAGCCGTCGCGGCTGTCTCTAACTTTTTGAATGGAGACAGGCGCGACGCTTGTCCTACGAAAGTGGCGTTGCAGCCGCGGTTTTATTCAAATTCTTTTTGCGCTGTAGAAACTTCGCGCCAAGCATCCAAATCGAAATGCCGACGCAGCCCCAGCCGAACCAGTCGCCGTGACGGTTGTAGAATGTGGGCGCGGATTTTTCACCGGATTGGAGCAGGGGGATTTCCACGGTCAACGCGCCGGGACCGTATTCGCTGCCGTGTGCGTCGCGAAAGATTTTTATCATGCGTCCGTGGCCGTCAATCAGGCAGGTCACGCCGTTGTTGGCGCAGCGGAGCAGGGGCAGTCCGTTTTCCACGGCGCGGAAAACGGCACCGGCCATGTGCTGCCATTGCTCGGCGCTGTCACCGAACCAGCCGTCGTTGGTGAGGTTGACGAGAAAATCCACGTCGTCCTGCGCCGCCTCGCGCGCGGTGCCGGGAAATGTGTCCTCAAAACAAATGAGCGGCGAGGTCTTGACCGGAGCGCCGAGCACCGTCTCGGCAGGTTGCGCGTCAGAATCATTTGCTCGCCGAAACGGCGTTCGGCGTTCCAATTCAAACGTCGCGGGTTTGTCGCCGGACGTCCAGCCGCCGGTGATGGGCGTGAACCATTTTAGAAACGGCAGCCAGTTCGCGAGCGGCACATATTCACCGAAGATGACGAGGTCGCGCTTGTGGTAGGCCTGACGCCATCGGCCATCAGGGCCGACGAGAAAAGCCGAGTTGAAAAAATTCGTGGCGGTCGGATGCAATTCCACGTCGTCGCCATTGAGAATGATCCATACGTGGTTGCTCTGTGCGAATTGGTTGATGGCCTGATAAGTCGGTTCGTCAATGGACGGCACGGCGGATTCCGGCCAAAGGAGCAAGTCGGTCTGGTTGGTGAGCGCGCGCTGCGACAGTTCGAGCAGTTCCCGAAACCGTTTGGCATCCTCACTGGAACTCCAGATGAGCGTTTGCGGCACGCTGGGTTGGATGGCCGTGACGCGCAAAACATTTTCGGCGGGCACGCTGCGGTTCAGCGCAAAAAATCCGCCGACATAGCAGCCCACAATGACGAGCAGCGGCAGAACAATTTCCGCCTGCCAGACATGGCGTTTGGCCGGGTGCCGGAAAATCATCAGCGCCGCCGAATACAGCGCGAGCGAAAACCACACGACGAGAAACGACACGCCATAAACGCCGGTGAAGGACGCGATCTGAATGAGCGGGATGAGCTGGTATTGCGAGACGCCGAGCAAGTTCCACGGAAAGCCGCCGAAGATTCGCGCCCGCAACATTTCCAGCGCCACCCACATCGCCGCGCCGCCGAGCGCCAACAAAGTGCGGCCTGTCCACGAGTCCCTTGGTGCAAGCAAAGCGGATTGATGGCTTGATACATTGATGGATTGTTGTGGTTTCTCATCAATCCATTTATCCATCAATCCATTCATCCCGGATGAGGGATGAGAGATGAGCCACACCCAGAGGCCGGAGAACAGCGCGACAAACGCGGACAACGCGAGCCAGCCGAGAATCGGAAAACCGGTGACGGGAATCAGCAGCAGCCAGTAAAGCGATGCCAGCCAGAAGACCAGTCCGCTGACATAGCCGAGGCGGAAACTTTCGCCGCCGGATTTACCGTGCGCGGCGGCGAGCATGAGCGCGGGAACAATCCAAGCGAAACCGGCGAGACTGAATTTCGGAAACGCCAGCGCCAGCAGCAGCCCTGCGCCGATGGCGGCAAGGTAGCGGCTGCGGCGGATGAATGGTTCAAGGATTTGTTTCAACGCGGCGTTTCGTTTTGAATTCAGCGGATGGATCAATGTTTCGCGGCCAGCCACATCACCAGCAGCGTGAGCACGCCAACGAGATAGCTCGCCCAGTCTTTGAGCGCGAACACGACCGGATCGTCGTGCATCTCGCCCCGGCGCGCGAGCCACCACACGCGGCTGATCCAGAACAGCAGCAGCGGACACGCGAGCAGCAGCAGCAGCGGATGCTGATAGAGCAGGACGACTTGTTCGCTTTGGTGGACGTAAATCGCGAGCACCAGCGCGGCGAGCCAGCCGCTGCCCGTGCCCAGCCAGGCGACCAGTTTCAAGTGTTCCGCAAAATAGCCGCGCCCGTTGGCGAGGGGTTTGCCGGATTCGATGCCCGTTGTATCGGTCAGCTCCACATAACGTTTCACCAGCGCCAGGCTCACAAAAATGAACATGGAAAACATCAGCAGCCACGAGGAATTGACGATGCCTGTCGCCACGCTGCCCGCCACCAGCCGCATCGTGTAAAGGCCGGCGAGAAAAAACACGTCGAGCAAAACGATCTGCTTCACGCGCCACGAATAAAGTGTCGTCAGAGCCACATACAAAACCGTCACCTCGACAAACGACCACGACAGTTGCGCCGCCACCAAAATACCTGCGGCCAAAAACAGCGGAGCGCAGATCAAGCCGGTTTGCAATGGCAGATCACCGGCGGCGAACGGGCGGTTTTTCTTGGTCGGATGCCGGCGGTCGGCATCCAAATCCACCAGATCGTTGAGCAGATAAACGCCCGATGCGCAAAGGCAGAAGGCCGCGAACGCCCACGCGTCGCGCAGAAACAAAGTCGTGTCGCCCAATTTGTGTCCGGCGAGCGCGGGCACGAAGATGATAAAATTTTTAACCCACTGATGCAGCCGCAGACTGCGGATGAACGCCCTGGTGAATGATGAGTCCGGCGCGAAAACTTTTGCCACCTTCGCACACGCGACGGCCTTTTTTTCGACCGCCGGCCGCGCGTTGACGACGATGGCCTCGCGCACGCCGCGCCACACGGCGAAATCAGCCGAAGAATTACCGGCGTAATCAAATCCGCGTGCGCCGTATTTTTCCGTGAGCACGCGCAGTTTGTTTTCGCTGCGCAGATTCGTTTTACCATCGCTGGCGAGAACTTCATCGAAGAGGCCGAAGTGATCCGCGACGGGCTGCGCCATTTTCAAATCGGACGCGGTGGCGAGAATGATTTTGCGCCCGGATTTTTTTTCGGCGCGCAGCCACGCGAGGAATTGTTCGTTGACTGGCAGGGTGGCGGCGTCCACCGCGACGCGCGCGGCCAGTTGTTGTTTGAGGAAGGCACGACCGCGCGTCCACCACAGCAGAATTGAAATCAGCGCGAACGGGTTCTTCTTCAGCAGCCGCACCACCGATTCCCAAAGCATGTCCGTCTTGATGAGCGTGCCGTCCAAATCCACACAAAGCGGAATCGTCGTCGGGTTTTCAGATTGGGTCGGCGGCGGCATCGCGTGTTGCGGAGCAGGGTGCCAAGGCCAAATGCCGTTGACAAGCGGTTCCGATTTGAAAGCATGGGCGACTTGCATGAAACGACTATTGGAACGACCGGGAATGGTTTTCCTGCTGGTCTTCGTCTGGAAGGCGGTGCTGCTGCTGACGGTGGCGCAGCCGGTTCCCTCGAACGACGCTTTTTTTTACGACGGCCCGGTGGTGCATCTGCTGAATCACGGCGGCTATTTCAATCCCAGCATCGCGCAGTCGCGGCCCTTTTCCGGCACGGAATTTTTCTGCGCCTACCCGCCGCTGTATCAGCTTACGATGCTCGCGTGGATGGCCATTTTCGGCACGAGCGTCTTGTCGGCGATGGGGTGTCATCTGGCGATGTTCGGCGGATTTGTGCTGACCGTGCTGGCGATCTTCCGCCGATTGAAAGTGCCGGCGAACCTTGCCAATCTTGCCGGACTTTTTCTGCTGGCCATCACGTTTGATGACCGTCCCGACGGCTTGGCGTGTCTGTTGGGAACGCTCGGCGTCTATGCCCTGACGCGCTGGTTGAACGGCGCATTTGGCTGGGCGTGGCTCGCCGCGTTGTGTTGCGTGCTCGGCTTTTGCACGAGCCTGCAAGTCGGCGCGCTGTTTGCGTTCTGGATTTTTCTTGGCTTAGTCGCCGGCTGGAAAATATCCAACGTCCGCCTGCCGCTCGGTGCATTGGCGGCGATGATTTTGCTTCCGCTCGCGCTGGCCGCGACCGTGCGTTTCGGCTTTCCGCGTCTGTGGGCCGGATTTTTGGAAAACGTTCACGGCAACGCCTCGCTGACCGGCCTGCGCATGCCGCAGCTCGACGAATGGCTCAAAGCCGCCCGCAATCTGCCCGCAGTTTTTTTGATGGCCGCGCTGTTGTTTGTCACGAGCACTGGCCGTCGTTGCCTGCGGGAAATCAAATCGTGGGGCGCGGGCGAAATGGTTTTTGCCGGCGGCCTCGCCGCAGGGCTGAGTTTTACGTTCGCGTGCCTGTTCGTCGTGGCGGCAAACTGGTTGATCGTGGTCAATTATTTTCAGCCCATCTTGCTCGGATTATTTTTAACCGCGGTCGTGAAAAAATTTCCAGAATTCATGCACGCGCGGGCAACCGCCGTTTGCCTTGCGCTGCTCGTGGGACTGGTGGCCGTCCGCGCCATCGGCCTGACCACTTGGGGCGTGGCCTGTTCGGTGAATGACAGCTACACGTCCGCCCGGCAGCGCGTGGCCGGCGAACTCGCTTCCGTGCCACCACACGCGAACGTCCTGCTTTCCTGCGCGTATCTCTACGAGGCCGACCGCCATACCAACGCCTACTGGATTCACGAAGATTACGCACCGTTGCACGAGGAAGGCGAAGATTACGCGCGGGCACTGCGCCGCCTGCACGCCGCCAAGCTCGTGCTGACACAGTTTGATTACTATCGCCGCTATCAACGCGTGCTGGAGGAATTACGCGCGGCGGACGGCGTCCAGATCACCGTCACCAACCTCGCGCACGTCCGCCCACCCGACAGCTACGAACATCTGCAAAAAATCCTGCAACACGTCTCCTGGGCGCCGGTGATTGTGGATTTGGAGTGGAAATGAAACAAAATTTCAATGGGCTGATATTGTTACAATGGCGGCACAGGCGGCAGGCACTGTCACCCGGCATTGACTGTTTGAGAACTGATTTAAAATGCCCCATCGCCCCAGCCACTCGGCGTTATTAGTGATAACCGAGCCGCCCAGCTTGATGCCGCTGGTTGCTCCAACATCACCATTTGGCGCAGTAAGAAAAATGGCTGCGACGTTCCCGGCTGTGAAAGCGTCGGATAAAATGGTCACCGCCGCATCACGCGCGCCGGAGCCGTGTTCCTTGTTGATGATGGTCACATGAAGATTGGTCGCGGTGCCAACCGCGTAGGCGGTCAGATTCAACTCATCGTCATTGGTCATCGTTATTGGTTCCACACAGCCATGACTGCCCAGATCAAAGGCCTTGATTCCATAACCTTTCGGATTGATCTGATAGTTGCCGGAAGAATCAAGATAGACGGTGTCCGTTTTGAGCCACGGCTTGTTGTGAAAGTTGACGCCGGCACAACGATGCGCGGCCCACCAGTGCATGTAATCCAGCGCCCACAGCGCCGAGGCGAAAGTATTGCTCGCATTAGTAACCCCGTTCAAATAGTCGTTTGATTCGGTCAAACGGTAAGGTAGGCCATCAGCCACAACGCAAGCCAGATTATGATTGTAAAGCCATTGGTTTGTAACTGTATCCCAACCTGACGACAACATATTATCAATGGCTTGTTGGGCGGTTGCGCTTCCTGGACTTGCGCCAACATACAAGTGCTGCGCAACAAGTTTAATAAGTCCTGAACTTCTTTCATCATCGGCAAAATGTTGCGTCCAGGACTGGCCATTGAGGTAGGTCGAGGTGGAATATGAGCCAGTGTCCGGCCCGATGAAGGTTGCGCCAGGTGCGGCATTGGTGATGGCGGCAGCGAACTGCCGCCAATTGGCAAGATAGCCTGTATAATTAGTGATTGCCGGATCGGGTCCGGTGCCAAACGGCGGATAGTGATAGGAATTCCAGTCTGGCTCGTTGCCGATGGCGAAACAGTCGAGCAACGGCTGGTAATGCTGCCAGATATATTGCGCGGTGACGGCATTGGTTGCGCGGTTCCAGTCAAGCAATGGCAGCGAGTAGATCACCTTCACACCGGCAACCTGGGCGAAGGTGAACAGGTTGTCTATATCCGTGCGATTCAGAAAAGCGCCACGTTTTCCTTCCATCGAACCTCCTCCCACACGAAGGTTGCGAATGCCAAGATTATGGAACAGGGTGACGAGCTGCGCATTAGTCGCGGAGAAAAGATTCCCGGACACGCCATTCCGGTTGGGGCGTTGGCTTCCCGTTTCAAAACTAAGTCCGCTGAAATCAGATGGGATGGCAAAACCGCGCGAATTGGCGACGGTCAACAGCACCGGCGACTGCGCCAAGGCGCTGCCAGCCAGGCAACAAATGGCGATCAGCCAAAAAACGGACGGAGTCATTTATACAGTCCCGCTTTGCCATCGGACCCGACGGCGCAAATGATTTCCTTGAGGTCTTGCTTGAGCCGGTCTTTCGCGGCGCGGGCGATCCGCCAGACGTGATGCTCGTGATTGAGCGTTTTGCTGAACTCGTTGAAGTAGCGAATATAGTTCATGCGCAGCCCCTCGCCGAAATTGATCTTGGTCATGCCGGCTTTCACGCACTTGGAAATGTCGGCCATCGAAATGCCGCAGGTGCCATGCTGGACCAGCGGCGGTTTCACGACGGCATGGATTTTGGAAATCAATTTAAAATCCAAACCGGTTTGTTTCTTAAAAATGCCATGCGTGCTGCCATTGGCAATGGCCAGCAAATCCATGTCCACTTTGGAAGTAAATTCCCTGGCTTCCTCGACGCTCACTTTTCCCCCGCGCTGATCGGAGGCGTCCGAGCTTTTGATGATGTGGCCGATTTCCGCCTCCACGCTGATGCCCAGCGGCCGGACGAGGTTGATGATCTCCTGTGTGCCACGAATGTTTTTCTCCAGCGGTTGATCGGCGTAATCAATCATCACATGCGTAAAGCCAGCTTTAACCGCGCGGAAAACCGACTCCGGCGTTTTGCCGTGATCCAGCGCGATGGCCATCGGGATGGTCGTGTCGGCAGCGAGAAATTTGATCACTGTGCCCGCGTAATCGTAGCCGCAGTATTCCAGATTCGGCTCGTAGCAGGCGATGATCAGCGGCGAATCAAGCTCCTGCGCCGCTTCGATGATGGCGCGCCCGATGTCGTAGCTGCCGCCGTTGTTGTTGAGCGCGGGGATGCCAAAACCTTTGGCCGCAGCCACGTCGCAGATTTGTTTAGCGTTGAGAAGTTTCATGTTTTTGAGTGATGAATTATTGACGAGTTAAATTGTTTTACCTGAGTGTAGAAAAATATTTGATCAGTGCGGCGATGCGCCCTCGATATGTTGCCGTTCGCGGCTCATCGCCAGCGCGACTTCATCGAAGCTGCGCGCGACCGGCGGTGTCAGCAGGCTGACAACAACTTGGGCAATGATGCCGACCGCGACGGCTGGGATAGTCGGGTTGCCCCAAAATTTCGCCTGGGCAGGAATGAACATCACTGCCAGCGCCACCGCCGGAGTCGCGATCAACGCGCCCACCGCGCCTTGCCACGTCGCGCGTTTCCAAAAACGGCCGAGCACGATGATCACCGCCAGACCGCTCATCGTGAGCGGCAAAAATTTGACCACGAATCCAACAATGCTGGCCGTGTAAAGCGCCAGCGCGGTGGAAACAAGAAACGCGCACGCCAAGGCCCGTCGCACGACTACCACCGGGCGCTTGGGAAAGTGTCCGGTCACCAACGGATAGATATGCCGCACAAAAAACGTGCCGGCGGCGGCGGCGGTGCCATTGGCCGCCGAGGACA
>OCTA010006023.1_pt1 | contig 10413 bp, 8 predicted proteins | sample 1538991 | NCBI WGS metagenome assembly OCTA01 (sample SAMEA3539302, study PRJEB22396) | soil metagenome | biome: tundra; feature: field; material: soil | place: USA | collected 2010-05 | depth 0.15 m | reverse complement strand
CTTGGCAGGACGGCTTTGTGGTGCTGTTCCGCAAGAGCTTCTGGTATGGTTCGGTGCTATGGCTATGGCGCGCGTCCGGACGAAGCCTGGCGTGGACCACCGCGGTGGCCGCCGCGGCCCTGTTTCTGTTGGAACGGGTGCAAGTGTTTCTGCCGGGCCGCACGCCGGAAGTCACCGACGCGGTGCTGGCCGTGCTGATGGGTGTGTTGCTGTGGTTGTTGCGCGACGCGTAGGGCGCGGGCGACCTACTGCGCGGGGCCATTCAGTTGCCGGTCGAGGTCGCTGTACTCCGGACGATCTCCTGTGGCTTCGATGGCGAGGCGCAGGCTCTCCCTGGCCTCTTCTGCCCGCCTCTCGTCCATGAGGATCAGCAAGAGGTTTCGCCGGGCCTGCACGAGGGCGGGAGCCAGTTGCACGGCCTGGCGCACGAGCGGCTCGCCGTCGCGCGGGCGTCCGTGGGCGGCCAGCGACGCGCCGTTGTCGTTCAAGACGGCGGCGATGCGAGCGGGATCCGAGCCCAGGTTGACCGCCTTGCCCAGGGCGGCGAGCGCTTCATCATAGCGGCCCCGGCGGAGGGCGACCATTCCCGCGAACTCCACGAGCAGCGCGGTATGCGGCGCCAGCGCGACGGCCTTCTGCGATTCGCGGGCGGCTTCATCCAGCCGCCTGGTTCGCGAGAGCAAGACGGCCAGATCCTGGTGGTATCCGGATTCTGACGGGGCCAGCCGGATGGCCGCCCGCAGGTGCGGCTCGGCCTCCGCGTCCCGCCGCTGCCCCATTAAGGTGGTGGCGAGGTTCGCCTGCATGTAATCGCTATCGTTCACCGCTATCGCGTGTTCAAACAGGGTCGCGCTGTCGTGCCAATATCCGATCTGCCTGATGGTGAGGAAGGCGAGAGCCACCAGCAATGCGGCAGCGGCCACAGCCGCCGCGCGCCGCGGCGTCCGCTGAGGACCGGCCCACTCGGAAACCGCCCACGCCACGCCAATCGCGATGCCGATCATCGGTATGTGCGTGAAGCGGTCGGCCATGGCCTGACGGCCAGATTGGACCAGCCCGGCGTTCGGTAACAGCGTGACGACGAACCACGCCCACCCGACGGCCAGCCAAGGCCTGCGGCGCCATTGCGCGGCTGCGCCGACGGTCGCGCCGATGAGGAGGGCGGCCGAGAGCAGTACCCACGGCAACGGCAGATGCCGCTCGTAGGGATAATGGCAGGCCAGGTTTAGCGGCCAGAGCATCTTCCCGAGATACCGCGCGTAGGAAACCGCCGCGCTGGCCAAGCGTGTTCCCACGCTGAGGTTCGGAACCAGAGATGTGGCTCCGTCCCTTTGCTGCCCCACAACGGTGGCGACTATCACGGCGGCCGCCATCGCGGCGAGCGGTATCTTCTCCACGACGAGGCGCCAGAGCGGCGCCTTCCGCTTGCCCGGCCACAGGTCCAGCAACAACAGTACGACGGGCAGCGTGACCGCCGTTGGCTTCGACATCAGCGCCAGCGCCCCGCAGAGCAGCCACAGGGCGTAACGCGCCCGGCCCGGATGCTTCTGGTAGCGGAGATACGCCCCGACGGCTGCGACGAAGAAGAGTGCGCAAAGCACGTCCTTGCGTTCGGTGACCCAGGCGAAGGACTCCACGCGCAGAGGATGCAGGCCCCACAGCAGGGCGGCAGCGCCAGCCAGCCACGGGTCTGCGCCGAGCGCCATCAGTGTGAGGCAGAGGAGGCCCGCGGTGATGGCGTGCAGCAACACGCTGGTGAAGTGATGGCCGGCCGGAGCGGACCCGAACAACTCGGCGTCCAACTCGTGGCTGAGCCATGTTACCGGTTGCCAATAGGGGCTGAGTGAGGTGAAGGCGAATGTTAGTCCGTCGGTGGTCAGGCCGCTGGAGACGGGTTTGTTGACGACGTAGGTCTGGTCGTCGAGGTCGACGAAGTCGTTGTGGAGTGCGGGAAGGCCGGCGAGGAGGACGAGCGCCGCCACCAGTAATGCAGCTATCATCGGCGTGCGCGCGGGCCGCTCCCGCCGCAGTTGGTCCGCCCTGTCCGTTCTGTGGGAGCGGCCCACACTCTTAGTCTTGGCTAGCAATGAAGAGCCTTTGCTCAGACCTTCGTGCTGCCGCGCCAAGCGGCGCCCTTTTACCATGCCCGCAGGCTCAGGGCGATTTCTAGGACTGTCTGTTCGAGGCACATGCGGGGCCTGTGGCGTTCTTCTCGGACCGGCACTGTTCAAGGTGCCTTTCACTGATCCAGTAGGTGGCCGCTACGTGATAGTAGCTGACGGAATGCGGACTGGATTGGTACACACCGGCGACCTCGCCCCGTGTGGTATACCTGAAGCCCAGATCGGTGATTTTGGAGCTTCCCGTGTATGCTTCGGCCAGACCGCCCTTCAGATAGAGCATGGCGGCGTATTTCACCGAAGCTGAGTCGTAGACGTAATACTTCGGCGGCGTAACGCTGGAATAGCCGCCGCTGGTCAGGCGGTGCAAGCCGTCGTAGGCGTAGCAGGTGACGGTTCCCTGGGGATCGACGCGCTTGACCAGGTCGCCCGAGTGGGTGCCGCTGAACATCCCGCGCTGCTCGTGGTTTGCACGTCTCATAACTTCCAGGCGAAAGAATCACTTTCAGGGTTACTCACTCAAGGGTTTTCCGCAGCCTGTTAGTGACGGCTACCCTGCCGTATGAGAACATTCCCAGCTAACCGTCTTGAGTACCATATGGAAAGCTGATTCATATAGAGGTCGGTCACTAGCGTCACATTGGAGCTGTAAACGGTAGACTGCCCGACCGCGAATAACATAGATTGTCTCCTCAATTCTTTGTGTTCCTTTCTCGACATAGCCTACTTGGGTGGAGAGAGCCGCCATTCCAGAAAAGAATGTTCTTTTCTTGCTGACAACTGTCACATTTTCAGGAGGAGAAAGTTTACCAATACTAATGTCCCTCAGGTCCGCGTCAGCGATGCTCTCCAGGGTCGGCATCCCGTCAGACAGCGCAGATGCATCTTGATTCGGTAGAGCCCCGATTGATATTGACGCTCCGCCCGTGTGACTCAGAACTATACCTGCCCTGTTGACGCCTTCGTAGGGAAGCCATCCGCTCGGGTATATCAGACAAAATCCCCAACGAGCGTTACGGTATTTAGTTCCGGCTGCCGCCGTCGCGGTGTAGGAGCAGCACCCCAGAACCACGACAAGCAATGAACAGAACCACCGTATCCGATCAACCGCGAAAATGCGCATCACTTGCACCCTCCAATCGACTTGACGAATTTCCGGTAGAACGAATTCACGTTGAGGTACCACTGACCAACTCCCGTAGTGTCGTATTGCATTCCGGGCAGACCCGCCCCCCTCAGCCCATTATTCCCATTGATTAGGTTCGACAGTGGGCTTGTAGACGTGAAAGAGGCTCCTACGATCTTCTGAATCGCTCCAAGTCCACGATTCAAGGAACTCGTAAAGTTCGCTCCACCGGAGCTAAAAGGGTCTCTTATGTTTCTGGGTCCACTCGGATTGAACGATGTTTCAGCACCTATAATCCCAACTCCCAATCCGGGATTGAGCCCGGCTCCAGAGAAGGCAGTGCCTACGGCACTTCCGTTCCAGCTCCCGGGAACGTTTGGGTATCCGGAGAAGAACGACTGAACTTGCTGCGGAGTAGCGGCTCCGGCGTTGTTGAACGCCGCCGGATTGTCCAGGCTCAGACTCGAGCATGCACCGTTATTTGGGGCAGGGCCGGCCCCGCCTCCGATGTACCCGCCATAAAAGACGGTTGGTCCGAGAGCCGACTGGAGCGCTGCCTGGTACCCGCCGCAGAATTGTCCCATGCCGTTCGTCATATTGAACACGAACACGAACCACTCCTGGCAGTTCATGGGGGGATCGTGAAAGATCATAGTGACGTCCAGCCCAAGGGGGTCGATCAAACCCGTCGGATCGCCCATCACATACGCGTAGCGGTTCCAGCTCTGCGGATTCGTCGGATCGACCGCTGCCATCCCCGCCGGGTCCGGAGAGACCCACCGCCCTTGGGTCGAATGATACTCCCGATTCGGGAAATCGTACAGGTTTCCCGTCGATCCGGGCGTCAGGTCCTGGTTCTGCCCGGTGAAGTTGCGGTCCGTTGTCCCGGTCTCCGCATAAGGCTCTCCGTACGGCGCGTAGGCGCCGTCGTAGTAGATCCCGCGCGCCGGCGTCGATGCCAGGCGGGAACTGCCCAGCCAGTCCGGGTGCCGATAGTAGGCCAGTCCGCTGGATGCGTACACTGCCGTCGCCCCGCCTGGGAGCGGCGCAAACACCTTGGTCACCGTCTGCCCATTCATCAGCGCGAGTTTGTTGCCTCCAGGGCCGTACACGATTTCCGTGTAGGCGGTGCCGTTGTATTGCTCCACGCGCCGCCCGAGCGCATCGTAGGTTTCCGCGTTGCCGCCCAGCGTTGCCATATTACCTTCGCCGTCCCAAGTGTAGTGGCTGGAGCCGTCGTAGGTCAGGTTGCCGTTATTGTCGTACGTGACGCCGGATGTGGTGAGGCGGTTGGTGGTGTCCGAATACGTCGCGGTGAAGCTCTGCCCGGTACGACCGGTGATCACCGACTTGCTGATATTGCGGAAAGCGGCGATGTTGTTGGTGACATTGTCGAGGTAGCTGAAGGTCTGTCCCCAATTGCCGCTGCCGCAATCCACTTGGCTCAGGCGGGCGAGGTCGTCGTAGGTGTAACCGCAGGTCTTGTTATTGTTGCCTGTATTGTACGGATCGGTGATGGCCAACTGCTTGAGTGTCCAGTTGGCATTCCACGTCAAGCCACCGTAAGTCGCTTGGCTATTGATGGTGGCCTTGTATTGCGTCATGCGTCCCGTGGTGGCATCATACTGGAAAGCGTCGGCATCGGTCGAGCCGAAGGTCACGCCGGTTGGCTCACTGAAGCTATTATACGACGTGGCCGTGACCGGATTTGTGCCGCTACTGGCAGACACGGTGTTAGCGCGGCCTTCCCCGTCCGGCGCGTAGGTCCAGGTGGGAATGCCGGTCATGTTGGGGTTCAGCGTATCCAACAGGCCCCGCGACGCCCAGTAGGTGGCCGCTACGTGATAGTAGCCGCCGGAATGCGGGCTGGACTGGTACACGCCGGCGGCCTCGCCCCGATTGCTGTAGCTGAAGCCCAGATCGGTGGTTTTGGAGTTGCCCGTGTACGCTTCGGCCAAGCGGCCCTTGGCATAGGTCATGGCAATGTTGTTCACGGTGGCGGAATCGTAAACATAGTACTTCGGCGGGGTGACACTGGAATAGCCGCCACTGGGATACGTGGCGCTGGTCAGCCGGTGGAGGCTGTCGTAGGCCGGGAGCAGGTGTCGGCACGAGTGCCGACACGGCACGCATGAGTGCGTGCGCCACATCATCACCCAGCCGACGCCTGCGACGCCAGCACTTCCCGCACCTTGCGCGCCAGCGTCTCCGGCAGGAACGGCTTCTGCAGAAACGGCACGCCGGAATCCAGAATTCCGTGGTGTACCATCGCCTCGTCCGTGTAGCCGGACATGAACAGCACCTTCATGTTCGGGTGGCGCGTCCGGATCTGCTCCAGCGCTTGGGGCCCGCTCATTTCCGGCATGACCACGTCCGCCAGTAGCAGGTGGATGCGGCCCTTGTGCTCCTTGGCCATGCGGATGGCCTCTTCGCCGCGCACTGCTTCGAGCACGTGGTATCCGCGTCCGGCCAGCACTTCGCAGACGAGCTTGCGCACGCGCGCCTCGTCTTCGAGCACCAGGATCGTCTCGCTGCCGCGTAGCGCCGCCGCCGGCTCTTGTTCCGCCGCTTCCGCCGCCAATTTGGCCTCCGCGGAGGGCAGGTAGATCTTGACGGTGGTGCCCCGGCCCGGCTCGCTATAGACCGAGATGGCGCCGCCGCTCTGCTTCACGATGCCGTATGCCGTGGCCAGTCCCAGGCCCGTGCCCTTGCCGGGCGCTTTGGTGGTGAAGAACGGCTCGAACAGGTGCGTAACGGTTTCGGGGTCCATGCCCATGCCGGTGTCGCTGATGGCCAGCACTACATACGAGCCGGGCTTGAGGTCCACATTCGGTCCGGCATACGTCTGATCCACCTGCGCGTTGGCCGTCTCGATGATCAGCTTGCCGCCGCCCGGCATGGCGTCGCGCGCGTTCACCACCACGTTCATGACGACCTGCTCAAGCTGCCCCGGATCGGTGCGCACGTTGGCCGGCTCGGCGGCCGCCACCGTGATCAGCTCGACATCTTCACCGATCAGCCGCGAGAGCATTTTCTCCATGTGCACGATCAGCGTGTTCAACTGCACCGTTCGTGGAGTGAACGGCCGCCCCCGGCTGAACGCCAGCAGTTGATGCGTGAGGGCCCCGCCACGCTCCGCCGCCCGCTGGATCTCCTGCAGCGCAGTGCGTTGCGGCGCCTCCAGATCGCCGCCCGCCAGCAGCAACTCCGCATAGCCCGTGATGACGGTCAGCAGGTTGTTGAAGTCGTGCGCCACACCGCCCGCCAGACGGCCAACCGCTTCCATCTTCTGGGCCTGCCGGAATTGCTGCTCCAGGCGGCTGCGCTCGCGCCGGCCCTCGGCCTGGCTCATCTCGCGGCTCACCGTCACGCCCAGCCGCGACAGATGATTGCGCGTGATGTAGTCCGCCGCGCCCGCCTTCAGCACCTCCAGCACGGACTCCTCGGGCACGCCTCCGGAGATGGCCACCAAAGGAATATCCGCGCCGGTTTCGTGCAGGATCTCCAAAGCGGCCAACGTGCCGAGCCGCGCGCTCTCGTCCGTCGCCAGGATCAGATCCCATCGATGCGCCAGCGCTTCGCGCAAGGTGGCTGCCGTGTCCACGCGCTCGGAGGAGGGAACGTAGTCGCTTTGGCGCAGCGCGCCGATGAGCTGCAGCGCGTCGCCTTCCCGGTCCGAGACTATGAGCACCCGCAACGGTATGGGCATGTTAACCCCACTAGACTAATTCGATTTCGACACGCCTGGCGGTGTCCGCGTAAACTGCGGTGTGCGATTCGGCACAAGCGTAGCCTGCCGGACCGCGCAACGTGTATCATAACGGAAGATGCCAGTGACGTCCTCCGCGGGAAATGGAGTTGCGTTGAAGCGCTTGCCTTGGGTCGCCTGGGCCTGGTTTGGGGCGCTCCTGCTATTGTCCTACGCTCCCGTGCTGTGGCGGCTGGTCCGGCAATGGGATTCAGACCCGGATATGGGTCACGGCTTCTTCGTCCCTTTAGTGGTGGGCTTCATTGTGTGGCAGAAACGGGCGGAGCTGCTGGCGCTGAAGCCGGCGCCTAACTGGTGGGGCTTGGCGGTGGTGCTCTACGCCGGGCTGCAACTGTGGATCGCCACGCTGGGCGCGGAGCTGTTTCTGGCGCGCACCGCCTTCGTCATCTCGGTCATCGGCGTCGTCTTATTGTTGGGTGGGACGGCGTGGGTGCGCGCGCTGGCGTTCCCTCTATTCCTGCTGTTTTTCATGATTCCGATCCCCGCCGTGGTGTACAACAGCATCACCTTTCCCCTGCAACTGCTGGCCAGCCGGGTCTCCACGCAGGCGCTGGACCTGATGCAGATCCCGGTGCTGCGCGAGGGCAATGTGCTGGAACTGGCCGAGCAGAAGCTCTCGGTGGTGGAGGCGTGCAGCGGTATACGCTCGCTGCTTTCGCTGACCTTCCTATCGCTGGTATACGGATACTTCTTCGAAAGCAAGGCTTGGATGCGCGTGGTGCTGTTCGTCTCGACCATCCCGATCGCCATCGTGGCCAATGCCAGCCGCGTGACGCTTACCGGCGTACTGACCGAGTACAAGCCCGAATTGGCCGAGGGCTTCTTCCATACGGCCTCCGGCTGGGTGATTTTCATGGTGGCGCTGGCTATTATGGTGGTGCTGCACCAGATTCTGAACTGGGGGTATAGGGTGGCACATGGCAGGGGATAACGATATGAACTGGATACGCAACAAATACGCGGCGGGGCTGACCCTGGTGCTGGTGGTTCAGGCGACCCTGTTCTACGCCGCATCGCGCGGCGAGAGAGTTCCCGCCAGCCAGCCGCTGGATCTGTTTCCGGCTCAACTGGGGAGCTGGCACGAAGCGCAAAACTATCCGGTGGAGCAGGAGATCAGGGATCTGCTGAAGGCCGACGATCTGCTGAACCGGCTGTACACGGACCCGGGATCGCGCGCGGGTGCGGCGCTGTTCGTCGCGTATTTCAAGACACAGCGCACCGGCCAGTCGCCGCACTCGCCCAAGAACTGCCTGCCCGGATCGGGGTGGGAGCCGGAGGCCACCGGGTTCGTGGACGTGGCGGTGGCGGGCCAGCCGGAGCCGGTCCGCATCAACCGCTACGTGGTTTCGCACGGCGACGACAAGAGCGTGGTGCTTTACTGGTATCAAAGCCAGCGGCGAGTGATTGCCAGCGAGTTCTCGGCGAAATTCTGGCTGGTGATGGATTCCATCCGCTATCACCGCAGCGACACGGCGTTGGTGCGCGTGACGATTCCAGTCGCACACAACGACCCGGACGCCGCCACGCGGATCGGCGTGTCATTCGTGCGGACCGTGTTCCCGGTACTGAAGAGTTATCTGCCAGCGTGAAAGAGAAATTGAGGGAATATGAGAATCATGGTTGCCATTTTCGCCGCCGCCGCGCTGTTGGCTGGACCGGCCAGGGCGGCAGGCCAGACACAAGCGATCTATAGTTTCGCCGGAGACGAGGACGGCGAGTACGCCGACACAGATCTGGTCATCGACAGTGCCGGCAATCTGTACGGCACGACAGTGCAGGGCGGCGATTTCAGCTCGGGCACCGTGTTCCAGTTGGCGCCTTCGGGCACGGGCTGGACTCACACCGTGCTCTACAGCTTTAAAGGCCAGGCCGATGGAGGCGAACCCTACAAAGGGGTGACTCTCGACGCGCACGGCAATCTCTACGGAACCGCGGGCGTGGGTGGCCTGTATGTGGAGCCCTGTATCGACACCGGTTGTGGCGTGGTTTTCAAGTTGACCAACTCCGGCGGCGCCTGGAGCCAGACGGTGATTCATTTCTTCACCGGCGGCCACGACGGTTACGGTCCCGGCGCGGGAGTGACGGTGGACAGCCACGGCAACGTCTACGGGATGACGCCCACCGGCGGAGCGCATGGATTCGGCATCGTATACGAATTGAAGCCGGACGGAAACGGCAAATGGACCGAGACTGCGATCCATACCTTCGCGGGCGGCGCCGATGGGATAGGCGGCTCCGCCGGCCGGCTGGTGGTGGATGCCGCGGGCGGTGTCTTTGGACTGTGTACGACCGGCGGCGCAAATGGCGCCGGAGTCGTGTTTGGTCTCACACCCACGGCGACAGCGCCTTAGTTGCCGACGCCAAGGGTAACCTCTACGGCACCACTTACTACGCCGGCAAAAACGACCTTGGCACGGTTTACAGGCTAAGCCGCCGGAACGGCGTGTGGACTCAGACTTGGATGTACAGTTTCAAAGGCGGAACAGACGGAAGCAGTCCCATTAGCACGCTGGCTGCCGATGCGGCGGGCAATCTATACGGCACGACGAGCGAGGGCGGTACGGCGTGCGGTTGCGGGGTCGTCTTCAAACTGGCTCTGAGCAGCGCCGGCCCGGTCTACAGCGTGGTCTACCGCTTCAAGGGTCCCCCGGACGGGGCGTTCGTCTACAACGGGATGGTGGCCGATTCCACCGGAACGGTGTTGTACGGCGCCACGGTGCATGGCGGAACCGCCAAGCTCATTGGACAGGCCAGGAGGCCTGTCCTACTCGTGGCGCAGGGCTGTAAGTGGATCTACTCTGGCGGCGCGGCGCGAGGGATCCAACAGGCCAGAAACGCGATGGCGGCCAGGAATAGCGGCACGCCGGTGAAAGTTACCAAGTCGTGCGGGCGAACTCCATACAGGAAGCTGGCGGAGAACTTAGCCACGGCCAACGCCGCAGCTAGACCTAGCACCACGGCGATCAGCGTGAGTAACATGCCCTGCCGCACGACCAGCCGCCGGACATCGCCCGACTGTGCGCCCAGCGCGAGGCGGATGCCGATCTCACGCGTGCGCCGGCCGACCGAGTAACTCATCACGCCGTACAATCCGATGGCGGCCAGCAGCAAGCCGGTGACGCCGAAGACGCCGAACAACGCGCCGGCCAGTCGCGGCAGGAAGAGCGCGTTGCGGAGGTGTTCTTCCATGGTTTCCGCATTGAAGACGGCGAGGGTGGGGTCGAGCGCATGAATCTCGCGGCGCACCGCTGCCGCCAGCGCCGCGGGGCTTGCGGCGCGGACCAGGACCGAATATCCCAGGAAGGATGGGTCGCCGCCGATGCTCTGCTCGAGCGAGCGGAACAGAACGGGCCGCAGTTCCTCGCCCAGGGTGCGCGACTTGATGTTCTTGACTATGC
>OCTA010006021.1_pt1 | contig 10415 bp, 10 predicted proteins | sample 1538991 | NCBI WGS metagenome assembly OCTA01 (sample SAMEA3539302, study PRJEB22396) | soil metagenome | biome: tundra; feature: field; material: soil | place: USA | collected 2010-05 | depth 0.15 m | reverse complement strand
ATCGCGTCGATCAAGCGCTTCATGGGCCGCGGCCCCCGCGACGCCGAGGCCACCCGAAAGCTCACCCCCTATCTATTCGCGCCCGCGGGGCCGAACGAGGGGGTGGTCCGCTTCTCGGTGACGGGCGGCGCGCGTGCGGTGACACCGCTCGAAGTGTCGGCGGAGATCCTGAAGGCGCTCCGGGCCCGGGCCGAGGCGGCGCTCGGTGGCCCGCTGGCGGGCGCCGTGATCACGGTGCCCGCCTATTTCGACGACGGGCAGCGGCAGGCGACGCGCGATGCGGGCCGGCTGGCGGGGATCGAGGTGCTGCGCCTCATCAACGAGCCGACGGCGGCGGCGCTGGCCTATGGCCTCGACAAGCAGGCCGAGGGGACCTTCGCGGTGTTCGACCTCGGCGGCGGCACCTTCGACGTCTCGATCCTGAAGCTTCAAGAGGGCGTCTTCGAGGTCAAGGCCACCGGCGGCGACTCCGCGCTGGGCGGCGACGATTTCGATCGCGCGATCGCTGGCGCGATCCTCGCGCGGCTGGGCCTCGGCACCGAGATCGATCCGGGCACCATCCGCCGCGTGCTCGATGCGGCGCGCGCGCTCAAGGAGAAGCTGACGGTCGAGACCGAAGCGGCGATCGAGATCGCGCTTCCCGATCGCACGACCACGGCGCGCCTGACCCGGGCGGAGATGGAGGCGCTCGTCGAACCGGTGCTGGCGCGCTGCGCGCCGTCCGTCCGCCGCGCCCTCAAGGACGCCGGCCTGGAGGTGGCCCCCGTCTGCGGCGTGATCCGGGTGGGCGGCGCGACCCGCATGCCGCTGGTCCGGCAGCTCGTCGAGAAGCTCTTCGGTCAGCCGCCACTGGCCGACATCGATCCCGACCAGGTGGTCGCGCTCGGGGCCGCGGTCCAGGCCGACATCCTGGCCGGCGGCGCGGGGCAGGGGGACGTGCTGCTGCTCGACGTGGTTCCGCTGTCGCTCGGCCTCGAGACCATGGGCGGCGTCGTCGAGAAGATCATCCACCGCAACACCACCGTCCCCTGCGGCGCGACCCAGACCTTCACCACCTACGCCGACAAGCAGACCGGGTTCGAGCTGAAGGTCCTTCAGGGCGAACGCGAGCTGGTCGCGGACTGCCGGCGGCTGGCGGAGTTTTCGCTCAAGGGCATCCCGCCCATGCCGGCCGGGATGGCGCGACTGGAGGTGACCTTCCTGGTCGACGCCGACGGCATCCTGCGGGTGTCGGCCCGCGAGGAGCTCACCGGCAAGGAGGCGGCCATCGAGGTCAAGCCGAGCTATGGCCTCACCGACGACGAGGTCGAACGGATGCTGCTCGATTCGTTCGCCCACGCCGACGAGGATCTCAAGGCGCGGCAGCTCGCCGAGCAGCGGGTGGAGGCCGAGGGCATCGCGGCCGCGGCGCGCATCGCGATGGGCGACTCACCGGAGCTGCTCACCGAAGCGGACCGCGTCGCGATCGACGCGGCGCTGGCGGCGCTGGCGGCGGCGCAGGCCGGTGGCGATCACCACGCCATCCGCCTGGCGGTCGAAGAGGTGGATCATGCCTCGAAGGAGTTTGCCGGCCGGCGGATGAACCGCGCGGTCGAAACGGGCCTGCGCGGCCGGGACGTCGCGGCGGTCGAAGCGAAGGCCGACGAGACGGCCTCCAAGCGAGACCTCGCGACGCGCGCCGGTAGCCACGCCGGGCATTCGCACTAGCGGCGGCCCAGAGAAAACGACACATGCCGAAGGTCAGATTCGAACCAGACGGGATCGAGATCGAGGTTCCGATCGGAACCAGCATTCTCGAGGCGTCCCAGAAGGCGCACGCGCAGGTCGGCTCCGCCTGTGGCGGCGTCTGCGCCTGTTCGACCTGCCACGTCTACGTCAAGCAGGGGCTCGACGTGCTCGAAGCCGCCTCCGATCGCGAAGAGGACATCATGGACAAGGCCTTCGACGTGCAGGCGACCTCGCGTCTCGGTTGCCAGTCCAAGATCCTGCGCGACGCGACGGTGGTGGTCGAGATCAGCCGCGAGAGCCGCCAGGCGTTCCTCGACGAGCACCCCGACATCCGCGAAGCACTCAAGCACGCCGCCGGCGCCCCGCGCTGATCCGTAGACGCCCCGCGAGGCTCTCGCGCGGTTGAAGACCTTGATACGTGCATCATTTGCCTCAACATGGGGACTACGGTATTATAAAAGTATGAAGTCGAATACCAAGTCCAGCATCACGCTGCCTCCGGCCGAGGTGTTGCTGGTCAACGGCCTGATGAAGCGCCTTGGCGCGCGGACCAAGGTCGAGGTCGTCCGGCGTGGGCTCAATCTCTTGAAGGAAACCACCGATCGGGTTGCCCTGAAGGCCGCCTATGCGCAGGCCGCGAAGGCCGTCCGTAAGTCGACTCTCGCCGAGCTGGGCGAGCTGGATTCCTGGTCCGCCGACGGCCTGGACGATGAGGGCCGCGAGGTCCGGTAGATGGCTCTCCGGATCGATCACGGCGGGCTCTACGCCGCGGCCCTCGATCCCCGCTTCGGAACCGAGCTGGGCAAGGCCCGTCCCGTACTGGTGATCCAGACCGATCTTCTGAACGTCGCGGGCCACCCCTCGACCTGGGTTCTCCCCTGCACGACCAGGCTGGTCGGCGAAAATATCTTGCGGGTGCGGTTGGTGGCGGGCATCGCGGGCAACTCCCGGGAGTGCGAAGTGATGATCGACCAGAGCCGCGCCATCGACAACCGGCGCTTCAAGCGGAAGCTGGGCGCCCTTCCGGCGCCTCTCCTGCGCGAGGTCAAAGAAAAACTTCGCGGACTCGGCGAGCTATAGGCGGCATGCGATTCGATGTGCTCCTCGCGCGCAACCTCGCCTGGTCGCGCACCGCCGTGCGCGCGGCGATCGCGGCCGGCCGCGTCCGGATCGCGGGGGTCGGCGCCAGCGATCCACGGCTCGACATTTCTGAACGCGATCTGCCACTCGCCGTGGAGGTCGACGACGACGGCCATCTCCTGTACGAACGCGCGCGTCTCATCCAGAACAAGCCCGTCGGCTGCGTCACGGCGTTGCGCGACGCGCGTCATCCTACGGCCTACGACCTGCTTCGCGACGCCCCGCTCTGGGGCGAGCTGCGGGCCGTTGGCCGGCTCGACCTCGAGAGCTCGGGCCTGCTCATCTGGACCACCGACGGCGGCGAGATCCAGCGGCTCACGCATCCCAAGCGCGCCGTGCCGCGCACCTACCAGGCGGCGCTCGCCCGGCCCTTCCATCCATTGCCCGCGGAGCTGGTCTTGGACGACGGTCACCGACCCCAGGTCACGCACCTCGAAACGCTCGCCAGGGCGGACGCCCACCCGAGCCTGCAGATCGCGTCCGAGACCACCGACCTCGCGACGATCGCCGTCGTGGGCGGCGCCTACCACGAAGTGCGGCGTATCTTCGCCGCGCTCGGCAGCCACGTGCTCGGCCTGTGTCGGGTTCGCTTCGGCGATCACGAGCTGCCGCGCGATCTTCCGCCCGGTGCCTTTCGGCTCCTACCCGCGGGGACCTCCTAGCGGCCATGTCCGACCTGCACGTCGTTCTGGTCGAGCCCGAGATCCACTGGAACACCGGCAACGCGGGCCGCACCTGCCTGGCGGTGGGGGCGCAGCTTCACCTGGTACGACCGCTCGGGTTCTCGCTGGACGACAAGGAGGTGCGCCGCGCCGGACTCGACTACTGGCCGCGCGTGCACCCGGAGGTCTGGGCGGATTGGGCGTCGTTCGCGCGGGCGCTGCCATCCCTGGGCGCGCCGTACTTCTTCACGACCCGCGCCCCACGAACGTTTCAAGAGGTCAGCTATCCGCGGCCGGCGGTGCTGGTCTTCGGCCGCGAGAGCGTCGGCCTGCCAACGGAGATCCTCGAAAGCCGCCCGGACCAAACGGTCGCGATCCCGATGCTCGACGGGGAGCTCCGCTCGCTCAATCTCTCCACCTCGGTCGCCCTCGCCGCCTACGAAGCGCGCCGCCAGTGGGGCTGGCGGTAAACCCCGCTTTCCGAGGCCGTGGCCCCGCGGCGGGCTCAGGCCGCCGCGTCGAGCGAGCGCTCGATGGTCGGGCGGCGCACGTCCTTCGCCAGGCCCAGTCGCTCGAGCAACAGGATCGTGTACCAGCCGATGTCGAGCTGACCGGGCGTCCCCCCGAGGCGCGCGGAACCCGGGCGATCGTGGTGGTTCCGGTGCCAGTTCTCGCCCTGGAAAAAGTGCATGAGCGAGAGCCAGCGCACATTCTGGGCGGTCTCCTCGTCGGGGCCGGCGTTGGCGCGCATGTGGCAGACGCTGTTCACGAAGCACTGGGCGTGCAGCGCGAAGACCAGCCGGATCGGTCCCAGCCAGAAAAAGGCCGCCAGGCCGAAAGGGATCCCGATGCAAAAGCCCAGCAAGGAGACCGGCGTTTGCATGTGCGTCCAGAACCGGTAGGCGGGCGTGTCGATGTCGCGGCAGTATTTGCGGATCGGCGGCGCGCCGGCCTGCCACAACCAGCGGAGGTGCGACCACCAGAATCCCCCCACGCGCGGGCTCGAGATGTCTTCGGGCGTGTCGGACTTGGCGTGGTGCAGGCGGTGGTGCGCCGCCCAGGATAGCGGCTCGCCCGATCCGTTCAGCATCGCGAAGAAGGTCAGGACGTTGCGCACCGCCGGGTGCAGGCGCACCGACTTGTGCGTGATGCCGCGGTGGTAACAGACGGTCGTGCCGAGGCCCCCCAGAAAGTGCAGCGTCGCGGCCGCCAGGATCACCCGCCACCCGGGAAACGGCGTCAGGATCAGGCCGACCACGGCACCGACGTGAATCAGGATCATCCAGACGAACGTCAGGCGGTCGCTGGGCGCGGGACGCCACCAGGGCATCTTCCAGGGCGCCCACTCGGCCCCGTGGACGGCATCAAGGGTGCTCGGGACTGCTTCGGCGCTCATTCGGTCACCATCTCGAGTGGGGCCGCCCGCATTCCGACCGCGCGCAGGAGGCTCTGGTCGGCCTCCACGTCCGGATTGCCGGTGGTGAGTAGTTTTTCGCCGTAGAAGATCGAGTTCGCGCCGGCCAGGAAGCAGAGGACCTGCGATTCGCGCGAGAGCGCCAGCCGGCCGGCCGAAAGCCGCACCCGCGCCTTGGGGATCAGGATGCGTGCGGTCGCGATCATCCGGACCAGCTCCAGCGGATCGACGGTCGCGCGGTCACCGAGCGGCGTTCCGGGCATCGGCGCCAGCGCGTTGACGGGGACGCTCTCCGGCTGCGGATCCAGGTTGGCCAGCGTGGCCAGCATGGCGCAGCGATCGTCGATCGATTCGCCCATGCCGATGATGCCGCCCGAGCAGACGGTGATCCCGGCGTCGCGCACGGTCTGCAGCGTGCGCAGCCGATCGTCGTAGCTGCGCGTCGAGATGACCGATCCGTAGAACGAGCGCGAGGTGTCCAGGTTGTGGTTGTACGCGGTCAGGCCCGCCTCGGCCAGCCGCCGCGCCTGCACGTCGGTCAACATGCCCAGCGTGCAACAGGCCTCCATGCCGAGCCCGCGCACGCCGCGCACCATCTCGAGGACCTCGTCGAAGGCGGGACCGTCCTTGACCTCGCGCCAGGCGGCGCCCATGCAGAAGCGGGTGGCCCCGGCCGATTTGGCGCGTTCGGCGGCCTCCAGCACCTCCGGCGTCTTCATCATCCGCTGCTTTTCGAGGCCGGTGTCGTAACGCGACGACTGGGAACAGTAGGCGCAGTCTTCGGGGCAGCCGCCGGTCTTGACCGACAGCAGAGAGCAGAGCTGCACGTCCGTCGACGGGTGGTGCTCGCGGTGCACCAGCTGCGCGCGCAACATCAGGTCCGGGATCGGCAAATCGTGAATCGCCCGAGCTTCCGCAGGCGTGGTGGGCTGTCGGGACAAGCGTGCGTCTTCTATCACGTTTCCGGAGCCCTACGGCCTAATTCACCCGGCGCAGAATGATGAGCACGCGCACCGTCAGCCAGCGCGCGGGCTCCCGTTCTTTCGTGGCTATTCCCGCGGTCTTGGCGGCGGCGTCCGGTCGAGCCGGCGATCCTGGATACCAGAGCCCGTCAGCATTCTGACGGCCGCGAACGTAGGCCTCGGCCGTGCGGACCCCGGAGTTCTCCTTGCCGAGCCCGACCGCGGTCACGCCGTCGAGCGCGTCGAGCACGTCGGTCCAGAAGCGTGGCTCGCCGATCTGTTCCCAGTAGCTGGGCGCCTTGCGATCGGGATAGCGGTCGGGCTGCAGGAACCGCGTCGCCAGCAGCTCGGCGGCGCGGCGGGCTTCCCGTGAGGTCCGGCGGGACGGCGACGACGCGAACGCGCGCAGCGCCATGCCGGTCACCAGATGGCTCGACGGGCGCGCGGCCGAGTCGGTGCGGACGCCCCGCCAGGCCCAGCCGCCGTCGGCCTGGCGGTTCGCGAGCAGAAAGTTGAATCCGCGCTCGACGCGCGCGTCGGTGTCGAAGCCGGCGCGGCAGAGCGCCGCCAGCGCCCACCCCTGGAAGTGCAAGGCGACGGCGCGGCTGCGCGACTCGGGTGTCTCGCCCAGCGCCAGCGCGCCGATTCCGCCATCGGCGGCCTGCGAGTCGAGCAACATCTCGGCGGTCTGCGCGACGGGCGCCTCGGACGGCCCGAGCCCATAGTCGGCCATGCGCTCGAGCGCGCGGATGCCGGCGACCGCCCGCGAGAAGCGGGCGGGGCCCAGCGTTTTTTCGGGTGGCTTGGCTGGAAAGGCGCCGCTTTTGTCCTGCTTGCGCAGAAAGGCTTTCACCTCGGGATAGGTGAGTACCTCGTCGGCGCGCGGGGCTTCGTCGTCGTCGATGAGATCGCGGCGCACGCGCGCGACCAGCGCGCGGCTGCCTTCGCGGAGCAGGATCGGGACCGGGTCCCGCCCCAGGCGCGCGCGCCATCCCGACGGAAACCGGGGCGAGGCCCCCGGCGGCGCGACGGGTGTCAGACGGTTCATCTCCCGGCAAGGGTATCGCAAAAACCCGACGCGCGAGAGCGGCAGGAAATTTTTTCAAGGAATTTCCCTCGCGGCCACGCCCGTTTGGCCACCCGGCGCGCGCTCTTCATTGCAAGCCGGCGCCTTCCAAGTAACACTCTACCGACTTTCAGGCCCCCCTCGAGCGCGGATGAGCTTCCCCGAACGTCCCTCAAAGCAGCAGGCTTTCTTGGCGCTCTTGAAAAGAGGGTGGACGTCTTTGCATTTGGACGCGCGCCAGCCCGGCGTCGTCGTACCGCCGTCGTTTCGCGAAGAGGCCCACCTGGTCCTGCAATATGGCTACGACCTGCCGATCCTGATCCCCGACCTCGAGGTGGACGACGTGCACGTTCGCGCGACGCTGTCCTTTTCGCGCGCGGCGCAGCTCACGGTGGTTCCCTGGACCGCGGTCTACGTCATCTCCGGCGTCGACGGGCGCGAGGTGCGGTACACCGAGGACATCCCCGAGGATATCTTGATTGCCGAGCCACCGGCGGTCCGGCGCCTGCAATCGGTTCCCGCCCACCCGGAAACCGAGCTGGCCGAGCCGCTGGCCGAAGCGCTCTCCGTCCGCCGCCGCCGCCGGCCCCAGCTCCGCCTGGTGAAGTAAACGCGTCGGGCGCGGGACGGGTTTGCCGGCCCGAGCCCATCGCGTGGGGGCTCGGGACCCTTCGAGGGTCCCCAACTTGTAACCCCTCCGCTATTCGCGGATGACCGCGTCGCCGAGGAACTTGGCCAGGGCGTCGTGCTGGGTGCGCGCGTCCTCGTACCCGAGGCGGGCGACCTCGGCCGCGTAGAAGCCGTCGAAGAGGATGTACGAAAGTAAGTCGGCCTCGTTGCCGCCGCGGGCCGTGGCGAGGCGCCGGAGGAGCTGAATGCCGGCACCGCCGCCGCTGCCCTTGAAGCGACCCGAGCGGGCGACCTGGCCGGCGACTTCGCCCAGGTCGGAGGATGGGCGGATCATGAACTCGTCCACCACCCGGTAGGGCGCGCCGCGCATCTCGGTGACCACCTGGTCGAAGCGCGAAACGTATTCGGGGCTGCCGGCGGCACGGACCGCCTGGATGAGCGCGTTGAAACGACGCAGTCGGTCCAGGTCGTAGTCGATGTGGTCGAGCAGGAAGGCGTCCAGGACCTTGCCGACCAGAAAGGCCGCGCCCGGGAAGGGCATCGATTCTTCCGGGATCGCCTGGCTGACGGGCGGCTGCTGGCGGAGGCCGATGACCAGCACCTTGTCCGCGCCCAGCCGCAGCGCCGGGGAAAGCGGCGTATTTTGGCGCAGACCGCCGTCGCAAAAGAAACGTTCGCCGATGCAGATGGCGGGAAACAGGATCGGCAGCGCGGCCGAGGCGAGGGCGTGCTCGGCCCCCATGGTAACGCCCTGGGCGCGCACGAAGGGATCCTTGCTCCAGTCGGGCGGGTGACCGCTGGCGTTCTGGACGAACACCACGGTCTTACCCGAGCCGATGTCGGTGGCGGTCACCGAGAGCGATTCGAGGTGTCCGTCCCGGATGTTGGTGCCGATGCGGCTCCACGGAATCAGGCGCCGTACGACCCTTTCGAGCTGCTGCGTCTGGACGATGCCACCCAGGCGCCGCTGCCCCTCGACCTCCTCGATGTGCCCACTGCCGAGGAGGGTCGCGGGCGCCCGCATGAACTCCTTGACGCCGAAGCTGACCATCTCCTCGAGCACGAAGCTCTCCCAGCGGTCGCAGAGCAGACGGCCCTGCTTCTCGGGGATGTCGGCGGTGCCGGCGAAGAAGCAGGCGTGGATGCCCCCCACCGAGGTGCCCGAGATGATGTCGAACTGGACCTGGCCGCCGAGATCGCCCGCCAGATCCTCGCGGATGTAGCGCATCACGCCGGCCTCGTAGGCGCCGCGCGCGCCGCCACCGGACAGCACCAGGGCGACCCGGGGACGATCGCCCCGAGTACGGGGTCGCGTCGGCGCGCTCATCGGATCTTTCAGAGTATGCGCGTCCTGGTTCTGCGCAAGTTCGTTTCATCGGGCATCTGGCCGGGTTTGGACCCGGGTCGTTTGCCGAGACCCGCCCACTGGGATATGGACGGGCTCGGGCCAGCGGGGTCCGAGCGGGCATGGAGGCAAACCTGAGCGATCCGGGGAAGGCGGCCACCGCTCCCACGACGGGCGGAACGCACCGGCGCGGGTTCTGGATCGGCCTCGCGATCTTCGTGCTGGCGGCCGCGCTGCGCCTGTCGCTGGTGAGCACCGCGCGATTCACCGGCGACGAATCGCGGGACTACGCCGTGGGCATGAGCATCGCCCACGGGCAGAGCTTCCCGCTCCTCGGCCCCGTGATGAGCGGCGGACAGGCGCGCCTGCCCGGGCCGCTCTTCTATTGGTTGGAGACGGTGCCGTATCTGTTCTCGCGGGCGCCGGAGGCGGGGAACCTGTTCTTCGAGCTCCTGGGCGCGCTCACCGTATGGCTGTTCTGGTCGTCCCTGCGGCCCTCCTTCGGGGAGGCGGGCGCGGCATTCGCGGCGACCCTGATGGCGCTGTCGCCCTGGAGCGCGCTGTTCGGCGATCGGGTCTGGAATCCGCATGCTTTTCTGCTCTGCGAGGGGGTGGCTCTTCTCGCCGTGGTCCGGTTGCGGCAGCGGCCCGAATCGAGAGGGTGGGCGCTCGCGCTCCCGCTGGCCTGTCTGGCGTTGCCGCAGCTGCACATGTCCGCGCCGGTGGTGTGGGTGGCGCTGCTGCCCCTGGCCGCCGGAAGCTGGCGGCGCTGGAACCGGCGCTATCTGGCGATCGGCGTCGTCCTGGGGCTCTTGCTCTACATCCCGTTTGCCGTGAACGAGCTGCGAACCGGGTTTGGAAATACGCACGCTTTTCTATCCGAGACGTTCGCCGCCAAGGTGGGCAAGACCGGGGCCTGGAATCTCAGTTTTCTTCTGACCCCGCTTTACGTGCTGCGCTTCCTGACCCTGGACGTCACCTACCACGAGCTGTCCGGATACTGGGGTGGCCTCAACGAGACGGCGGCCTGGCACGCGCTTTGGTACGGGAGCCCGGCGCGCCCGTTCCATCCCCTGCGCCTCGCAGCCCTGCTGGCTTCGGGCGGCCTCTTGCTGCTGGCGATCGGGGTCGCGACGCGCGCCGCGGTCCGGCGCGCGCGCGTGTCGACTGGGCGCGCGATTTCGGGATTCCTCGGTCCCTTCGGATGGAGTGCCGTCCTGGTCGTCGCGCTCGATCTCGCCTTCCTGGCGCTGACCCGCAAGCAAGTCTTCGCGCACTACGTCTCGCTGACGATCCCGTTCGTATTCGTGGTCTACGCGGAGCTCTATTCTTCGCTCGGGGAAGGGCGCGCCGGCGGACGATCTCTTCGACCGCTCGCGATCGGCCTGGCGGTGATCTTCTGTGCGGGCGGCGTCGAAGCGACGCGCTCGATCTCGGCGCGCATCGACGGGCGCAACGGCCTCGGCGT
>OCTA010006020.1_pt1 | contig 10417 bp, 8 predicted proteins | sample 1538991 | NCBI WGS metagenome assembly OCTA01 (sample SAMEA3539302, study PRJEB22396) | soil metagenome | biome: tundra; feature: field; material: soil | place: USA | collected 2010-05 | depth 0.15 m | reverse complement strand
TTGAGCACCTTGCGCAGAATCCAGATGCGCGACAAATCGTCCTTGGGGATGAGCAACTCTTCCTTGCGGGTGCCGGAGCGCTGGATGTCGATGGCCGGGAAGACACGCTTGTCCACCAGCTTGCGGTCCAGGATGATTTCCATGTTGCCGGTGCCCTTGAACTCCTCGAAGATGACCTCGTCCATGCGCGAGCCGGTATCGACCAGCGCGGTGGCGATAATCGTCAGCGAGCCACCCTCCTCAATTTTGCGCGCCGCGCCAAAGAAGCGCTTGGGCCGCTGCAATGCGTTCGAGTCCACGCCGCCCGACAGCACCTTGCCCGATGGAGGCACGATGGTGTTGTAGGCGCGGGCCAGACGGGTGATCGAATCCAGCAGAATGACCACGTCGCGCTTGTGCTCCACCAGCCGCTTGGCCTTCTCGATGACCATCTCGGCAACCTGTACGTGGCGGGCCGCCGGCTCATCGAAGGTTGAGCTGATGACTTCGCCCTTCACCGAGCGCTGCATGTCTGTCACTTCTTCCGGGCGCTCGTCGATCAGCAGGACAATCAGCACCACTTCGGGGTGGTTGGTGGAAACCGAGTTGGCGATCGACTGCAACAGCATCGTCTTGCCGGTGCGCGGCGGAGCCACGATCAAACCTCGCTGCCCCTTGCCCACCGGCGTAAGCAGGTCCATCACCCGGCCGCTGATGCCCTCGCGGACCGTCTCCATCTTGATGCGTTCCTGGGGATAGAGCGGCGTCAGGTTGTCGAAGAGAATCTTGTTGCGCGTCTCCTCGGGCGATTCGAAGTTGATGGCCTCGATCTTGACCAGGGCAAAATACTTCTCGCCCTCGTGCGGCGGCCGCACATTGCCGCTGATCGAGTCGCCGGTCTTCAGGTCGAACTTGCGGATCTGCGACGGCGAAACGTAAATATCGTCCGGGCCGGGCAGATAGTTGTAGTCGGGAGAGCGCAGGAAGCCGTAGCCGTCGGGCAAAATCTCCAGCACGCCCTCGGCAAAGATGTGGCCCTCCTTTTCGCTTTGGGCCTGAAGAATCTTGAAGATCAGATCCTGTTTGCGAAGGCCGCTGGCACCTGGGATCTCCAGAGTGCGCGCTATGCGGCTCAGTTCGGTGATGTTCTTCTCTTTTAGTTCAGCGATGGTCATGTTCACCTGCAATAAGGGAGGATGGTTGTGGGGGAATATTCGAAGGGGAATTGCTCCAGGGGGAAGGTCGGGCGGGAGTTCAAAAGGCTGCCAACGCGGGCCAAGCCTGAAGCATCTCCCGATTGCAAGGGCAATATCGAAACGCCGGCGATGAGCAGCCTCCTTCGACAGGAAGCCGCCTTGAAACTGTTGCCTGACTTAACTATACCTTGGGCAGGGGCTGTCAGGCGGCGCGGCGCTGTTCCACCGGCTGGGCAGCAGACGCCGCTACTGGCGCCAGAGACCCTGGATTGGCGGTTTGAAAGCGGCCCAGAACTTCATTGGTGGTGTCCTGCAGCCGTGTATTCGGCTTGTGCAGCTTGCGGGTTGCCTTGCTAGCCAGTTGACAGAGCTGGTAGCGATTGGACACATGAGAAAGTGCCCCAAATACTAAATCGGAACGCATTGCGAATCTCTCCTTTTTGAGTTGCCTGGCCGGCCGGTACTCCTTGGCGCCGCCGGTGCAGCAGGGGAGCCAACGCGACAAAATGGCAGCCCCAAAATTTCCACTCCCAAGACTTAGACGTTCTAATTGTGCGCCAAGTTCAATATTTTGACGCAAAATCGCACGCCATGGAACAGGCTTCATGCGATACCAGAGATACACATTGCCGCCTTGGGAATCCATCCGCCCGGCATTCCCATTCCCGGCTAACTTCAAAACGCACCGGGGCATCAACGGATGAGCCTCAGCTCAGTATGATGCGGGAAATGACAGAAAGGCACGCAAAATAGCTCTGCGCAACCTGCCCTTTATGGATGGCACACATCAATGTATACCGAGTTGGCATCCAGGTCAACTGTTTTTTAGGGCTTTTCTTGCCCCCGGCCGTTCAGGGTGAGCCTTCCGCGCATACCCGGGCAACTATTTTCCAATCATATAGATGGGTACCACGCCACCGCTGAAACAGCCCCTGTCTTCTACGCCCAGTAACTGCGGTCCAGGGCGCGGTATTGGATGGCCTCGGCCAGGTGAGCCACGGTCAGATGCTCGGCGCCTTCCAAATCCGCAATCGTCCGCGCTACTTTCAGAATGCGGTCGTGTGCGCGGGCGGTCAGGCCCTGTTGCTGCATGGCCCGCTCCAGCAGTCGCTCGGCATCGGCGCCCAGCTCGCAGTGGGTGCGAACCTGGCGTGTGGTCATCTGCGCGTTGGCGTAAATCTTTTCGCCGGCCTTCTTGAATCGCTGCCGCTGCCGCTCGCGCGCGGCCATCACCCGTCCGCGAATCTCAGCCGATCCCTCGGCCGCCGCCCCGCCGCGCAGTTCCTTGTATTGCACCGCCGGAACCTCGATATGAATGTCGATGCGATCGAGAAGCGGGCCCGATATCTTGGCCACGTAGCGCTGGATCATCGGCGGAGTACACATGCACTCCCGGGACTTGTCGTTGAAAAACCCGCAGGGGCAGGGGTTCATCGCCGCCGCCAGCATGAACCGCGCCGGAAAGCTCAGCGACATCGAGGCGCGCGCGATGGTCACCGTGTGATCCTCAAGCGGCTGGCGCAGCACCTCGAGCACGTTGCGCGGAAACTCCGGCAGCTCGTCCAGGAATAACAGCCCGTTGTGCGCCAGCGACACCTCGCCGGGACGGGGAATGATGCCGCCGCCGATCAGGCCTGCGTCCGATATTGTATGGTGCGGAGAACGAAACGGCCGCTGCGTCACCAGTCCTGCCGCTGCATCCAGCACCCCGGCCACGGAATGAATCTTGGTGGTCTCCAGAGCTTCTTCAAAGGTCAGCGGCGCCAGAATCGAGGGCAGTCGCTTGGCCAACATGGTTTTTCCCGAGCCGGGCGGCCCGATCATCAGAATATTGTGGCTGCCGGCAGCGGCCACTTCGAGCGCGCGCTTGGCCGTCTGCTGTCCGCGCACGTCCTTGAAGTCCACGGCAAAGTGTTGCAGCTCGTTGAGCAGCGCCTCAGTGGCTACGTGGCAAGGCTCGCGCTGGATCACGCCGACTACCTGGCTGTTGAGCAGCTCCAGCACGTCCAGCAGGGAGGAGACCGGGTAAACATTCACGCCCTCCACCACGGCAGCTTCGGCTGCGTTGGCTGCGGGAAGAATCAGGTTAGGAATACCTTTCTCACGCGCCAGGATGGCCACCGGCAACATGCCCGGCACGGCACGCACGCCGCCGTCCAGTCCCAATTCGCCCACCAGCAGAAAGCGGCCCAGATCGTTGCTCTGGAGTGCGCCATAGGCGCCCAGGATGCCCACGGCGATGGGCAGGTCGAAGCCCGCGCCTTCCTTCTTCATGTCCGCCGGCGCCAGGTTGATGGTGATAAACGTGGGCGGAATCAGGTAGCCGGAGTTCTTGATGGCGGCGCGCACGCGGTCGCGGCTCTCGCGTACCGCGGCGTCGGGCAGGCCCACAGTGTGGAACGTGTCCTTGTCCGCAACCACGCCGCTATAGTCCACCTCGACGTCGATGAGGTGGGCGTCGATTCCGTAGACAGCCGCGCTGAGAACTTTAAAAAGCATGGTTAAAGTTGCAGCGAGTGTAACAGACGGAAGGGAACAGGGAATAGGGAACAGAGCACAGGCATATGGGAAACCAACTTCGTCGGGCTTGCATCGAATGCGTCCGAGGGTTGGGTAGTGGCACAACTTGAAGAATTGGGCTGGACAGGCTGCCAAGTGTGTCAGGGCGCGACTTCAGTCGTGCCGAAAGCGATTGCTAAGTGTGGAGGGCTTTAGCCCCTGAGTGTCGGCTTGCCCAAACTGACCCGCGTGCGAGTGTTGAGCGTTCAGCTTTGCGCCCTCTCAAGCAGATGCTGTTGCTTTGCCTGCGAGGATTCCACAGATATTTTTACGCTCTTTTTCCGCCGCACTCATGGGCTGCACGCTTCTGCTTGCGCCCATTGCCTCAACCGCCGCCGATCGCGGACCGTCAACTCCCGAAGAGCGGAAGCAGGCCCTCGAATACATCCAGGACTTTGAAGCGAACCCGCTCGGCCCTCACGCCGTTCAGGAACGCGAATGGGTTCTGCGGTGGATCGTCGAGATTCCCGATATACATATGAACGTGTGCATGATCCTCGACAAGCTGCCCAAGGGCGACAAGAAAGATGCCAGCACTGTCTTTATCGCGGAGACCTTCTCGCAAACGGCCTTCTTGATCCAGAACCCCGACAAACAGGGCGACACGCTGGCTCAATATCAAGCCGGCGTAGAAGGCGCGTTGCGTGTCTACGAGGTCTTGCTGAAGGCCAACCCCCAAGATCGTCAGCCGTATCTCGACGATCTGATTCAACGGCGCGAGGCCGGAACGCTGGAGATGTTTGTGAAGGAGCGCGCTGAGGCCGTCTGCAAAAAGTGATCAGCCGCCGTATCGGCGACGCCTTTGTCTATTCCCTATTCCCTGTTCGCTGACCTTCTCAAATACGATTCTCAATTCCGTGTTGAAAGATTGTTGACCTTTTTTCCACCGCTGCTTCGTTTTTCTCTTGACATAGACGAAGCATGAATCTATACATTCTTCAACTGCAATATAACTATTGCAGAATCGATGCAAACCATCGAAAAGGGAGAATAGGCAAATGGCAACCAAGAAAGCACCCGCGAAAAAGGCCGCCGCCAAGAAGGCGCCCGCGAAGAAGGCCGCAAAAAAGAAGTAACGGATTGTTCAACCAACAAAAGGCAACACGCGAGGGGGACGCTTAAAAGCGTCCCCCTCGGTGTTTTTGGGATTTCTGGAAAAGGATTAGACTGGTAAGCGCAACGAATGTTCTGGAGAAACCCGTGACCCGCCGCCGCTGGATTGCTGAACATTGGGACGAGGCTACTGCCACCATCCTTGGCGCGCAGGCCGAACACATGGCGCGTGTGCTGCGCGCCCAGCCGGGCATGGAGGCGGATGTGGTCGCGGGCGGCCACGTCTTTCATGCCGAAGTGGCCGCCGTCACTCCTGTTGAGGTTCGCTTCAATCTGATCGCCGAGGTCCAGGCCGATCCCGCGCTGCCCGTCACGCTGGTGCTATCCATCTATAAATTCGATCGCATGGAATGGGCTCTTGAGAAGGCCACTGAGCTGGGCGTTGCCGCAGTGGCCCCGGTCATCGCGCGCCGCACTGAGAAGCATCTGGCCCTGGCTGCGGAGAAGCGCGCCGAGCGATGGCGCCGCATCGTGCTTGAATCGGCTCAGCAGTCGCGCCGCTCCGATGTGCCGGTCATTTACGATCCAACTCCGTTGATCGCGCGCGTGCGGGCTGTTTCGCAGGCCACGCGTATCGTGCTTGCCGAGCAGGAGCGCACCACCACCTTGCGTCACGCCCTCGATGAAGCCGTGGCCGCGGCCGCGGACGAGATGCCCACCCTCGAAATCGCCATCGGTCCTGAGGGCGGATGGGCTCCCGAGGAGGAAGCCCTCTTCGATGCCAATGGCTGGCTTGCCGCATCGCTCGGCCCGCGCATTCTGCGCGCTGAAACCGCAGCCATCGCCGCGCTCGCTTTGGTCGCCTCGTATCTGGAGTAGAGCAACACCGCAAATGCGTATGGGCGCAACCTATGGCTGCCCCACATCTCGCTTCTGAGATGTGGAATTCATTCCTCATCTGGAGTTCATTGCTCGTGTAGCTGGGCCCCATTCTTGCGAAGTTTTTCGTCGCAAGGGTAGGAGGCCACGCATCAAGCTCGTTGCCGCTTCACGTTACAAATGCGCATACCGCAGCAGCAGCCCCGCCAGCACTGCTCCCGCAAGGTCTCCTAGGATCGGAATCGGTGCATAGCGCCAGTTCGAGCCGCCTTTGCCGGGAATCGGCAACAGCCAATGAACGATGCGCGGACCCAGATCGCGCGCGGGGTTGATGGCGTACCCCGTGGTTCCACCCAGTGAAAGCCCGATGCCCCACACCAGGCTTGCCACAAGCCACGGCCCCATTCCCGCGGCAGGCCCGTTTGCTAAAACTCCGTGCGAGAAGATCGCCCCGGCCACAACCACCAGGACTGCCGTGCCAATCGCTTCGCTCAGGATATTGAACACCGGGCTGCGCACCGCCGCGTTGGTGCAGAACACGCCCAGCTTGTCGACGGGCCCCGGCGTGAGCTTCCAGTGCGGCGCATAGTGCAGCGCCATCAGCGCAGCTCCGGCCATGGCTCCAAATAACTGCGCAGACCACATGCTCACCACCTGCGAATAATTCCCGCCGATCACCGCGACGGCCAGCGTAATCGCTGGATTCAGGTTGGCTCCAGGACTGCCAAAGGCCTGCGCCACCAGCACGCCGCACAGCACCCCCAGCGCCCAGCCGGTCGTGATGACAATCCAGCCCGAGTCCGCCGCGTAGGACTTGCGCAGCGTCACGCCAGCGCCCACGCCAGTGCCCATCAGCACCAGAACCAACGTGCCCATAAACTCACCAATCCAGACAGAATGCATCAAGGCTTCCTTACGGTTGCGCTTTCGCTTGCGGCCAACGACTCTGGCAGCCGCAGAATCCAACCATTGCTAGATTTGCTGAACTCAAGCATTCTCAACTGTCCACCCCACCTCCGCCAAATCGTCCTGCGTCGATTGCGAGGTTGGCTCTCGACCAGCCGAGTTATACCATAAGAAGAACGAGGCGATGCGCGTGCAAAAGATGGGAAGATTCTTCATCGGGTTGGCGGTGGCCGCGTTGGCAGCAACGGCGGCGGCGCAGCAGCCGGCTCCGGTTCCCACAAAGGTCATCGGCTTCATGACCGACTTCGACGTCAAAGACGATGCCGTGGGCATCTGCAAAGCGGTCATGGACTCGGTCGCGCCCGGCGTTCGCATCTTCGACATCACACACCAGTCCGAGCCTTACAACATCGCCATGGGCGCGCGTTTCCTGGCTGGCTCGGCGCCTTACTTTCCTAAAGACGCGGTCTTCGTCGTGGTCATCGATCCCACCGTCGGTTCCAAGCGCAAGGCCATCATCGCCAAGTCCCGCGTAGGCCAGTTCTTCGTGCTCCCCGACAACGGCCTGGTCACCCTCATCCAGGACCGTGACGGCATTGTCGAAGCCCATGAGATTACCAACCCCGCGTGGATGATCGGCTCCGGGGTCTCCTCGACCTTTCACGGCAGAGACATTTTCTCCCCGGCAGGAGCCCACCTGGCTCGCGGCGACAATCTCGCTCAGGCCGGCCCCGCACTCGATGTCACCAAGCTCGTTCGTCTCGACCTGAAGAACGCCACCATCGATTCGACCGGCCTCCACGGCCAGGTCCTTGGCGCCGACGGGCCATTCGGGAATCTTGTGCTCAACGTCCCCGCCGAGGCCTTTGCGCAGCTCGGCTACAAACTCGGCGACCAGGTTCCCATCGACCTCGCCGGCAAGCACTACGTCTTCCCCTTCGTAAAGACCTTCAGCGATGTGCCCGTAGGCAAGGAGCTTTTCTACATCGACTCCCGCGGCCGTCTCTCGCTGGGCATCGACCAGCGCAACTTCTCCGAGACCTACAAAGTAGGCGAAGGCGCGGAATTGTCGATTCCGAAGAAGTAGCCTGTCTTACCGAATAATCTCGAATCTTTCCCACTGGCAATTGCACACCGGGCAGCGCTCATGCTCCTCTTCCGTCTCCGAGGTGTAGCCGCAGACCGGACAAACGTAGAACTCCCGCGCGGCGCCTATCCACGAGTCTTTCTTCACGCCAACCAACAGCGCGATGGCCTCGCCATAGAGCCGTGCGTGGGTCTTCTCGGCCTCGAGTGCTCCGTGGAAGGTGCGGATGGCCGCAGTGTTCCCGCGCCCCGTGGCCTCTTCCAGAAAGCCGGGGTACATCGTGTCGATCTCGTACTGTTCACCGCCCAGCGCGGCCTTCAGGTTTTCGAGCGTGGTCTTCACCTCGACCGCATGAATCTCGCACTTCGCCTCGCCGCCCAACTGCTTGATCACCCGTGCGTGATTGGCCGCGTGAATCTGCTCGGCCCGCGCCGCGGCCCGAAACAGGCTGGCGGCTCCGTGCAATCCGTCGGCGTCGGCCTTTACCGCAAAGGCCGTGTATTTGGCGTGCGCGTTCGACTCGCCCTCAAAGGCGGCTAAGAGGTTCTGGACGGTAGTTCCGTTTTCCGCTGCAATTCCTGGCATCGATATTCCTCCCAAACTCCGTCCAAAGCCTACGACCGCCAGCAGAGCCGCGCTGTGACGCAGGCTACACGCAAAAAGAGGCCATCCCGGCAGGGACGGCCTCTTGTTGCCTTCCAAAACTCCAGCCTACTGTGCCGCGCTCCGCGCCTCCGCCTTCTGCGTCAGCACCTTGTGCGCATTGTCTTCCAGAGCCTGCGCCTCAGGCAGAAAGGTCAGCGCCTTTTGGATCTCGGGATCCCAGTCGGCCCTTGTGCGCAGGCCTTGCAACTGCCCAAACTGGATGGTGACGATCTTGTCCTTGATGCTGGTTTTCAGCCAGTCCATCACCCCGTTCAGGTCCGCCTCGGTCCACGCGATGTTCTGGCTGGTCAGGTACTGCTTGAACTCGCCCAGCACCGCGTCGTTCACCTCAAAGTTCTTGTCCACGGTGCGATTGGCCAGGTAAATCGGCCCGAAGTGAAAGAACACATCCTTATAGAGCAGCGAGTCCTGAAAGTGGTTGCTCTTGGGGTTCTCGATCTTTTCGTCCGGCGTAATGCCGCCGCCGCCATAGACCGTCCGCCCAGCGTCGGTCAGCTTCACCTCGCGGTTGGTCGAGTCGGTGGGTGAGGCGCCGGCGTGGTTGTAGTAATAGTCGTAAAGCGAAACGCCTGTGTAGTTGCGCTGGATGAGCCGGCCCGAGGGCGTGTAGTAGTGATACGTGGTCAGCGCCAGCCCGGTGTCCTCGCTCAGGTTGTAGACCGTCTGCACCAGTCCCTTGCCAAACGTGGTCTCGCCCACAATCAGCGCGCGGTCGTGGTCCTGCAACGCGCCGCTCACAATCTCCGCAGCTGAAGCCGTATTGCGGTTGACCAGGACGATGATCGGGAAGGTATGGCCATTGTTGCCGTGCGTGGCCGTGTACACTACGTCGGGGTAGGCGCGTCCGCGCTGCGAGACGATGTTTTGTCCCTTGGCGAGCAGGTGGTCGCACACATCCACTGCCTGGCTCAGCAGGCCGCCGGGATTGCCGCGCAGGTCCAGCACCAGCCCTTTCAAGTTGCTGAAGCCGTCAACGGCCTCGATGACCTCCTGCGCCGTTGTCTCCTGGAACTGTTTCAGGTGAATGTAGCCCACGCCGGGCCGAATCTCATATTTAAGGTCCACCGAGGGGTTGGGAATCTCATCGCGCACCAAGTCGAACGCCAGCGGCTTGGGCTGTCCCTCGCGCAGCATCGTCACCTGCACGTGCGTGCCCTTGGGGCCCTTGAGCGCCTTGGCCACCAGGTCTGAGGTCATGCCGTCGGTGCTCTTGCCGTCCACTGAGGCGATGACATCGCCGGGATGAATGCCCGCCTTGAACGCCGGAGCGCCCTCCATCGGAAACACCACATACGTCTTGCCGCCGCTGAACGGCTGCTGGATCGTCATGCCCACGCCGTAGTAGCGCCCGTGCTGCTCCTCGCGCATCTTGGCGTAGGCCTTGGGATCGTAGAAATTCGAGTGCGGGTCCAGCACTCTGAGCATTCCTGGAATCGCCCCATCGTAAATCGCCGTGTCGGCCTTGTCGCCCTCGATCGGTTCGGCGTAGTTCTGTTCCACCTGGGCATAGACGTTGGTGAACGACCTCAGGCTGTCGCGGAGCTGGCTCTCGTCGGAGGACGACTGCGCCCCCACCCTGCGCTGCAGGAAGCTGCCCACAACGGCGCAGACGGCAAAAAAGAGAACCACAGTAAACAGTGCGCGGCGGCCGCGTGGAGTCATAGGCGAGAGGAACCTCCAGACGGCGGCGCGGCAGACGCTGAAAAAAAGGGCCTGGAACGGCAGTCTTAGGGCTAAAGTATAGCACCGCAGTCTTTGACGCCGGCTGGGGCCTTCCGGTAGCCGCGGCGACAGGGTCAGGCGCGGCCTTTGCCGGATGGGTGGCGTCAGAGATGCACTGTTTTGCCGGCGCGAGAGTTTGCCGGGCGCACGACTGCGTGCTTGGGAATACAGCAAGATGGGTATCCATTTGACTCAGGTGCCCACAACCTGTTGTGGGCATAAACTTGACTCAGGTGGCACAACCTGTTGTGGGTATAAACAAGCGAATCGAAGCGGCCCTGTGTCAGGGCACGACTTTACAGGCTGCGGAAAAACTCGATCCGGAGGGAGGCGGGGGTTTCAACCCCCGCATAAAGCCAACAGAATCAAT
>OCTA010006019.1_pt1 | contig 10417 bp, 8 predicted proteins | sample 1538991 | NCBI WGS metagenome assembly OCTA01 (sample SAMEA3539302, study PRJEB22396) | soil metagenome | biome: tundra; feature: field; material: soil | place: USA | collected 2010-05 | depth 0.15 m | reverse complement strand
GGCTTCTGTTCGGTCCAGGCCAGCTCGGCCAAGACGCCGCGCAGATGGATCAGCAAGTTGATACAGGAACCAATGGCCAGCGGCGGGGTCTGCGATCGTAAGTGGGCCAGCCAGCCGAGGATGTGGGGGTCGCGGCGTAAATGATCCAGACGGGACACTCTGGGATGTTCGGTGCCAAGGTAAGTTAGAAAGTTGCGGATCGTGCCGCGGTAGTGACGAATGGTATCCGGATGGAGTGCGGCACCGACGGAGTCGAGCGCCCGTTCAAACAATCGGGCCAGAGGATGACGCAGTGGGGGAAGGCGCGGGCGATTCATTGCGGCATCACCGGAAGGGGGCGGATGTGCTGCGCCACCGCACGCGCATACTCGAGGTAAACGTCTTGCGGAGTGACCTGCACGTAGAGCAGCGTGGTCTGGATGTCGGCGTGTCCCATCAACTGCATCAATGCGGGCAGGCTGATTCCGGCGCGCACCATGTCGGAAGCAAAGGTATGTCGAAACCGATGGGGATTGGCAAGCGCGACGCCTGTAGTCTGACGATGGTAGCGGAACAAGGAGCGGATGCCGGCAGGGGTCATACGTGCTCCACGTCTCGATCCCTTCAACGAAACAAACAGTGCGGTGGTGCCAAGGTCGGGGCGTTCCAGGCGCAGATAATGATCGAGTAGTTGAATCGTTTCCGGGGCCAATGGCAAGAAGCGTAGCTTGTTGCCTTTGCCGCGAACGCGCAGTTGCCCTTCGGAAAGCAGCAAGTCGTCGCGATTCAAGGCCAACACTTCGCCGGAGCGCAGACCTTGCAGAAGCATTACCCCCACGATGGCCAAGTCCCGTGAAGTGCGGAAACTATTCCAGAAGCGCGCCACCTCATCAATCGACAGCGGTACGACGCTCCGTTTGGGCGTTTTCACTCGCGGGCGACTGACCGCCAGGCGCGGTCGCCCGAGGCCCATCGGCCTGCGACGCAAATAGGCCTGGTGAAAACCGGGAGCGATCTGGCAGGGGGAATCGGGGAACTCGTTGTGGATGGCGCGGTCGGCAACGGCGACGCGGGCGTTGATGGTCGATCCGGAAGGCTGGGGCTGCAGGGCCGACTGGAATCGGATGTAATCCAGCAGTATGGCGTCGGTAACGTCACCTTTCGCGATATCGCCGGTGTGGTGGATTCGCGCCCACCAGCGGACAAAATGCAGCAGGTTATGAGCGTACAGGCGCAGAGTCGTGCCAGCCAAGCGCCGCACATATTCGCGATCCAGATAACGATTGATCCAGCCAACCTCCCGACTCGTCTTCTGTTCGACGACGCGAACGGGACTTTGGGCTCGGTTGGAGGGTTGCTGTTCGATGACGTGGAACCTCATGGCTGCGCGGCCTCCAGGAGAGACTGAAACTGTTGCGCATTACCGCCCTGGACAAAGAAGCTGTTGGGATCGTGGCCCTCGGGCAGCAAGACCAGTCGAGCAGTGATGCCTCGTTCCCGGAGACGGCGTGAGAGGTCCTGCGCCGCGTGCTGACCGCTGCCGTTGACGTCGGCATCAAAGGCTATATAGACGGTTCGGGGAGCGTCGCAGAGTTGCCGAAACTGGCGCGTATTGAGGTGGGTTCCCAGTGAGCAGGTAGCGTTGTGAAATCCGGCCTCCCAGAGGACGGCGTAGTCGAACAATCCCTCGACGAGAATCACTTCCGGATACTGTCGAACTTGCGTCCAAGCATACAAGCCACCCTTAGGGCCCGGTAAGAACCGGTGCGGCGGTGCCGCATCCGACAGGCTGCGGCCATAGAGATTGCCCTCCAGCGGAAAGACGATACGACGCACGTAAGCGTCGTATCCCACTCCGAGCACCAGACCGGCCTGATGCAGAGCCGGCAAGGAGTGACCCAACTGCGTCAGCCAACCTCGCAGGCAACCGCCGGGTGCGTAGCCGATCCGCATGAGCTCGATCGTCGTCCAGGAACGGACTCCACGTTGGTACAAATAGGCAAACGCCTCGCTGCGGCGGTGTAGCTGAATGCCATAGAAACGTGCGGCTTCGTGCAACAAAGAGTGCTCCACACCGCACCATTGGCGTAGTAATGCCAATGCCTCCGGGAACTTCACCTGGTGATAGAGCTCAGCGAAGCGAATCACGTCTCCGCCGCGGCCACAGCCGTAGCAGTAGAAGAGATCCTTATTGGTATCCACGAGGAAACTGGGTTTGTGATCTTCATGCAAAGGACAGAGCCCCATCCATCGGCCGCCATTGAGTGGCCGCGCCGGGCTCCAATCATGCGCCTGCAGGTAGCCCATTAACGGAATCTGCTGTTTCAACTCGTCGAGAGCTTGACGATTCACGGACTGCTTGCCTCGAAAGGCAGAATACGGCAGAGGGCGTTGAGATCCCAGGCAACGATGGTGGGTGCCCGTAGAAGGCGCTCGCCGATGGCTCCGGCCTTCACCCAACAGCACACGCTGAGCAGGCGCCGGTGTGCCCATCGGCGGAGAGTGGAGGGATCGGGCGAGCGCGACGGATCTTTGCAATGCGGCGCGGCTTGTTCTACGGAATCACCTGCGGCGATGGACTCGCAGGCCTGCTGTCGGCAACGCAGGCTGAAATGCCCCGCCGGCGCCAGCCAGTCGGGCAAGACAGTGTAGGTCTTCCCGCATGGATGACAGATTCCGCGCCGCACCCAGATGCGTTCGTGTCGGTCATCGTGGGCCTGCCGGAGGCGTCGGCCGTGGCCGATGACCGTGTCACCTTGGCAAGCCGGACACCGTCGTGGCAAAAGGTCCAGCGGGACATTGTCTTTCGCGTCAAGCAGTGCGATAAAGAGAATCACGGCTGGCGTGAAGGCCCGCCGCTGAACGTCCCTTGCTAAAGTTCGGTCTGCTGGCCGGGCCTTCACCCTCCCGGCAAATCAATTTCGAACAGAAAAAGAATACTGCTTTTCCGATCAAGACGCCGAGACCTACTCACCACATTGGCCGGTAATTCCGCGCCACTCGGAAACTATCCATCCAGATGCTGCCAAATCCAGCTCCCGGACTAGGCCTGGCCCGCGGCCGCCGTCCCAATGGAAGGAAAGACGGTATATCGGCCAGAATGGCGAATCTGCTCAACTTCCGGATGCCCGACCGCCATACGGGCGCTATTTGGGAGGCATCACTTCAACGAGTTGGGCGTTAGAGACGTCAACGTGCGTACCAAACGTGTATTCTGTGATTCATGCCGTGGATGACCCAGCTATTTCAAATTGTTTGCCTGTCTATACTCGCCGCGCTCCTCTCCGCCGAGCCGCTTCACTGGCGGCTGGTCGGGCCATTTCGCGGTGGACGCGTTACGTCGGTCGCAGGCGTTCCGAGTCAGCCCAACGTCTATTACTTCGGAACCCCCGGCGGCGGGATTTGGAAGACCACGAGCGGTGGACAGGTCTGGAAACCCATCTTCGATTCGACCGGCGTGGCGACAATCGGGTCGATCGCTGTGGCCCCGTCAGACCCGAATGTTATCTATGCCGGGACCGGTGAACGGCAGGAGGGCCGCGGCGTGTACCGGTCAAATGACGCGGGCGCTACCTGGTCCGTCGCGGGACTGGACAACGCCAAGTTCATTACATCACTGATCGTGGACCCGCACAATCCCGATCACGTGATCGCTGGCGTCAATTCACTCGGCTATTCGATTCTCTGGAGGCCCCTGCCGAAAACGGCCTACACATACGACCGCGGTGTTTATCGGACTACCGACGGCGGACGAACGTGGAGCAAGGTGCTCTCGAAGGACGACACGATCGGCGTGGTCGATCTCTGCGCCGACCCGGACGATCCGAACACGCTCTACGCTGTCCTCTACCATCCCGCTTCCGGCAAAGGGGACGCGGCGATGGCGGGAACGTCGGATCTTTATCGCTCCACCGATGGAGGGTCCACATGGTCCGCGCTTTCATCGGAAGGGCTTCCCGAGAAGGGCCGCGGGCGGATCGGCATCTCGGTAGCGAGGACTGGCGGGCGGAGGATTTATGCCGTTCTCGAGCAGGGCTTCTTCCGGTCCGACGATGCTGGCGCGCACTGGACGCAATCCAGCAAGGACCCGCGCGTGGTGGCCAGCAATTACTTCAGCCGCGTGTTCGCCGACCCGACCGCCCCGGACACGATCTACGTCGTGCAGACCTCGCTTTACCGCTCCACTGATGGAGGCCGGACTTTCGACGCCTACGTGGGCGCGCCGAGCGGCGACGACTTTCACGTCCTGTGGATCGACCCGCGCGACGGCAACCGCATTGTGCTCGGTGTGGATCAGGGCGCGATCGTGACTGTGGATGGCGGCAGGACCTGGAGTTCGTGGTACAACCAGCCAACCGGTGAGTTCTACCATGTTGCCACCGACCGCTCGTTTCCCTACCGCGTGTACGGTGCGCAGCAGGACAGCGGCACGGTGGGAACGCTCAGCCGCAGCGATTACGGCGAGATCACGGCGCAGGACTGGTCGCCGATCGGCGGTTTCGAATACACTCACATCGCGCCCGATCCCGCACATCCCAATCTGGTCTACAGCCAGGGCTGGTATGGCAGCGTGGTTCGCTTCGACCGGAACACGGGCATGGTTGCCACGATCTTCGATAAAGGAGACGAATACCGCACTGTCCCAATGGCGCCGCTCCTTTTCTCGCCGCAGGACCCGAAGAAGTTGTATCTCGGCACGCAGTACCTGTTGCAGACCGTGGATGCAGGCCAGGTGTGGACTCGCCTCAGTCCCGACCTTACGGGCTTCGTCAAACCCGCCGCGGACGAGCCGGACGACCCGGACGTACCGCCCGACCCGGCGATCTCCACTGTCGCCGCCTCGCCGGTCCGCGCCGGCGTCATCTGGGCGGGCACCAGTAATCACATCGTACAACTGACCGAGGATGGCGGCGCCCACTGGAAGGTCGTCACTCCGCCCGGAGTCGCCGAACCGGACTTCATCAATGCCATCGAAGCCGGCCGTCACGATGCGGCCACCGCGTACGTGACGGCGGGAGACCGCCGCATGCGCGCCGGCGGACCGTACATCAAACGCACTCACGACTTCGGAAAGACGTGGCAGACCATCGTCAACGGCATTCCGCCGTGGGATACGGTCGAAGTGGTCCGCGAAGATTCTAAGCGCGCCAAGCTGCTCTATGCCGCGACAACCACGGGTGTCTTCGTTTCGCATGACGACGGCGATCACTGGGAATCGCTGCAGCTCAATCTGCCCCGCACGATCGTGAGCGATCTCGACGTGCATGACGACGACCTGGTCGCATCAACCTACGGCCGAGCGCTTTGGATCCTCGACGGCCTCACACCGATCCGCGAAGAGGTGACCGAAACGAGACTCTTCTCGCCGGCCACCGCGATTCGCGCGCGTTGGGACAACAATCAGGACACGCCTTATCCGCCCGAAACTCCGGCTGGAGAGAACCCGCCCGACGGAGCGATCCTCGACTATTACCTGAAGACCGCCGGTGCGTCCGGCGCAACGCTGACGGTCACCGACTCGGCGGGCCGAGTTGTCCGCCGGCTGTCATCGAACGACAAGACGCCGGAGCTGCCGCTCCCGAATGTCCCGAGCTACTGGTTCAGGGCAGACGATCCATTGCCGGCCGCTGCGGGTTGGAACCGGCACGTATGGGATTTGCGCGGGGCTCCGCTTCAGGCTCTCCCGTACTCCTACTGGGGCGATCTGCTCGAGTACACCGAGTACACGCTGGCCGACCACGCCATTCCGGGGCAGACACCGCGCCGACAGCCGCTTGCTCCGATCGTTCCGCCGGGGACTTACACCCTCGCTCTGACCGTCAACGGGGAAACCTATCGTCAGACGCTGACCGTCCGGCAGGACCCGCGAGTTCCCGTCGCGCAGGCCGACCTCGATGCGCAGTGGGAATTGGAACAGAAAGTGATGCAGGCGATGGAGACCAGTTACAAAGCGTATTACGAGGCGGTGGCGCTACAGAAGAAGACTGACGAAACGAAGAAGAAGCAGTTCGACGCCGTGATCAAGGGCACGATGAAGGCGCCTGGCGTTGGCCCGGTGAATCGCGACCTCGCGCGCATGCTCGGAAGCCTGCAGGGCGGAGACGTGCGACCCTCGAACACGGTGCGCGAGGCGATCGATGGCAAGTTGAAGGCTCTCGCCGAACGGCTGGCCACGCTGGAGTCCTTGAAGAAATAGAGGGTGGAAGATTGAACGCGAAGCAGTTGCTGCGATCAGTGGCGCCCGTCCCACTTCCGTGATGGTAACTACCCGGAAATATTTCAGAGCCTTGTTCTACAAGGCGGTACGTTTTGAGACAACCGCCGAGGGGCGCGGCGGACGCATCAGAAATACGTCTCAGAATCCGCGCCCCGCTCCCGATCCGAAACCTAACCCAGCGGCGCGGTAGTCGCCGAGCCGAGGAAGTCCGCTAGACGGATTCATTCCTGTGAAGTGGGCTTTGCTTCCATTGGGCCGCCATGGTCGGGCCAACCGCTCCAGTCTACGACGAGCCGGTTTTCGTCCCCAATCAGCTGGTACCGCGAACCACGGCATGTGGTAATCTTACCTACCATGCGACTCTCGATGCGGGCTCTGTTGGGACTCTTCTTGATGCTTTCGTGCCGCTCTTCTGCACAGTCCGAGGACTCGCAGTTCGGCCCCCTGGTGGCCAGTTTCCTCGATACCTGGAACAAGCATGATGCGCATGCCTTTGCTGGAATATTTGCGGTCGATGCCGTAGTTACTACCGTGGGAGGATCACGGACGCACGGACGCGAAGAACTCGAAAAACATATGCAGCCGAGTTTCACCGGTCCAGTCTTCAAAGATAGTGTATACTCCGCAACCGTCAAGTCTTCTCGACTTATCAGGGCTGATGTCGCCATCCTTGATCTCAATTGGGAAATGACTGGCGCGCGGACGGCCGACGGCGCCCTTCGCCCGCCGCGGAAAGGAACGCTCAACTGGGTTGTGGTGAAGAAGGATGGCCGTTGGGAGATCACGAGCTATCACAATTCGGAGTTCGCGCAAGCATCAAGTTCACGAGCGCAGTAGCCAGACAGGGCTACTGCTGGATCTCGTCTGCGTTAAAGACGGGCGTTGGCCGAGCGGAGACTACATTCCTGTTCCTCGAATTGTGCTTGCACCTAGCGCCACCCCAGAAGCTCGCTCTTGCGCGTGAAGTTGCCGTGTAACATAAACCGCGGAAGCGGTTTCTGTAAGCTCGGCGATTGTGGTCGTGAAGTGGGCTTCTCTTCCCTTGGGCTGGCCGTGGCGGTCCAGTCGGCCAAGGGAAGAGAAGGCGGTTTCACGGCCCCCATCCCGTTGGCAGCCCACTCTGGCCAGAGTTGTTGGCGACCAGGCAGGACCTATTGATCTGCAAGACCGTTCGGGGCGTCGAGCCCGGTCGGTGGCCAGAAAGGGCGTTCTCGACAGCAATCGCCTGGCGCAGGGTGCCATGTCCCACAGGACTTTCTGGGACAGCTCATCAACGGCGATCAAGCAGGGGCAAAGCGCGTCCCTCGTCCGCCCTGGCGATCCGGACCCGTGGCGCGGACACCTACAGTCCAATGCGCTTCAACAGTGCCTGGAAGGAAGGCTCGCCGCGAAGCTCCCTGAAAATCGGCTCGTACTTCACCTCCACTACCCGGCTGGCATGCTCCGCGCTGGCCTTGTCCAGGTACGCTAAGGCTTGTTGCCTCGCTCCGAGGCCCGCATACACCATGGCGATGGAATAGGCCGAGACGTAGCGCTGGCGCGCCAGCGCCAAAAGCCGATCCAGAAGATGAGTCGCCTCCTGAGTTGCTCCCGATGCCGCGTAGGCATGGGCGAGGGCCGCAATGCGTTCCGGGCTGTCGGGCGACAACTCCAAATTCTTACGGAGTTGCTCGATGGCCTCGCCAAAAACATGTTTCTGCAACAGCGCTCTGCCGAGCAGGAGGCGGGTTTGCCCCTGGATCGGGTCCAATTCCAGTACTTTGCGATGTTGCGCGATCGCGCGGTCATAGTCGCCGGCGAAGTAGTAGCTCCAACCAAGGTGGTTTTGTGAGGGCACGTCGAAAGGCTCCAACTCGATGGCCTTCCTGCTGGCATCGAGGGATTCAGGGAAGCGCCCCAAGGCGGTTAGCAGATGCGAGAACCAGTGCCAAGTGTCGGCCCGGCGCGGATCGAGGGCAATGGAGCGCCGAAACTCGCTCTCGGCGCCCGCCCAGTCCCAGTCGTACTGGAATTTGACGTTGGCGAGGGAAGTATGCGCCTCAGCCAGCCCTTCATCCAGCGCGAGCGCCTGCAATGCCGCGCCACGTGCTTTGGCAAAGGCTTCGGCCGGCGGAGAACTCTCCCACAGCGCCCAGCGGTAGTGAGTGTCGGCCAGGCCGGAGTAGGCGCGCGCGTACTTGGGGTCCCTCGAAATGACCTCTTGGAAGCACTCGACCGCTTTTTGGAAGGTCTCGGGTCTGCCTTTGGCCAGGAAATAGCGACCCCTCAGGTAGGTGAGAAAGACATCCGGGCTCGGAGCGCGGGTGCGCGTCTCCGGTGGACGGATATCTCGCGCGAGCCTCGCCGTCACCGCAGCCCCTATCCGTTGCTGGATGACCAGAACGTCATGGATGCTGCCTTCGTACGTCTCCGACCAAATGCGGTATCCGGTGCGCGCATCGACGAACTGAGCGTCAACTCTTATCGTGTTGCCAGCGATCCGCGTGCTCCCTTCCAATACGGCCGCCACATTCAAGAGGTGGCCGATCTTGCGCACGTCCTCGTTCTTCCCTCGGAACTGAAACGCCGATGTGCGTGCTGCTACAACAACCCCGTCCAGCCGCATCAGGTCATCAGTGAGCTCCTCACAGACGCCATCGCCGACGTAATCGTAGGTCGGGTCACCGCTGAGGTTCGTGAACGGCAGCACAGCAATCGATCGGATGGGCGCGGGACGCAAAACGTACCACCAGGAAGCTCCGATCGTGATGATGATTGCCAGGGTAACGGCTGCAGTTGCAGCCCGCCGAGGAAGACGGCGAAGCAACGCAGGCTCGTCGATTCTGATCTCACCTGCAAAGCGATACCCCCGCTTGGGGATCGTTTCGATGTAGTCCTGGCCGAGACATTTGCGCACCAGAAAGATGCTCTGGGTGAGATTCGCTTCCTCCACGAAGGTGCCCGGCCACACATTATCCAGCAACTCGGCTTTGTCTACCACCCGGCCTTGAGCCTCCACCAGGAAGCAGAGAACATCGCAAGCCTTGGGAGGCAGGGGAATAATGGACCCTTCCCGTCGCAAGACCCGTTCGCCGACGTCTAAGATGAACGGTCCGAAGTCATATAAGACCTTACCCTGCTTCGCCATGACCGCCTATTGAGAAATCCATGATACCGAATTGAACGTTTCCTGAGGACGCGCCAGCCCCGCATGAGCCATCGTTGCGGGCGGAGGCTTCACACCTATGATCGAGCAACACCGTAACTTTACCGCACTGTGGCCGGGGATGGCCACCCTTGTGGGCTTATCGTGGATCGTTCCCGCCATGCTGAATGCCACACCTTCCGTTGGTTTCACCTCTCAAACATTTCGCGCGCAGGTCCCTGGCAATGTCCTCGTACCCCAGCCGAACCCCGGCCCGCTCTTCGCGTTGATAATCCAGAGCGGAACCAGCCCGGCATGGGGCATCGATGTAGTCCCGGGCACGACCCAATTCGCTGCGATGACTGCCGCAGGCCCCTCGCAAAGCGGTTGGCACGATCACCCGACCTTGGTCAGCGTCGGTGTCGTCGTATCGGGGACCGTGTGGGAACAGAAACCTAATCTCAACTGCCTGACTCCGCATCCTGCCGGTAGCGTTTTCTTTGAGCGGCGCGGGGAGATTCACAATGTCTACAACCTGGATGCACTCGTCCCCGCGGAGGTGCGCGTGACGCATTTCATTGAGCGGGGCGAGACCGCGACCCGACGGGACCAGCCTGACCCCATGACCGGCAGTACATCCGTCGCCAGTCCTCCGCCGTCGGTCTGCGCACCTACGGCAGAGGCTGCCGATGGTCGTTTGGCGGCGCTGGCAGCGCCCTTTAATGATGCACTCCCGGAAACTGACTCGCCGGAGTTGCGCGCCATCGGGCCGGGTCGTCGCCGCTATATCGGGCAACGTGACGCGGCGGCCCATTAGTTCAGCGCTGGGCGAAACATCCGAAGTCGATGAGCGTGTGCATCATTATCGATAGCTGACTTCGAAACTTCTCCGTGAATGAACGTTCGCAGCATCTATGCCGGGCTCGAATTGTGAGCCCGGCGCTTTTAGTCGCTGAACGCGCCGTGATATACCGTACGTTTAAGCCGGACACCTGCCGAGTAACGGCGCATACGGGAACAATCCACTAGGCCGTGTACACGCTCCAACCGTCGAGGTATTTCCTGCAAGGGCCGGCGATTGCTCCCGATATGTGGGC
>OCTA010006018.1_pt1 | contig 10417 bp, 9 predicted proteins | sample 1538991 | NCBI WGS metagenome assembly OCTA01 (sample SAMEA3539302, study PRJEB22396) | soil metagenome | biome: tundra; feature: field; material: soil | place: USA | collected 2010-05 | depth 0.15 m | reverse complement strand
CGTTCGCGGCCGCGCCGCGCGCCCGGCGCGTCGCCGTGCTCGGGGGCGGCGACGGCCTCGCCGTCCGCGAGATCCTGAAGCACCCCGAGGTCGAGAGCGTCACGCTCGTGGACCTCGACCCCGCGATGACGCGCCTCGCGACGACGCACCCCCTCTTTCTCGCCTTGAACGGCAGCTCATTGAGATCGCCGAAGGTGCGGGTCGTGAACGAAGACGCAATGATCTGGATCGAGAAGGAGCCCGATCTCTTCGACGTCGTCGTCATCGATTTTCCCGACCCGAACAGTTACGCCGTGGGCAAGCTCTACACGTCGCGCTTCTATTCGCTCGTGAAAAAGAAGCTCGATCCCGAGGGCGTCGTCGCCGTGCAGTCCACGTCTCCTCTTTTCGCGCGCCGCAGCTTCTGGATCGTGGACGCGACTCTCCGGGCCGCCGGCTTTTCGACGCGCCCGTATCACATCGCCGTGCCGTCGTTCGGCGACTGGGGCTTCGTTCTCGCGTCGGGGACGGCCGTGAACGTCTCTACGCGCCTGCCCGAGGGCCTGCGCGCGCTGTCGAGTGAGCTCCTCCCCTCGCTCTTCGTCTTCGGCCCCGACGTGGCGCGCATCGACGACGTCCCCGTGAACCGGCTCAATGACCAGGTCCTCGTGAGGACTTACGAGGGAGAGTGGAAGCGCTTCGACTGAGCCGGCGCGACGCGATCGCATCGCTCGTCGGCCTTCCCGCGCTCTCGGCCCTCGCCGCCGCTCTGACGGCGTGCGGCAAGAAGGACGTCCGCGGTCTTCCCTTCGGCGGGAGGATCGTGGGTCCCGACGCCGCGAGGGGGCATCTCCTTCGCGCCGGGGATCTCCTGTCCCGCCCCGCCGTCCGCACGGAGCGCGTCGGCACGGCGATCGTGGGCGCGGGCGTGTCGGGTCTCTCCGCCGCGTGGCGCCTCGCGCGCGAGAGCGACACGGATTTCCGCGTCTTCGACCTCGAGGACGCGGCGGGAGGCACCGCCATTTCGGGTGCGAACGACGTGTCCGCGTTCCCGTGGGGCGCGCACTACGTGCCCGTGCCCGCTTCTCCGAACCGGGCTCTCGAGGCCGTCCTCGAGGAGGCCGGCGCGCTGGTCGGCCGCGACGCGGACGGCGCTCCCGAGTGGGCCGAGGAGATGCTGTGCCGCGAACCCGAGGAACGGCTCTTCTTCGGATACGCCTGGCGTCCGGGCCTCTATCCGCGCGACGGCGCCGCGCCGGACGACCTCGCACAGCTCGCGCGGTTCCGGCGCGAGATGAACGTCCTCGCGGCCCGGAAGGACTCGAAAGGTCGCCGCGCGTTCGCGATCCCGACGCGCCTCTCGTCGGAGGACCCCGAGTTCACCGGCCTGGACCGCATCACGATGGCCGAGTGGATGCGCGCGCGCGGCTACACATCGCCGCGCCTTCTCTGGCTGGCGGAGTACGGGTGCCGCGACGATTTCGGCACGAACCTCGCCGGCACCTCCGCGTGGGCGGGTGTCCACTACAACGCCGCGCGCCTGCCCGGGGAGGACGACGACGAGGACCCGTCGGACTTCCTCACGTGGCCGGAAGGCAATGGCCGCCTCGTCGCCCTGCTCGCGAAGAGCGCCGCGGGACGCCTTGCGGCCTCCTCTCTCGTGTTCGACGTCGTGCCGGCGCCGAAACCCGGCGCGCCGGTTGTGCTGCGTGTCCTGGACGCCGCCCACAACGAGGTCGTCGCGGTCGAGGCCGCGCACGCGATCCTCGCGCTGCCGAAGTTCGTGGCCGCGCGGGTCCTCGCGCCGTGGCGCGCGGCTCCGCCCGCCTTTCTCGAGGAGACCTCGTGGGCGCCCTGGCTCGTCGCAAACCTCACGCTTCGCGCGCGGCCGAAGGAGACGGGCTTTCCACTCGCCTGGGACAATGTCCTCCACGATTCGCGCTCGCTCGGCTACGTCGTCGCGACGCATCAGACGGGACAGGAGTACGGGCCGACCGTCTTCACGTACTACCTGCCCTTTACGGACGAGACCCCTGCGTTAGCGCGTGCGAAGCTTCTCGCCGCGTCCTGGGACGACCTCGCGTCGGCCGTTCTCGCGGACCTTTCCACCGCGCACCGCGACCTTCCGGATCTCGTGGCGCGCCTCGACGTGGTTCGCTGGGGCCACGCGATGGCGCGTCCGACGCCGGGGTTTCTTTCGAGCCCGGTCCGGCACCTTGCGTCGGTGGGCGGCGTCCATTTCGCGCATGCAGACTCAGCGGGACTTCCGCTTTTCGAGGAGGCGCAGGACGCCGGCGTGCGAGCCGCCGAGGCGGTCCTTTCCTCGCGTGGCGAGCGATTCGCGAGCCAGGCTGCGGGCTAACATGGCGGCCCCCGTGAACTCCCCGTGGCTCTTCGGCCGGCGCGCGGACCTCCTTCTCTTCGGAGGCTCGACGGCTCTCGCGCTGCTCTTCCTCGGCATCGGCCATGCGACCGGCCTCCTCGACGGCGACGCCCCACCCTGGCTGTTTCTCGTCGCGGTCGTGGGCGTGGACGTGGCGCACGTGTGGGCGACGGGCTGGCGCGTTCTCGCGGACGGAAGCGCCGCTCGCGCGCGCCTCGCGCTCTACCTGGGGGTGCCGCTCGCCGCGTGGGCCGCGGGCGTCGTGGCGTATTCCGTCTCCGCTCTCCTTTTCTGGCGCGTTCTCGCGTATCTCGCGGTCTTCCACTTCGTGCGGCAGCAGTATGGCTGGGTCGCTCTCTACCGTCGAAAGAACGGAGAAAGAAAAGACGGACGCCTCCTCGACGCCGCGGCCATCTACGGCGCCACGCTCACGCCGCTCCTCTTCTGGCACGCGCACCTCCCGCGGCGGTTCCAGTGGTTCCTGAGGGGAGATTTCGTGAACGGCCTGCCCGAGGAGGTCAGCCGGCTCGCCTTCGTCCTCTATGCCGGGATCTTCGCCGGGTGGGTCGTGAAGGAAGTCGCGCGGGCGCGCGCCGGCCGGCCGGTGTCGTGGGGGAAGGTCCTGATCGTCCTCTCGACTGCCGCGACGTGGTTTGGAGGCATCGTCGTCTTCGACTCGGATTACGCGTTCACGGTGACGAACGTCTTCGTCCACGGCATTCCGTACATGGGCCTCGTGTGGTTCACGTCGAAATCGCGCGCTCAGGCGCGCCGCGACGCAGGCGACGCTCCGTCCTTCGCGGACCGGCTGGCGCCGAAGCTCGTCTTTTTCCTCGCGCCGCTTCTCCTCGTCGCGTTCGCCGAGGAATGGGGCTGGGACCTCCTCGTCTGGCACGACCATGCCGTGCTCTTTCCGGGGCCCGCGCTCGACCCCGGCGCGCTCCTTCTGGTCCTGATCGTGCCGCTCCTCGCTCTCCCCCAGGCCATCCATTACGTGTGGGACGCGTTCCTCTGGAAGGTGCGGCCCGAGAACCGGGGTACAGTCGAAGCGCTGGGAATCCGATGAGACTCGGCCTTCACCTCCTCCTCGACGTCGCGGGCGCGCCGTTCGCCACGCTCGACGATCCCGTCCTCGTCGAGACGCTGCTCGTCGACGCCGTCAGGGCGATGGGCGCGAAGGTGCTCGGCATCCACATTCACCGCCTTAGCCCGCAGGGCGTCAGCGGCGTCGTCGTCATCTCCGAGTCGCACCTCACGATCCACACCTGGCCCGAGCGCGGCGAGGCGGCGGTGGACCTCTTTACGTGCGGCGACGCATCACGCGCGCGCACGGCGGTACGGGCGCTCGCGAAGGCGCTCGGAGCCGAGAGGACGAGGTTCGAGGAACGAGTGCGGGGAGCGGAGCCACTGGCTTAAAGATAAGATCAGGGGTCGAGGTACTCAGTGATTTCGGCACTCTTGGAAGGGAATCGCCGTTTCGTGGCGGAGACCTTCGAGAAGGAACGGGAGTTCTTCTTGTCCCTCTCAAAGGGACAGCAGCCGACGGTTCTCTGGATCAGCTGCTCCGACTCCCGCGCGCCCGTCAACAGCATCACGTCGACCCGCCCGGGGGAGGTCTTCGTCCACCGAAACGTCGGAAACGTCGTCGCGACGAACGACTGGAACCTGGCCGCCGTCCTGGAGTTCTCCATCAGCCACCTGAAGATCCCGGACATCGTCATCTGCGGTCACTATGGCTGCGGGGGGATCGAGGCGCTCGACGACGACGAGAGCGAGTACAAGTACGTTCCGATCTGGCTGATGAACGCCTTCAAGGCGCGCGAGCGGATCGACGAGAAGATCAGGGCGCTCCACATCGAGATGACGAAGGAGCAGCGGATGCGGCTGATCGTGGAAGAGAACGTCCGACTCCAGCTCGAGCACCTCCGCGAGTTTCCCTTCGTCAAGAGGGCCACCAAGGAGAAGAAGCTGAACGTCCACGGCTGGGTCTACGACATGTCGACCGGGGAGATCAAGCCCGTCAAGAACGCGTAGCGGCGTGGCCCGACGTCGCTATTCTGCAGGAACCATGAGCCACATTCCGTCCCGGTCCTGTCCCGGTGTCGTCCGTCGCCCATTGATCCTTACGGCGATCCTCGCCTGTCTGGCCACCACCGTCCTTGCGGACGAGCAGCGCCCTACCCCGACGCCGGCCGCCTCGCCGGCCGCAGCGCTCCGCGACGCCAACCGGCTCCCCCTCGACCCTGCGGTGCGGACGGGCCGGCTGGCGAACGGCCTGACGTACTTCGTGCGAAAGAACGCCCGGCCCGAAAAGCGGGTCGAGCTCTGGCTCACCGTGAACGCCGGTTCGGTCCTCGAGGATGAGGACCAACGCGGCCTCGCGCACTTCGTGGAGCACATGGCGTTCCGGGGCACGAAGAACTTCCCGAATCTCGAGGTCATCAACTTCATGGAACGGATCGGGATGAAGTTCGGCCCCGACGTGAACGCCTACACGAACTTCGACGAGACGGTCTACATGCTCAAGGTGCCGACCGACGACGCGGTGGTGGTGAAAAAGGCGCTCGCCATCCTCGCGGACTGGGCCGAAAACGTCTCCTTCGACGGCCCGACGATCGACAAGGAGCGCGGCGTCGTCGTGGAGGAGTGGCGGCTGGGGCGAGGCGCCGAGGCCCGGATGCGCGACCGCCAGTTTCCGGTCCTCCTCAAGGGCTCCCGATACGCCGAGAGGCTCCCGATCGGCAAGAAGGAGGTCCTCGAGACGGCCCCGTACGAGGCGCTCCACCGCTTCTACCGCGACTGGTACCGCCCCGATCTGATGGCGGTGATCACGGTCGGGGATCTCGACCCGGCCGCCATGGAAGCCTCCATCCGGTCGCAGTTCGCGTCCCTGAAGAACCCCGAGAACCCGCGCCCCCGCGTCTCGCCGCCGGTCCCCGGCCACGACGAGACGCTGATCTCCGTCGCGACTGATCCCGAGGCGACGTCCACGAGGGTGGCGGTCTACACGAAGATTCCGAAGCGCCCGCAAGCCACCGTGGGCGACTACCGGCGCGATCTCGTCGAGTCGCTCTATCACTCCATGCTCAACGACCGCCTTGCCGAGCTGCGACGGCGCCCCGATCCTCCGTTCCTCTCCGCTTACTCGGGGTCGAGTTCGATGGTCCGGACACGCGATGTCGTCTTCCAGAGCGCCAGGGTCGACCAGAACGGCCTCGCGCGCGGGCTCGATACCCTGCTCGTCGAGCTTGCCCGGGTGGACAAGCACGGTTTCCAGGCCACCGAGCTCGAACGGGCCAAGCGGGAAATGCTGCGCTACGCCGAGAGCGCCTACGCCGAACGCGAGAAAGAGGAGTCGTCGGATTACGCCGAGGAGCTCTCGGGATTCTTCCTCTCCGGCGAGCCGATGCCCGGAGTAGAGGTCAGCCTCGAACTCGACCGTCGTTTCCTTCCGACGATCACGCTGGATGAGGTGAATCGCGTGCCCCGGGAGTGGAGCGCGGAGAAGAGCCGCGTCGTCCTCGTGAACGGTCCCGCCAAGGTCGCCGCGTCGCTGCCCACGGAGGCGAAGCTCCTCGAGACGCTCCGGGCCTCCATGCAAAGAACGGTCGATCCCTGGGTCGACCACGTGAAGAACGCTCCGCTCGTCCCGGAGCCCCCCGCGCCCGCGACCGTCACCGCCGAGACGCTGATTTCCGAATTGGGCGTCACCAGGTGGGTCCTCTCCAATGGCCTCACCGTCCTTCTGAAGCCGACCGATTTCAAGGACGACCAGATCCTGATCAGTGGATTCGCGCGAGGTGGCAGCTCTCTTCTGCCGGACGAGGGCTACATTTCGGCGAGCTTCGCCGGACAGGTCCTCTCCGAGGGGGGCCTTGGGTCTTTCGACCGAATCGAACTCGGCAAGGCGCTGAGCGGGAAGATCGCCCAGGTGTCCGGGGGCGTCGGTGGACTCGAGGAGGACATTCGTGGCAGCGCCTCGCCGCGCGACGTCGAGACGATGTTCCAGCTCGCCTACCTGACGTTCACGGCCCCGCGGGCCGACGAACAGGCATTCGCGGCCTGGAAAACGCGCACGAAGGCCTCTCTCGAGAATCGGCTCGCTCGACCCGAGGCCGTTTTCGGCGACAAGATGCAAGTGACGCTCTCGCGGGGCCATTTCCGGCGGCGGCCCACGACCCCCGCTCTCCTCGATGAGATCGACCTGAAGAAGGCCGAGGCCGTCTGGCGGGACCGCTTCGCCGACGCCAGCCAGTTCACCTTCGTGCTGGTCGGCGCGTTCAAGGTCGACGAGATCCGGCCGCTCGTCCTTCGCTGGCTCGGCGGCCTCCCATCCCGCGGCAGAAAAGAAACCTGGAAGGACGTCGGCGTCCGCCTTCCGAAGGGTGAGATCGCCGTCGACGTGAAGAAGGGGCTCGAGCCCAAGAGCCTCGTCCGGCTCGTCTTCACCGGAGAGGCTCCGTATTCACGCGAAACGCAGCACTTCGTCGACGCGCTCGGAAGCGCCCTCAGTATCCGTCTGCGCGAGGTGCTCCGCGAAGATCTCGGCGGCGTTTACGGCGTCGGAGCCGGCGGCGGCATCTCCCGATTCCCCGCCGGTCAGTCCTCCTTCACCATCTCCTTCGGCTGCGCTCCGGACCGCGTCCCGGAGCTGAAAAAGGCAGTCCTCGACCTCCTTGCGACCGTCAAAAAGGACGGCTTCTCCGACGAAGTCGTCGGGAAAGTGAAAGAGCAGGAGATCCGCGACTATGAGGCCAGGCTGAAGGAAAACAGCTTCTGGATGAACCATCTTCTTTCGGCCGAGCGTTTTCGGGAAGATCCGAAGCTCGTCCTCAAGTACGACGAACTCGTGAACCTCGTCACCAACGACGCCCTCCGCGACACGGCACGCCGCCACCTCGACCCGCAGCAACTCGTCGTCGGCATTCTCATGCCGGAAGAGCCGCCAGCCCCCGCGCCAGCCCCCGCCACCCGTCCGGAAACACCTCCGGGCGTGAAACCGTAAAGGGATCTACCTCGACGCGAAGATCCTCCTCCGCCCCATCCCCACCGTCCTCTCCGGCCGCGGCGCGTGATATGGCGACTCTAGTAGAGAAGGCTCGTTCCGAATCCAGGGGTACGCTGGTGACGGACTGCGTCCTCCCATTCACTCAGTTTGTCCTGCCCCATCTCCCAGAACCGCCGACACTTCTGGAAGTACTGAAGCACGCAGTCGCGCTCTCCGACGTTGAGCAGATCTCTAGCGAGCGTCATGTTCGGACCGAATGAATTCAATTGCGGTGAGCCGCGAGTATCGCCCGCATCGAGAAGATGCTGACAAGCGCCTGGACGATCGCCGTTCAGAAGAGCCAGCCTCCCAAGGACGACGTGGCCGTCATGGATAGCGTTGCCGTAGTTCCAGTCGGACTTGAATTTGTCGGCGAGCGTCAAGAGTTCACGTGCATACGCATCGGCCTGCTTCGGTCTCGCGAAATCGAGGGCAGTCTTCGCAGCACCATCAAGCGCATAAAAGCGTGCCTCGTCGCCCTTCGCGCTGTCGAGGCGTCGCTGCGCTTCCTTGTATCGTGACTCCGGACCGGGGGACAGTAGACGCGAACAGCCGAGCATGCTGAGAGTAATGGTGAGGAACAGGCCAAGGGAACACTTCACGCTGGCCTTCCATTGTAGATCTGCGGCCTTACAAAGACACTCCCCGGCTCCTGGGGCGGATTCTACGGGGCTGGCCACGCGGCTGACTTCATCTCGACGTCGATTCCGAGGATGGCGCGATGCTTCCGTGAAGCGCGAGCGCTCATCTGCGCATTTCGCGCCTCAGCATGAATGCGAGCGTAGCCGCAACCAAGCAGGCGATAACACTCGCCCAAGGAGGAATTAGGACACCATTCACTGTGACTTCCCACGCCAAAGCGACACGAAGCAATTGAAGCAACGCGACGAGTGAGAACACGACAACGGCAACAGTTGTAAACGGTTTCAAATCTCAACCTCCGCTATAATAACCGTCGACTCCCTCGACCACCTCGTGCTTTGCATCGTCAACATGATGCAAGTAAGACCAGTTTGCCCGCGGCGCTGCCATTTGCGACAGCCGCATAGGCGTCGGCCGCCTGCGCGAGTGGATAGGTGTGAATGTTCGGCGGACGTAATACTCGTGAGGTGAATCCGTCGCGCAATTCGTCCAGCACTTCGGCCGCCCCGCTGGCATCCAGTTTGAGCGAGTCCACGCCGACCAGCCGTAGTTCACGGTGGTAAAACTTTCGAAGATCGAAGCTCACCCGCCCGTCCCCCTTGGCCGTGATCGCAACGAACCGGCCTCGCTGGCCAAGGCAAGCCAGCGCAGTATCAAACAACGGACCGCCCACGGTATCCAGACACGCGCTGGCACCACGTCCCGAAGTCAGTTCCAGGACTCGCTTCGCCACGCCCTCCCGCTCGAAGTCCAGCAAGACGTCGGCTCCGCCGCCTTCAGTACCGCGCTGCACACCGATTGTGCGCGCCCCACGCCAGCGAGCAATCTGCACGGCGGCGCTTCCCACCGCGCCACGAGAACCGGTGACCAGGAAGGTTTCACCCGCGGTCACGTGTGCCGCCCGCACCACAGCCAGCCAAGCGGTCACAAATGGAGCGCCGACCCCAGCCGCCTCCTCGATCGACAACACGGCAGGCTTCTCGCGCACCGAGCCTGTTGGCACCACCACGTACTGGGCGTGCGACCCGTCGCGAGTGAAGCCCAAGTCGCCTCCGGTCCCCCAGATTTGTTTGCCGAGCAACTCGGCCGGCCCTTGGACTACCACGCCGGCATAATCGCGGCCCGGCGTACGCGGCAGCGTAGTCTGCGAGAACCGTCCTGCTAGATTGCCCACGTCGCTAGGATTGACGCCTGCCGCCCACACCGCAATGAGAACCTCATCTGGCGTGGGGCGAGGTGTTTCGATCTCCACAACCCGGAGTCCTTCGGGTTTCCCAAATTCCAGTATGCGCGCTGCTCGCATTTCGCCCACTGCTCCCCTCGCTATGCCGGGCTGGCTCAACACTCCATCGTCAGGACCACCCGAAATCTCGCCCTTCCGCTCATCATGCGCTGTCGCGAGATGAGAAGCTTCCACTTCGCTCTCCACCCGGGCGCGCGACACGAGCGTATATGATACGTATTCTCAAAGGAGGCGCTTGATGAAAGGCATTCTCAGAACCATTCTCGTGGCCCTCGTGCTCGTCCTCTTCGCTCCCGCGGCCCTCGCCGAGGAGGCGAAGGCCGGAGCGGGCAAGGCGAAACCCGCCGCCGAGTCCGCCATGCTCGTGACCATGACTCCCGACGAGCTGAAATGGGTCCCGAACCCGGCCAACGCCGACGTCATGATGGCGGTGGTCTGGGGCGATCCGGCCAAAGGGCCCCATGGCGCCTTCCACAAATTCAAGGCTGGCTTCGACGCCGGGCTTCACACGCACTCGTCGGACATGCGCATCGCAGTCATCTCGGGGACGATGATCGCGGCGACGGAGGGCGGGCCGGAGAGAAAGCTCCCGCCCGGCTCCTACGAGTACCAGCCCCACGGCGTGAAGCACGTGACGAAGTGCGACGCTGCCAGCGACTGCATCATCTTCGTGGTGTCGAGCGGGAAGTTCGACCTCAAGCCGGTGGAAGCGCCAAAGAAATAACCGGTCCGCCTCCGGCCCGGAAACCCCGCGAGGATCCCCGCGGGGTTTCCCCTTTCCTTCGCCGTCCAGGCCTCGCTGGCCGGCGAGAAGCGGCGCTCTAACCGCACCGTGTACATCCTCCGGAGTCGTGCTCGAACAGCTTAGAGAGTCAGCTCAGATCCCGGGGTGGATTGATCAGAGCGCGGTGGTCCGGGACTACCAGGCGCTGGAGATCGGCCGACGCAGGTCGAACCGGCGGCGCGGGGCAGCTCGGCGACGAGCGGCTTCAGGCCCTCCGCGAGCTTAGTGAGCGTGGACTCGACTTCGTCGAGCGTCGTGAACGCGGATCTCCACCGGGTCGAGCGGGCGCGGAAGCCTGGCGGGCGGGGCCTCGTCGGTCAGCATACGAGAGGGATTCTG
>OCTA010006017.1_pt1 | contig 10418 bp, 15 predicted proteins | sample 1538991 | NCBI WGS metagenome assembly OCTA01 (sample SAMEA3539302, study PRJEB22396) | soil metagenome | biome: tundra; feature: field; material: soil | place: USA | collected 2010-05 | depth 0.15 m | reverse complement strand
TCCCGCCGCGCGGCGTGCCGACCTATGAAGAGGTGGAGCCGGCCTATCGCTACGGCTTTGGCGCCCGTTCAAAATACGGCGCTAAATATCCTGAATGGGATGATGAATTGGAAACACAGCTTAAAGGCGAATGGGAAGAGATTGCCCCGTCCAGAAGGCAAACTTGGATGCAAGACCGCGCCATCATCCGTCGCGGCTGGGACTATGAGGACCGCTGACAGGTAACACGCAGTCCGGGTTGGCCAGTGCTATCTAAATGCTGCTTATAACTGTTCGGAAATGATGCAATCGCGCTTCCACCTCTGTGCGTGGCACGCAGAACTTCTGACGTGAATTCCTGACGTGCGCCACCGCCCGGCTACGGCTGTTGTCAACCGGCTGCAAGGTCACACCTTTGAACGGCTGCGTGTTTGTGCCATTCTCCAAAATCCGGCCAAACATCTGGAACCGCTCCAAGTCAACGAACTGCTGCGCGACGAACTCGTTGGCGAATTCCTTTTGCAACACTTCGGCGTCGGTGTTGCCAACCCGGAATGAAAACAGCGTGCCGACGTTGCCGAACACGGCCTGCCGGATCGGCGGCGGAATTTGATCAACGTATTGATGCGAGAGCGTCAGGCACAAGCGGTATTTTCTGGCTTCGGCGAGAATCGCCGCAAAACTGTCCGTGGTGAAATTCTGGAATTCGTCAATGAACAGGTAAAAATCTTGGCGCTCGTCCTCCGGCTGGTCGGCGCGCCGCATGGCCGCCAGTTGAAACTGCGTGGTGAGCAAGGAACCAAGCAGGTTTGCCTTGTCATGGCCGATTTTGCCTTTGGAGAGATTAGCGATGAACAACCGCTGACGATCCATGATGAACGGGAAGCTCACCTTGCATTTGACCTGGCCCAGAATGTTCCGAATCACGGGATTCAACATGAATTGGCCGAGTTTGTTTTGAATCGGCGCAATCGCCTCCCGACGAAACCGCTCGTCATAGCTGGCAAATTCCTGTTCCCAAAATTCTCTGATGAAGGGGTCTTTGATTTGGCGGATTACCCACTGCCGATAAAATTCATCCGTCAGCATCCGGTTGACGCCCAGCAGGGAAGTGTTCTGGCAATCGAGCAGCGCGGTGATGGCATTGTATAAAATATATTCCATCCTCGGCCCCCACGATTCGGGCCAAAGGCTTTTGAACGCGTCGACGATGCCGGACGCAACCAGATGCCGCTCGTCCGGTGGCACGTTGGCCAATAGATTCATGGCCACCGGAAATTCCAGGTCGGACGGATTGAAATAAACCAGATGGTCGGTGCGCCAGCGCGGGATGTGGTTCAACAATTCCTCGGCGAGGTCGCCGTGCGGGTCAATCAGGCCGACGCCGTGCCCCAGCGCGATGTGCTGGATGATCATGTTCCGCAGCAGCGTCGTTTTGCCGGAGCCGGTTTTGCCGATGACATAAATGTGCTGCCGGGAATCCGGCAGGGAAATGCCGAAGGGAACCGGCTGTCCCCATTGCTCGCGGAAGCCGAGTTGGATGGTGTCGTCATTCATGGTTGCAGATTCAGCCGCCACTCCCGGCCATTCAATAATTCCCGGTGGTGGTAGGAATTATCGTCATGGGAAACGCCGCACAGATGGCCGGGCGTTTCCATGGCTGTGGTGAAACCATCGGCAAACGCTGTTGGGTGCGAGCCAACGGGGTAGTGGCGGCTGAGTCCGAAACCCGAAGAATTCAGTTTCATTGTAGCACGCGATGGCGGTCGCGCTACGCGCGGCTTGTGGATTTGGCACGCGGCCGCAGGGGGGCAGGGCGGCCGGCCCCGGCGGCGCTTTTTCCGGCAACCGCTGGATGCGTTCCGAAAACTCGTCCCTTCGCAGGATGTGCGAAGTCGTCCTGGCGTCGTGGTGGCCGGTAGGCCATCTTTTGAACCCGTCCCCCCAACGTGTCGTCGGCTAGGCCGCTAGGCCGACGCCGGGCGACTTCGCGCTTTTGGGTGAGTGACGACGGTTAGGCGGAACGAATCCCGATAGCCCCCGGAAAAAGCGCGAAGTCGCGCGGTAGCCGACGACACGTTGGGGGCGCTCGTGAGTCGGTTGAGCCACGGATGGTGGCCGGCGCGAGTCGCGCCCCTACATACCATTTATGTAGCCCCGTTTGTAGTGGCAAGTATAAAGCATGTTCCCGGCAATTTGACGGATAAACTCACGGCGTGGTAGGATGGAATCATGAGAAATGAGGTCACATACACAGTTCATATCGAGGCAGTAGAAGAAGGCGGCTACGTCGCATTTTTTCCGGCATTGCCTGGCTGTCATACGCAGGGCGAAACCTTGGAAGAAGTGATTGCGATGGCAAAAGACGCCCTGACGGGTTTTCTGGAATGTCTCCACGCTCATGGCGATCCTATTCCGCTGGAAACGCGTCCGTCAAAACTCGTCGGCTTTGACTTTCCGTTAAGCATGTCGCTGGCGCGATAATGCGGTTGCCGACGCTGCACGCCCGAAAAATCATTCAAGCTTTGGAAAAGGCCGGTTTTGTGTTTGATAATCAAACCGGCAGCCATTTTATTTTACGCCATCCGGTCACACGCCAAACGACCTGTGTGCCGAAACATGGTCGGGATGTGAAGCGCAGTCTGATGAAGGAAATTTTGCGACAAGCCGGGCTGACAGAAGAAGAATTCCGCGAGCTTTTGTAATTGGCAGGGAATGGCTCATCAGAGCCATTTTCCTATGTCGCACAATAAAACTTGGACGACATAGAAATAAAAACCGGCTTAGCCGAGCCGGCGTTTGGAACGATTTCTCACTTTGATATTTGGCTGTCAGCAACTAATTGGGGGCGATATTCCCTGCCCGCATTCGGTATTCGGGCGTTGAATTCTAAACTTGTAAAATCGCCACCCTTGACAACAGAAAAATTTTGTGGTGTGGTGCATTCCTATCTTAATGGCTTGCGGTTTGCCCGATTTCAATCACGGGCAATTCATATTGCTCCAACAAGGCGCGTATTATCGCGCGGCGGTTCTTGTCGGTCAACATGGCCTGAAGCCATTGCATGAATTCAATTTGCGGTATTTGCATGGTTTTTTCTTAAAGATTGCCCGTAAAACTGGGTATTTTTAATCTGTATATTCTTCTATAGAGTGAAGTCGGCGGGCTGACGACTAGAGGTAAACCGGCCGACGCCTAGATGTCGGCCGGCCGACATCTGGGGGTGTTTATCCCCAGCCGGTCGCACTTGGAAATGGATGGTATAAATGTTGGTTTTACCCTGTCCCCGGCGCTGGATGCTAATCAGGCCATAATTCTCCAATTCACTCACAAACTCGGTCACCCGTGACCGGCTCATGCCCATGCTCGCCGCCATGCGATCCTGTCCTGGGAAACATGATTCATTGTGCCAGGCGTATCTCAAGAACAAGGAGTAGGCAATTCTTGCGCCCAGGGTGAGTGCCGGGTTCTCAAGGATGAAATTGGGGACTTGGGTGAAACCTCTAAGGGCTACCGGATCGAGCGTGTCCAGTTGAATATTCTTCTCCTTGATGACTTCCCCGATGGTTTTCATGTGTGCTAGAATTATAGCACGAGGCCGGAATATCCCTGCTGTGGATAAATAAAAATCCCCCTCTTAACTTCCATGGAGCAAAACCAAAAAAACAATCTCGGAAATGTTCAACATTCTTCCGCAGACTTCGGAAGCGTGCCGAACGATTCGGAACCATTCGGAATGGTTCGGAATGATGCGGAAGTCTTCCGTAAAGTTCCGCATGTTTCGGAACGTAAAGAAAGTCACACCATGACAGTGCGGGAAGTGGCGCGGATGTTCGAAGCGGCGGGCGTCGCTCGCACGGAGCGTAGCATCGTCAACTGGTGCCAGCCGAACCGCACGGGCATCGCCCGGCTGGATGCTTATTTCGATCCGAACGAGCGGCGCTATTACATCTCGCCGCAAAGCGTCGAGCAGGCAGTAGCAGAAGAAGAAGCCAAAGCCAAAAAAAACAAGGACGCTTCGGAACCATTCGGAAATGTTCCGCTGGCCGTGGAAACAGACAGAAAAACAAAGCCATCGCCGGATGGAAATGAATCACGGGTTAAGGAATTGGAGCGGGAAATATTTGATTTGCAAATTACGAATCGGGGCAAGGATTACTTGATTGATGAGCTTAATAAGGAGCGAAAATCTTTTTTTGATCAACTCCTGTCTGCCAACCGAAAGATGGGTGAATTGGAAAACAAGCTGCTTTAAATCGAGTCACAAGTGAACCAATAAAATTATGGCTGGACAGGCATTGTCTCTATCGTGTGACAATCCGGTGTCATAGGTAGGCGATACACGGCGGTAAAAGATTTCAGCGAGCTGATCAAACCGGTCGCCGGCGGCACGTTGGGATTGCAATTTTTCGGGCCTCACTACGACCCCGCACCGGCGCCCGGTGATTTACCTCTGGCAGTCCAAGCCGACGGTAAAGCTCATGCCCTGAGGGAGCCAAAGTCACTTTGCACTCTTTTATTTATTCTTCCAAGCTAGCGGCCAGCTAACCTTGTGACGCGAAATCCGCCGAATTCACTGGTGGTCAACGAAAGTGTCTTGGATTGCCAACGTGACGTTACCATGCTGCTCGGAAATTGGCATGGGAAGAGACAAGGAGATGCTAGTATTTGTTCGATGATGGCATTGATCTCGCGGACGAAATCAGTTCAGCTTCGGATAAGAGTTCAGCCATTCCCGTGGCCGTCGGTTCAATTGGTTTTCCAACGGAATATGTTCTTGTTTTATCTCCCTTGACCAGTAGCTCCCAGTCCAAAAGTGTCCTGACTTCGGGAATCGCCGAGCGCACCGTTGTCAATTCCGCCGCCTTCATCCAAAACTGGCTTGAGCAATTGCAGAATGACCGCTCCCTGATCGTGCAGGCCGCAGCCCAGGCGCAGAAAGCGGCGGACTTCATTCTCGGCACCAAGTTTGATGAAGCGCCGGTCCGCGAAGCGTGACCAACAAAAAGCCCGCGTTCCTTCTCGGAACGCGGGCTTTCTCTTTCGGCAGACCACTTACAACGGCGGATTGTCAGATCGACTCTAATTCTAAAACATGCTTGCGGGTCTGTTCGCTGAACCTGGCAAACTCCTCCTCTAAGAACAGACCGCGTCGGTGAATCTGTAAAATCTTCAGCAGCGCCGTTGATCTCCGGTGATCATCAAACGCCAGGGCGACCTCTTCGTTCTGATCCTGAATCATTTTCCACAGCTTGAGATAGCGCTGGTGATTGGTCGCGTTGGAGAGCCTCGAAATCTCGACCGCGCGCCGCAAAGTGCGTTCACATAATCGCTCCAGCGTCACGGGTTTTAGTTCCCGCAACAACTTCCAATCTCGTTCTGGAAAATCAGACATGGTGTAAAATTCCCTTCGCGCCAACAGTGTCAACCGCGACCGCGGAACGGACAGCGCCAACGGCGGTTGGCTCCGGCGTCTTGTTAGTTATCCGGTAAATCTCCATGCTTCTGAAAATGCTTCTTCTGACGCTTCAAAGATGCGATCAACGCTCGCACTTCTTTAGGAGTATCAGCGAACCCGACCACTATCCAGTCTGATGCGTTCGGATTCCGGCCATAATAAACGTCCCAATTCTTAAACAAAAGGTCGTCAATCATGTCGTAATGAAAACAATCTTGCGACTTACTCCAAGTGACAAGATAAATCTTCGGGAACTCGGTTTTCTTCTTTGTCATAAATGTGGTGGCGCGAGGATGCCGAACGAAAAAAGCTGAGCCACCGCCGACTCGCGACGTGAACCGCGATAGCGGAACTGCAAGCACCAACGGCGGTTGGCTCCGGCGACTTGTTATGCAGATGGTTTTTCGTCATAAACTCTACTCCACCATCCTCTCGCCAAATCCCAACTCCAATATCTAAAAAGGACAATCTTTTTGCCATGATTCGTCTCGACAAGCGCTGCGGTGTAAGAATCCGTGAAGGCTCCTGGGGAATGGGCTCGTGGTATAGTAACCTGCCGACTCTTCAATACGGTAAAATTGGTGACATGGCTATCATCAAACCACCATACCTTAAAAACTCCGCGTAGCACTTGCTCGACCGAAGATGTCTCTGGCAAATTGACCATTGGTGTCTGTCCTCCATCCCAGCCATCTGGAAGATTGGTGACAAGATTATCTATCTGGTCGGCTGTCGCACAAAACGCTGACAGCGCGAAAAAGAATGTAAGAAGTGTGACGCGCATAAATCGGCCTAACGAAAAAAGCTGAGCCACCGCCGACTCGCGACGTGAACCGCGACAGCGGAACTGACAGCGCCAACGGCGGTTTGCTCCGGCGACTTGTTATGCGGCATGGTCATCTCAAAATCATCGAATGATGTGGGCCGAATATCCGCATCGCGACAAACACCGCTGGTATAATCACACCCAACGTCAAACAATAAAATGCGGTCTTGCGATTCCGACCATACTTAATCGCCAAAATGACTCCAAGGATGATCGTGAGTATAAAACTCAATGCCATGATGATCACAAAAATCCGAAGAGGGAAACTGCCCAAATCGCTGCCATCTTTCCAGCGGGCTTCCGTATGAATGGTGGATAGCCAGCGCAAGAATGACGAATCCGTGCCAACCGTCTGCCAAATGCCGGAGATGCTGAAGAACAGCAGCATCGGCGCGAAAATACAGCCGAGATACAAATGGATGGAGCGCAGTTTTTGCATAACGTGTAATGCCGCCTAACGAAAAAAGCTGAGCCACCGCCGACTCGCGACGTGAACCGCGACAGCGGAACGGCAAGCGCCAACGGCTGTTGGCTCCGGCGCCTTGTTAGGCTTCAAAGACGTGAATTCCATAATAAAATCAGGTCAAATCAAATGCTTCCAAACTCCTGCTTATCTTTTGCGAGCCAGAGAAGCTCCGCACTTGCTCGCCGCATAAACCGGCGCGAGCTGAAACCAAACCAACTCGCCGAAAGCTTCTCATCTGAATCGAACTGCTCAAATCTTCACCAGGCCAACCAACTAACTCAAGCCTCAAGACAATCTTGATGCCTAACAGTATTATTCACCCAAACCCAGTTTGTGCGATTGGGACGTCAGGATCGGTCTCATGGGATTATCTTTAGCGCAAACTCGAAATGGGTCAACAATTTATTTTCAACCGGTTACTTCAATTTTGGCCCGTGCTTTCCGGTTTTTTAGAGTTGCCATATTGGTTTTGGAAAGACAAAGTGGGTTTGTCCAAATAAAATTCTGTTATATGATCCCTCATTCGTCTTCTGATGGTGTCTGGTTCCCCAACTGGGCGGCGGTGCTGGCCAAGGTCCGTCTCGAGGAACTGGAGAGGCAGGCGTATCGGCTGGCGATTGTCGGGTATCTGACGTTTTGCAAGCGGGCGCGGCAGCGAGCGACGGTGGCTTCGGCGCGTTTGTTCATGGCCGAAGTGGAGGCGCGGCGGCAGTTGAGCCGGACGCAACTGGCGGTCTGGAAGGCGGCGCTGAACTGGTTTTTTACGGCGGCACCTTCCGCACGTTCTAGTAGAGGATCTTCCGGTGGGGCCCCCGGCGGCAATGCCGCTTCGTTGATTCATCATAACGACATCACCTCAACCCAGCCTTGGCCCGTCCTTGCAGGAGCGGGGAAGGAGAAGAATTCGCCAGCCATGAACCAGCCGGCCGGGCCGTGTGCGCCGGGCAAGGAACCGCCGTTGGCCGCCACGGATCTGGGCGGGCCGGCGTGGGAGCGGGATTTGATCCGGGTTTTGCGGGAACGGCATTATGAGTGGCGGACGGAGCAGGCTTACCGGATGCGGGCCCGGCGTTTTGCGGGCTGGCTGGAGAGCCGGGGTATCACTGTGCCAGGGGCCGGGGAGCTGGAGCTGCGCGGGTTTTTGTCGGAGCTGGCGGTGCGGCAGCGGGTGGCGGTGGCAACGCAGCGGCAGGCGTTGAATGCGATGGCGTTCCTGATGCGGGAGGCGCTGGGCAAGCCGCTGGCGGATTTCAGTGAGTTTGAACGGGCGCGGCCCGGCAAGCGGCTGCCGGTGGTGTTGAGCAAGGAGGAATGCCAGCGGTTGCTGGGGGCGCTGGAGGCGACGCCGCTGTTGATGGCGGAGTTAATGTATGGCAGCGGGGTGCGGTTGATGGAGTTGCTGCGGCTGCGGGTCAAAGATGTGGATACGGAGCGGCAGCAGCTGGTTGTCCGCGCCGGCAAGGGCGGCAAAGACCGGGTGACGGTGTTGCCCAAGGTTTTGCTCGAACCGTTGCGGCAACATCGGGAGCGGCTGCGGCAACTGCACGCGGAGGATCAGGCGGCGGAGGCCCCGGGGGTATGGCTACCGGAGGGTTTGGACCGGAAATATCCGCACGCGGGCAAGGACTGGGAATGGCAGTGGTTTTTTCTTTCGCGGGAGCGTTCCATTGATCCGCAAACGGGTCTCCGCCGCCGGCATCATGTGTCGGATGCCGCGTTTCAAAATGCCATCCGCAAGGCGGCACGCCGGGCGGGGTTGGACAAGCAGGTAACGCCGCATGTGCTCAGGCACAGTTTTGCGACGCATTTGATGGAGGGCGGCACGGACATCCGGACGGTGCAGGATTTGCTGGGGCACAAGGACGTGGCGACTACGCAAATTTATACGCATGTGATGAACCGTCCCGGTTTGGGCATCAAAAGCCCGATGGACGAACTGTGAAACCGGTTCAGTTTCGCGGGCTGCCGTCGGTGATTTGATTGATCACCAGACCTCGCCGCAGAATGGCGCGCGCTTCCTTCAAACCGAACCGTCTGACGTAGTCTTTCCAGACCGGCAAATCCCTGATGCCAGGCTCCACGTTCGCCGCCAGTTCATCCAGGTTCGTCTTGGAAGAATGTTGAAATGAACCGGCTGGTTTGGTCTCAGGCCAGTTCTGTGGTCCTGACTCCGCCAGCACGGGCGGGGCGATTCTTCTCGTTTTCCTTTTCACGGGTTTGGCCGCAGAAGTTCCGCATGGTCGGGGCAAGAGAACAAGCTGCCGCACATGCACTTTCAGAGTTCAAAAAGTGCATTGCCCGGCCGGCGTGAATTGTCCCAACACTTTCAACCGCGAGTGAAGCACCTGGACAGAACCCTTACAAGGCAAATTTGCAGGCCCGGACAAGCCGCCATAATGATTGGAATTACACCCGTTAACGACCAGCTTTTGACAGTGGGTGCGAGCTTGGAAGGAGATGGGATCTAACCCGATGTCGAGAACTCGACCAACTGTCTGGTCAAGCACCGTAAAATGGCTACTTTTGGTTTACCAAAGCCGGACACTTTAAGTTCATTAGTTTGCTGGTCAGGGTCTCAAAAGCTGTAATATCAAATCTCAAGACGGATGCCAAAATCTTCAACTGCCGCCGGCTCTGAAAAAATCAGCGCAGACCACGTCAGCGAGGCAATTCAGTATCGCTCACTGGATCGGCAATTGTGGGGATGAGTTTCTAGCCGGAAACCAAGGAATCAAATCCGGCAATGCGCTTCCGGCACAAGGCGCTTGGCTGGCGACGATCGGTTTCCCAGCCCCACAGCGTCTTGACGCTGACGCCCCATTCCACCGCCAATTGCTTCCGTGTTTTTCGGGATTTCAACCGGAATTCCTTAATCTTCTGATCAGTGCTGGCCGGGGCTTCCGATGATAAAAAGGCAACGCCTGATGTTTCGTTGCCTTTGGGCTTGCCAGGCATCAGACCGTGGAAAGGGTCAAAGCCCAAGTAGGCGATTAAACGTGGCTGGTAAGCCCAAGCAGGAACAATCCGGTCGCATTCCCATAGGCTCAAGGTGCGTGCGCTAACCCCTAATTTTGAAGCGGTTTGCTTCTGCCGCATCCCGTCCATGAACCGCTTCTTCTTGAGATGCTGGCCCAAAGTCGTAGGCTCCTTGGCAATTGGAAAGCTCCGCGTCCAAACCGGGGCAACATCCTTGCGGTCCACGCTTATACTACGGTCACAAAAAGGCAACATCGCGCACAGGATGCGTTGCTGTCTTCAAGCAGAGTTACGTTTTCAAAGTTTGAATCGAGAGTTCATTGGGCGAACGGCCTTCTAAAAATGCTTGGTTTCGTCCGTCGGCGTTCTCAGTTTGTAGGCATTCCCGAACTATCACCAAGTCTTCCGACAGCTTTATTATACTGAAGCAAACTCAATCTTGAATTCCAGAAGTTTCATCAGTTGTTCAATTTGTTGCTTGTTGGGCTGGCTGGTGCCATTTTCCCATGCTCGAACCGTCGCGGTGGCAATTCCCATTTTCTGCGCGAGTTGCCAAAGTCTAAGCTGCTTCTCATAACGCTTGATCTGAATCAAATCGCCAATCGTTTTTATGTTCGTAGGCAATGGTTTACGGCGATAACGATCCGTTGGTATCTGGGCGCGGGACACGCGGATTTGGCGTTGTGCAATACCCAACAGGGCTACTCTCCCCT
>OCTA010006016.1_pt1 | contig 10419 bp, 10 predicted proteins | sample 1538991 | NCBI WGS metagenome assembly OCTA01 (sample SAMEA3539302, study PRJEB22396) | soil metagenome | biome: tundra; feature: field; material: soil | place: USA | collected 2010-05 | depth 0.15 m | reverse complement strand
ATGCAAGCCACCGACGGCATGGTCCGCGGCATGAAGGTCATCGACCTCGGCGGACCGATTCGGGTTCCTGTGGGCAAGGAGACACTGGGCCGCGTGATCGACGTCATCGGCAATCCGGTGGACAACCTCGGCCCCATTGGCGAGAAGACCCGCATGCCCATCCATCGCCCCGCTCCGCTGTTTGACGAGCAGACCACCCACGAGGAGATGTTCGAGACCGGCATCAAGGTCATCGACCTGATCCAGCCCTTTTTGAAGGGTGGCAAGATCGGCCTGTTCGGCGGCGCCGGCGTGGGCAAGACGGTCGTCATCATGGAACTCATCAACAACGTGGCCAAAAACCACGGCGGTTACTCGGTGTTTGCCGGCGTGGGCGAGCGCACCCGCGAGGGCAACGATCTTTGGCTCGAGATGAGCGAGTCCGGCGTCATCAAGCCCGGAGACTGGGCCAACTCAAAGTGCGCCTTAGTCTACGGTCAGATGACCGAGCCGCCTGGAGCGCGTTTGCGTGTGGCGCTGACAGGGCTGACCGTCGCCGAGTACTTCCGCGACGTCGAGGGGTCCGACACGCTGCTCTTCATCGACAACATCTTCCGCTTCACGCAGGCCGGCTCCGAGGTTTCCACGCTCCTGGGCCGCATGCCCTCGGCCGTGGGTTACCAGCCCAACCTGGCCACCGAGATGGGCGAGCTGCAGGAGAGAATCACCTCAACCAGCAAGGGGTCTGTGACTTCAGTTCAGGCCGTCTACGTGCCGGCTGACGATTTAACGGATCCGGCCCCGGCCACCACCTTTGCCCACCTGGACGCAACTACCGTGTTGAGCCGGCCGCTGTCGGAGCTTGGCATCTACCCCGCAGTCGATCCTCTGGCATCCACTTCGCGCATTCTTTCCGCGCGCATCGTGGGCCAGGACCACTACGACGTGGCCCAGGGCGTCAAGCGCATTCTGCAACGCTACAAGGACCTGCAAGACATCATCGCCATTCTGGGCATCGACGAGCTATCGGAGGACGACAAGCTCACCGTGGCCCGCGCGCGCAAGGTGCAGAAGTTCCTGTCACAACCGTTCCATGTGGCGGAGCAGTTCACCGGCATTCCCGGCGCCTATGTGAAGGTGGCCGACACGGTGCGCAGCTTCAAGGAGATCATCGCCGGCAAGTACGACGATATTCCCGAGCAGGCCTTTTACATGAAGGGCGCCATCGAGGAAGTGCTCGAAACGGCTGAGAAGCTGAAGGCGAGTGTTTAGGGAGTAGGGAATAGGGAGTAGTCGGAGCGCAGGCGGCTGCATGGCTGCTTTGAAACGCCGGATTGAGGAGCAGGGGTTGATTTCCGTCGCATTCGCAACAGGCGGGTTTTTCTACTCCCTATTCCCTACTCCCTAACCCCTAAAATCCTGAAAGGATTTTCATGGCAGACGAGACAAATCAACTGCGGGTCCGGCTGGTCACTCCCGAGCGCACCCTCTTCGAGCACGCGGCGGTTGCGGTCGAGCTGCCCGCGAAAAATGGGTACATGGAGGTGCTCTACGGGCACGCGCCGCTGATGGCCGAGTTGGGCGCGGGCGACGTAACGGTGCACGGCGGGCCAAAGAGCGAATTGGCCGGCGAATTGGCCGGCCCGGAGACAGTCACCCGCTACAACGTCAGTTGGGGCTTTGTCGAGGTGCTGCCCGACCGGGTCACGATTCTGGCCTCCGACGCGCTCAAGCCAGAGGAGATCGACGTACCCCGCGCCGAGCAGCAACTGGACCGCGGCCACAAGGAGTGGAACGAAGCCGGCGACCGCGAAGACGCCTACACCGAGGCCCTCCGCGTCATCGCCGAAGCCGAAGCCAAGCTTGCCACGGCAGCGGAAAAGCACTGATTTAGTTTGAATTGGGGAAGGCTCCGACAATTGCTAATGGTGCCGTTCCGTTTCCGCGACTACCCACTTTCGGGAGGATTGCATAATTTCTTTGGCGAAATGATACGATTGTGGTGATTCATGTAAGGGACGGCCATGTACACGCTATCCGACTTCCAAATTGATCGTCAGATTCTTGAGGCGCGTTTTCCCCTGAATTACCTGTTTTGGGATCGCGCTGGGAGGTTGTGGACCGCGTTGGCCCGAAGCTTTCCCGATTTGAAATTTGTGCTCGCTAACCCAAACCATACCCAATTTGAGGCGGGGAATTTCTTTCTCGTGGCGGAAGCAGGAGTTCTCCGTGTCACATCAAAGGATGGGGTAACTTTCGACCAATTTGAAAAGGAAACGGTAAACTTTTGTCGAATTGCGGTCGAGGTGCTGGAGATCGAGATGTTCGACAGGCTCGGATTCCGGACGATTTGGATTAAGTACTTTTCGTCTAGGTCGAAGACGACAGAGGCATTTAGAGAGTTCGGCCTTCTCTCGGTGCCTGACGGAAACGCCTTTGGCATCAAAGAGCCCCCGGCTCAGCTGGAGACGCGGCTGACGTGGGAGGGTAGCAACGTTGGTGCAATTCTAGGATTGCGCACAGAGAAGAGGCGCGTAGACCCCCAGATCCCGTGGGAGGTAAGGTCACAGCTTAAGGCCACTTCGACCGAGCAGTGTGCTCTTGTGTTGGACGTGGACTACTTCACGACAGCCAGCCTTCAACGGGATCAGGTAGACGTACGAGAATGGATTAACAGTTCGAAAATGGTCGTTAGGAAAGCACTCGCCAAGGAGGTCTTTAAGTGAGTACGCTCGTTACCGAACTTGACCTTATGACGGGAAGAAGTTCAACCGTTCCGAATGCCACGGGTGCGATCATTCCTGAGCCCGTGCCACAAAATAACAGGGCACCCTCCCCGATAACGGAGAGGGTACAGGACCAACTTGACGACCTAAAGACTATTTATCGAGAACCGAGCCCTCAACTTCTTCATGCTGTGACATTGCTTTCGGAAGCTGCCAAGGCATGCGCCGATGCCCTTGAGGCCGAAGACAGGGTGGACAGATTTCGTGCGGATGACTGTATGCTAAGGGTTCAGGCGCTTGTGGGCGAGCTTATAGGATTTCGAGGCATCGGGGACGGCTTTGGAATCGTAGCAACGGCGCTGATGTTTGCATTTATTAACAAGAGCGGAATTCCGTTCACCAAGTCGGAGATGCAAGCGGTATTGCGCACACTCAATTCCCTCCGCACTGGTCCGTTTGCCTCGATGGAGACTGCAGTCGCGGTAACGGGAATTCTCGAAAAAGCGAGACTAGTCATTGATCCGATCCCGCTGGGTGAGCTGTTTACGGAAGCGCAGGAGGCGGGATTCGTTGACTCCGAGTAAGGCGTATATCGATACGACAGTCCTTACAGATGCTTTGCTGAAATCTGGGCCGCAGGGAGAGGCGGCCAGGAATGCCCTCAAGGACTATACAGAAACCATTCTCCCCGTTTACGCCATCAAGGAGTTCAAGGCCGGTCCGCTGAATTACTGGATCTGGCTGCACAACAAACTCGTCTTGACCAAGTCACTGGCGACCACACTAGAGGCCATCAATTCTATTATAGGATTCCAACGCAACCGGGGAAGAACCGCTCTTGAAGCGATCATTTCTTTAATGCGATCTTTTGTCGCCCCGCGTGCAATGGACGACCGAGAGATCGCAGACTTATTTAGACTTTCCATTGCCCGCTTGATCGTAAGGGCTTGGCAGAGGCGGAGAGATATAACCTCCTACGTTGTGGATGAGTTGAGTTGCTACTCCGAAGCTGACCCAAAGATAGAGTTGCGTACCGGCCTATTTAACAACCACGGCATGACCTGCAAGCTGTACGGAAACGACGAATGTTGTTTAGCGCGATCATTGAAGAAGAGGGTCCAAGACTTAGATCTTCTGCTGGCAGCGATTCAGGGCCTCACGCGACGGGAAGACATCAACAGACGAGCCGTTCTTCATAAGCTTCGAAATACTCCAAAGCGAATCATGGATGCGAAGGATTGCCGAAACCTTGGTGATGCATTCTTCGCTCTCTACGCGCCGTTTGACGCAGTGATTCTGACAACCAATCTTAAAGATCATGCCCCCCTTGCCGAGGCTTTAGGGAAACAGGCTCAAACACCTAGGGGCTGATATGGGACACCGTCGACCAGTTACCGAATTCCCTACGGTCTGCCCGCCAGGCTAGCAGCACTTCCTGAGGCATGCTGTGGCGCGCCCACGAGCATTTCGCGAGTCCGGGAGGTTACCAAATCGTTCGCGGAGAGTATTTACGTATCATTTCCTCGGCGCAGATTAGACAGCCAAGGCCACCGGCCTTTGCTTGCACGACGATTATGCGGTCGAAGTGGTCGCGTGTTCTGCTAGTCCGGGGCGGCGACGAGGAGGGCTGAAAATGCTCCGGCTGCCTTTCACTACCTGCGTTCGCCCGGTCCGCGAATCTTGCTGGCCTCAAAGCTCACGATCTTCCACGCGCCCTGCGCATCCCGCACATAAACGCAGGTATAGCGAAAGCTGCCGGAGAAGTCGCCCTCGGCGTTCGTCCCCTGCGCCTCGGCAAGCGAGGTTACCACTGCTGTCGTTCCGTAGAAGCGCACCTTCCGGTCGGAGATATTGAGAGCCTTGAAATGCATTCGGCCAGCGCGGAGGTTAGCCAGCGCCTGCTCCTTGGTTTGCAGGGTGCCGGAGGCGGTGATGGCCATGTAGTCGTCCGCCAGCAAGGCGTCCATCGCCACGGTGTTTCCGTTCAGCACGGCATTGCGCCACACCTCTTCAAGCTGGTCGATCTCGTGACGGCGCTCGTGCTTCTGCGTTCCGGGCATTCCGGCATGGAGCGGAGTCACCCACACCGCCAGCATAAGCACGGGGACGAGCATTGCAGCCAGCGTCGCCCGGCGGTTCATGCGAATAGAAGAGTTGGTCAAGGTACCCAGCATAAGCGTATCGGATACTAGCCCTCGACGGGTGAGCTGGTCAATCAGTTTTCAGCAAGGAGTTTTCAACAGGCGCATTTCCATCGTTGATCGCCTGCCCGCTGAAAGCCAACCGCGCTTTCCGCTCCGGGACTCGCTTCGGGACTCGCTTCGGGGTCTCGCGCCGGTTGAACGGAAACCACCCTCAAACGACAGCAACCAGGTTTTCCACGCTTCGCTCCCGCATCTTCTGGTACAGGCCCCCCACCGCGTGCTTCTTGAAGTGGTCCGATTCCCGGTGCGCCGCAAGGGCCTTCGCGTCCTTATATTGCTCATAGATAAGCACGGTGTCGGGATCGTCCTCAAGATGATGCGGAATATAGCTCACGCATCCCGGTTCCAGGTGCGAGGCCGCCGCCAACTGGCGCAGAGTCTCCGCCACGTCGGCGCGATCTTCGGAAGCGAACTTCAGACGAACCGTAAAGCTGACCATAGTATCCGTTTCTCTCTTGCCTGGGCTGCAAAACCCCAGGACCAATCTCAAACTGTTTTCTAAAATTTACGCATGAACAAGTTTGCTCATGAACAAATTCACGCGTGAATCTGATCGAGAGCCTCGGCAAACTCCGGCAGCACTATCGTCTGGTCCCGATCCGGTCCCGTCGACACCATTCCGATCCGCGCCCCGCTCTCCCGCTCCTGAAAACGCAGATATTCACGCGCAGCCAGCGGCAGCTTGTCAAACTCCGTGATCCCCTCGGTCGATTCCTTCCACCCCTTCATCGTCGTATAACGAGGCTTCATCTGCTCCAGCCCCTGCACGTCCGCCGGAATCTCGTCCGTCACTCGCCGCGGCGAGCCGTCGATTTCGTACCCGATGCAGATGGGAATCTCGGCCAGCTCGTCCAGAACGTCCAGCTTGGTCACTACCAGCCATTCGGCCCCATTCACCTGGTTCGAGTACCGCAGCAGCGGAACATCCAGCCAGCCGCATCTCCGTGGCCGCCCAGTCACGGCTCCGTACTCGTTGCCGCGCGCCCGCAGGTGGTCGCCCACCGCGTCTTGAATCTCGGTCGGGAACGGCCCCTCGCCCACCCGCGTCACATACGCCTTGGTCACGGAGATCACAGTGCCGATCGCCGTTGGGCCCACTCCGGTGCCCGTCGCCGCCCCGCCCGCCGTCGCGGAAGACGAGGTCACAAACGGATACGTCCCATGGTCGATGTCGAGCATCGTCCCCTGCGCCCCCTCAAACATCACGCTCTTGCCCTCGGCCAGCATCGCGTTCAGCAGACGCCCCGTGTCGGCCACAAACGGCCTTACCTGCTCCGCCGCCGCCGCATACTCGTCATACATCTTCGCCGGATCCAGAGCCGCGGTCCCGCTCCCAAACAGCGCCCTGACAATCGCGTTCTTCTCAGCGCACGCAGCCTCGATGTGCGTCTTCAGCAGCTCAGGTCGCAGCAGATCCACCACCCGCAGGCCGCTCCGAGCCATCTTGTCCTCGTAGGCCGGCCCAATCCCTCGGCTCGTGGTGCCAATCCTCTGCCGCCCCGGAGCGCTCTCCGCCGCCAATTCAATCATTCTGTGATAGGGCAAAATCACCTGCGCCCTATTCGACACAAAAAGCTGGCCATCAACGGCCACGCCCAGCGCCCGCAGCTTGGCCACTTCCTTGAGAAAGGCAATCGGGTCAAGCACCACGCCGTTGCCGATGATGCCCTTGCACCCCGGCCGCAGCACTCCGCAGGGAATGAGTTGCAGCACAAACTTCTGCCCGCCGAAGATGACCGTGTGTCCGGCGTTATGCCCGCCGGCGTACCGTGCCACGGCGGCAAACCGCTCGCTCAGCACGTCCACAATCTTGCCCTTGCCCTCGTCGCCCCATTGGGCGCCCAGCACTACCGCCGTCTTTGCTCGCATGGGTTTCCGTTTCCCTTAAGATTGTCATTTTTCAGAAAGATATGCCGCAGCCCCAGCGGTCTTTTCAGCGAAAGCGAACACCACCAGGGTTGCAAAACAAAGGCGCAGACCACTCCAGCCCGCACCTTCTTCGATGATAAACCCTGGCCTCACTCAGGCCCGGCGCCGGGTGCCGAGGCCTGGGACGCCCAGCACCCATTCTTGTAGCGGAACGTTGAGATGTGGGGGACCCGTCTCTCCACCCCAGCGACGAAGACCTTTCGCTGGGAACCCCAGCCAATGGTCCAGCTTCCGGCACTACGCGACGCGTAAAATGGCAATCGTGGAGATTGAGTCGGAATGGACGGGCTTTTATGAATCCCACCCTTGAAAAAGCCAAGGGTGGGGCACCCTCAGCTTCAGCTTGGGAAGGAAGCAATTGACGGACGGGTGGGCCACCCGCGGTTTTCACGGAAGGCGAAGTGTGGTCCAATGTTATTGATCCCACAGACCGGGATTGCGGACGACCGGGAAGACAGGATGCTTTATGACGGACGCTAACCAACAAGATCCCAACGGCGAGAAAACAGAAGGGGAACCGGAGCCTCTCCGCTACTCAATCATTGAACCGCCCCCGGAGATCCCCACCTCCGGCGATTTTGCACAGTTCGACCTGCGCTATCCCGTCGGCGCGAGCGCGGACGCGAAAGGGCAGAATCCCAAGCGTGAACCCGCAACTCCTCGGCCACCCCTCCTTGAAGCGCCCGTTGGACGGATTCGGAAGTTCGCACAGAGCCCAACCAGGGTATATATCTCGGCAGGCGTGGGCATCGGAATTCTCTTTGGATGCATAATCGCAGCCGTTTCCTGGCATATGGGGAGCCCGGATGGGCCGTCCGATTTAGGACCGGTCACCTCCAGCGGGGTCGGCTTGAAGGGCCATCTATACACCAGATGGGATAAGAAGCTTCAATATCGCCTGACGCTCGGCCCCAGCGATCCAGACCGGCACGCGGGGTTTGCGCTTGCGGTCGCACATCCGCCGCGTCCTCTTTCCATCGAAATCCACCTGCAGGATGCGCAAGGCTTTGTCTTGTGCTCCAGGGACATCGTGTTGAAATACGATGCCGGCAGTGCGCCAGCTCTTGCCGCGTCCAATCCGGATCCACGGGCCAGGAAAGCCAATGAAGCCAATGTCCCAGCGAACCCCCCGCCGCAAGGGATGAATGAGCTATTGGCCGCCCAGGAAGCTGAGCGAGAACTGGGCAAAGAGGTCTTCCAGAACGAGATCGGGCCGGATGGACAGATTACGGCCATCGACGCTCAAGGCGAGATTCCCTGCTCGGAGAAAGCCTATGCAAGCACTTCTTCCTGGAGTTTTACGCCCAACTTTCCATCCCTTGCCGAACAGGATGAATTGCGGAAGCGCCAGGAGGCGCAGGCCAACGGGGGACGCCCATCTGTTGAAGCCACTGCCGCCCGCAGGAGGGTAGCCTCGATAGCCGCGCCCAAGCTCTTGCCTTTCTCCATCGAAGGAGACGATGCCATCGTCGAGTATGACGCCTCCCGTGGAATCATCGAAACCCGCTATGGAAAAACCTTCTTCTTCGACAAGACAAGCGGAGATAGCGCCAGATGGCAGGACTATCCAGTAAGTATCCATTACAGTTGCGACCGGAGCTCAGTCTGCGTACTCACGCACGCAGGCGCAGGCGCCCTGCGCGTCAAACTGACTAGATAGACGCAGCTCGCGTCTTGCGCGGCGGTCCCAGATCAGTCTCATGCGGCGGGTTGCAACCAGTGCGCCTCACGCGCGGAGCGCAGTAGCGTTGCTACTTCCCCACAACCACTTCATTCGGAATTTCTGTCGAGGTATCCGCAAGCTCCTCCTCGACAGCGAGGCAGAACCATCCCTCGTAGTCGGGTTCCGGCTCGCCTGCATCTCTTCGGCGGGTGGCCCACCCGCCAGAGAACAGGTATCTGGAGGCTAAAAGCTGGAGGCTAAAAGCTAGAAGCTGAAACCTCACGCAACGCAGGCCTCTTGACGGCTGGCGCGGTCAGGCCACTCTCGCCGTTGCGGACCGACTCCGTCAGCCGCGGCTTGTCCATCTCCCTTTTCACCCTGGCGATGATCTCTCTTGCCATTTCTATCCGGGTCTTCTTTTTCATAACGAATTTCCTTCCTGAGCGATACTTAAAGTGGTTGATGGTCAAAGAATGCCGCGAGGCAGTGACCACATAGGTAAAAAACGCAGTTCAGGTCTTGAACATTGATCCCTGATCTCTGACATCAGTTGCCTGAAGGATCGTACCTTGGGGCCGACCTCAGCTTGAGCGCGACCAGAACCTCCAGCAGCGTGGCGGAGTTGCGAACGTTTCCCGAGAGAAGGGAGAGCGCTTCCGAGATGGGGGCATATTGCTCCGCCAGCACTTCGAGGCTGTCACTCACCTTGTGGAGCTTTTTGGCTTCTTGCAGAATGTCGTTTGCGGGCATAGGCTACGCAGCCTTCTCGGGGTCTTACAGGAAGCTGGACCAGCCTTTGGAACGACCGCGTCGCCTCCTCCATACGCATCATCCTAGAAGCATCTCAGACCAACGTCTGCTCACATTGGACCACCGCGAGCAGCGCCGGGCGCCTCGGTCTGGCCTTTGAGACTTGGGGACGCACAGTCATGGCCAAAAACCCTTCGCCGCTGGTACAATTTCGGGCATGGAAACCATCCAATACAACCTGCCGCAATCCCGCATTCCACATGCCTGGTATAACATCGCTGCCGACCTGCCCAAGCCCATGGCGCCGCCCCTGCATCCTGGCACGCTCCAGCCGATCGGCCCCGACGACCTGGCCCCGCTGTTTCCCATGGCCCTGATTCTTCAGGAAGTGAGCACGGAGCGGGAGATCGAGATTCCCGGCGAGGTGCGTCAGATCTACGCTCAGTGGCGTCCAGCGCCGCTCTTTCGCGCCCGCCGCCTAGAGCAGGCTCTGGATACTCCTGCCCATATCTACTACAAATACGAGGGAGTTAGCCCTGCCGGTTCGCACAAGCCCAACACCGCCGTCCCCCAGGCCTACTACAACAAGATGGCGGGCACCAAACGACTTTCCACAGAGACCGGAGCCGGCCAGTGGGGATCGTCCCTGGCCATGGCCTGCGCCTTCTTCGGCCTGGAATGCAAGGTCTACATGGTCCGCGTCAGCTATGACCAAAAGCCCTACCGCCGCGCCATGATGGAAACCTTCGGCGCCTCTGTCACGGCCAGCCCCAGCATCGAAACGGAGTCGGGCCGCGCCATTCTCGCCCAGCATCCCGACTCGAACGGCTCTCTCGGCATCGCCATTTCAGAAGCCGTGGAAGTGGCCGCAAAGGACCCCAACACCAAGTACGCGCTGGGCAGCGTATTGAATCACGTGCTACTGCACCAGACTGTCATCGGCCTGGAGGCCATCGAGCAGATGGCCATGGCCGACGATGACCCCGACGTGATCATTGCCTGCGCGGGCGGCGGATCGAACTTTGCCGGCCTGGTAATGCCCTACCTGGGCCGCAAGATCAAGGGCCAGAGCCACGCCCGCGTGGTTGCCGTGGAACCGGCCGCCTGTCCCACCCTCACCAAGGGCAGATTCACCTATGACTTTGGCGATACCGGCCATCTGACCCCG
>OCTA010006015.1_pt1 | contig 10419 bp, 7 predicted proteins | sample 1538991 | NCBI WGS metagenome assembly OCTA01 (sample SAMEA3539302, study PRJEB22396) | soil metagenome | biome: tundra; feature: field; material: soil | place: USA | collected 2010-05 | depth 0.15 m | reverse complement strand
CTCTTCCACCGTCGAAAGCGCCAGCGGTTGCCGCAGTTCTTGCGGCAATGCGTCCATCAGGCGATGGACGGCCGCATTCCAGTCCGCCGCCACCAGCGCCTCCTCCGGATTCGCGCCGCCGCGCCCGCCGCACGATGCCAGTTCCGCGTCCAGGGGCCTCGCGGCGCGCCCTCGGCGCTTTAGCTTATCTACCGCGATCCGCCAGGCCGCGCGCGCCAGAAACGCCCGTTCGTTCTCGATCGCGTCCCATGCGCCGGCGCGGTAGAGTTTCAGAAACGTCTCCTGCACCGCGTCCTCGGCGTCGTGCGAGTTGCGCAGCAAGGCGTACGCCACGCGGAAGACGAAGCGGGACTGCCGCTCGACCAGCCCTGCGAAGCGGGCCTCGCGCGCCGCGGTTTCCTGCCGGGCGGCCAAGCCCGGCTCCTCGAATGCGACCGCTTGCGTAACGTCGACCATGCGTGAGGCGTTTCACCAGCTAAGACTGCCCGCGGGCCCCAACCGTTCAAATCTTTTATTGTGGGGCAGGCGTCCACGCCTGCGGCGGGTCTCCAGACCCGCCGTGCTTAATGCACCCCAACCCCACAATCCCTGGGAGACGGGATGGTCTGCTCCTTGTTTTCGGAATAGCACCATTGGACCAGCGAATCGGGTGTCTTGCCCGCATTGGCCAGGCGCAAGTCGTCGAGGCCGATTTCGTGGAAATCGAACTGGATCGACCCATCGCTCAGGACGGTGGCCAACAGGTAACCGTAAACGTCCGTGCGCGCGATCGACGAGCCTGTCTGTCCGGGAGGCAGGCGGTAGCGGATCGCTCCGGCAGTCCCCACGATCCATCCGGGCAGCACGCGGCCGTTCCAATAAGGCGTGCGATACACATCGTCCATCACATAATGAGAGTGGCTGGCGAGTAAGTATATCTTCTTGCCGGCCCCGCGCAGATCCCACAGCAGGTTATAGACTTCGCGTCCGCTTTCAATGCCGGCCGGAGAGTCGCACATGCTGTGGCTCATGCCCCTGCTGCCCGGCAGCGCTTCATGCATTCCCACCACAACGGTGGCGATCGCGCTCGATTTCCGGTCTTCCGCCAGGCGGCCGCGAATCCAGGCCATCTGCTCATCGTCGAAGGCATTGCCCGAAGCGTTGTCCAGCGAGATGAAATCGATCGAGCCATTCATTACCCAGTGATAGTAAGTGCGGAAGTCGCCGGTGTCGTGGTCGCGATCACGCTGGCCGCGCAGCCGCGGGCTGTTCAGATAACTTTCAAACTGTTCAAGATAGGCTTTGCGCGTCTGCGGGAAAATCGTCTCGTGGTTGCCGATACCAAGGAAGATTTCCAGGGGATTGAATGGACGCAGTTGATGGTCGATGAAGTCCGGCCAGGCTTTCGTCAGGTAAGAAACAATGTTGAGGTGGGGATATCGCAGGTCGAGCGAGACAGGCGGCGCCATGTCCTCATCGAAGTCGTAGATGGCGCGGAAGTCGCCTAAGTGCCAATAGAACTGCGCGCCGCTTTTCAGAACGCTGGCGGCGATGGCGGGCATAACCACGTCGCCGCAATTGCGCGAGTCGCCCGAGACGGCGAATCGCCAAACTGGGGTGGGAGGATCCTGCGCCACGCCGGCGGCGCAAAGGGCCAGGAATACCGATATGAGTTTGTGCATGGCTGTTTAACATCCTAACAAGTGGGGCAGGCTCTCAGCCTGCGCGGGACTCCCAGTCCCGCCTAAACATTTCCAACACTGTTACGCTGAGATGTGCGCGGCTGGTCCCAGTTGCCTCGTGATCGCCTTCTGGCTGACGTATCGCTCTGGTCCGCGGACTTGGCCAACCTCGAAGCGGCCGTGCGCCGCCTCTCACCGTGGGCCGATTCCTTCCACCTGGATGCGGCCGACGGGCATTTCGTTCCGAGCCTGCTCTTCTTCCCCGATCTCATCCGCGCCATCCGCCCGCACACCGCGGTCCCGTTTCATGTGCACCTGATGGCCGAATATCCTTCGCTGCTGGCCGCCGAGTTTCTGGATGCCGGCGCCGACCTGCTCACGGTGCACGTGGAGAACGGCGAGCGCGAAGCCGGAGCGGCCATCGAACAGGCTCGCCGGCGAGGATGCGGCGCGGGAGTGACCTTGAAGCTCGAAACACCCGTAAGCGCGGTGCTACCGTATCTCGATGCGGTCGAGGTTATTATCCTGCTGGGCACCGAAGTGGGCGTGAAAGGCCGCGGCCTTGCGCCGCAGGCGTGCGACCGTTTACGCGAGGCGCGCAGCCTACTGCGGGAACATGCGAAGCGCGGCGTGCGCCTGGTGGCTGACGGCGGCATCCGCACCGAGACCGTCGACGATTTGCACGCGGCCGGCGCGGACGCGATCGTGCCCGGATCGCTGGTCTTCCAATCCGCGGACTTGGAGTCTACGTTTCGCTGGCTCCGCGGTCACTCGGTCCCGACAGTTACATAAGGAACCCAAACCTCCATGCGGGAGGGCTCGCGATTGGCCCATGCATAGTAAGGAATGAAGGTCAGTGCTTCGACTCGCCCAGGGCGTGCGGCTTGCTCTTGAAACGGCCTGTAGAGCGGCTCGCTGGAGAACGGGCGGTCGACGACGGTCCCCCGGTGTTTGAGCACCAGAACGCCGCCCAGCAAATCCGGCTGAAACTCGCTGACAAAGCCTGTTCCGTCGTCGAGCAGCGAGGCGTCGAACAAATTGAATCCGGGCTGATCGGGCTGCTCCAGGCAATAGACCAGCGGGCCGCGCTCCAGCGCCACGCGGCCGGCGTCTTCTCGCACCAGAGGATTCGCGCGCACCAGCCGCGGTTTCATCTCGAACGCGACGTGCACCTTGTCGCCGGGCTCCCAGCGGCGATGAATCTCGAAATATTCTCCAGGCTTTAGCAAGTCCTGCCGCGCAGCAAAAGGCGCGGGAGCGTCGACCGTTACCCTGGTCCCATCCGACCATCCGGGGATGCGCACGAAGAGGCTGAACTCGGCGGCGCGCGCCGGATCGACCGTGAAATCCACCGCGCCCTTCCACGGGTATTCAGTCTGTTGTCCGATCCGGATGCCCGTGCCGTTCTCAAGCTGCCAATCCAGCGTGGAAGTGTGGAACAGATTGACATACACGCCTTGTGGGCTGGTGCTATAAATGTAGCCGGGCAGCGATGCCAGGATGCGCTCCAGATTCGGCGGGCAGCAGGTGGTGTCATACCACTCGTTGCGAATCTTCTCGCCCGCGGATTCCAGCGGATTGCGGTAGCAATAGAGCGTGCCCGAAAGCGACATGCCCGAGTTGATGCCGTTGTAAAGCGCGCGTTCCATCACGTCGGCGAAGCGCGATTCGCCCAGCGCCAGCAGCATGCGCCAGTTCCACATCATGTTGCCGATGGCGGCGCAGCTTTCGCCATACGCCTGCGCGTTGGGCAGTTCGTAGGCTTCGCCGAACGCCTCGCCGGCCTCGCGCGAGCCCACCCCGCCGGTGATGTACATCTTTCGGTTCACCAGGTCGCGCCACAGAGTTTCGAGCGTTTTCAAATAAGCGGGGTCGCCGGTTTCCATGTAGTAATCCGTGGCCCCGCACGAAGCGTACATGGCGCGCACCGCGTGGCCTTCGAACTCCGTGCGCGCAGTGAACGGCTTGCCGCTGAACAGATACACGAGTTGGTCGTCGGTAAGATGCAGGCGCTCGCGCTCGACGCCCGAGAGCAGATAGCCGGCGAAATCCAGATAGCGGCGGTCGCCTGTGGTGCGGTATAGCTCGACGAGCGCCATTTCGAATTCCGGATGTCCCGTGAGCGCGGGACGCTTCTGCGGTCCGAAGTTCTCCACCATGTAATTGGCGAAGCGGATGCCGCCATCGAGCAGCTTGCGGTCGCCGGTGGCGCGGAAGTAGGCGATGGCGGCCTGCAGCAAATGGCCCATGCAATACAGCTCGTGGGAGCGATACATTTCGGTGAAGCGTTTGGGCGTGCGCTCCTCGCTCCAGTAAGTGTTCAGGTAGCCGCTGGGTTCCTGCGCGGCGAGGATGATGCCGGTGAGCCGGTCGAACTCCGCGCGCAGTTTCGGTTGCTCGCCTGACTGCAACACGAACGCTACCGCCTCCATCCATTTGTAGATGTCGGAATCGGTGTAGAGCGGGCCGCGCCGGGGAGTGTCTTTCTTGCCCTCCAGGCGCAGGAAGTTATCGACCACGCCGTGCTGCTCCAGTTCGGCGAGCAGCGTAGGGATGCTCTTCTCCACGTTGATGGCGCGGCGGGCGCTCCAGAAGCCGTCGCCCATCTTCACCGCGTGGATGGGCACGGTGTGCAGCTTGGCATGGGGCGAGTGAGTGACGGAGACGACGCCCTCGGATTGCCAGTCGCTATCGGCGGCCAGCAGCAGGGGCGCAATACATAAAAGCAAAAAGGTGCGCATGACTCATTCCATCTTAAGCTGATGTGCCATGTGGGGCAGGCCCTCGGCCTGCAGCGGGGCTCCCAGCCCCGCTTTTCGAGATCTCGCCAAATTGCAGGAATGCCTCCAGCACCATCCCCGCCACTCGCGCCGCTGCCGACCCTTTCCCCCCAAGATCGTGCCCCGCCCCCTCGACCGCGACAATCTCGTGCGGCCCGGCGATCAATGCCAGCGCACCGCGCATCTCATCGACCGAGCCAAACGGATCGCGCGTGCCATGCACGAAGAGCGCAGGCGTCGAGAGCTTCGGGAAATGCGCGATCCGCAGATCGGCGGGACGCCGCGGCGGATGCAGTGGATACGAGAGCAACAGCAGGCCATTCGCGAGATCGGGCTGCTCCGCCGCCAGCATGCTGGATTGCCGCCCGCCATAGGAATGCCCGCCGAGAAACACCTTGCCGGGGAGTCGCTCGCGTAGCATGTTGCGCAACAGGCGCACCGCGCGCGCAAGGCCGGCGCGGTCCTGCGCAGCCATCGCAGGGAAGGGCGGCCCGTGCGGACGCGCCTGGCGGAACGGCAGATCGCAGCGAAGCACGGCGATGCCCGCCGCGCAGAAGGCGTCCGCTATGGCGATGAGCAACGGCGCGCCGGCGTTCGATCCGGCGCCGTGCGTCAAGACCAGGCCGTGACCAGTTGGCTCATCGGGCGTGTGCAGGAATCCGCGCACGGCGGAGGCGTCTTGCGAGTCTTCAAACGACGTGACGGAGGGCATAAATCCACCCTAGCGCGTGCCACACGCTAACGCGCTGCGGGTCTGCAAGAATATAAGGCTCCGGACGCCAAGTTTCGGATCTGCGTCCCGATGGCCTACCCCGTGGACCCAATCGGCGATGGTTTCCTATAAACTATTGTAAGTCAGGTGGATATGTTCATTCCTCGCGACGTCCAGCGATGGTTCGATGAAGCAGGGTTTCGAAACCACTGCTTTATCAGCTACGCGCACACAGGCGACACGAGAATGACCGACTTCGCACGACGCTTCGCCGCCAAGATCGGCGAGGAAGTGCTGTACAGGTTCAACGAAGGCAAGGTCTATTTTGACGAAAACATACCGCCAGGGGTGGAGTGGCCCGATGATCTAATGGAGAACCTGCGTTGCAGCGTCTCAATGGTAGCCATCCTCGCCCCTTGTTACCTCGACCACGAGTGGTGCGGGAGAGAGTGGGCCGCGATGGATCAGCTCGGCTCGGCCCGGCTCCCCGGAAACGCGGTGAAGCCGATCATACCCGTACACTTCCGCCAAACCTCGCTGCCGAGCTTCGCGAGCACCCGGCAAGCCATCTACCTGACCCCAGAATCAGCAGGGCCGAGATTCTATTCGACAACTAAGTTCACGGGGGCGGCGACGGCAATAGCACAGCAGATTTGGGAGATCGCTTGCATTATGCATGAGAAGCAGTGCCATGCGGAGGTACGTGGCTTTCAATTTCCCGCAGCCTCGGCCTTCGCGAATTGGAACGCGCCGCCCCAGGCTGCGCCCTTGAGGAGCAGGTGATGCCGCAGCCGCCGGAATCCGGCAACTCCGTGATCGCAACCTTCTACTCGTACAAGGGCGGAACCGGGCGATCGATGGCGTTGGCTAATATTGCCTGTCTTCTCGGACTTAATCTTCAGGAAACCGGCAAGGTTCTCGCCATCGACTGGGACCTTGAGGCACCGGGCCTGCATCGTTATTTCCCGAAAAGCTCAGAGGAGGAGCAAGGGGAGCGGCCCGGCCTCATCGACTATTTCTGCGACCTTGCTCGTTTGCTTGACGAGGGCGGCTACGAGGAGTTTACCTCCGAAGAGGGCTGGCGCCGTTTAGAGGAGGCACTCCCACTCTCCAACTATGTCATACGCGACGTGGCCAATGGAGTGGACCTGATGAAGGCTGGGAGCTTGGGGACGACTTATCGTAACCTGGTGCTTTCATTCAATTGGAAGGTTTTCTTCGAACGGTATCACCGCATCTTTTCGGCGTTTAGAGCGCAGCTAGCCTCGCGATACCGGTGGTGCTTGATCGATTCCCGTACTGGGATTTCGGACATCAGCGGCATCTGCACGATGGTCATGCCAGAGAAGCTCGTTGCCGTGTTTACACCAAACGTGCAGAGTATCGGCGGTCTCCTGGACATGCTTGCGGAGGCAGTGAAGTACCGGTGCGGTTCCGACGACCCTCGGCCTTTGTCCATCTTTCCTCTGCCGAGCCGCACGATTACGGTTGAACCCCGGCTCATGCAGGAATCCAGGGCATACTACACCGGCGAGTTTGAGAACTGCCTGCGAGAAGCATACGCTCTGGAGAGCATCGACCTAGCGGGTTACTTCGATGAGGTTGAGATTCCTCACGAAAACTTCTATGGCTTTCGGGAAAGGGTAGCCGTTCGCGACGACCCTTTCGCAACGAGCGCGCTGTCGATAAATCGAGCCTATCAACGATTCTACGAGAGACTCGTGAAGCAGGACTGCGCTTGGGAATCAGTGATGGGCGATCCGGCAAAGTACCTCGAGACCCTGCGCAGGGAGACCGCTTTCATCGACATCCGCGGGCTTCAAGTGGGCACGGGCAAGGCGTACCGCTTTCCGATCGAGGACCTCTACATACCATTGACTACAGCGGCTGAGCCGGGCAAGCGCGCCGAGCTTGACGTTCGCGAGCCGGTCGGGATCGAAGGCGCGCTCAAGCATCCGCGGCTTGTCATTGCCGGGGACCCGGGAGCCGGTAAGACCACCTTCCTGCGGCACATCGCGTCCAGGATGTGCGAGGACCTGGTCCGGGGAAACGCGGGCCGGTTCCCCATTCTGATCCGCATCGCGGAGTTGGCGGAGCACGTCCGCGCCTGCCGCCGCAGGCGCGAAGGACCGACCGTGGCGGCGGCGCCCGGCTGGCTTCCGCATTGGCTCGCCGCCAAGAGCGCGGAATTCGGCTGGGGGCTGAACTCGGCGTTTTTCGAGCGCAAGCTGCGGGACGGCGAGGCGGCCGTCCTGTTGGACGGGCTTGACGAAGCGCCCGGCAGGACTGAGCGGGAGTCGATGGCGCGGCTACTGGAGAACGCCACACAGGCGTACGAAAAATGCAGTTTCGTGGTGACAACGCGCCCGTTGGCCTATCAGGGCGAAAGCGTGCTGGCCGACTTCCAAACCGCGAACATCGCCCCGCTGGAAGCCCAGGCGATCGACACGTTTCTAGAGCGCTGGTGCGGCGTTCTGTTCTCCGAAAACCCCGCCAGCGCCGCCACCCACCTTGCCGAGCTCAGCGGCGCACTCCGCGTCCGCGCAGAGATCCGGCAAATGGCACGCAACCCGGTAATGCTCACGGCCCTGGCCGTGGTGCATTGGAACGAGCGGCGGCTGCCCGAACAGCGTGCCGACCTGTACGAGTCTATCCTCACTTGGCTGGCCCGCTCCCGGGAGCAAAGGCCGGAGCGCCCGAGCCCCGAGCGCTGCCTGATGCTGCTACAGCAGCTCGCGCTGGCCATGCAGAACCTGCTCCAGGGCCGCGCTGTGCAGGTGAGCAAGGGCTGGGCGGCCGGCACGCTCGCGCCGCACTTCCGCGAAGTGGCCGAACCAGAGCGTTTGTCGCGGGCCCTCGCTTTTCTGGAGCAGGAGGAGGTTGACAGCGGCATCATCGTCAGCCGAGCCGCCGACGTCGGCTTCCGACATCTAACTTTCCAGGAGTACATGGCGGCCAAGGCCGCGGCCGGAATGGCGGACGCGGCGCAGCAGGAGCTGCTGCTGGCCACGGACAGGACTTACAGGCCGGAATGGCGAGAAGTGGTCCTATTGCTGGGCGGCGTGCTGTACCGGCAGGGTCTGGAAAAGGTAGACGGCCTCATCTCGGCGATTTTGGGAAAGCTGGGCGCGCGTCCCCCGCTGGCGAGGCAGGCGCGCTGCGCCGGTCTGCTGGGGGCCATGGTACGGGACCTGCGGCCGTTCCACTACCAGCCCGTCGACCCGCGCTACCAGCGGACGATGGCCGCGGTGCTGAACATCTTCGACGCGGACAAGGCGTACGATGTTGAATTCCCGGTGCGGCTGGAGGCGGCCGAGGCGCTGGGGCAGGCCGGCGATCCGCGGCTCCGCCAGGACACCTGGATTACAATCGACGGTGGCGGGCCGGCGAGCCTGAAGTCCTTTCAGATCGGTCGCTATCCGGTCCCCGTGGAAGAGTACCGTCGCTTCGTGGAGGACGACGGATACCAGAACGAGCGCTGGTGGATCGCCGGCGGATTCGGCGAAACAAGCGAGCCAGGGAACTGGGACGAGCAGTTGCAGCACCCCAATTGGCCGGTGACCCGTGTGAGCTGGTATGAAGCGGCGGCGTATTGTGCGTGGGTCGGGGTGCGATTGCCGAGCGAGTCGGAATGGGACTTGGCGGCGCGCGGGCACGTGCGTCGCGAGTACCCGTGGGGAAATGAGCCGCCGGACGAGAGGCGAGCCAACTTTCATATGAAGGTAGGGAACCCCACGCCCGTTGGCCTGTACCCGGCTGGCGCAACGCCGGAAGGTGTCGCGGACATGGCGGGCAACGTGTGGGAGTGGGTGGAGGATTGGTATGAGCGGCACAGGATGCGGGTGTTGCGCGGGGGGTCGTTCAGCGTTGTAGCGTCGAATCTGCGCGCCGCCGACCGCGACAGGTACGGACCGGGCAGCCGGGGCGACGACATTGGTTTTCGCTGCGCGCGGGACGTAGCCCCTTGACCCCGCTGGACCACGCCACCAGCCGCCAACTGCGGCCACATCACCACGCGCGCTACGTGCCGGGACGGTCCGCGCAAACGTGGTACGATTTCGCAGAAGTCAGGCGATGAGCGACATCTTCATCAGCTACGCCAGGCAGGATCGCCCGCGCGCCGAAACGATTGCGAAGGCGCTGGAGGATCATGGCTGGTCCGTGTGGTGGGATTGGAACATCCCGGCGGGGAAGACGTTTCGGCAGGTCATCCAAGAGCAGCTCGATAAAGCCCGTTGCGTAATCGTGCTCTGGTCGGCAAAGTCGGTCACCAGAAAATGGGTGATCGAGGAAGCACAGGAGGGGGAGGATCGCGGCATCTTGGTTCCGGTGCTGATCGAGAAGGTCCGGCCACCCTTAGGATTCCGATCGATCCAGGCGGCGGATTTGACAGGCTGGAGTGGCGAGAGCACTGCACCCGCATTCTCAAGACTGTGCTCGGATATTGAACCGCTGATCCGCACCCAGGGCGCGCCGGAAGGCTTCGTCTGGATCCCACCCGGAGAATTCTGGATGGGCGCAACCCCCGGGGATACGGAGGCCGGCGACGACGAGAAGCCTCGGCATCGCGTGCGCATCACCAAGGGTTTCTGGCTGAGCGAGACCCCAGTGACCGTCGCAGCTTATAGGCGTTTCGCGCAGGAGACAGGCCGGACGATGCCGCTTGCGGCTTTCAATCCCGAATGGAACAAGGACGATCACCCAGTCGTCTGCGTGACCTGGGATGAGGCCACCGCCTACTGTGAATGGGCCGGCGGCATGCTCCCGACCGAAGCCCAGTGGGAATATGCGGCTCGTGGCGGCAACGGCGGGCTGAAATACCCGTGGGGGGACGAGATCACGTCCGAGAATGCAAACTATCGAGGGGGCAAACGGAAGGGCACCTCGCGGGTGCGGTCGTATCCGGCAAGCGCTTGGGGGCTATATGACATGGCCGGCAATGTTTGGGAGTGGGCGGCGGACTGGTTCGACAGGGACTACTATGCGAGTTTGCCGCCGGATGAACCTGTGGAGGACCCGCACGGACCGCAATCCGGCAAGGGGCGGGTACTGCGCGGGGGGTCGTTCCGCTCTGCTGCGCCGGATCTGCGCGCCGCCAACCGCGTCGGGAGCGGACCAGACCAAGGGTGGTACGACGACGTTGGTTTTCGTTGCCTCCGGGAAGTAGCCCCTTAATCCCGCCATGTGGGGCAGCGCCATGCTGCTGCACGTCGGCTCCCAGCCGGCGTCCGACCGATCACGCAATTTCAATCCCCTCTAATCAACT
>OCTA010006014.1_pt1 | contig 10420 bp, 9 predicted proteins | sample 1538991 | NCBI WGS metagenome assembly OCTA01 (sample SAMEA3539302, study PRJEB22396) | soil metagenome | biome: tundra; feature: field; material: soil | place: USA | collected 2010-05 | depth 0.15 m | reverse complement strand
AACTGACGCGGAACTGTGCCGCCAAGGCGCGAAGGCTTCCCGCTCCTGCCTCATAGGCTTCCAGAATCCGGCTGCGCAAATCGTCCGAAATGGGCTGTGCCATCCTCTTCGCTTCGCGGAAATCGCCTCCTCAAACTTAACCCTTCTCTCCAACTCCGGCATATAGCAACTGTGGTTCCGCTCTAGCGTCATCTTGCTCATCAGTTTTCTCCCTTCTTCGACGTTTCAATACCGGCGAGTACTCCATCTAGCCGGTCGTAGTTTCGTTCAAGGGATTTGCGCAGCATCGCAAGCCATTGGTCCATCGCTTCAATACCCGCACTTGCGAGACGACGAGGTCGCTTCGTTCCATCAATCCGGCGAACGATGAGTCCCGCATCTTCGAGCACCTTCAGGTGTTGCGAAATTGCAGGTTGCGTCATCTCGAAAGGCTTCAGGAGTTCATTCACAGTGGCCTCTCCCTGTGAGAGGCGTATAAGAATCGCCCGACGCGTCGGATCTGCTAAAGCCGAAAAAGCGGCATCGAGACTATCCATAGTTAATAACTTATATAAGATAATTATTATTTGCCAATATTCTTTTTAATACCCTGACGCATGGTCGGGAAGGCCGCGGGAATTTCGATTTCGGCGCCACCCGCGAACCACCCAAGGTCATTAGAGATTTTGCGGCAATTCTCAGGTACGGACTTGGCAGTTTCTGTGCGAGGTCTTGTGTTTTCAGTCGCTTCAGACGTTCAATAAACCATTTGCTCAGCGCTGGCACCGACGCCAGACCCTCGCGCCCGAACGACATTTAGAAACCTGTGGAAAATCCTGTTGATATTGTTCAAATACCCGCGACAACTCTGCGATATGCCCCACTTCTGCATAAAGTGGAATTCGGGCCTGCCTTATCCACAAAAACAGGCGCGTTAATGGTTGACCCTGCCCTTCCGTGCTCCTTAGAGTCTGTAGTCATAAGGCAATTTTCATTGGGCGTCCGGGCCAAGCTTTTCTTGACGTTCGAGATCGATACAACTACGCCTCGCCGATTCGGAGTCGACATGCTGAAACTTAAAAAAATCCACATCCTGGGCTTCAAAAGCTTCTGCGACCGCACGGAATTGACCGTGGCGGGAACAGGGATCGCGGTCGTAGTCGGACCCAATGGATGCGGAAAGTCGAACATTCTGGACGGAGTGAGCTGGGTGCTTGGCGAGCAGAGTGCCAAAACCCTGCGCGGCACTCACATGCAGGACGTGATCTTCGCGGGAACGAGAGACCGTAAGCCGCTGGGCATGGCCGAGGTCACACTGACCATGGTCGATCCGGAGGCCTACGATGGGCCCGTCCCCGTCGAGCCAGAGGTCGTAGTCGAGCACGATGGGCCCACAGATTGGGACGAGGAAGCAGTTCGTCGCCAAAGGGCAACGGAGGCTGAGGAGATTGTCGCTGCCGAGCAGCCGGGACAGGTGCTCGATGAGGATGGGGAGCCGTCAGAGCCTGCGCAAGAAACAACTGCCGCAGATCAGTCGGCAGCGGTCGGCGACGGTCCGCAGGCCGTGGTGCTCAAGATTCGCCGGCGCAAATTTCAGCGCACACCGCAAAAGGGCGAAATCGTCATCACTCGCAGATTATTCCGGACCGGCGAAAGCGAGTATTTGCTTAACGGCAAACTATGCCGCCTTCGCGACATTCAAGACATATTCATGGGCACTGGCCTGGGCCCTGAAAGCTACGCCATCATTGGGCAGGAGCGCATTGGGCAGCTACTCAGCTCAAAGCCGCATGACCGCCGCGCCATCATCGAAGAAGCGGCCGGGATTACCCGGTTCAAAACGAAGAAGCGCCTCGCCGAATTGCGGCTTGAAAGCGCAAAGCAAAACCTGGCCCGCGTGGACGACATCTTCGAAGAAGTTACGCGACAGATGAATAGTCTCAAGCGGCAGGCGGCCAAAGCCGAGCGATTCGCAGCGGTGCGGGATGAGTTGCGCGAGCGGCTCCGGGTAGTTCTGGCCAGTCGGATGGCGATGATGGATGCGGATCAGGCCAGGCTGGAGCAGGAAATTGCCGCGCTCACTGGGCAGATCAGCGCCGCAGCCGTGGAAATCGGCGAAATGGAAACCAGCCAGCACGCTCTGACAGAGCGGGGCTACGAGTTGGACCATGAGGTTCAGGAGGCGCAGAGCCGAGCCAACAGCGCAGCGGTGGAACTGGAGAGGGCGGCAGCGCGGGAGCGTGGCAACACGGAGCGCGTCGCTGAGTTGGAAGCCCGGGTGGCAGCGTCTCTCGCCGAGTTGGAACAGACGCGGTCACAACTGGGCAACATCGCCGAAGAGCGCGCGCAGCATCATGGATTCCTGCAAACGGCAGCAGAGGAAGCCCGTGCCTTCCGTCAGAAAGTCGAGGCTCGGCAGCAGGAAGCACGGGCCGCGGCAGAGGAGGTTTTCAGCGCCGAGCGGGGATTGGAGTCCAGCCGTCGTCACACCATGCACTTGCTGACCCTGGCCGGCAATGCTCGCAACAGCACAGCGCAGGGAGAAGAAAGTCTGGCCTCCCTGGAGCGCGAGGCAGATCGGCTTGACGCCGAGATGCGGCAGTCGCGCAACGAGCTAGAGCACCTGGGCGTGCAGAGTGGTCAAGCGAAACTGAGTTTTGAGTCGTCCACTGATGCGCTCAAGCGCCTGGAGACTGAGATCGCCAGTCTGCGTGAAAACCTGCAGGCCCGCAGGGCGGAGGAGAACGAGTCACGCAGCCGGGCCAACCAGTTGCGTAGCGAACATGCCGGCATCTCCGGGCGGCGCAGTTCGCTTGAGGCGCTGATTCGCAATCACAGTTATTCGACGGATACGGTGCGACGCCTTTTGAAGCCGGGTGCGCTGGGTGAGGGTATGGCGCCGGTGGGCACGCTGGCTGATTTTGTTGAAGTCAGCGGCGAGCACGAAGGAGTGGTCGACGAATTTCTCCGCGAGGAACTGAACTACCTGGTGGTGGGTAGCTGGACGGCCGCCGAGCAGGGCGTAAAGCTGTTGAAGTCAGGAGCCGATGGGCGAGCCACTTTCCTGATTCATCCCGAGGGCGGCGCGCACAACCTCGGTCCGGACGAGGATGGTTCGCTTCTCGCGGGTCCCGGTCTCACTCCTTTGAAAGAAACGATCAACGTGCTCAATGGCTTTGGACGATCCCTTGAATCGATCCTGCCGAAGTTAAAGCACGGGTACATCGTGGACGATCCGGAGCGGGCGCAGGAGTTGTCGGCGCGGCATACCTATGCCTTCTTCCTGACGCCGGAAGGCGAGTGTTTTCACAACACTACGGTGACAGGAGGCAAGCCTGCGAGTGAGGGTCCGCTAGCGCTGAAACGGGAATTGCGGGAAACGCAGAAGAAACTGGCGGGGCTGGAGTCAAGTCTCTCGCAGGCGGAGGCCCAGGCAGCAGCTTTGACGCGCACCATCGAGGAGTTGGCCGCGCAGCTCGAAGCGCGCAGTGAAGAGCGACGGCAGGCAGAGCGCGACACGGCTAACCAGGGCGCGGCGCTCAAGCAGATGGAAGCGGAAGTTCAGCGCATCGACCGGCGGCTTCAGGAGTGGACTCTGCAAGCTGTGCGCAACAAGGATGCGCGTGAAGCGAAGAAGAGCTCCATTGAAGAAAAGCGCGCAGAATTAGCGCGTCTGGAGGCCGAGCATCGCGAGGCCGAAGCCTCGCTCGATACGCTGCAGGCGCAACTGGCGATGCTCCGGCAAACGCGTGAAGGCTTGCAGCAGGAAGCGGCACAAGTCACGGCTGAACTGGCGGGACTCGAAGAACGGCGGCGCGGAGCGGAAGCGGCGTTCCAGCGTATCGACCGGCTGCATGCGGACCTCGAGCGCCGCGTGCTAGCCATTGAGCAGCAGCGCGCCGCGGCTGAAGCGGAGCGCGAGCAGCGCATTCGCGAGAGCGCTACGCTGGCCGAGCGGCAGAAGGAATTGTCGACGGCCCGCAACGAAGCCTTGAACAAGGCTCAGACACTGGCGGCAGAAGCACACGCCTTGCGCGCACAACTGGCCGCACTTGAAACGCAATTGAAGACGAGCCGCACGACCCTCGACCAGTTGCGCGATAACCGAGCCAGCCGTACCAGCGAAGTGGCCAAGCTGCGTTCGGACTTGGAGCACCTTGAAGCCAGTTGCCTCACCGAGGTCAATGCAGAAGCGAGCACGCTGCGCGCCGATGAAACCATCGTCCACCTGGAGAGCGAGACCCTGATCGCTGAAGAGGGGACGTGCCGCACGTTGCGCCAGCGCATGGAGCAGATGGGCCCGGTGAACATGATGGCGCTCGACGAGTACAAGGAGACCGCCGACCGACACACCTTCCTCGAGGCGCAGCGCAAGGACCTGATGGAATCTATCGAGAACACGCAGGAGACCATCAAGGAAATCGACCAGATCTCACGCACCAAGTTCGATGAGGCGTTTGCGCGCATCAACGAAAATTTCGCGGGCGTATTCACGCGGCTGTTCCATGGCGGACAAGCCTTTCTGCGGCTCACCGACTCGGAGAACTCGGCGGAGAGCGGGCTGGAGATTGTGGCCTCGCCTCCAGGCAAAAAACTGCAGAATGTTCTGCTACTCTCGGGCGGCGAAAAGGCACTCACGGCACTGGCGCTGCTGGTCGGCATCTTCCAGTTCCAACCCAGCCCGTTCTGCGTGCTCGACGAAGTGGACGCTGCGCTCGACGAAACCAATGTCGGTCGCCTCGCGGACCTGCTGCACTCACTGAGCAAAGAGACGCAGTTCCTGCTGGTCACCCACTCCAAGCGCATGATGCACTCGGCCGATATGATTTACGGCGTTACGATGCAAGAACCTGGGTGTTCGAAGGTGGTGAGCGTGCGGCTAGGAGCGCACGAGCCGCAGCGCGCCACGGCCTAAGTACCAGACGGATCGCGTGTCTTACAGACGTTTTACAGGGTGAATTGTCTGCGGGGCATGGCAGTTTCGTCTGACACGGGTTAAAGACAGCAATGAATCTTCACCGATAGAGTTGAAGGCCTCGCGAAACAAGGGCACAATACCCCAGTCCCTTTGAGCACACTTCGTTAGGATCTTAATTGCTGGGCGACGAAGATAAGGGTTGGGGAGATCCAGGCATAAAAAAATCGCCCCCGAAGGAAACCTTCGCCTCGGAGGCGCTTGCGTAACACAAGAGAGCAGACGGGGACCAGTAGCCGGCGCTGGAGGTCGGTAGCGCGCGACTACTGGTGATCCCTAAAACGAGATCAGCTGCGGCTTCCCCTTTCCACGGCTGCCTCGTGTCGCCCGGCTCTAAGAGGACCTTCTTACGTGCCCTCCGAACCATGTTGACAATTGAAGTGTCCACCATGTGCGACCCTCGCACCGTGACGGTCGTCACACAATTTTTGTGGATTTTTTATGTCGTTCTCCCCGGCGATTTTGGGGTCGCCGCGAAGACGTGAGGGCCACATTGACAAAGGGAGCCGGCGGTTGGAGAATCGGAGATTCAATTACACGCAATGGAAGGCCCTTCCTTGACAGCTCTGCTTACGACAAACCTGGGTGAAACGCGGCTTCTTGGCCGGGGCAAAGTGCGCGATTTATATGCGGTGGACGACGCGCTGCTGTTGGTGGCGACAGACCGCATTTCTGCGTTTGACTGGGTTCTGGGCAGTGGAATTCCGGGCAAAGGCAAGATTCTGACGCAGATCTCGTTGTTCTGGTTCGACTTGCTCAAGGAACTGGTTCCGAATCACCTTATCTCTGCCGAAGTAAGCGATTATCCCGCGGCGTTGCGGCCGTATGCGGTTCAGCTTGAGGGCCGCTCGATGCTGGTGAAGCGGGCGAATATGTTTCCGGTGGAGTGCGTGGCGCGCGGCTACCTGGCAGGGTCGGGATGGAGGGAATACCGCGATGCGGGGACGGTTTGCGGGATCACGTTACCGGCAGGACTCAAGGATGGTTCGCAATTGCCGGAGCCGATTTTCACGCCGGCGACGAAGAGCCTGGACGGGGCGCACGATGAGAATATTTCGTTCGCAGCGACGGAGACGGCGGTCGGGGCTGCGGACGCAGCCGAAATGCGGCGACTGACTCTGGCCCTTTACACACGAGCCGCCGCACACGCCGCGGCCTGCGGACTCATCCTGGCCGACACAAAATTTGAGTTTGGCAGGACCGCGGAAGGCATTATTCTAGCGGATGAGGTGTTGACCCCCGACTCCTCGCGTTTTTGGGATGCGTCGGCATGGAAGCCAGGCGGCGCACAGCCCTCCTTCGACAAGCAGTTTGTACGTGACTACCTTGAGGCCATTCACTGGAACAAACAGGCACCAGCGCCAAGTTTGCCCGACGACGTGGTGGAGCGGACGCAGGCGAAATATCTCGAGGCGTTCCGGCGATTAACGGGACAGGATCTTAGTCTCTGACACCAACGACACGGCGGAGCAAACATGACAATAGTGGACTGGGCCGTTGTAGGCATCATGGCAATTGCTGTACTTGGAGGACTGATTCAAGGCTTCTTCCGATCCGTGTGCTCGCTGGGCGGCCTGGTACTGGGACTCGTAGTTGCGGCCTGGAATTACGGGCGAGTGGCATCGCTGCTGCTTCCTTTCATTCGGATTCCCGCGGTAGCCAATACTGTAGCGTTTCTGTTGATCGCGCTGTTGATCATGGCGGCAATTTCGCTGGTTGGTAATTTGCTGGCGAAGGCATTCAAGATGTTGGGCCTGGGCTGGCTGGACGGTTTAGCGGGCGCGGTCTTCGGTTTTTTTCAAGGTGTTGTACTGGTCGTGATTTGTATCCTGGTGATCGTAGCGTTTTTTCCCCAGGTTCACTGGATCGCCGATGCACGGTTGCCACGCATGTTTTTCGGCGCCTGCCATGTGGGCAGCAACTTTACGCCGGGCGAATTAGGCGAGCGTGTTCGTAGTGGACTGAAGAACTGGGAAATCGAGTCGCCGCCGTGGTTGCATCCAGGCCAAGGTTGATTTTTGCCGCGCACTAGAACGCGAACTGACGAAATTCGAAACGCCAAGAAAGTAAGAGGCACACGTGAGACGAGAACTGGACAGCCTGGTGACGCAAATGCATTCCAGCGGCGTTCGCTATGAGGATGCGGTGCAGGAGTTCAAACGGCAGTACCTGAGGGAAGTACTGGTGGCACACCGGGGGAACCAGTGTAAAGCGGCCGAAGAGTTGGGCATGCATCGTAACACGCTGAGCCGTGCGATGGCCGAATTGGGGCTGAGCCTGGCGGAAGTTCGAGCGGGCCTCAAGCGTCCTCCGCGTAGCGAACGTCCTGTGTATAGCACGGTTCGCCATGGCCTGGGCCTGCGCCAGGGCTGACGCGACGCCGTCCTGGAGAACATGGAATCGAGCACACAGCGAACCGAGACGCCGCGCGTTCATCTCTCGCAGGGATTTACCTGGGATGAGCAGGACGCCTACCTCTTCGACATCGACGGCACGCTGCTGCGCAGCCGTGATCGAATCCATGTAGATTCATTCGCTTCGAGCGTGCAAAGAGTGACGGGATTCGAAGTCACACTGGCAGGCATTGTGCTGCACGGCAGCACGGATACGGCTATCCTGCGCGAAGCCTGCAACCAGGCGGGCGTACCGATCGATGTGCTTGAAGCGCGTACAGAAGCTATTCTCGAAGCCATGGCAACCACGGTGACTGACCAGCAACACCAGATGGACCTGGTGCGGATGCCGGGCGTGGAAGAAGCGCTGCGGCACTTGGCGCAACGTGGAGCTCTTCTGGGGGTTGCTACCGGAAATCTCGAAGTCATTGGCTGGATCAAGGTGGAGCGCGCGGGGCTGCGCGAGTGGTTCCGTTTCGGCGGGTTCAGCGATCATTTCCCGATTCGCTCTGAGTTGATCGGCCATGCGGCGGAGAAGGCACGGGAATTGGCAGGACGCAAAGCACGCATCTGCGTAATAGGCGATACGCCGCGGGATATTGAAGCAGCTCACGCCAATTCCCTACCCGTGATTGCCGTGGCCACGGGGAGATACACGTTCGACGAACTGATGGAATTCAAACCTGATGTTTGTGCTTCGTCGCTGGCCGATCTTATGGCACAAACGGTCCACGTGACAACAAGGACGGCCGAGTGAAGCAAACATTCACACAGGCCGTTTTGTATGCATCGGTTCTCGTCCTTGCTGCCCGGGCGCAGCAACCGAGACCGACGGCATCGGCACAATCAGCCACGAGCCAGACTGCTGCGGCAACGCAGGCTCTGCCAGTTGCGGGCACGAATGTAACGCCACAAACGACCACGCAACCGGCCGCTCCGGCGCCGCAGAACGGCACGACGAATAGCGCGCAGGGGTCAACTTCGGCGGCCAACGCGGCATCAGCCAATCAGACCAAGCCTGCGAGCGGCAGCGACCGGCGACGTGCGGTGAAACTGTTTCTATCGGCCACGAAGCAGTACGAAAAGGAACAGTTCGAAGAGGCACTCGCGGAGTATCAGCGTGCCGCCGACCTGGATCCCAGCAATGTTCAGTACCTGGTAGCCGTACAGGTGACGCGCAGTCACGATGTCACGGCATTGATCCAGGCAGCAGCGAAAGATCGCACCAAGGGCGACGCAGAGACCGCACGGGCTGCGCTGGCGCGGGCGATGGAGTTGGATCCAGGCAATCCCCAGGTTGCCGAGCACTTGCGCGAGCTAGGAGAGGATGCGCTGCTCGGTCAGCAGGAAGGCCCGTATGAACAGACGGGCGGGGGCCTTGGTTCGCCGATCCACGTTGAACCAACTCCTGGGGTGCACAGCTTTCATGTGCGCACTAACCAGCGGCAGTTAATCCAGCAGGTATTCAAAGCATATGGAGTTGAAGCCACCATCGATGACAGTGTGCGCGCGGGGATGGTGCGTCTGGATGTGGACGACGCCAGCTTTACGGATGCGACGAGGGTGCTGGCCGCGCTTACGGCTTCGTTTTACGTTCCCGTCGATGCGCATCGCGTGCTGGTAGCCCGGGATAATCGCGAAAATCGGCAACAGTTTGTACGCACCGGCGTTGAGACCGTGTATTTATCCGGCCTGACTTCGCAGGAAATGACGGACATGGGCAGCCTGGCGAAGAACGTGTTCGATGTGCAGCAGACATCCGTCGATCCTTCCGCGGGAACGCTGACCCTGCGAGCGCCGGAGAGTACGCTGGACGCATTCAACTCGACGTTCCGTAACCTGATGGACGGCCGCAGTCAGGTGATGGTCGATGTGAGACTGATCCAACTGGCGCACACCAGTGAGCACAACACCGGCGTGACGCCGCCGCAAACGGTGACGGCGTTCAACGTTTATGCCGAAGAGCAATCGATCTTGAATGCCAACCAGTCGTTGGTGCAGCAGATCATTTCTTCTGGCCTTGCGGCACCGGGCGATACGCTCACAATTCTCGGCATCCTGCTGGCATCAGGGCAGGTCTCGAGTTCCCTATTTTCGAATGGCATCGCCCTGTTCGGCGGCGGTCTGACGCAATCAGCCTTGTCGCCGGGTCCAGCAACTCTCAACCTGAACGTGAACTCTTCTGATTCACGCGAGCTTGATCAATATCAATTGCGACTTGAAGACGGAGAAGAGGGAACGCTGCGCAGTGGAACTCGCTACCCCATCATGACGTCGAACTTTTCAAGTCTTGGAGCTAGTAGTCTTAACATTCCTGGGCTAACGAGCGCGGGGACTTCAAGCAGTCTGTCCTCAATTCTGTCTTCGCTTCAGGGAGCCTCGACAACGGTTCCGCAAATCGAGTATCAGGACCTGGGACTGACCTTGAAAGCTAGACCTCGCATCCTGCGCTCAGGCGACGTGGCATTGACGATGGATATGAAAATCACCGCACTTGCCGGTTCCGCGATCAACGGCGTGCCGGTGCTGGCCAATCGCGCTTACTCAGGAGTGGTGACGCTCAAGGAGGGTGAGGGCGTGGTGATCGCCAGCGAAGTGGATAAGTCGGAAAGTCGAGCCGTGAGCGGGACGCCCGGCTTGAGCGAGATTCCAGGACTTAGCGAGATCACGGACAACGACAGGCAGAGAAGCGAGTCAACGCTGCTTGTGATCGTGACGCCGCGCGTTGTGCGCAGCCCGCAGATGGCGGGGCACTCCCGCATGCTGCGCATCGAGCGCGGCACGCAGGCACGCTAATGAGTCGATCCTGAAATGCCAACAAAAGCCCTATAAATCCTGGTGAAAGTCGGCGTTGTTTACTCTAGAATTCCCCTGAAGGCGCCGTAAAAGTCCTTAAAACCGGGGAAAAAGATGCGACCCAAGCGGGAGTCGGAGCAGCCACAGCGGGAGTTGTTTCAGATAGATTTGGAGCGTCTGATCGATATGAACCATCCCCTGGTTCGTCTCGGTCTTCGCATCGACTGGCATTCGTTCGAAGAGACTCTGGGCAGCACCTATCATCCCAGTCAAGGCG
>OCTA010006013.1_pt1 | contig 10421 bp, 9 predicted proteins | sample 1538991 | NCBI WGS metagenome assembly OCTA01 (sample SAMEA3539302, study PRJEB22396) | soil metagenome | biome: tundra; feature: field; material: soil | place: USA | collected 2010-05 | depth 0.15 m | reverse complement strand
ATATGGCCGGATCCGAGGTGATCATCTATGGCCGGATCCAGGGTGATCACTGAGGGCAAGTGTGTCCCTGCGCCACGCGGGTGAAGATCTCTACGACTATCGGACCGAGCTCTGGATCTACAGTCCACTCGCCGGTTTTCCGCTCGTAGACGTACCCGAAAGGCGTGGGACCGGCCGGCTTCCGCCCCTTTCGAATCGCCTCGGCTTTACCCCGGCAGATTCGGTCACGTCTCTTTCGATTCTCCTCAGCAGCAAAAAACGCTCCGAGGCTCGACATCAGGTCTCCCATCGAGGAACGGAGGTCCAGAAGCTGACCCGACGAGGATACGGCGATCTGAACTCCCGCCTTCTGGAAGGCGCCCAGAACTTCGCCCCGTTCACGCAGATCCTCGGAGCGCGTCAGTCGGTCGAGATCCACAACCACGACGACGTCGAAAAGGCCGAGCCCAGCGTCACGCAGAAGTCGGGTGAAACCGAGTCTTTCGGCGAGGAACCCGGCCTTCGCCGTCCGGCCGTCGTCCACGTACGAGTCGGCGGGCCTAACCAGGTTCCACCCTCGGAGGCTCACAAACTTCGGCAGCGACTCAAGCTGGGAAGTGATCGTCTGGAGTTGACCCGATCTGGTGGACACCCACGCTCAGTCAGATGAGCGTAGAAAAGGTGGCCACATGTCGAGGATGGAAACGAAGAAGCGGGTTCGGCGCGTCCACACGCGCGAGTTCAAGGCTGAGACGGTAGCTCTGGTCCGAACCGGTGGGCGAAACGCCGGCCAGGTCGCGCGGGAGCTCGGGCTGGCAGACAGCCTCGTACGGACGTGGGTGCACCAGGCCGACGTGGACGCCGGGAGGGGGCCCGCCGGTGCGCTCACCACCGCCGAGAAGGAGGAGCTGTCGCAGCTGCGACGGGAGGTGAAGGTCCTCCGAATGGAGCGAGAGATTTTAAAAAGGGCGGCCACCTTCTTCGCCAAGGAGAACGCGTGAAGTTCGCGTTCATCTCCGAGGAAAAGGTGGCCTTTCCCGTCGCTGTGCTCTGCCGCCTCCTGGCCGTTTCTCCGAGCGGTTTCTACGCCACGCATGGGCGCCCCCGGTCGCTGCACGCGCGTCGCGACGACAAGCTCGCCGAGCAGGTGGTGGAGGCCCACGCAGCAAGCAAGGGCCGGTACGGCAGCCCGCGCGTTCACGCCGAGCTGAGGGCCGCCGGCGAGCGAGTGGGCCGCAAGCGCGTGGCCAGGCTGATGCGTGAGAAGAAGTTGGCGGCGCGGACGCGGCGCCGTTTCCGCACGACCACCGACTCGAAGCACGACTTCCCGATCGCGCCGAACGTGCTCGAACGAGACTTCACGGCGAGTGCCCCCGATCGGGCGTGGGTCACCGACATCACGTTTGTTTGGACGGCACAGGGCTGGCTGTACCTGGCCGTGATCCTGGACCTGTTCTCGAGACGCGTCGTGGGGTGGGCGACCAGCCAGAACGTGGATCGCCACCTCGCGCTTGCCGCGCTGGACACGGCGCTGGCGCGGCGCCCGACCGCAGGTCTCGTTCACCACTCCGATCGCGGCAGCACGTATGCGAGCAGCGACTACCGAAAGGCCCTGGACGCCAGAGGTCTGGAGTGCAGCATGAGCCGGAAGGGAGATTGCTGGGATAATGCCGTCGCCGAGAGCTTCTTCTCGACCCTCAAGCGCGAGCTCGAAGGAATCGACGACTTCGAGAGCCGCGCCGGTGCCGCCCTGTCGATCGGCGACTACATCGACGGCTTCTACAACGTCCAGCGCCGCCACTCCGCGATCAACTACACCAGCCCCGTCGAGTTCGAGCTGATACATTCCATGCAGAGAGCAGCAGCGTAACGAAACCGTCCATCAGATCGGGTCAACCCCAGTCTGCTGATCGCGCTGCGCCAGCGACGACACTCGTGCGTAGATGACGGCTCGAACGGGCGACTGAGATCCGGCCGATAGCCCAAGAGATATTGCTGGCGCGCTGCCATCGACACCTCGCTGCTCACTGCTCATAAATCGAATCCTGCCGGAGACTAGCAGGGTTCGTCCAGCGATCCTGGCCCCCTTCTGACGAAAGGCATGGCTTGACCAAACGTCGGCAGGATGTCGACCTCGCTTGCGGCAACTGGTCGGTCGATGAACGCTCCTGAGCAAGCGGTCGGCCGAGCTGCCACTTCTGTCTCAGTATTTCCCTGACGTCTTGCATGGATAGTCGCTCCGTGGGCATCGCGTCTCCTCGAGACGCACCCTCTGGCGGACGATCCAGCGCCGCTATCCTTTTCGCCACCCAGGCCCGGACGGTGAGGTGATCACGATGACCGATCCAGGTGATCACGATGGACCGATCTGGGTGATTACGATGCTCCCGCGCGATCACGATGGGCCGGCGCACGCAGACGGGCGACCTGCGGCTTAGTCGGCCAGGATCTCACGCCTCAGAACGACGAAGCCGGAAAGGCATCGCCCGGCTTGGCGAACAGATACCCTTGCATCAGATCACAACCGCCGCGCGCCAGCTCGTCGCGCTCCGCCGGCGTTTCGATTCCCTCGCTGGTGACGGTGATACCGAGCTCCTTGCACATCGAGATCATCGTCCGCACCAGGGTCTGTTTTCTGGGCTCGCGGTCGAGGTCGCGGACCAACGCCATGTCCAGCTTCACGATGTCCGGCTCGAGGAGCGTGAAGCTTGTCAGTCCGGCATATCCCGCTCCGAGATCGTCGATGGCAATGCGAAAGCCGAGCTTGCGCAGCGATGCGACGCGGGAGCGGACGTCGTTCATCCCGTGCAGCGTCGCACGCTCGGTGATCTCCAGGACGATCCGGGGCGCTACCGCGGCCAGCGGCCCATCCGCCACAAACAACTGCGGATCGAGCAGATCGCTCGGATGAAGGTTGAGGAAGAGGATGACGTCTTCGGGGAGCTGCGCGAGTGGTTCGATGGCCCTGGCCCGGATCGTTCGACCGAGCTCGTGGACGCGGCCCAGCCGTTCAGCCGCATCCAGCACCGCGCCCGGGTGCGGCAGGCTTGGCTCCCGGCAGCGCAGCAGAGCTTCATACGCGAACACCGACCGCTTCGACCAGGAGACGATGGGCTGATACGCGATGTGGAGGCTGTCCAGGGCGCGATCAAAGCTCGCCACCAGTCCCGCCTGGTCGCCCATGAACCGATCGGGGCCCCCGGCTATTTCCAGCGCCTGACGCTTGGCTCTCGCGAGGCGGTGCAGGCGAACGGCGTCGCCCACCGTTTTTACCAGCTCCGCCGGCTCGACGGGTTTCACGAGATATCGAAGGGCGCCGTGTTCCATGGCCTTGATGGCGGTCTCTACGGAAGGACTTCCCGTGACGAACACGACGGAAACGTCGAGGTCGCGCCGCCGCACCCGGTCCAGAAGAGCGATTCCGTTCATGCCCGGCATGTCGATATCGCTGACAATCACGTCGAAGGACACCTTGTCCAGGACCCGCTCCGCCGCGTGTCCGTCGACGGCGGTTTCGACCTGGTAGCCGGCCTTGGAAAGAACCCGTACGTGGGCGCGAAGCAGGGCCTCCTCATCATCCACGACCAATACCCGCGCCCCGACCTGCGACTCTGCGCTCATTTGCTCCCCCTCTCGGACGGCAGCTGAATTCTGGTCGAGACGTCTTCGCCGTCGAGAACCTCTCGGACCTTCCGGGTGAGCAAAGCGGGCGTGATCGGCTTCTGCAGGTTCAAGATCACCTGCTCGATGTGACTTGGATCGACCTTGACCCTGCCCGACGATTTCGGGGGCGGGGACACCAACTGCACGTCTTCACTGAGAATGCGCTGGCGCATCTTGTCCATACCGGTGAGTACCTCGTGCATATCGATCACCCTCACCGTGTGCGTTTCGAGGAGAAATGGCTCCAGGAACACATCGCGCACCTGGCGAAGAGCGTCGGGATCCGGGTCGTACGCGGCGACCGGCGTCAGGGTCCGGCCGTCGTCGGATAGAAGCAAGACGATACAGTAGTCCTTGACCACCTCGGCGACTCGCCGTGCCACCGTGTCGAGGAGTCGTTGCGAATCCTCAGTCGCCTCTGCGAACACGCGCATTGATTCAGAGAGAACCTGAAGGCGCTCCTCGAGGCGTTCACGGGTCGCGGCAGCGCTCGCCGTCGAGGTCACTTGCGCACCCGGGCGCCGCTTTGACGCTGTCGCGCGGCCCGCTGAAGGATCAACCCGTCCATCCCGCCTCCCGAGTCGTGTGGCAATAGGTCCGACTCACTCCGCGATTTCGACGAAAAGCCCGCACCGCCAAACGCGTCGAGAATGATTGAAGAGCCGGAAGCATCATAGACTCATTGGGGGACCCACGCTTCATTTTGTTGGGTTGGGCCCGGACGCCGCGGAGCTCCCAAGGCTCGGGGTACCTCTTAGAGGCCTCTTAGGTTCCTCCACCGCGGGAATGGCAGTCACCCTTCAGCGGGCAAAGTGCTCTAGAGGTCACTTCTCGTCCGAGCCGCTTACCGGCTCGGACCCTTGAGCGAGTCCCTAAGTCCCTATCCCGACGCTACGGCTCCGACGAGACGCTCGAGCCCGACATTGACGGCTCCTCGCCTCGGGCTTGTTGACCCATCGCGCCGGCTTTGAGCGCCTCGACGATCGTCCGACGATCCATTTCGGTCTGAGCCATGGCGTCGCCCAAGTCTAGCTTGTTCTGGGCGATGTAGGCGTAGTCGCGACACACGTTGGTATCGCCGTGCGCCGCCAGCTCCTGGTTCGCCTTCTCCAGAGCTTGCCTGGCATCGTCGAGCTCGACGGGCGTCAGCTTCGCCGCCGGCCCGCTGCTGAGGTCCGTGTAGGTGTCACGCGCCACGCCCAGCTGCGCCGGGACGTTGGTGGTGGCGCAAGCGCTGAAGAGTCCCGCCAGTGCGAGGGCTCTTATCAGGATCGTGTTCGTGGTTTTCATCTGGAGCTCCCCTGGATTGAGTTGTTGGCAAAGGTTACGGCGTCTTGCGAACCTCGGGCAGCCCTCAAATCCTCGGTCGCTTCGAGGGCGCGCCGGTGCATCTCTGCTTTGCGGGCAATCCCGACGGCCAGGTCAGCGTCGGACTGCGCGCGCGCCAGAAGCAAGAGAGCCCGCGTGTCGCCGGCCCGGGCCATCGTCTTGGCGACCTCGGCCTGGTCGGTCGCCAACTCCAGGTGCGTCCGGGCGGCGGACATCCCGAAGGCACCGCGCTCGCCAGCGGTCGGCTCGACGAACGACGCGATGGTCTTCGCGCTGCGGACCTTGGCTTCGAAGTGGTCGATCTGGTCGGGGGGGAGCTGCACCGAGGCGCAACCCACCACCCCGAGTGCCGCGAGAGCAAGAATCAGCTTGTTCATCACGGAGAGTCTCAAAAGCAACGAACGGGCCAGCGCGCGGGGACACCAAGACCCCAGTGTCTTCAATGAGATCCCGTAGTTCGCAGTCGCTTTTCCGTCGCTCACGGGGATGCGGGCGTCGGTGTGCCGACGCCGCCAGTGAGGTCATCCGGCAGGAAAGCCGCCGCGTCCGCCGTCTCGGCGGCAGCAGGCCGTGGGCGTACAATGCCCCCATGACGGTTCTCGTCGCCGACGACGACCGGCGTTCGCCTGGAACAGCTATGGGCACATGACGGTGGTCGCCGTGGCCTACAAGAGGCTCAGACCTGGGGTCCGCAAGACGGTAGACGCCCTCGTCAGGTTGAATCCGGACTACACGGGATGGGTTGCGAACGCTTCCGCCGGGAATCGCGATCAGGTCGTCGTCGCTAAGGCGGGCTCCGGCGATGGCCACCATCTTCAAGGCGATCGCATGCGTTCGCTTCTCATAATCGAGTCGACGGTGAACGGGCCTTCCGCGTATCGCTTTCGTCATCGACGACCAGAACGCGATCGGGATCCTTCGGTGATTCAGATTCGACCATCCTCTCCCCCTATCGAATCCGGTCGTTGATCAGCGCCCGCAGATGCAGGGTGTCGAACGGTTTCTCGACCCGCTGATTTGGCGTTTCATCAAGGAAGGCTCGTGCCCCGGTGGTGAATGCCCCTCCTGTGAGGAAGATCATCCTGCCGGCCTGCTCCCGTGCGACTCGACAAAGCTCAGCATGCAGGTCCATGCCCGTCATCTGGGGCATCATCAGGTCGCAGAGGATCACGTCGAATCGCTCTCCGGCGCCGATTCGCTTGAGCGCCTCGTCGGCGCTCCCGATGGTGACGACTTCGTGCTCGGCGGACAGGGTGCGCTGAACGGCTTTTGCGATCATCGGCTCGTCGTCAACCACCAGGATCCTGCCGCGCCTTCGGGCGACCATGTCGAGCGCAACATGCGGCGCCTCTTCCGACAGTTCAGCACGGGCCGGCGGGAGCGAGATCCGGAACGCCGTCCCCTTGCCCACCTCGCTCTTCACATCGATCGAGCCCCCGAAGCCGGTGACGATACGATGGCAGATGGACAGGCCAAGGCCGGTCCCAACGCCCACCGGTTTGGTCGTGAAGAACGGAGTAAACAGGCGACCCAGCACCTCCGGCGACATGCCCGGGCCGCTATCGGCGATCTCGATGACGACGCCCCCGCTCGGGTCCGTGGAGGTGGAGATGCGGATCTCGTTGTCTTCTGCGCGGCCCTCGGCAATCGCTTGGGCCGCATTGACGACGAGGTTTAGGAACACTTGCCCAAGGCGAGACTCGCTTGCCTCCACCAACGGTGTCTTTCCATAGTTCTTCACAAGGCGTGCGCGGTGTCGAATCTCATTCCATGCCATCCGGAGGGTCGACTCCATGACCCGCTGGATGTCGACGGGACCCGTCTTGTCCTCTTCGGAGCGCGAGAAGATCTTCAAGTCGCGGACGATGTTTCGGATTCGCTCGACGGCCTCGCGAGCATCATGAAGCTCTTCTCGCACTTCGTTGAATTCGGCCGTCAGACCCAGTTTTTCTGCCCGCTCAATGACGTCTCTTGCGGCCAAGTCGAGGTTCGCCATGACGCAGGCCAGTGGGTTGTTGATCTCGTGCGCAACGCCGGCTGCGAGCGTCCCCATCGAAGCCATTCGGTCGGAAACCATCAGCTGGTCCTGCATTTTCTTCTGCTCGGCGCGGAGGGTCACGTCGCGCAGCTCACGTTCAATGGCCGGGATTAGGCGACTGAGCTTTCCCTTCGCCATGAAGTCATGCGCACCCCCGTGGATCGCCTCAACGGCGATGTCCTCGCTAACCGTACCCGAGATGATGATGAACGGCAGATCGAGCTTCCGCTCCTTCACGAGAGCAAGTGCCATGGGTGCGCTGAAGCGGGGCATGGAGTAGTCGGAGAGGACGATGTCCCAAAGCTGCTTTGCCAGCGCGGCAGACATCGCCTCCGGTGTGTCCACCCGCTCAGACGTGACGTCGAAGCCGCCACGCTTCAGCTCGCGCAGCAGGAGGACGGAATCTTGCTCGATGTCCTCCACAAGCAGGGCTCGCAGCGGCTTCCCCATATGACCTACGGCTTCCCCGGAACCGGCGCAGTCTCGTTTAGAATGAGCCAGTACAAGCCGAGCTGCCGCACCGCCTCGATGAACTGGACGAAGTCGACGGGCTTTCGCACGTAGCTATTGGCTCCGAGGCTGTAGCTACGAATGAGATCCTGCTCCTCGACGGAAGAGGTTAAGACGACGACAGGAAGAAGCTTGGTGAACTCGTTGGCGCGCAGCGCCTTGAGAACCTCGAGGCCGTCGACCTTCGGAAGCTTAAGGTCGAGAAGGACGACCTGCGGCATCCCTGCCTGGTCCCGGTTCGCGTGAGCGCCTCGAGCGAACAGGTAGTCGAGCGCTTCTACACCGTCGCGCGCGACGACAACTGGGTTCGCGATGCTGCTCTTCTTGAGGGCGCGAAGCGTCAGCTCCTCGTCCTTTGCATTATCCTCGACCAATAAGATTACCCTGTCGTTGCTCATGCCACGCCATCCTTTTCGTAGAGGGTGAAGAAGAAGGTTGCTCCGCGGTCGACTTCTCCTTCAGCCCAGACGCGGCCTCCGTGTCGGCTGACGACGCGTTGTACGGTGGCAAGTCCTACTCCCGTCCCCTCGAAGTCGGTGGCGGCGTGGAGGCGCTGGAACACGCCGAAGAGCTTGTTCGCGAAGGCCATGTCGAAGCCGGCGCCGTTGTCGCGCACGAAGTACACGCGATGACCGTCGTTCAAGGTGGCACCGAACTCGATGCGTGCCTCATCGCGCCTCCCAGTGAATTTCCAGGCGTTCCCGAAAAGGTTGTCGAGCACCACCGTGAGCAGTCGAGGATCTCCTTCGCCCGGTAGCCCTTCCTGGATCACGACCTCCACACGACGATCGGGCTGGCTCCTTCGAAGGCGCGTGATCGCTGCTTGGGCGAGCGCACTCAGGTCTACCCGCTCGCGGTGCAGCTCGCTTCGTGTAACTCGCGAGAGCGCGAGCAAGTCGTCGATGAGCTGCGCCATGTGCTGAGCGGACTCGCGGACGAAGGAGAGATACTTCTTGCCGTCCGCGTCGAGCTTTTCGGAGTAGTCCTCGAGCAGAGCCTGGCTGAATCCGTCGATGCTCCGGAGAGGGGCGCGAAGGTCGTGAGCAACCGAGTAGCTGAAGGACTCGAGTTCGCGATTCGCGCCTTCCGCAGCGTCCTTCGCGCGGGCGAGAGCTTCTTGAGTCCGCTTGCTCTCGGTCACGTCGCGAGCGATCGCGTACAAAGTGCCTGAGTCATCCGGGGCGCTGCTCCACGAGAGCCAACGGTACGAACCGTCCTTGCAGCGATAGCGATTCTCGAAGTGGATCGTGGGTGCGTTCTTGGCGAGCTTTTCGACCTCGGCCAGCGTCGATGCCGTGTCATCGGGATGAACGAAATCCAAGAACGGCCGCGAGAGCAACTCCTCGCTGCCGTAGCCCAGAGCGTCGAACGCGGGGCTGACGCGCTTGAAGTACCCGTCCACGCCGGCGATGCACATCATGTCGAGCGAGAGCGTGAAAAAGCGTTCGAACACTTCGCGCTGGTGCGCAAGCTCAACGTGCGTCCGAACGCGGGCGAGAAGCTCGCGCGCGGCGAATGGCTTGACGAGGTAGTCATCGGCGCCTGCCTCCAACCCCTCGATGGTCGCCTCTTCGCCTGCCCGGGCAGACAAGAGGATGAAGGGGACGTCGCGCAGGGTGGGGGCAGCGCGCATCGCGCGCAAGAGACCGAAACCGTCGAGGCGCGGCATCATCACGTCGCTAAGGACGAGATTGGGCTTGTGGAGTCGCGCCGCTTCCAACGCGGCGAGCCCATCAACAGCGGTCTCCACCGCATAGTGCTGACCCAGGAGGTTGACGATGTAGTCGCGCAGGTCCTTGTTATCGTCTACCACGAGGATGCGCACGTCCGCCCGCGCGGGGCTTGCCGGTGTCGCTGCGGAAGGCCCGAGCGCGGCGAGTTTTGAGCCACCACCTGACCAGCGTAAGGCCTCCTCGACGAAGGGCGCCGCGCCCTTCGCGGTCCACGCGGCGGACCGCTTGGCGACGACGTGCGCGGGCGGCAGGTGCGCACACCCTCGTGGGATCGAAACAGTGAACGTCGTGCCCTCGCTTGGCCGGCTCGTAACCTGAACGGTGCCTCCGTGGAGCCGCGCGAGATCGTGTACGAGTGCGAGCCCGATTCCCGACCCCTCGTGCGTGCGCGACTTGGCCGCGTGAATCCGATGGAACCGCTCGAAGAGGTGGGGCAACTCCTTCTCTGGGATGCCCGTGCCGGTGTCTCGGACCTTGAGCTCGGCGTGATCTCCGCACCAGCGAACCGAAATGCCGATCGAGCCCTCGAAGGTGAACTTGAGGGCGTTCGACAACAGGTTGAGCACAACCTTCTCCCACATGTCGTGGTCGACGTAGATGGGCTCCGGCAGCGATTTGCAGTCGACATCGAACGTCAGGCCGGTGCGCTCGATGGCCGAACGGAAAGCGCTGGCGAGGTAGGTGGTCATCGCGGACAGGTCGCTGGGCTCGTAGGACGCCTGTACGCGGTCGGACTCGATTCGCGAGAAATCGAGGAGCGAGTTGACCAGCTTCATCAGCCTAAGCGTGTTTCTATGGACCATCTGCAGAGGCTCGCCGGAGAGAGCTTGGCCGGGGGAGCTGAGTGCGTCCTCCGTCGGGCCGAGCATGAGCGTCAGCGGCGTCCTAAACTCGTGGCTGACGTTGGAGAAGAACGCAGTCTTGGCTCGGTCGATCTCGGCTAGCGCCTCCGCCCGCTTCTTTTCCGCCTCGTACGCCCGCGCGTTGGCGATGACAGTCATCACCTGAGCAGCGGTAGCCCGAAAGAACCTCTGATACCGGTCGTCCAACACGCGGTGTGGGCTGATGCCTGCGACTAAGAATGCGTAAGGCGTCGACTGGCCCGCGCGCAACAGCGGCAGGACGATCGCGCGTTCGGGACGCCCGGTCCAGCGCCCCATTGGTAGCGG
>OCTA010006012.1_pt1 | contig 10423 bp, 4 predicted proteins | sample 1538991 | NCBI WGS metagenome assembly OCTA01 (sample SAMEA3539302, study PRJEB22396) | soil metagenome | biome: tundra; feature: field; material: soil | place: USA | collected 2010-05 | depth 0.15 m | reverse complement strand
CACCGAGATCTACACTCTTTCCCTACACGACGCTCTTCCGATCTGTAGGGAACGCGAGCTTCGCTGCAATCGGGGAATGGTTATTATTGATGGCGCAGTTTAGCTAAACAAGGATCTTCCGGGTCGGAGCTGGCCAATGTGGCCTTGGCTGCCCAGAGGGCACCCGCCAAGTCCATCCCTTCGGGACTCGGCTTCGCCTCGCCATCTCCGCGCTTCGCGCTCCGTACCCAATCTGGCCGTCAAGCCGGCCGCCCCGTGCGAGGCGGCCCGGAGGCGGCCAATGCGGCCAGCAACGACCCGGAAGATCCTTCTTTAGCTAAACTGATCCACAACCGAATGTTTCAACGTGTTGCATCCTGGAGCGAGAACCGCATGATCTGGGGAATGAGGTATGTCAGAGCTGCCAGTGCAGGCTTGCTGTTGCTGATCCAGGCATTCGTGCCTGGGGCGAGCGCGCAGGTGCAGGCCTCGCTCGTGTCGTCGGTGGCGGCGGTGAAGCCCGGCCGGCCGTTTACGGTCGCCCTGCGGCTGGTTCATGAAAAGGGGTGGCATACGTATTGGCGCAATCCGGGCATCGGGATCGCGACGACGCTGGACTGGAAGCTCCCGCCGGGATGGAAGGCGGGCGAGATCCAATGGCCGGCTCCGGAAGTGCTCACCGACGACAAGGGCAATGTCACGGGCAATGGTTACGAGGGCGATCTGCTCCTGCCCCTTGTCCTGACCCCGCCGTCCGGCCTCCAGGCCGGCGGCAACGCGAACGTTTCGGCGACCGCGGACTGGCTCATGTGCCGGGACGTTTGCATGCCCGGCGAAGGCCCGGTGTCGCTTTCGCTTCCGGTGGGCGACGAAGAACCCGCGGCGGATCCCGAATGGGGAGCGAAAATTTCAGCGGTGGTGGACAACCTCCCGCGCGCGGACTCCGCATGGGCGCTGTCTGCCGTGCGAAGTGGAAAATCCGTGATCCTGCGCGCAATGCCGCGTGGTTCCGGCGGCGAAACCCATCCGCCGCAAAAACCGCATTTTTTCTCCGACGACAATTTCGTTGCCTATGAGCAGCCGCAAGTCGTCGAGAGCGACGAGCGGGGCGGAGTCGTGCTCACCCTTGCCGTGTCGCCGGAAGTCACTGCAAAAGTCAGGCACATCCTGGGCGTTCTGACCTCGGGAAATGGTTGGGCGCCGGACGGCGCCCGGCCCGGCCTTCGGGTCGACCTGCCGCTGCGGGAGGAATCCGCGCAGGGCCCGGGCCTGAAGGGTGGCGCGCCGGCAGAGGGGCGGATCCCCGGCGGATTGGGAGCCACGCTTCTACTCGCCTTCGCCGGAGGGCTCATCCTGAACCTGATGCCGTGCGTCTTTCCGGTCCTCGGGATCAAAGTGCTGGGTTTCGTCAATCAGGCGGGAAGCGACCGAAGAAAGGTGGTTCTGCACGGCATCGTATTTGCGGCCGGCGTCATCCTTTCCTTCTGGGCGCTCGTCGGAATCCTGATTGCGCTCCGCGCGAGCGGCGATCAGCTCGGCTGGGGCTTCCAGCTTCAATCGCCGACATTTGTCTTCACGCTGGCCGCGGTGATGCTCGTCTTCGGACTCAATTTGAGCGGTGTATTTGAGTTTGCCTTGGGGGCGACCGCGGTCGGCTCAAGCCTGCAGACCAAAACCGGGTTCGGCGGATCGTTCTTCACCGGGGTTCTCGCGACCCTCGTGGCCACGCCCTGCAGCGCCCCGTTCCTTGCGCCGGCCCTAGGGGTCGCGCTCACGCTGTCCCCGGTCGAATCGTTTCTCGTATTCACGGTGATCGCGATCGGGCTATCCACGCCGTATCTGCTCCTATCCATTTTTCCCGGCGCCGTTCGCATTCTGCCCCGTCCCGGAACATGGATGGAGACCTTCAAGCAGTTCATGGCATTCCCCCTGTACGCCACGGTCAGCTTTCTCGTCTGGATCATGGCCGGCCAGGTTTCGGAGTCCGGCCTTCTATCGGTTGTCGTAGGGCTGGTCCTGATCGCGATGGGGGCGTGGGCCTACGGAAGATGGCGGGGGTTGGGAGCCTCTCCGGGCCGCGCGCGCTTCGGTCTTCTTGCGGGAATCGTTTTGTTTGGTCTGGGCGGATGGACCGGCTGGCCGGAGGCCCCGGCACCGGGCGACATCACCTGGGAAAAATGGAGCCCTGAGACGGTCGCCAAGCTCCGGGCCGACGGCCGGATCGTTTATGTCGACTTCACGGCTCGGTGGTGCGCCACATGCCAGGCCAACAAGACGGTCGTCTTCCACTCAAAGGAGGTCCTGCGCGTTTTTGGGGAAAAGAGAATCGCCACGCTGCGCGGCGACTGGACCAACAAGGACCCGGAGATTTCGGCGGAATTGGCCCGCTATCACCGGAGCGCGGTGCCGTTTGACCTGATATGGCTCCCGGGGAAAAGCGAACCCGTGACGCTGCCGGAAATTCTTACCCCCAGGATAGTGCTGAAGGCCCTGAAATAGGGATTAAGGCGGCCGCCGCGCCGTCTACGCGAAGGTCCAAACCCATCTATTGGTTGTCAGCGACTTATGACCGCGGGGCGGAACGGGCACGCGATCCGAAGTGACCCAAGACCTTATATTGTAATGTGTTGACGTCAGACTGTCGCCCGCTGCCCTAGAATGTCGGAAATGTTTACGATATTCGAGGCCAGTATAAGGGCAAAAATGGGATAAGAAATAGTACGTAGAAGATGGTAGCCGTTATCTATCAAACAATTACTGTTCCATTGCCGCAGGTCGGGTTCAGCCGGCTTGCCGTTGGTACGCATCAAGCAAGATTATAGGCCAACACAAGTTCAACCACGACGAATTCGACATGAGGATGAAGACCATACTGACAGCCGCTATCGCGGCGGCATCGCTTGCCCTGGGGGCCAACGCGTTCGCCGGAATCATCAGCATCGACACCCTGAATCTCAATGATGCGCCGCTACTCTATGGGAGCCCGGTGACAGGCACCTTTGATATTCTCGGCATCAATGGCTACACAGCCACCAACGATGTCGTCACGGATGTGGTTGCAACTTTCGTCATCGATGATGGCACCGGCGTCCCGAAGAACATCAGTTTCGATTTGAGCGGCGATTCGACCAATTCCTTTTCCTTCAAGGTGTCGCGAGCCGATTATGCCTTCCTGGTCACGAGCCAGGATAACAGCGCCGTCGAGCAGGCCCTTGAGACTACCGGGTTGCTGGACTTCTCGGTGAGCAACTCAAATCCCAGGGACACCTCGCTCAAGGTGGACTCGGCGATGCTCGCGGTTTATTGGTACGATCCTCCTCCTTCCGTGCCGGATGGCGGCTCCGCCATAACCCTGTTGGGCATGGCCCTCCTGGGGATTTCGGCGGCCGCCCGCAAATTTGGGTTCTTGAAGTAGGCCGGAACGCATATTCGTTGTGTTGAAAGGCCCGCCGGAAACGGCGGGCCTTTTGCATGGTGAGGGCACAGATAGGTTAGAATGGAACTACGGCGGGTTTTTTTGTCTTGAAATAGTCCGTTTATCGGTCCATTGATATACCATGCTTAAAGCTCTCACAATCTCGCAGGCCAAGCCCATTCTTGGCAAACTGCTCGACAGGGCCGGCGAGGGTCAACCCGTCTACTTGCGTAGGAAAGAGCGTCTCTTCCGCATCGATCCTGTTGTTGAGGTTGAGCCGATCCCTGAGCGGTCTTTCGGCTATTTTGTCGTCGAAGAGAATGACCCGATGGTGGGGCTCGCCAACTCCACACCCGCCAACTTCACGCCGGCTCAATGACACCCGTCAGGCAATGGGACATCGTCCGCTTTCGCATCCGGTCGCAGGACCGGGACCTGCATCCGGGTATCGTTCTTTCGGGCGATGAGTGGTGCGCGTCTGATTACGCCACAAATCTCAATGTACTCGCGTGCTCCAAACGGGTTCCGGCTGATGCCGTGAAGGCTCATCAAGTGGTGCTCAACGGGGCGGACGGTCTTGACTTTCCATCGGCCGCCGATTGCCGGTTTTTCCACATCGTCGCGAAGGAGGGGGTATTCGAGGTGATTGGGCGCGTGTCGCCGGAACGGCGGCGCGCGATCGGACGAAAGATCAATGAAATCCTGCGGCTGAGTCTCTGACCGTCGCATGACACCAGGAAACCGATCGCATCGGGCCTCCAGAGTTTGTCGGGGGTCCAGAATGGATGTGGCTTCGGCGGATCGGCCGTGATCGCGTCCGCGTTGCGCGGAGACCGGCTCACAAGACTCGGACGGATTTCAATCTTCCCGCCGCCTCTTCAAAAGTCGCCATCGCGCCCATGGCCGTCCAAGACCCCGGCGGAGGCCTGCGCGTTTTGTAAAGTTTGGCTAAATTCTGTCGGCTTAGTTTACGGTTCCTATCGGGATGGGAACTGGCGGTTATTCTCGGGAAAGATTTTACATCACGGCGGCGCAATCAGTTACAATCTTATAAGCGTCATTAGAGACGCTATGGCACAATTGGTGCTGGAAGTTTCGCGTATTAATTTCTTAACTTGTCGCAATAACGTGATTTTATGACTACTAGCCGCCTTTCCCCGCTCTTTCTCGCCCTCTTTGCCCTGGCTCCCGCCGTGGCCTCAGCCCAGACAAACTTTTGGAGCGGGACTGTCTCCAACACGGGCGGTCCGGTGAACCTGACCGCGGGGAATGAGGCCTACGAATTGATTGCGAATACGACCCTGACGGGGACCAGCTCTTTCGTCATGATCGGCAACCCGGTGGGATTTACCGGCTCGCAGATTGGAACCGACAGCAACGACTACACGCTGTTCAACCAGACCACGATTGTCGGATCGGGAACCATTGGGTCAAACGGCATCACGTATCAAGACCTCTCCCTGAACAACAGCGGGACGATCAACGCCAATTCGAATGGCAATACCCTCGAGATCGGCGGCACGGGATCATCGATGATAAACACCGGCTTGTTCGAGGCGACCAACGGCGGCACCCTTATCCTCACGCCCTTAGCCGCCATCAATAATTCCGGCGGCAATATCACAGCCAGCGGGACCGGTAGCACCGTGCAGGTGTTCAATTCGACGATTCAAGGCGGCACACTGAACACGTCGGCCGGCGGCGTCATCGAAACCACCGGTACTTCAGAGTTGGATGCGACCAGTCAAGGCGCCATAACGATCAGCGACGGGAGCACGTATACGGCGGGGGCGGCTGGGAGTGTCACGGTAACCAAGGTCACGGGCGCGTTGAACTTGGGCACAACGACCGGCGGCACCTTGGCCCTGGGCGGGGCGCTGGAACTACTCGGCGACACGACCCTCACGGCTGCCGGCACCGGCTCGGTCACCATGAATAATGGCCAGATCGGCACCAACTCCGTCAATTACACGCTGACCAACAACGGCCTCATCCAGGGATCGGGCGTCATTGGTTCGAATGGCAACACGTACCAGGACCTGTCCCTGACGAACAATGGGACGATCAACGCCAACGGGCCGGGCGCGCTCTCGATCCAGGGCAACGGAGGCTCGATCATCAACGCCGGCACGTTCGAAGCCACCGGCGGCAACACCCTCAATCTCGCGACCACGGTCGCCATCGATAATTCCGGCGGCAATATCAAGGCCAGCGGCGCCGGCAGCATCGTGAACGTGAGCACCACGATTCAAGGCGGCACGCTGAACACGTCCACCGGTGGCGTCATGGAAACGAGCGGTGGTGCGGCGTTGGATGCGCTCACCCACGGTGCAATTACGATCAGCGACGGGAGCACGTACACGGCGGGGGCGGCCGGGAGCGCGACGATAACCAAGGTCACGGGCGCGCTGAATCTGGGCACGACAAGCGGCGGCACCTTGGCCCTGGGCGGGGCTCTGGAGCTCGCGGGCAACACGACAGTCACGGGTGTCGGCGCCGGCTCGATCACCATGAATAGTGGCCAGATCGGCACCGACGGCAACGGGTATACGCTCACAAACAATGGGACCATCCAGGGATCGGGCGTCATTGGTTCAAACAGCACCACGTATGAAAACCTGAACCTGACCAATAACGGGATCATCGATGCCAACGGGCCGGGGGCGCTGACGATCCAGGGCGACGCCGCCGTGATCATCAACAACGGCTCGTTCGAGGCCACCAACAGCAGCACCCTGAACGTCGCGGAAAGTTACACCGTCCAGAATTTCGGGGCGATCGTAGCCAACGGGTCCGGCACCACGGTCAATCTGACCGGCGACATATCCGGCGGCACGCTGCAGACCACCGGGGGCGGCGTCATGCAAACGGTCGGCACCGTGACCCTCGATGCCAACACCCCAAGCGCCATCACTTTTGCCAGCGGAACCGCGTACCTGGCTGGGGCAGGGACGCTGACGAATGTCCTCGGCCAACTGAACCTGGGGACATCCAGTGCCAGCACTGTGCGAGTCACTACCACGGGAACCAATTACGGCTACCTTAGACTGGTCGGCGACACGACCCTGTCGGGGCCCGGCTCGGTCATCCTGAACGGCGGGTTGATCGGAACCGATGGCAACGGCTACACCCTGATGAATAACAGCACAATTCAGGGAACCGGCGTCGTCGGGTCGAACGTCGGATCATCCTACCAGAATCTTAACCTGAACAACACCGGGACGATCAACGCGAACTCGACCGGCAACACCCTTGAGATCGGCGGCAACGGAGGTTCGATCACGAACACGGGCCTGTTTGAGGCCACAAACGGGGGTACGCTGCTCGTCGACACCGCAGCCGTTGTCAATAATCACAACGGTACCATCCTTGCCTCGGGAGCCGGCAGCACGGCTAATATCAACACCACCATTGAAGGCGGCACGCTGACCGCCGCGGGCGGTGGAACCCTGCAAACCCTCACGTCCGCGGTTCTGGACGGCTCCACCGCTTCCGGCGCGATCAACGTGAGCAACGGCACAACCTACACCTCCGGGTCCGGCGCATTTACCCAGATTCTCGGAACGATAAACCTTGGCACCGGCAGCAACCTGGCGCTTGGAGGGCAGTTGAGGTTAGAGCAAAATGCGACCCTGGCGGGATCTGGCACGCTGACCATGACCGGTGACCCGACCGGGCCAACAGGCGCGGAAATCGGAACCAACGGCAATGGCTTCACCCTGGCCAACCAGATCACGATTCAGGGATCCGGACTCATCGGCGCGAACGACGGCGCGCTCTACCCAAATTTGTCCGTGGACAACACCGGGACAATCGATGCGAACTCGACCGCCCACGCTCTCGAAGTCGCCGGCAACGGTGTCGTCACCAACCCCGGCGTACTGGAAGCGACGGGGGGTGGCACTCTCGAAATCGCGACGGTCAACGCCGTCAATAATTCCGGCGGCAATATCACCTCCAACGGCGCCAGCAGCACGGTGCAGGTGATCAACACGACCATTCAGGGCGGCACGCTCAACACGCAGAATGGCGGCCTCATGGAAACCGTCGGCACGGTCGGCCTGGATGGGTTGACCCAAGGCGCGATCACAATCAGCGACGGAAGCACGCTCACCGCCGGGGCGGGCACGCTGACCAAAACCACCGGGACCTTGAATCTTGGCACGGGGACTGGCGGCACTTTGGCGCTGAGCGGGGATATGCAGCTGGTGGGCCTTACAACCCTTTCGGGGCCCGGCTCATTGACCATGACCGGCGGGCAAATCGGCACCGACAGCAATGGCTACACCCTTACGAACCAGAGCACGATTCAGGGTTCGGGAATCATCGGGGCGGGCTCCGGTTCGCTGTACAACAACTTGTACGTCGACAATCAGCTCGGCGCAACGATTCTCGCCAACCTGCCGGGCGGAACCCTGCAAGTGGGGGGCAGCGGAACCCTCACCAATGACGGCACCCTGCAGGCCAATGCGGGCAGCACGCTTCTGGTCACTTCGACTCTTACCAATTTCAGCGGCAATACCTTGAGCGGCGGAACCTATGTCGTCAACGGCGCGAGCGGCAACACCGGGACGATCCAGCTGAGTTCATTGGGCAACAGCCTCGCGGGTGAGATCGTCAACAGTTCGGCCAAAATCACCTTGAACGGACCGACCGCAAACACATTTTTGGTCGATGCCGGTGGCAACAATGCCTTGACTCCGCTTGCGCAGAATATGTCAGGCGGCAGCCTAACTGTTGAGGGCGGCTATACCCTCACGACGGCTGGGAGCTTGAGCAACGCGGGAGCGGTGGTGGTCGGCGGGAGCGGCGGAAGCAGCGGCACCCTGGCGGTCGATGGGAGCGCGTATACTCAGACCGGCGGCACCACCCAGATTAATTCCGGGGGCACGCTCAACGCTGGGCTCTTTTACACCGGCACGCTCCATGTCGCTGGCGGCACGGTGGCGATGGCGGGAGGCACCATCAACGCCAACGCGCTGACCGTCGACAGTGCGGGCACGATCAATGGCTTCGGGACGGTTGCTTTTGTGTACGGAAATGGGGCGTCGAATCAAGGCCTGATCGAGGCCAATGGCGGGACGCTTTCGCTGGACTCCAATGTCCTCGGCACGACCGGCAAACTGCAGGTCAATCCGGGCGCGACTTTGATTTTGGCGAACGGCGCTGGGAGCGGACTCACGAGCACGACCGGCACGCTGACCCAAAACGGAACGCTCGCCCTTGGGGTCAACAACATCACGGTTTCAACCGCTTACACCAACGCGAACTTTGGCGTCGGAAACGGCTTCAACAATCACGCGGGCGTGACGGGCACGGGCCAGATCAACGCGGCCGCCAATTCGGCGATAACGCTGACCGGCGCCGCCGTGACCAACGGCGGAACCGCCACACCAACCCTGGCAAACTTCGGCAACGTCCACGTGGGCCAGTCCGTGACCCTCGATTACTCCATTGAGAACTCTGGAACGACCGGTCCGTCTCTGATCGGAGCCATCCAGACGAGCGTTCACGGGGGCAATATCACGAGCAGCAGCCTGTCGGGCACCGGCGTCACCGCCAGCAACTATGGTCCGCTCACCAGCGGGCAGTCCACGGGACCGTACGCCGTGACCTACGCCCCCACGGCGGGCGGCACTCTTGCCGCGGGCCAGGCGATTCATATCGCCACCAACTTCGACAACGTCACCGGTCCGACGCTGACCCTGGGCAGCGGCGCCGCCTACCAGCTGGCGTCGGCAAATACGCTTTCAACGCCCGTCAGTCTCGGCAACGTCCACGTCGGCGGGGTGCTCAGCGGGGCGCTCACTATCACCAACACGGCGCCTGCGACGGGCGGCTACACGGAGACATTGGGGGCAAACCTCGGGGCGACAACCGGAGCCGCAAGTTCCTCAGGCACGATCAACGGATTGGCCGTGGGAAACAGCAGCACCGCGATCAGCGTCAGCTTGAACACCGCGACCGCGGGTGCCCTCACCGGCACGGCGGCCGTGAATTTCTCGTCCCAAGCGATCAATAGTAGCGGGCTGGGCGCGACAGGCCTCGCTCCGCAGACCGTCACGGTCAACGGGGCCGCCTACAACCTGGCTTCTGCGACCCTCGGCACGATCAACTTTGGCAACGTGCTGGTCGGCTCGGCCGTTTCGCAGTTCCTGAGCGTGACGAACTCCGCTCCCACGGGCGCGTACTCTGAAGGCTTGAATGCATCCCTTGGGTCATTCAGCGGAACGGGGGCCGGTCTTCTCACCGGTTCGGGCTCGATCACCAATCTGGCCGCGGGACTGACGAGCCTAAACGGGCTCTCCGTCGGACTGAACACCAGTTCCACTGGCACGGTCAATGCGCAGGTGCAGGTCAACCTCGCCTCGAACGGAGCTACGACGAGCCAGCTTGGCATCACCGTACTGGCTTCGCAATTGGCGGGGATCACTGGGACGATCAATGCCGTCGGAAACGTTGGCAACCTTGCAGCGGCGAGTGCGGCGGCGCCGAATCCGGTCAACCTCGGCAACGTGCGCATCGGTGCCGCTTCGCCGACGCAGGCCCTTTCGATTTCCAATACCGCCGCCGGCCCGGCCGAAGGCTTGAACGCCTCGATCAGCACGAGTTCGCCGGGGTTGACCGCAACGGGCTCATTCCCGAGCCTGCAGGCCGGAAACACGAACAGCACGAGCCTGGTGGTTGGGATGAACACGGGGACGGCCGGCTTGAAGAACGGCACGGCGACGATCGCCCTGGCTTCGGACGGAACCTATAACAGCGGAGTGACGACGCCATTGGCTTCCCAAAACATCACGGTCAACGGCGCGGTCTATCAGACGGCCCAAGCCAACACGCTTTCGACCCCCCTGAACCTGGGAACCCTGCGCACGGGATCGGTGGTCAACACGGCCCTGTCGATCAGCAACGTGGCGACCGGCCCGGTCGGGTACACTGAAAATCTCGGAGCCTCCTTTGGAGCGGCCTCGGCCGGCCTCGTCGGGACAGGCGGCCCCATCACAGGCCTTGCCGCAGGGGGAGCCCCGA
>OCTA010006011.1_pt1 | contig 10426 bp, 12 predicted proteins | sample 1538991 | NCBI WGS metagenome assembly OCTA01 (sample SAMEA3539302, study PRJEB22396) | soil metagenome | biome: tundra; feature: field; material: soil | place: USA | collected 2010-05 | depth 0.15 m | reverse complement strand
TCAGACGTGTGCTCTTCCGATCTGTGTATCAGGCAGCGCCAGGAAGTCGGCTTGAGCAAGTCGCCGTTGATACGCATCCTCGGCAATGTCGTCGGTCGACTGTGCGCCCTCCCGTTGCTCCTGATTCACGCTGTGGCGTCTCTTTTAATCGGTAAGACGAGGTCTTTCCGCGCGACTAGTGAAGCGGTCTCGCTGCTACCGGGCCCGCTGGGCACCGTCGTTCGCCGCGCCATCTATCGGGCGCTTCTCGCACGCTGCGGCCGAGGGCCCCTAGGAGAGAGCTATTAATCAGTGTCTCGGATGGCCCGACGCTGAAACCGAGATCGCCCTCATCGTTACGTTCGCCAGCAAGCCCAAGCGAAACAGCGCTTTGATGGAGCACCGTGTTGTTGAGCATATGAATGAGCTTTACTAGCTGCTCGAAGAGTTGTCTTTCGAGCGGTGTCGGCCACTCGTCTCGAATATCCGCGATGATGCCCGGCAAACTAAGACCCACCCAGGTCTTCCCCATGAACTCCTTGTTCAATTCCTTCCGTTCGCCGGATGAGAGTTCGGATGGCTCTGTGCTCGACAACTGAAGGCCAGTCTCCTCCATTTCCTTTCCCCATCGCTCACGCGCCCATTTCGTGTGGCGCGTGAGCTGAGGGAGAGCTTCCTCGGGATGCCGCTCCACCCAGCGGGCGATGGCCATATCCTCGAAAAGAGATCGGTTGATCATCATCGCCTGCTCTCCATACCCTCCGGCGGCTAACCGCAGCGATGCGCGAAACGTTTTTGTCGATCGAGCGTACGTCCATAAGATGATGCGCCCGGCTGCATCAGGCGTTGGAGAGCTGGACGGACGATGGTCGCGAGAGAAACCGTCGAGTGCGAAGCACGCGGCGAACTGCTCGCCGAACGTAGATAACAGACCGGGATGGATCTCAACCCCCGGCGGATTCTGTGAGCGAGCGTCGCTGTCGTCGGGGATCACGTTGACACTCGTCCGCCTGACCATCGAACGCGCCAATCGAGCGAAACTGGTGGCGAGCCGCCTACAGACGCTTCCGCGCAACCCCGGGGCGCGGCCGAACCTCTACTGCGGCGGTTCTCCGACTCCGAGTTGCGCGTTCACGCGCAGGGCCATAAACGCGAATACGCCATATTGACATTATGACAAGTGGATTATATGGTGCTCGCAGCAAGACGATCGATCACGCTACTACCAAGAGAGGGGAAACAAAGCATGCGTCTTCGCATTGCTCTGCTATCGGTTTTCGTTCTCGCGCTCGCCGGGGTTAATGGAATTACCGCTACTTCTGCATCGGCGCAACAGAGAACCTTCTTTCAACACTTCGCTTACGGCCCTTGCTATGTGGAGGCACTACCTCCCGTATACGAGGGCACCGGCACTGACGGCTGGGTGTACGCACACGCTCAGATCTCCTGTACGCAAACGACGACGTTAACATTTGATGTGTATAACGTAGTCCAATGGCCACAACCAGAACCACCCGATCAATGGTTCACGAAGACGATAAACGCTGGAAGAACGTATGCTGTCGATGTCGGCCCCAGCTATATAGCGCAACCGTTTGGTATGGTATACACCTCGTGGGTGTATCTTTATGGATACTATGTGTACGGCGGCCATTACTTTTTGGAGCAAGGCAACCCTCCGTATTTTGTAAAAAACGTACCGTTCATGTAAGAAGCAAGCCGTTCATGTAATTCTTTAGGATTAATGCCGGAAGATAATCAGGGGATAGCGCCGGGATGTCGCGCAGGCGTGAAGTTGTAAGCGGCATTCCGGACTTCTCCCATGTAAGGGCCACGAGGACACAGCGAGGCCAAACCTCATAAGAGCCGGCTCGCCAGCCTTCACGCGACGCGACCGAAAGCCGCTCCGCTAGACACTCTTTCGGGCAGGGCGAGAAGCGACGACGTCCGTCTAAGAGGCGTCGGTAATGGACGAGCTTCCCGAGGGAGATTCGGAACGGTTGGTGACTTGGAAGGAAGGCAACGGCGGGGGGCGCTCGGCTGCAGCCGGGAGCAAGTGTTCACTCCAGCTCTGACTGAGATAAGAGACAACGCGCTCCCAGGCGTCGTCGAAAAGAGAGGAGAGTGGAACAAGCTGGTCGTCGAGGAGCTTCCGAAGCGGACGACCGTCCGTGTCAGCGATCGTTCGCCAGTCGCGGAAGGTCAGTGCATTTGTTAAGGACGGCGCGTAGAGGACGCCCGTGTACTGACTGGTGATGCATGGTGGTACGCCGCCATGCACTAACTCGTTTCGGTAGTGGCGTACAAGGTCGACGCGCTCGATGCCTGGGCGGGGGTTGTCTTTGCGACCGTTCGGCCAACGCCACCTATTCCGCAGCGAGGACCCGGTGGTGTGATCCCCCCAAGGATCAGCTGCGTCAACATCGCTTGGGGAGGTGACCCTTTGAAGGAGTTCGTCCGCGATATCTGTTGCAGAACCAAGACGAACAAATACTTCGACAAGCGAGTCCCGGTGATTGGCGGCGATAGTTCGTATGTCGTACGCGCGCGAGAGGTGGAACAGCACGGTGTAGTGGAGCTGAGCGTTCGCGACGTCGCGACGCGTGAAACCGGCGGCAAGCTCGTCGTCGGATTTAAGGCGGTATCCCTGTGATCGCCTGAGGGGAACGACTCGTTCTAACCAGAAGGCTTCGTACTGCGGGAAGGCGATACCGAGGAAAGACGCCGCGCATCGTCGTTCGAGGATGTCGCCGTTCGCAGCGAGGGTGTATGCGGGAGACACGAGCAAGGATGAATGATCGTCCGAGCGGCAGGAGAGGTCAAGGCAGTCATCCGGTGCGGAGGGAACGATGTGTCCGCGCCGAGCAGCTCTTCGCTTCCGGAGATCGATTGAGCGCTAGTTGCCCTCTGCGTTGCCCACCGTCGGCTTTCGCCTGAACTCGGAAAAAGGAAAACCCCCGACTTGCGGGGGCTTCCATAGTGGGCCCGGCTGGATTCGAACCAGCGACCGTCGGATTATGAGTCCGCTGCTCTAACCAACTGAGCTACGGGCCCCCGCCGACGTCAGCCTATCGCTGCTGCGCCGGCCGTGCGTGAGTATTCGCCAACGTTGTTACGCAAGCGTTTTCGTTCGTTTATCCAGGGCATTTGCGAACTGGCTCGATCCCTCGTTGGAGTGAATCAGTGCGAGTTCCCTCGTTCGGGGGAATGCACGTTCTCCGGACCGGTACTACGGTCAAATGTGTCCGCGTTCCCTCTAGGGCGTTGTAACGAGGGTCTCGGACTGACGAGAAGTCTGCGGTACCGCGACCACGCGGTAGAAGGAGCAGTGAGCGGTGCACGAATGCGGCAGTGCCCTCTGGGGAACGGGAACGCGGGGAGGACGTTAGTCCTTCCGGCCGGCCCGCTCTCCTTTTCGTACGACTCAAGCTCCCGGGGCTCCCCCTCCCGGGAGCTTGACTCATTCTGGGCCGAATCTCGAGCCGGCTAGGCCCGTCAAAGCCGCGCCGGATTCGTCCTGTGGCGAACTGATCAGTCCGAACCCTGCGCCCGTTTGAACCGCGCGGGTAGAATCGGGATCGATGAGCGAAATCGGAACCATGCGCGTCAAGAGCGGCCTCGCCGAAATGCTCAAGGGCGGGGTGATCATGGACGTCACGACGGCCGAGCAGGCGAAGATCGCCGAAGACGCGGGCGCCTGCGCTGTGATGGCGCTGGAGCGCGTGCCTGCAGACATTCGCGCCCAGGGCGGAGTCGCCCGCATGGCCGACCCGACAAAGATCCGCGAGATCCAGGCGGCCGTGACCATCCCGGTGATGGCCAAGGCTCGCATCGGCCACTTCGCCGAGGCACAGATCCTGCAGGCGCTCGAGGTGGACTACATCGACGAGTCGGAGGTTCTGACCCCGGCCGACGAGGAGCACCACATCGACAAGTGGGGCTTCACGATTCCCTTCGTCTGCGGCTGCCGAAACTTGGGCGAGGCGCTGCGTCGGATCGCCGAGGGCGCCGCGATGATCCGCACCAAGGGCGAGGCCGGTACCGGCGACATCGTTAACGCCGTCCGCCACATGCGAGCCGTCTACGGCGGTATCCGCCGCTTGGGCTCGCTGCGCGACGAAGAGCTCTACGCCGAGGCCAAGAACCTGGGCGCCCCGGTCGAGCTGGTCAAGTGGGTGGCCGAGAATGGAAAGCTCCCGGTCGTCACCTTCACCGCTGGTGGCATTGCCACTCCCGCCGACGCCTCGCTCTGCATGCAGCTCGGTGCTGACGGCGTCTTCGTCGGCTCGGGCATCTTCAAGTCCGACGATCCGGCTCCGCGCGCCAAGGCTATCGTCGAAGCGACCACGCATTTCCAGGATCCCGAGGTGCTCGCTCGCGTCTCGCAGGGCCTGGGCGAGGCGATGGCCTCGATCTCGACCGCCGGGCTCGACGAGAGCCAGCTGCTCGAGACTCGCGGCTGGTAGAAACCGACAGAAATCTGGCGACTTCCGTCGGCGGATATTGCGCGCGCCGAGCCGCGCCTTCGGCGCTGGCTAGACGCGGTGCGCGGTCCTTGAAGTTGCGAGGCGCTAGGCGGTCGCAGGCTCCGGGCCCGAGCCGTATTGATTCGGGCCTGGGTCGCTCTCGGTAGCCGCCCAGATGATGAGGATGATCCAACCGATTAGCGGAATCAGACCGATGAGTAGCCACCATCCGCTGCGGTTGATGTCGTGAAGTCGTCTGATCCCCACGCCGATACTTGGGAGGAGAACGGCGAGCGAGTAGATGCCTCCTAGCAGGCCGATACGAGCGCCGCTGTTGTACGTTCCGAGCAGACCGTCGAGAAAGCCGAGTACCAAGCTCGCGATGATGTTGAAGAGGACGAAATACCAATATTCGGGTCTTCCGGCGCGCCCGTCGAACACCGTGTACTTCTTCAGGACTTCCAGGTACCAGTTCAACTTTGCTCCTCTCGTCTGGGGCTCCGCCGGACAGGCTCAAGCCTCCCGAGCAATCACCCTAACAGCGGATCTAGACACCAACGCCGAGCGAGGCGATCGCCGCCTTCTCGCTGCAGCTCGGCTGTTTACCGCCATAGTTCTCCATTCGGGGAAAGGCTGTCTCGCGATTACGCGACGGCTCAAACACTGGCCGAGCCGGACATTTATCGGGCGAGTACTCGAATCCGGCGAGGAGGCCTGATCACCAGGTGATCTGATGCTTTTCCTTGAAGAACCCGCCCGTCGGGCCTACCTCGGGCAGCGTTGCGGCCCAAACGATCGTGTCGGCGCCCTCGGTAGTGCTGAGCGGGGCCGCCGGGCCGCCCATGTCGGTCTTGACCCAGCCCGGATCAACCGAGTTGACGAGGATGTTCATCCCCTTGAGCTCGTCGGCGAGAACGCGGGTGAGCGCATTTAGGGCAACCTTGGAAAGCCGGTAACCGGGCGAGCCGCCGTTCATCTCGCCGAGCTGGGCCATGCCGGTGGAGACGTTGACGATGCGGCCGTAGCCCTGGCGCCTCATGATCGGCACGATCTGCTGGCAGATGCGGTAGGGACCAATCGTGTTGACCTCGAAGCCGTGGCGGACGATCTCGGCGGGAACGCGTAGCGCGCTCCTCTCGGGATCGACGCCGTCGGGGGAGATGGCCGCGTCGTTGACCAGCGCATCCACCCGCTCGAGCTCTCCGAGGCGATCGATGTCCTCGTCGCTCGTTACGTCGAGCTTGATCGCGGTCACGTCGAGCCCTTCGCCGCGCAATGTCTCGGCGGCCGCTTCGCCCTTGTCGAGATCGCGGGATCCGAGCAGGACTCCGTAACCGAGCCGCCCGAGCTGGCGGCAGACCTCGAAGCCGATGCCGCGGTTTCCTCCTGTGACGAGAGCAACTGGCACGACAGGAACATTAGTCGGCGTAGCGGTAGTTCAACCGGATATCTCCTGGGGAGTGCGTGACGAATGAGTGACGGTTCTCTCGGCGGGCGCGGCGAAGGCCTGAATCTAGACTGGAAGAGCATGACCGAGCCGCTTCGAATCGGTGTTCTTGCCGTTCAGGGCAATTTCCGCGAGCACGTGAACGTGCTCCGGCGCCTCGGCGCGGAGGCGAGCGAGGTGCGAAAGCCGCATCAGCTCGAGGGCCTGGACGGCCTGATCATTCCCGGCGGCGAGTCCACCACGATCGGCAAGCTGGTGCGTGCCTACGAGCTCGAGCCGGCGATTCGCGCTTTCACGGGCGCCATCTTCGGTACCTGCGCCGGCATGATCCTGCTCGCACGTGATGCGGTCGACGCCACGGCCGACCAGCCGCTACTCGGGCTGATCGACATCGTCGTTCGCCGAAACGCCTACGGACGCCAGGTGCACTCCTTCGAGACCGACCTCGAGCTGGCGGGCGAGACGAGGCCCGTGCGCGCCGTATTCATCCGAGCGCCGTGGATCGAGAGCGTTGGTCCCGCCGTCGAGATTCTCGCCGAGCACGATGATCGGCCCGTACTGGCGCGCGAAGGCCGTATCCTTGTTGCAGCGTTCCACCCCGAGCTCACCGACGACACGCGCGTCCATGAGCTCTTCTGCGAGGTAGCACGGGAGGCAGCGAGTGTCCGGACATAGCAAGTGGTCGTCGATCAAGCACAAGAAGGGTGCCGCGGACATCAAGCGCGGCAAGCTCTTCTCCAGGCAGTCGCGCGCGATCATCGTCGCGGCCAGGGAAGGCGGAGGCGACCCCGACGCCAACCTCGCGCTCCAGAACGCGATCGAGAAGGCGCGCTCCTACTCGATGCCGAAGGACAACATCGAGCGCGCGATTGCCAAGGGCACCGGTGAGGGCGCGGGCGGGCAGGTCTTCGAGACGGTCGTCTACGAGGGCTATGGGCCCGGCGGCGTCGCGATCCTCGCCGAAGCGCTGACCGAGAACCGCAACCGCACCGCCGCAGAGGTGCGCCACACCTTTTCCAAGTACGGCGGCAATCTCGGCACCGACGGCTCCGTGAGCTGGATGTTCGAGCGGCGCGCGGTCGTGCTCGTGCCGGCCGACGGGGTGGACGAGGACACGTTGATGCTGGCCGCGGCGGAGGGTGGCGCCGACGACGTGGCGGGCGACAGCTCCAGCTTTGAGGTAACCGGCGCGCCCGAGGCGCTGCACGGCCTGCGCCAGGCGATCGAGGAAGCGGGCTTTTCGATCGAATCGGCCGAGTTGACGATGCTGCCCAAGACGACCGTCGAGCTGACCGAGGAGTCCGCGGCGCGCACGCTGGTCAGGCTGGTCGAGGCGCTCGAGGAGCTCGACGACGTGCAAGAGGTCTACGCCAACTTCGACATCTCCGAGCAGCTGCTCGAGGCCGTCGCTTCCTAGCTCTGACGTACGCCAAGGGGTCGGCTATACCGGCACCGATTTCGTAGATCAGGACGCCGGAAGACTGAAGCAGAATGCAGTAGACTGCCTCGCTTTTTACTAGAACTTTGGCTCCACCACTGCTATTGACACGGTGCGGCCGATGTATCAAGGTGCCCGACAACGGGTTTGGTCAGTCCGTGTATCTCATGGCACATCTCGTAGTCGCGTCCGTTCGCTCCGGCCACTCGGCCTGTCCCTGCGGAGATCATTTTCGGACGACTGCCCGGTCGTTTCCCACGGGTTTCGCACTTTCTAAGTCAGGGAGCTCAACCCGATGATGATGGACACAGCCCTGCTTCCAGACTCGCTCCGGGGTCTTACCACCGACCCGCAAGGTAACGCCATCACCATCAACAACCACCTCGTCAACTTCGGCTGGGAGTACGTGTGGCTGATGAGACCGGAGGCGGTGGCGGTCCCGCCCGGGGCCCCTGACACCCTCGCATTCAACGTGAGCACTACGACGCTGTCGTGGATGGACAACTCGATCGCCGATACGTCGTACGTCGTCCAGAAGCACGCGAGCGGTGTCACGACATGGACCGACCTGACGACGATCCCAACGGTGGATCTGACCGTGGTGCCTGTGCCACCCAACACCACCGGGCCGATGAGCTACGTCGATGCGATGTATCAACCCGGAGACACGTACCGGGTGGTCGCGCAGAACACGGTCGGCGACCTGAATGACCACGGCGTGGTCCCGGGCACGCCGCCTTTCCGACCGTGACGGCGAAGTCATTTTCTTCCGAGCTCACACCGTGAGCGTAGGGAGAGCCGGCTTGTAGCGATAGAGGTTGAATCACTGGGGGGCCGACGGCCCCCCAGTGATTCCTGTGCTCCCGTGTCGCGCGCGAGGAGCTTCGGGGTCATCCTGGCTTCTCAGGAGGTTTTTACATCTACATGACATTCGCAACCTCGGCCTGCCTCGGCTTTGTACTAAGGTGATAGAAGCGCTTGCGGTCACGGGCGAGCCTTGATGCTGGGGGGTATCGGGCTCGCCCTCTTTTTATCCCTAATAACGCTTCTCCGTTGCCTCTTCACACCGGCCAGCGGGCCCCTGAGCGTCAAGGTGCGCGTCACCAAGGGTGCGTGGGTCGGCATGAAGTGGCGTGCCACGCAGATCGCAGGCAACTTCCGGCACTCCGTCAAAGCGGCCTCGTCAGACGGATATCACTGCACGGCGGCGGCGATGAAGGCCACGATCAGGGGCTCGCTCCTGGCGGAGTGAAGCGTCGCGATCGCTCGATCGTGGCCGCTTCGCAAGCGTACGATCTCGCCGGCTCCGGCGTCGAGTGATTTGCTCTCGCCGCGCTGAACACGTCCGACGACGCGCCTACAGTCTCGACGTGAAAGTTCTCGGAATCGATCCCGGTACGGCTGCATGCGGGTACGGCATCGTCCAAGGAAGCGCAAACCGCCTTCAGGCCCTCGACCACGGTTGGTGGCAGACGTCGCCCGGCACCCGGCTGGAGCTTCGGCTGCGGACTCTCTTCGAAGGAGTGAGCGAGCTGATAGTCCGCGAACGGCCCGATGCCGTTGCGCTCGAAGAGTCCTACGTCGGCGCCGACGCCCGCATCGCGCTCTCTGTCGGGCAGGCGCGCGGCGCCGTTCTCGTCGCCGCCGCGCTGGCCGGCATTGAGTGCTTCGAGTATGCGCCGGCGCGGGTCAAGCAGGCGACCTGCGGCCACGGGCGCGCCGACAAGGCTCAGATTCAGCGGATGGTGAAAGCGATCCTGCGCCTGGAGGAGATCCCGACGCCCGATCACGCTGCTGATGCGCTCGCCGTGGCTATCTGCCATGCAATGGCGTCACCGCTCGAGAGGCTGACAAGATGATCGCGCGGTTACGCGGAAAACCGGTTGGGCGCGGCGCGGAGGGGATAGTTCTGGACGTGAACGGAGTCGGCTACCTCGTGCATGCGACTCCCCGCGCCCTGGCCAAGTCCGACGGCGCCGAGTTGACGGTCGAGACCTACTTGCACGTGCGCGAGGATGCGCTCTCGCTCTACGGCTTTGCCGACGGCGAGGAGCGCGAGCTCTTCATCCAGCTCCTCTCGGTCTCGGGGATCGGGCCCAAGGTGGCTCTGGCGATCGTTTCGGGCTCGACGCCGGTCGAGCTCAGGCGCGCGATTGCCCGCGAGGACACCGCTCGTTTCCAGGCCATCCCGGGCATCGGCAAGAAGACGGCGCAGCGCGTCGTGCTGGAACTGAAGGAGAAGTTGGCCGGAAACGAGCTGGTGCCCTACGGCGATGCCGGCTCTGGCAAGCACCTTGTTGCCCGCGACGCACTCGTTGAGCTCGGCTATACGCTCGTCGAGGCCGAGCAGGCACTGGCCCAGATCGACCCCGAGCTGCCGCCCGAAGAGCGTGTGCGGCTGGCACTCAGAGCTTGAGATGAGCGAGACCTTCCTCACGCCAACGATCAAGCCCGAAGACGACGACATCGAGCGCTCGCTGCGCCCGCGCAATCTCGGCGAGTTCGTCGGCCAGGAGCGAATCAAGGAGCCGCTGGCGATCTCGCTCCAGGCGACGAAGGGGAGGGAGGAGGCGCTCGACCACGTCTTGCTCGTCGGCCCGCCGGGGCTCGGCAAGACCTCGCTCGCCTTCATCGTGCGCGAAGAGCTCGGTGTCGGGATTCGCTGCATCGCCGGTCCGGCGCTCGAGCGCAAGGGCGACATGGCGGCGATCTTGACCAGCCTGGAGCCGCGGGACGTTCTCTTCATCGACGAGATCCACCGCCTCAATCACGCGGTGGAAGAGATCCTCTACCCGGCGCTCGAGGACTTCCGCCTCGACATCGTCGTCGGTCAGGGGCCGGCGGCGCGCACGCTGACGCTCGACCTGCCGCACTTCACCCTGGTCGGCGCGACCACGCGCACCGGGCTGTTGACGACGCCGCTGCGCGACCGTTTCGGCATGACCTTCAGGCTCGACTATTACGGCGTCGATGATCTGGCCTCGATCGTTCGTCGCTCGGCTCGTATTCTCGGTGTCGAGATCGAGCACGAGGCAGCGACGGAGATCGCAGCCCGCTCGCGCGGTAGGCCGCGCCTCGCCAACCGCATCCTGCGCC
>OCTA010006010.1_pt1 | contig 10427 bp, 8 predicted proteins | sample 1538991 | NCBI WGS metagenome assembly OCTA01 (sample SAMEA3539302, study PRJEB22396) | soil metagenome | biome: tundra; feature: field; material: soil | place: USA | collected 2010-05 | depth 0.15 m | reverse complement strand
GCCAAGCTGCTGGCTGACTGCCATCACGATGAGAGCCGTATCTTATCGGGCCGCAGGGACAGTATCGGCGCGCTGTTACTGACCGAGAAGCAACACTTGTTGCCGCTCCCGACGGAAGACTTCGAGTTAGCGGAAGTCAGCTTCCCGCGCGTCGATCAGGCGGGATGTGCCAAGGTGCGAACCAACTTCTACTCGGTGCCACTGAAGGCAGGCTCCGTGGTTGAGGCTCGCGTCTACTCCAGCGTGGTTGAGTTCCGGCAAGACGGTGTGCGGATCGCGCAGCACGAGCGCAGTTATGAGCGGGCGCAGCAGATCCTCGATCTCGAACACTATCTCGAAGTGCTCGAACGCAAGCCCGGTGCGTTGCGCGGATCGAAGCCGCTGGCGCAGTGGCGAACCCAGGGCCGCTGGCCCGAAAGCTATGACCAGCTCTGGGAGTTGATGAACGAGAAACATGGACGCCAGGGTGGAACGCGATCCATGGTTGCGCTCATCTGCATGGGCCGCGAGTTCGGCTACGCCAAGCTGGAAACAGCGGTCGCACAAGCGATGGAACTGGGGTGTACGGATGTGGCTGCCATCCGTCATCTCCTCATGAGCGACGAGCTTCAGCACGCGGCCGCGACGACGGTTGCCATCGGAGCACTGACTGCTTACGAACGTCCGCTGCCGACGATGGCCGAGTATAACCAACTGCTCTGTGTATGGGAGATCGAGGTGCCGGCATGAGCATGGAAGCTGCCAGCATCGCGCAGCACTGCCAGACTCTGCGATTGGGCGTCATCGGCGATCAGTTCGCATCCCTTGCCGAAGAAGCCAGGCAGAAGAACCATTCCCATCTCCATTACCTGGAAGCCCTGCTCCAGGCCGAGGTCGAGGACCGCCAACGGCGCTCGATCGAACTGCGACTCAAGGATGCGCGCCTGCCGCGGATGAAGACGCTGGAGGAGTTCGACTTTGCCCAGTCGCCACACATCCCGGCCTCGCGCATTCGAACCCTGGCCGAAGGCGGCTATCTGCAACGTTCCGAACCCGTGCTTCTGGTCGGCGAACCGGGCACCGGAAAAACCCATCTGGCCACCGGGCTGGCCATCGCCGCCTGCCGCCAGCGGAGGCGCGTGCGCTTCACTACCGCTGCCGCCCTGGTCAACCAACTGGTCGAGGCACAACGCGAACAGAGCCTCAGTCGCATGCTGGCACGCTGGTCGCGTGTGGAACTGATTGTGATCGATGAACTGGGCTATGTCCCGCTGGCCGAGGTGGCCGCCGAGCTGCTCTTCCAGGTCATCGCCGAGCGGGCGGAAAAAGCAGCCATTATCGTGACCACCAACCTGCCGTTCTCCGAGTGGCCGCAGGTCTTTACCAATGCCCGGCTGTGCAAGGCGGTGCTCGATCGGCTCACCGATCAGGCCCACATTATCGAAACAGGTTCGGAGTCGTACCGTTTTCGCAGGACCTTGCGGAAGAAACGCAAAGAGTGATCCCTGGAGGCCGCTGTTCCATTCTGCTTCCGCTTCGCCCTACGGGCTACGCTCCAGCAGAACGGAACTCTATCCTCTTAACCTTCAACGTCCCAAGGTGGGCCAGATTAAACCGCCGAAGTGGGCCAAACCAACTTGCCAAAAGCACCGGGTGCGCAGAATAGGGCAATTGGCAAACCTCCCATCATCCGGCGCCGGTTTCAGCTGGTGATCTTCTTATCGCAGCCGGGCCAAAGGATCTACGTCGAACATTCTGCGAGAAGACAAGAGAAGTTCTGGGTTGTCCTTGATCCAGGAGCAATCCGGCAATTGAGATCGCTAATCGCCCAATCACGTTCCACAAGCCGACTTCACGTTACCAATTCTCGCTCAATGAGTACATTGGCAATCTACTGGCCGAATACGAGTGAAACAGGCACCAGCACGTCCATCAAAGGATCAAGGTTCTGCGCAACGGGTGTTTGGCTTTCCGGGCCAGAGCCTTCCACATCGTCGGTCTGCGGATCGATGGGTGGCTCCTCTTCGGCCCGAGACTGCTCCAGAACTACGCGCATCTTAGTACAAGGCAGAATCGATTCAATGAGCGTGTTCCGGCCTATAACCGAGGACGGTTGAAGGTTTAGTCGTCTTCCCTCAGACCAGCAAATCACGAGCTCGCGCTTCAGGCCATTGCACTGAACCGCTTGTGGAATTCCATCGAAAGGCGCCGCGCACAGAGCCAGGGTCAGACCGTCGCGGTAATTGCGCAAGACAGATCCGTCATTGAATTCAGTGTCGTTGTTGTGCTCGCATGCCCGGCCAGATTCGAGATGCAGGAATGATGTATCGTAACCTTCAACTGGGGTCTTGTTTTCCATCCGGATAATGAGAATTTTGCTGATCCGGGACAAATAGCGGTCCATCTCCAAGTCGGCCGTCCATTCGACCGGGTAAACCTCCCCATTATCCAAGATGATTTCGATGTGGTTTCTGTCAAGGTGGTAACCGACCCACAGCGGAGCACTCCCGAACGGCTCATCGTGCACAATGCACATTTTGCCACGTGCATTCACGACTAATCCGATATTCATATCGTTCCTCCCTGGGCCGCACGGTTCTCTGCAGGCCATTGAGCAGATTCGTGATCCGCTCTGCCGCACAGTGTGGCAAGTCTGGCAGCGATGGAGCCGGTAGCATTCTTAGGTGCGCGGTTCGCCCCGGCCGCAACGAGCCACTGAACCAACGGCAGCGCCTCGTCGCCCTGTTGGCTCTCAAATGCGGCAGAGAACATCAGGGCGCTCCATCCGCTGGGAGTTTCGAGATTCACATCCGCATGATGCTGAATGAGGACCTCTACGATCCCGGTTCTTCCCAACCAACAAGCGCACATGAGGGCCGACATTCCGCGCGTATCAAGCGCATCGACGAGGCTTCCAGCCCGACACAGGGTTTCGACAATGTCCTTCTTGCCGCGAAGCGCAGCAATCATGAGAGGCTTTGGGCCAGGTTGGGCTGGGAAGTTGGGATCGGCACCCTTTGCAAGCAATAGCTCGACCATCGCAATATCGCCCACGGAAGCGGCCAGGCTGAGGAGGCTCATTCCACGCGAATTCAACTGATTCGTCGATACCCCGCTCGTGATGAAAGCCTCCAGGACGGCCCTCCGATTGGACACGACCGTAAGATCCAACGGAGTGAGCCCCAAGGGTTCTTCAATGGTGGGATCGGCTCCCCCCTCGAGGAGTCGCTCAACGACTTCGGTGCGACCATAAGTACATGCCACAAGAAGAGGCGTCCTGTGATATCGATCCAAGGAGTCGACAGAGGCTCGCTTTTCAAGCAGAAGAGAGACGGTAGATCTTCTCCCAGTGCTAGCAGCGTGGTGAAGCGCAGTGTAACCGAGCGGGTCTGAAACATCCGCAGAGACGCCCGCCTCAAGGAGCCGCCGCATCACGTCTTCCTGGCCGGCCTTGGCAGCATTACACAACTCCGAACCGAGCTCTGCGACACACCGCTCCTGTCCTGGAAAGTGGTTCTTTCGTGCAACATCTCGCGCCAGGAGCAAAAGATCAGGCTCACCTACAGGTAGATGTGTCCGACTGAGTCGATTCAGGCCAATCGCACCGTCAATCACCCCATCAGCATCTTGAGCGGCCGCTACCTCGACTGCCCAGCGCAGATTTGCATAACCAAAGCCGAGCTGCTCTTCCAGCGTGATAAGGCCATGTTTCTGCAGCCGATCAGTCTCCTCCCGCGATTGCGTGTCGATGCCAGGAGATGGCGGCTTTATTTCCTTCCACTGGGCGGAAAGCGCAAGAAAGTGCTTCCACACCGGTGCTATTTCATCGACTGATGCCCGATACTTAGGCTCCCCGGACACGTACATTCGCAACGGAGCGAGCATCCTTAACTGGTTCTTCTCTGCGTACACCAAGGCCGAGCCCACAAGCCTGGCTACGGCGCGGTGCTGAGAGCCGCATTGGGAGACAGCTTCAAGCGCCGACTCCGGGAGTCCGGCAGGGGGGCACGCGAGAATCCTGAGCAGATGTCTAGGCTCGCCATCCAATGAAGGATTGGAGATTGCAAAATCGTAGGATACTTCGATATCGGTCTGTTTGGAGTGATCGGAGCCTCGTTGCAGCAGTTTTGTCTTCTCCTGCAACCAGCGTTCGGCCAGGATTTCGAGATCCTTCTCACCCTGCGCTTGCGCGGCGAGCAACTCGATAGCGTGTGGAATGCCGTTCATGTCGCCTAACAGTGTCTCCAGACGCGGATCAGAGTAATGCCCGGGGTTCCGCGAGACCGCGCAAAACAAATGGCGCGCATCGTCGAAGTTCAGTTGGCAAGGGCGCAACGGTTCAGCCCAGTCGATGCCGCCTGGAAACTCGTTTCCCTGCATCCCCACGGACAGCCAGACTCCGTCCACTCCCAACAGTTGCTGAAGCCACTGCTCGCAGCCATAGGTATCGGTCCGCCAAGGAGTTTCGAAATTGTCCAAGAATACGGCGCACTCTCCGCGTTTCAACTCGGCAATGAGCTGGCCTGCAAAGGTAGGACCGGGCCTCAATCCAAACCAAATCGACCCGATCTCCGCGACAACCTCTTTCGCACTTCGAAATGCGTCGCAGCGAATGTGATAACGTCGCTCTCCGAACCTATTCCTAGTTGCATCATCATAGAGGAGCGCCAAACCCAACTTGCTTTTACCTATACCCGGAGGCCCCAGGATCAGCAGCGGAGAGAGGCGGTCGCGACGCCATCTTTCTGTGCCAAGTTTGACCTCTTCATTGCGGCCGATCAGGAGACCTAGAGCGGGGAGAGAATAAGCAGCGGGCGATGACCGCAAGCCATCGACCTGGCCGAGGACCTCGTTGATCTTTCCTTCAACCTCGTCAAGCTTTTTCAACTGGACCACATGCTCAACTGGGTCGTCGTACTTTATCTGAAACAGGTACTGGCGAACGAGCAGTTCGAACCACTCTTTCCGAAACTGAACTCGGATTTCGTCGGTTAATTCTCCGTAGGATGATTCAATACTGTCGATCTCCCGCTGGCAGATCAGCGCTCCATACTCCTCGTTTCCCTCGATCTTGATGATGCGTTTGTGATCGATTCCGATAGGGTAGAAATCCCGCGACAGACGTCTCAGCCTGGCACGGCATCCGGAACGAATCGCCTTCAAGCGAGTGCGAATCGGCTTAGGATTTTCAAATCCGAGTGCTCTTTCGACGCAAAAAAGCGTTGCCTCGGCAGAAGACCGCGCCACTGCTCTTTCGATGTTCTCGTTTTCGTCTGGCTTGAGATGTTTAAGCTTTTTGACCGAGCGCCAGACGTCCTTTAGCCAGCTGTATGCGAGGTTCCCGGCGACACCTAGTGCTATGGCGCTACCGATCGCGATGATCGTAGCCTGGAGGCCTCTGGTCATATTGGATCCCCCCACTCCGCATCGGCCCGAACGAAGAGATTGGACTGAAGTGGCATGATTCTAGCACGACAAATGCACGGATTATACGAGCGTCGAGTACTCGCTCCTCAGGTATTGCGGGCCTAATCAATCACTTAACATGCTCGCCGGAACAGCAACAAAGGATCGGTACTGGTAAACGCCCAAGTGTTCACAAAAGAGGATCAGTCCCGAGTCGTCGGCAAATAGAAAAGTTGCCGATAGGCATTCGGTGTCCGCGCCAACGACCAAAGCGACTCCGGAATCCGGAGTTGAGATGCTTCAATGGGCTGGAGCCATGCCGCTGCGGAAATCGCGGCTAAGAAGGCACTCCCTTCGAGCTTATCTCCATCAGTTCGCGCATCTGCTCCGGTTCTTGACCGGGTGCATACGTGTGTATGTGAACGGAGAACGGTGTTTCCATCTGCTCGAGAATGTCCGCAGCGCGCGCTTTAGTCTCCACGTCGGTACTGACTCGCAGCAATGTCGCGATTTCTTGCGGCGTTAGCTCGTCAATTTGCTTGTTGGTCATCCTGCCGACACGATCTGCAATTCGCTGCGAAATGCGGGCAGCGATGTTCGCTTGACGCTCGCGCATGGCCACAGTGCCGCGGACCAGTGCTTTCAGGCGCTCGCTGTCCATGAACCGATCGGCCTCCACGCAGCGCAAAACCCAATCGTAGCGGCGCGACCAGCGTTCGATCAGGGTATGACTCTTGCCCAGCTTCTGCCAAACCTTTATCAGATTGCGATCGACGCCAAGGTCGCGGTAAATGGCGAAAGCTTCGAAAGCTTCGGCGGATTCGTTGGTGCGGCGTTCCCAGGCTTGCATTTTCTTACCGTTAGCCATCTATCGGTCTCCGTTCCGAAAGGGTCCGTGCTCGCTCTCGAGTATTTGCGAGAGATAACACAGAAGACGGTTGGGTACCAGAGAATTGTGAAGGGCGTCAACAGTTGGGTGAGTTGGCTGCGTAGTAGCGGCGCGTAAGTTCATCGATGCGCGCCGCGCTATCGATTGGTTCCGCGATGAAACAGAGCGTCTGCTTTTCCCGCAGAATTTTCGCGGAATTGTTCTTCAAGCCGGTGACATCTTGTCAACGAGGATTTGGCATGCGGAGGCACTACGCCCGTGGATGAACCTGCTGCAAAGGCACCGACGCGGGGCCAGACGAGGGAGGCCGTGAAACCGTTGGTCTTTTTCCCCGGCCAAGGGAAAACGCATTAGAGGCTCTACGAATGGACGAACACGAGAAATGACTGAGGAATATCATCCTGACCCGGCGAAAGCGTCTTGCGGCCTGTGCCGACTAAGCACAACAGGATTGGTGCGACGTGTCGGAGTGTTTTCCGCATTTGACTCGAAGCAACCGGTTTTTGCGCCGGCTCCTCTGATTCAGGCTTTGCCCTTTCTTGGCGATTCCGGAAAGAGTCGGGAGTCCTCCGTTGGCGTAACAAATATTAACGGATCGGCAATGGCAACAACGCGATGCCCGAGAGTCCGGTAGCTCCTTGGCTCGCCGTCCATAGGTTCAATCACCTCTGCTTGCAGACTAATGTGGTAGCCTGAGGCGTCCGCGAATGCTTGGGCTATGGCAACCCAGAGCTTCAATGGAATCGGATCATAGTTATCGGGGAGATTGAGTCGGTCCAGGAGCTTTAAGAAGGCCGCGTAGTAATCCTCGGCGATTCTCTCGCCCGTTTCTTCAACGAGGGTTGCGAGTTCCTTCATCAGTGCATTCGAGTCATTCATAGTTTCTCCGCTTCAAATAGCAATAGACTCATCCCAGCGTTCACGTTGCAAGCGGGCAGCGGCCGCTGAGGGCCGGCGCACTTTCGAGAGCGGGCGCTATCTCTTTCAGCGAACTCAAAGCCGAATCGCTCCTGGGCTTCTCCCGCAGCACCCATCAGGAATCTCACGCCTCCGGCTGGGGTGTGACGTATGCCGCACACGCTCGGGCGGCGCGAATCTCGAGTTCTGATTCCGGGCTCGCGTTGAAAACTGATTCCCCTCAGCCACGAAGTACGGGCGCACCTTTTTTGTCCAACTTCGGGTAGCCGCCTCGGTTCGCCGTTCTTGCTAGCCTTTCCTCACCTAAAGAGCCGCTTCCAGTTGTTGCAAAGTGGTCTCGATGAACCGCAGTGGATCCAGAACCACGGAAACCATGTTTATCTCGATGGGTGGTTGCTTCGGGTTCCACCCCAGCAGTCGCACCCCGGCCGGCATGGGAGGAGGTTCGCCCTGCGCCGCCCCCCTGGCGGTCTTGGCGAAAGGATCTGGTTGACACCTCCCACATACAGCATTCCCGTCTGCGCGGTGCCACCAGGTCGCCCCGGCACCATGAACAGGACAAAACCTCCGGGTGGTCGCGCTCCTGCAGCGCTCGGCACACTTCGTCCCGAATCCTTCGCAGTTCGGGGAGCAACACCTTAGCCTCGGGCGGCAGCTCGGCACGAATGAGCGCTCTTGCTGCTCCTCTCCTTGTTCCAGCGTCGTGCCTCGGCCGCGAATTTCTAAGCCGTTCACCGAGGCCGGATCTCTCTCAAGTTCCAGCCCAAAACAAGTGCAAACCCTGTATAGGAATCTTCCCCTTATAGGAATGTCTTATAGGAATGATGGCCATCCCGCTTAAGTCATTAAAACATCGACATTTTGCAGCATCACCACCAGCCAAAGTCGATAGCAAGCGCAGCCAAAGCCTGCAAATCCGCAGCCATCCATGGCCGGACCCACTCATCTTCAAGTGCAGCCATGGATGGCTGCACCCTACCAGCTTGGTTTCTTGCCGAAGTCGACCTCGACCCCGTGCTCAGTCATCCGGCCACTGCTGCTCGGCTTTGTCCGAACTTTCGTATCCTGGGCGCCTGGTTTCTGAGTCTCCACGGGTTCCGGTTTTGGCCTTGGTTCTGATTTTGGCTTTGGTTCTACTTCTGGCTTCACGGTTTTCCCTTTCGGTTCTGGGTTCTCTGCTTCCGAGCTTGCGAGCTGCGTCGCCTTGTGCTTAATGCGCGCTTTGGGATCGCCTGGGTAAGGCTTTCCGGTGACGGAATCGCAGATCACGTAGGTGTATTTATAGCCAATCCCACGCCTATTGGATTGGACCAACCCGTACTCGGACAGTTGTCGCCGGTCGCGGGTAAGACTCCGCGGTGCGACGTGAATTACGTTACTTATCTCGGAGTCGCTCAAGTAAAGCTCCCGGCTGCAGAAGTACTCGGACCGCTCCATCAGGTGCAGGTACAGCCGCAGTGCGCTGGGCGTCAGTTTTAATAGCAGACCGCCACGATTAAGGTGCTGATGAACGCCATAGAATCCGTAGATCATCACCGTCATGGCGCACCTTCTCGCGCCGCCGGCCGGTGGCATGGAACTGGCGATTGATTTCCGGATCCTGACGGTGATAGATTCTCCACGACGCTAAGAATTTCCTTTCAGCCCCGCCTCGACCGCGCGGGATTTTCTCTTTGCCTGGGTTACTTCCCGGCGTCTGTCCATCTCCCACCGTGCAGCCCTTATCAGGGTGTTGTTCGAGACATATCATCACTGAGGCGAAGTTGGTGCGTCTGAGCCGGGTTGTGAAGCTTCACAGGCTAATCCCTGCGAGACATCGGGAGGCTGTTTTGCTGCCACATACTGCTCTCCGCAGTGGGGACACCGCAGCCGAGCCAGTCGGGTGGCAAAAACCACGTCATGGCGCTCGCGCCTTTCCCTTACGCGGCGGGCCTTGTCAGCCTTCAGGCATTCCGGGTGAAACTGAGAACGTCCGAGCGGCAGAGGCTTCCCGCATCCACGGCAGAAGTATTGGTGCACCTCTCACCTCAGGCTGTCCTTTGCGCGGGCCGGTGCGGGTGACTTGCCGCCATCCTGAATGACCTTCTGCAATTCCGATTCGCGGATCATCGTGCGTCCGCCCACCTTCGTGCGCTGCAGCTTCCCTTGGCTGAGCCAAGCGTGAACTGTCCATTTCGAGATTCCGCCGAGCCTGCGGGCCGCTTCGTTCACTGAGATCAATGCATCCAAAGTCTTAGCCCTCCCTGAATTTTCTTGCAAACCAAACCCAAACCTGCTATCAGTATGCTAGGAAATCTAAAGATAATCAATTGTATTTATTATGTCTCAACAACTAAATATGCGAGTGATCGTCAAAGGCTCGACCATAAAGGGCATGTGGCGACTTGCAGGCGAGAAAGATGGCATTCCGTTGGTAGCACAGTACATGTTTTGCGGGGACTTAGTCAGCGATGGCGAGTTCCGTCAACATAGCGATGGACATTGGTACCGCCACTTCCTAACAGTGGAAGAGCGCGACAAAGAGATGGAAGCCGGAGTTCGCAATTTTAGAGACCCTTGGGCACTTCTTCAGGAGTTCACGGGGATCAAAACTGTCTCCGGACTTCTAGCATTCCTGAATTCGACCGGGTACTTCTTATATCCTCACGACGAACTGGCCTGGCACGATGACGAGTTCGACTGGTCTGACTTCTACTCGCCGCTATCTTATCGCGTCACCGACTTCTGGCAAGTTCAGAAATTCTTGACGGAGATGCTGCTAAGCCGGAAGCCGGTCGTCCCGATGCCGAAAGACCTACCTCTAAGATGGGCTGCGGACCTCGATTCTGGTTTTACCTTCCGCGCGGTACGTCGGCTTGGTGAATATGTGGCAGAAGTTCCTACCCAAGGCACTTTGACGACGCTCTTTGCAATAGCCCAATTGAAAGTGTTACAGGCCGGCAGATTTCGGGTGTGCAAGCGATCCGACTGCGGACGAATCTTCGAGTTCGAAACAAGAGGAAGGCGAAAGAACCAGTATTGTAGTCATCTCTGCGCACACACAGCCTGGCAGAGACGCGCGCGAAAAACGCGAGTGCAGATCACTGACGAGCGATTGCTGTTCGGTTATGGACACTACAACAGTGGGCGATGAATCCGAACCAAACTGGAGGACTTATGTCTATTTACAAGCGCGGACAAATCTACTGGTACAAGTTCACCTTCAACGGTGAGGCGATACGGGAATCCACCCGGC
>OCTA010006008.1_pt1 | contig 10428 bp, 12 predicted proteins | sample 1538991 | NCBI WGS metagenome assembly OCTA01 (sample SAMEA3539302, study PRJEB22396) | soil metagenome | biome: tundra; feature: field; material: soil | place: USA | collected 2010-05 | depth 0.15 m | reverse complement strand
GCGATCATATCCTGCGCGCGCTGGAAGAGGCCAACTGGAACGTGTCCGGCGCGGCGCGGGCCCTGGGGATGGAGCGGACGAATTTGCATAAGCGGATTCGCGCGTTAGGGTTGAGCAGGGGGAAGTCGGCAACGTAGCGTCTCCAAGGCGCGCCCCGCCCTGACCCGGTGCAGGGCCAGCCGCTGAGTAATGGCGTCTCGCCTACAGCGGGTTCGGCGAGACGGAATGATGCGCCGAAAATCAGTGGTGCGCTTGGACCGAAGGACTTCAAAGACATCCCGGCGGAGGTATGACCCGTGATTCGTGTGCAGCGGGCAACTCGGTCTACCCAAGCCCCATGGGCCGGTTGGAAGATTGCAGTTCGGATACGGGTCCTTGTCGTCGCTCACGAAGTGCCTTGAGGTAGGCATTGGCCTCGGCTTCCGACCCCAGCGCGATATCGAGCATCATTTTGACGGTCATGACTGGACCGGGGATAATCCCTGCTTCATCGATCTCCTCGCCGTCGAAGTCCTCATTCGTTGGAATCTCGACGTTTAGTATCCACCAAGTTTCGATCTTCTGCAGAAGAGCGATCAGATCGGGGAACAGAGCAGGATATTCGAATCCTGACCCAGCCAAAACCAGTTGGGGCATGTCATGTGCAATTTGGTTCCGACACTCCTTCAGGTTCTCGAATGTTCCGAGGTCGTCCTGGTCAATCGCGCCACTCTCGGCCAGCCACGAGAGAGATGCGTAGAGCGTGCTGCGGTTGCGGTTCAGAACCCTCTGTTCGTATTGCGGGTCAATGCGATCACCGTTCTTGTCATACCCGAACGTGTAGAAGCTCCTGAGCCGGCCTACGACACTGTCCTTGAGCATTTCAAACGCCGCCAGGTAAAGGGACGCTGAGATCAGCTTGTTGCGCAGAATCTCCGGCGTTAGGAACTCCTCCCAGCTCTGATCGACACCATTCTTCGCCATCGGCCAATATCATAGCTCTTTGGCGCTACGTATGCCACCAAGGACTAAGCTGCGCTGGCGATCGGAACGTCCCTCATGTACGTTGGTCTATTGTAGGCCTTGGGACTGTGCCGCGGAGTGGGCTCTAACTCGCTCGTGGGCTTCGGCCGCGCCGCATCGTGAACTCTTGGAACCTCCTGTCAAGGACGAAGACATAGACCGAAATCGCCTCGACGAATTCCAGACAATCGCGAGCGTCGTCTTTAGAGACAACCACCGATAGATCGTGAGCTGCATCGTTGCGTACCATGCGAAGCTCGTTGGCCCAGTCATACAGTTTTGCTTCAATCTTGCCAGAGTCTCGTAGGCGGCGTAAGCGCTTTGCGAGGGTGCCATTGTCTTCGCTTTCCCCCAAAAGCACGCAGACTGCCTCCAGGGCCTTGCCGCACATGATAACGCAGGGCTCATAGTTCGCCATTCCGAAGCATGACACCGCACTCTCATAGGGCTTCCGAATCAGCGGCGGAACATCAGTCGCCAGGGGATCTGACGCGCGCGGATAGAGGTTCTCTTCAAACGGGAACTCGGAAGGTTCCGTCCTGCAACTTCGATAGAGAAAGACGGCTTCGCACTTACGGCAGAAGGCCAACTTGTATAGCACCCTGCGAAATCCATCCTCGCCAGGATCGAGGTGCTCGGAGAGGTCCTCTGTTGGTTCGCCTGAAGCCGTTGCGCGAACTTCCGCGGAGACAATGCTGTTGCAGTAGCGGCAAAAACTATTGATCGTTTCATCCGGCATTCATGCCCCCGGGGATAAATAAAGAGCGCGCGATTGCGGCCCAGTTTCCCAAAACGGCGGAACCAGCCTTGGAAGAAAAGATCGCTGTTTTCGGCGATTCAACCCTCCGCCTCCGTCGCTTCAAAACCAGCCGCCACCAATTCCGGAACGCTGAAAATCCGATTTGACATCCGAAGACCGATCCAAACCTCACCGCCATTCGCCAAGCCGTTGCGGATAGACGAGATCTGGGGATCTTCAAGGTGCAGAGCCTTCATTGTCCTCACAAACCCCGAGGCTTTGAACGCCCTTGTGGAGAGCGCCGCTCCCTGGTGTTGGAACGGCTGCGCCAGCAGCCGATAGACCCCGCCACTCTCCGCCCTGGCCCTTACCACGTACATCCGATCCTCGTAATCTCCGAAGCGGTCGATTACCACCGCGCCTCCATCGGGAAAGATTGCCTGAATCTGGAGTACGCCGCCCATTGCGTGAATGTAGTTCCTCAGCGTGCTGAGATACATGTCCGCGCGCTGCTCGATGCGGGAGACCGAACTTTGAGGAACGTCCAACATCTCGGCCAGGTCCGCTTGCGTGAGTTTCTTCGCGTTACGCAGTTCGTCCAGAGCCATCCTCTGGAGCTCCTCTCGCACGCTCTGCATGTTTTCCGCGCGGCTCGCCGGATCCATCTTCGCCTGAAGTTCCTTGAAATTCCGTGCCATTAGTTTGTCCTCCCGGGTTGACAGTCGCCCTACCCGGCTTGCCGAGCCTATTCATTCTCCAACTCCCTCAAATGCCGGTCGTAGATTGCGTCCGCCAGTGGTACGTATTCCTCGTACCAGCGATTGTTGCCAGTCTTATCCTCGCCGATCAGCAGCATGGCCGACCGCCGAGGGTCGAAAGCATAAAGAACGCGATACGGCCGCCCCTGATGCTGAATGCGCAACTCACGCATATGCTTGTGACACGAGGTCTCAACTCCGGATGAATGGGGCATCTTCAACGCGGGACCGGCCTCCTGCAACAAGCTAACTGTGAAGTCAACGCTCTTCTGCTCGGCTGCGGTAAGGCCGTCCTACCACTGTTCGAACTCATCGGAGAACTCGACTTCCCACGCCAAGTCCAATTATGCCACATGCGACATTATGTCGTCAACGGCATGAATCCGCCGTGGAGCAACCGGCATGGCCGCCCGCTTGGATGCGCGCGTGCTGCTGATCGGCGAATCCGGCACGGGCAAGGAGCTGCTCGCGGCCCATATCCATCAGAACAGCCCCTTCGCCGCGGGACCCTTCGTGAAAGTGAATTGCGCCGCCATCCCCACCGAACTGCTCGAAACCGAATTATTCGGCCACGAGAAGGGCGCGTTCACCGGCGCGGCCGGGGTGCGCCGCGGCAAGTTCGAGCTGGCCGACAGCGGCACGATTTTCCTGGACGAAGTGGGCGATCTGCACGGCGCATCGCAGGCCAAGCTGCTGCGCGTGCTGCAGGAAGGCGAGTTCCACCGCGTGGGCGGCGAGCAGACCATACGCGTGGCCGTGCGCGTGATCTCGGCCACCAACCGCGACTTGAGCGCGCTGGTGGCGCAGTCCAAATTCCGCGAAGACCTGTATTACCGGCTGAGCGTGGTGCCCATCCGCGTGCCGGCGCTGCGGGAGCGGCCGCAGGATATCAAGCTGCTGGCCGAGTACTTCCTCGACGATTTCTGCGCGCGCAATAACTTCAAGCCCAAGACCCTGGACGATTCGGTCTACCCGATTCTGGAGAGCCATCCGTGGCCCGGCAATGCGCGCGAGTTGCGCAACGCCATCGAGCGCATGGCCATCCTGACGGCCGGCGAGCGGCTGACGCGCGACGCGATTCCGGTGGAGATTCGCCTGCAGCGGGACCCGGGGCCGCGCTCCAGCGTGCAAGAGGCGCGCGAATCGGCCGAGCGCGATCATATCCTGCGCGCGCTGGAAGAGGCCAACTGGAACGTGTCCGGCGCGGCCCGCGTGCTGGGCATGGAGCGGACCAACCTGCATAAGCGGATCCGCGCGCTGGGGCTGAGCCGGGGGAAGTAGGGTGAGGTGGCACGGGCTGCTAAACTCGACCTGAGATGTATGGAATCGCATTTGAGTGGGACCGGAGAAAGGATTCGGCGAACCAGCGTAAGCACGGCGTCGGATTCGTGGAGGCGACCACCGTCTTCGACGACCCGCTTTCAATCACGATTCCCGACCCGGATCACACCATTGACGAAGAGCGCTTCGTCATCGTCGTAATGTCCAGCGAGCGAAGCCTGCTGATTGTGGTTCATACTATTAGAGGAGAGCGGATCCGTCTGATCAGCGCTCGCCCGGCAACCAAGCATGAGAGACGCAATTATGAAGAAACCTCCCTCTAAGCCGCGCCCTCGTGAAATGAGAGCGGAGTACGACTTTTCCGGCGGCGTCCGCGGCAAGTACGTCGACAGGTACCGCCGCGGAGTCAACGTCGTGCTCATCGACCCGGAATTGGCCGAGGCGTTTCCCGATTCGAAGTCGGTCAATGATGCGCTTCGTGCGCTGGTTGCAATCGCAACGCGAGCTGAAAGCCGCAAACGCGCCTGATCGCGAATGGCGCATTAGCACCGCGTGACACTTCCCAGACGGTAGTGTCACGCGGTGCGTCGCTGGAAGCACAGCAAGCCGCGATGGAAGCGGGGATCGCGGATCATGTTTGGAGTGTGAAGGGATTACTGGCGTAGAGTAGGCTCCGTAATTAGCGTGACATACGGGGTGCGTAATTCCTCTGCCTTCCTCAACAATTCTGTGCGGTGTTGCGCCAACATGCTGCTTATCTCTTTCGCATCCAATTCGATAGGAAAAGATGGCTGTTTCAATACATCTGAATCAAAGGATGATAATGAGCAATCGATCACACGTCCACGATGCGCGTTGTATCGGTCCCTAAAACTCATCAGGCGCATACGCTGCCATGGCAGAATCTCAAGATTAGCCGCATCCAAGCTGACAATTGCGCGGGCTTACGGGATGCGACAAATCTAGAGGGGATTGTTCCATGACAACTCGTCCTACTGGCTGAAGAGGCTTTTCCCGAACGTGGTTTGTGGACATTGCGAAAAGATCGACCATTGGTTCCCTCGGCCGCAGCGAGCGCCAACAACCGGTACAACCCTCCCCACGGCACTGCATAATGGTAGTATATTCATACATAGCAGTGAATGAATAACCAATGGCCACCCTCGCTGGCATCGTCGGATATCGCGGCTATAGCGGAGCCGAACTCGCCCGCATACTCGAACGCCATCCGCGCGTCACGCCAGTCCTGCTCGAGCACCGCGAAGACGCCGCGGTCCACCTCCGGCCCCAAGGTCCATCCGGCCCCCGGCACGTGCCGTGCACTCCGGAGGCCGTGCTCGCCGAGGGGATTTCCATCGTCTTCCTGGCCACTCCGGCCGAAGTTTCCATGGAACTGGCGCCTGCCCTGCTCGCCGCCGGCGCCAAGGTCATCGACCTCAGCGGCGCTTTTCGCTTGCGCACGCTGGCCGCTTACTCTACTTGGTATCACAGCACTCACACCCAGCCCGAGCTGCTGGCGGAAGCCGCTTACGGGCTGCCGGAATTCTGCCGCGAACGCATCCCCGCGGCGCGTCTGGTGGCGAACCCGGGCTGTTATCCCACGGCGGCCAACCTGGCGATTCGGCCGCTCCTCGATGCGGGCGTGGTGGACCGCGCGGCCGGCATCGTGTGCGATGCCAAATCCGGTGTCAGCGGCGCTGGCCGCAAGCCTACCCTCAAGACCAGCTTCTGCGAGGTCACCGGCAACTTCTCGGCCTATTCCGTGCTGCACCACCGGCACGTCCCCGAGGTGCTCATGATCTCCGGCCTGGAGGAGCGCGAGTTCAGCTTCACGGCGCAGCTTCTGCCGGTCGATCGCGGCATCCTGGAAACCATTTACTTCCGAACGCAGCGGCCTACCAGCGCCGAAGATCTGCTGGCCCTCTACGCGCAGCGCTATGCCGGCGAAGTCTTCATCCGGCTGTATCCCGCCGGCCACCTGCCGGACCTGCACGCGGTGGTGCGCACGAACTATTGCGATATCGGAGTCGCCGTGGACGCCGGCACCGGACGCGCGGTGGTGGTCAGCGCGATCGACAATCTGGTGAAGGGCGCGGCCGGGCAAGCTGTCCAGAACATGAATTTGCTGCTCGGGTATCCGGAGGCGGAGGGGTTGTTGTGAAGTTGCTGGTAAAACTCGGCGGCACGCTTCTGGATGCGGACTCGACGCGCGAGCGGTTGGCGCGGCAGATCGCGGCCATCTCGCGCACCGTCCCGATGGTAGTCGTACACGGCGGCGGCCAGCAGATGACGCGATACCTCGCCGAGCGCGGCGTCGTAAGCCAGTTCGTCAATGGACTCCGGGTGACCACGCCCGCGGTCCTGGATGCCGTCATCAAGGTGGTCGCCGGCAGCGTCAATCGCCAACTGGTCGCCACGCTGAACCGCGCGGGAGCGCGCGCCGCCGGCATATCCGGCATCGACGCGGGCTTGGTGGAAGCCGAGCAACTGGACCCGGCGTTGGGCAGCGTCGGGCGTGTTACCCGCGCCGACCCGGCACTGCTCGATGCACTGCTGGCGGGCGGCTTCCTCCCGGTCGTGGCCTGTGTGGCGGGGGACCGGGAAGGCCGCTTCTACAACGTCAACGCCGATCAAATGGCGGTCGCCTGCGCGGTGGCGTTCGGCGCGGACCAATTGATCTTCCTCACAGACGTGGCAGGCGTTTTGGACGCCGGCAAATGCCTTCTGCCGCGGCTTACGATGGCGCGGAGCGAGTCGCTCATCGCCGCGGGTATCGCCACCGGCGGCATGTTGGCCAAGCTCCACGCCGCGCACAGCGCGCTGCGCCAGGGCGTGCCGCAAGTGCGGATCTGCGCGGGCGCGGCCGATAGCGTTCTGGAACGAATACTGGCCGGCGAAGACGTAGGCACGCGCCTGGCGGTTGAGGAGGTCTGCGCCGGATGATCAGCGGTCTGAGAGAAGATGCCACGATAGAGCACGCCGAGCATGCCGGGCATGCCGGGTCGTGCGAGGAGTTCGTGGTCCGAAAAGCCGGAATGCACGATATCGGGCCCATTCTGGGTCTGATCAACGGCTACGCGGCCAAGGGAATCATGCTGCCGCGCACGGAGCTGGAGGTTTCCGAAGACATACGCGATTTCTCCGTCATCGTAACGGCGGGACGGCTGGTGGGCTGCGGCGCGCTGCACTTTTATACGCCGTCCATCGGCGAGATCCGCTCACTCGCCGTCGCCGAAGACGCCAAGACCCACGGCATTGGCAGGCGGCTGATCGAGGCGCTGGTCCGGGAATCGTCCAATTATTCGCTCGACGCCGTGTTTGCATTCACCTACGTGGCGGATTTCTTCCGCAAGATGGGCTTTCAGGAAGCAGAGCGCGGCGAACTGCCTCTCAAGGCCTGGAAGGATTGCGTGCGCTGCCCGAAGTTCCAATGCTGCGACGAGATCGCGGTAATGCGCGTTCTGCGGCCGGAGTGCTGTAGAAATATTCAACAGTACCGCCAGTATGAAGAGTCCCAGTTAGTCCGGTTACCCGTGTTGCAGTCACTCAAACCCCGATAACTCCCTGGAATACCCCCAAATGAGGGGGCTGTCTCCTGTTCCCGAAAATAATCTCGCGATTCTTGATGAGAAATCCTATGCCAAATGTACTATACTCTAAAACAGGACAAAAAGTCCTTAATAACCTACAAGTGAGGAAACATGCGAGCCCAAACGGTTGATGTGAAATCATCGAATGGCCGGGTGCTGTGCTGCACCGTCTTTCGCCCCGGCGGGAAAAAGTTACTGGCGAAGGGACATGTAATCAGCGACGACGACATCCGGGTCCTCGAATCCGAGGGTATGGCATCCATTTGGGTGACCGAACTGGAGGAAGGCGAGGTCGGCGAAGACGATGCGGTCTGCGCGGTAGCCAGCGAGATGGGCTGCGGAAGCTTCGAGATCCGCCTGGCGGCGGGCGGCCGGGCCAATCTGCAGGCCACCGAGAAATGTTGCGTGCTGGTGGACGACGACTTGCTGAAGCAGATCAACTGCGCGGCCAGCGTGGTCATCGCCACGGCGCTGAATTTCAGCTTCGCGATCCCCGGCCAGCGCATTGCTACCGTGAAAAGCGCGCCATTTGCCGTTTCCCGCACCCAGTTGGATGCCGTTGTCAAGATACTGAAGGAGCGCGGTCCGATCTTGCAGGCGCGGCCCATGCGGAACCCCACGGTGGGCGTTTTGTACACCGATCCGCTCAACGGGGAGCGCGCGCGGCAGTTGTTTGAGAACATCATGCACCAGCGGCTCGATCACTTCGGCGTGCCCGCCAGCTTCGTCCTCTCCTGCACGGAGGATGAAGCGTCGGTCGGCAGAGGACTGCAGCAATTGCTGCGGTCGAAACCGGCCGTGATCATGATCGCGTCCACTACCGCTCCGGCAGGTCCGGAAGACGTCGTCGGGCGGGCCATGGAAAAGGTTGGCGGCCACGTGGAACGGTTCCTGGCGCCGGTCGAACCGGGCAACCTGCTGTTGCTGGCCTATAAGGACGAAATCCCCATGATCTCGGCTCCAGGCTGCTTCCGTTCCGCCAAGGCGAATGTGGTAGACTTAGTGCTTCCCCCATTATTGGCCCGTTACCGGGTCTCAGGCTGGGAGGTGGGCTGCCTGGGACATGGGGGTTTGCTCGGGTAATCGACGATCTCCTCCACCCCTGTGGGTTGTAACCTCCGAGCAACCTACAGGTGCTCCACGACCGGGCGCTTTAACGAGCGTCCGGTCTTTTTTTGTGGAAACCAAGGTGGGGCGGACGCTCCCGTCCGCGCGCGGCCCCAGGGCGCGCTCCTTGCAGCGTTAGTTCCCGGCTCCGGCGTTTGCCGGCCGCGCTTCCTCACCCGGCTTCCTGGGCGGCTGAGGCTTCGGCAACGGCTTGCGCGGCAGCATCTCGTCGCGCGTGGCCGCATCGTAGACCATGGCGGCCATGATGGCGGAGGCCTCCATCAGATCGCCAGCCTGCAAATGGTCGTACACGTCCGCGTTGGAGTGATGCGTTTCGGTCGAGTAGTCCAGCGGATCCTGAATGAACTGGAAGCCGGGCAGTCCCACCGCGTCAAACGACTGGTGATCCGTTCCACCCGTGTTACGGATGGTGACCGTGCTCGCGCCGTAATCCTTGAACGGGTCGAGCCACGCCTGGAAGATGGGCCGCATCATGTCGTTGCCTTGCAGATAGGCGCCGCGGATCTTGCCGGTGCCGTTGTCCAGGTTGAAGTAACCCGAGAGCTTGGCATGCTCCGGCTTCAGCGCCATGGTCTCGCGATCCGCGAAGTGCTCCTTCACATAGGCTCGCGATCCGAGCAGCCCCTCTTCTTCGCCGGTCCACAACGCCACGCGCACTGTGCGTGCCATCTTCAGATCCAGCGCCTTCAGGATGCGCATGGCCTCCAACACCACGGCGCTCCCGGCGCCGTTGTCGGTCGCGCCCGTGCCGCCCGTCCAGGAGTCCAGATGCGCGCCCAGCATCACGAGTTCATCTTTCTTGCTGGCGCCGGTCAGTTCGCCTGTCACGGTGAAAGAATCCTGGGTGTCGTCCAGAAACTTGTTTTGAATGTCGAACTCCAGGGTGACGGGAATCTTCTTCTCGATGAGCCGCGTGATGCGGTCGTACTGCTCGACTTCCAGCGCCACCGAAGGCGGCGGCAGCGGCTTCTTGGGATCTTGCGACCCGGCCGCGGCGCCAAACACAATGCCGCTGGTGGCCCGATAGCTCGGGGACAACGTCACGAGCACCCCCTCATCGATGAGGAACTGATTCACCTTATCGCGAAACTTTTCGCGCGCCTCGCGATCGAATGGCTGCCCCGCCGCCGGCTGCCCCGCCGGACGCGGCGGCTGTCCGGGTATCGGCGGAATCGGATTGGCAAACGGCGAGCGCGGCGAAGGATCGGGCGCCAGCATCTCCGCTGCCAACTCGGCGTCGGTGAAACGCTTCAGCGCCGGCTCGGTTTCAGCGGCCAGCGGCCTGGGATCCTCCAACAGCACAATCTTGCCCTTGAGCTTCCCTTTGAACTTGTCGAGATCCGCATCGGTTCTGAGGGTGGCCAGCACCGGCTCTCCCGAAACCGGACCATTGGTGCCCGGCGACCAGGGCCGCGCGAAACCGATCAACGGCGCATACTGCGGTTCCTTCTGATGCCCGCTGAAATGGATGCAAGTCCAGCCTCGCCCGAAGGGTCCCCACTTTTCCATGCCGGGGTTGGCCAGCCCCCACTCGGTCATGCGGCGGACCGCCCATTCGGCGGCTGCCTTGAGACCCGGCGATCCCGTCAGCCTGGGCCCGTACACATCGGCCAGGTAAAAAGCGTTTTCCATCACTTTGGAATTTTGAAACTCCTCGGCCTTGATGCGGTTGACGGTGTACAAATCCACCTTCTCTTCCGCCAACAGCAGAGGGGCAAGCAGCAACAGCCATGCGTGTTTCATAGTGTTGACGAGATTATCACAGGTGCGGCGCGGTTTGCAGGCGTGTTGGCGGCCTGAGGGGCCGCCGCAGGCCGAGGGCCTGCCCCACGTATTTGCAGCCTGCCGGACTATAAGCCGGTTTCTGTACCCTTACGGGCGGCAGCCATTCATCTGGGCCGGACATTGCTGCCCGGCTCTAGCGACCTAC
>OCTA010006007.1_pt1 | contig 10429 bp, 17 predicted proteins | sample 1538991 | NCBI WGS metagenome assembly OCTA01 (sample SAMEA3539302, study PRJEB22396) | soil metagenome | biome: tundra; feature: field; material: soil | place: USA | collected 2010-05 | depth 0.15 m | reverse complement strand
AGCAAAGGTCAATCCTCCGACCCAAGACTTCGTGGTATATATTGACACCGACTCTCTCTACATGTCGGCTCTTCCGGTAGCCAAGCTTGAAGGAGTGAAACCCGAGGATATGACCAGGTTCACCATTGAGTGGGTGACTCAAGCGGCGAATAGAATCAATAAGTTCTATGAGTACATGGTGCCCAAGATATTCAACGTGGCACCCAACTACAATCGTATTAGAATCGTTCCCGACGTGATAGCCAAAAAGGCTCTATGGGTCGTCAAGAAGCGTTACGCCATGCTTAAGGTATTTGATATGGAGTCGGGTAAAGCAGTTAAGGACAAGAAAGGTAACGAAGGAAAGCTCGAAGTCAAGGGTATTGACGTGGTTCGTTCCAGCTTTCCCGCCGCCTTCCGTAAGTTCGCCTCGGATATGTTAGACTCACTGCTTCGTGGTGTTCCTCAAAAGGAACTTGACGAACGCATTATGGTGTTTGAGGATGGTATTGCAACCGTTCCTATGGTGGACCTTGCTAAAACCAGTTCGGTGAGGTTTGTATCCCGAAGTGGTGAGGACAACTACAATCCGTCCACCCGTAAACTATTCCAGTTCATCAGAAAATCTCCGGCTCAGGTTCGTGCTGCATTATCATACAATGACTTATTAAAGGTATGGAAACTGGACCGGCAATTTGAAAAAATTATTCACAGCGAAAAAATCAAATGGGTGTATTTGCTTCCCAACGATTTCTATGTGGAAGCCTTGGCAATGAAGGGTGACGATACTGACCCGGATGAGATACTCAGTTTCATTTCGGCAAACATTGACCGCAACAAGATGTATGAGCGGGAACTGAAAAGCAAACTCGGAGACATTTATGAGGCTATTGGTTGGAGATACCCCAACCGTGGTTCTCAATTAGCATCGGAAACATTTAACTTCGACGACACATGGTAATATGAACCTGAATGATAATAGCTATCCAAAAGGACCGACTGACATCAGCAAACATCCGCTTTTGAAACAGGCGTATGATTTGGTCAGAGAAATAGACACTCTTCCCGCTTCGGAGGAACAAACTTTCGTGGTTACGAAGGCTTCGGGGTTACTCTCCTTACTCCAATGCTACTTTGAAGAGAAGGGATTTCCGCCTCCCCCACCCAAAGAATTATGCAAGCATAACATTCCTATAGACGACATTTGCGATGAATGTGCTGAGGAAATGGGACTCAGCAGTTGCGAACAATGTGGGGAGATTGCATGGGATGGTAGCATCTGCCATTCCTGTGGGATGAAAGAAATATAATAAATAGACAAATAGAGACAGAAGGAGTAAACTACACGCATACATGAAAAAGGAAGTTTTAGAAACATTCATTCGGCGCTACACCTTGGGTGGAGAGATTAACAAGGTCAAGTGGAAATACACCGCCGCAGCCAAGACGTTGCATACACGAGCAGCCGCCGACAACCGAAGTTTTGTGGCGGATGTTGTCATGCACGATTTCACAGATTTCGGTCCAGACGATATTACGGTTTGCATTGGTGACACTGAAAAGATTAAGGGAATGATGTCTCCTTTCGGTGAAGACCTCAATATGGTCATCAATCAGCAAGGGGACCGCATTCTCGGATTCACAGTATCGGACGCCGACTGTGAAAGCTATTGCACAGCCGCCGACCCTACGTCTATTGACCCCGTGGCTAAGAACCTCCAAGACGTGCCCGAATATCACGTCATTGTGCCTCTGACCGAAGAATTCCTTGAGAAGTTCCAGAAGGCACGTAATGCCTTGAAAGACGTTGAATCTTTCTCTGTGGGTATGAATAAGAAGGGTGTATTCGAAGTAGTAATTGGTTACGTCACTTCCAACTCAAACCGTATCCGTCTCGCCCCGGCGACAGACCCCATGAAGAACAAGCTGGATACGGCGTTAGCATTCCCGGTCAAGAATATCGCAGAGGTATTCAAAGCCAACGCCGATATTCCGGACGGAACGATGTCCATTAATAGTGCGGGCATCACAAAATTGGAGTTCAAGAACGACAAGTACACTTGTACCTATTTTCAATTTGCTAATAAGAAGGCTTAAGTTATGAATACAGACTTGAAATTGAAGTTAGAAACCGAGATAAAGAAGATACTTGACTCTTATTTCGTATCAGACGATGTGTGGAAAAATTATACTGACCCTAAAGTGGTGGAACGAATGGTAGATGCCGCTGCGAATGTTTTGGATACTTCTTCCGAAGCTTATTATTTGATAAAAGCACGAAACGATTTGACCCCCAAGAACACTTACACCCCTAGATAAATATGATTACAATATGATAGAATTCACAAAGAGCTACAAGACGGCGGATGGACAAGTATTTGGTTCCATCGAAGATGCACAGGCGCATGAAGTAACAACCATTTTGGAGAAGAACCCGTTCACCACGGCAAAAGAAGCGGCGAGAATTATCTTGGAGAACAAGACTATCTTCATTGACATTCTTACAACGACGCCCAACAGCAAACCCAAGGCTCGCACAACTCACGGTGGGACTAAGAGTCGCAAGAAGACTGTCATCACCGATGCAGCTACTTCGGCGACCACGGGTGCCAACGTTACCGATGGCACTGATTCTTAATCTCATGAATACAAGACTAAAGGCTGATATAGAAGAGGCGATCCAAGAGACCTTAAATACTCATTGTGACGATGACGATATACCGTGGAGTCATTATCTTCATCCTGCGTTGGTCTATCAAATGACCGAGGCAGCAGCTTTAGTTTTTGATTCTTCACAAGATGCTCAAGATTATTTTGAGAAAGAAAACTGATAAGAACTATGTTTGACCCATTTTCATTCTTTGTGATGGAAGACCGCCCGAAGGTGCCTGACCATACCCTTTGGGTGGAAAGGTATCGCCCACAGTCTCTTAATGACTTTGTGGGTAGTTCTGCCGTTCGGGAGACGTTGAAAATATGGTTGGAGCAAAAGGACATTCCACACCTTCTATTTTTCAGTTGCCCCGGAACTGGCAAAACTTCTCTCGGAAAGATGCTTGTCAATTTGATTCCGTGTGACAGCCTGACCATTAACGCCTCCGATGAGAACAAGGTGGATGACATTCGAAACAAGGTACAGGATTTCTGTATCACAATGGGTGTGAAGTCCCTCAAGATTATGTTCTTGGACGAGGCAGATCGTTTAACCCCTGATGCCCAAGGCGTCCTCCGTAATTTAATGGAAACATATTCACATTCGACTCGATTCATTTTGACGTGTAACTATCAGGAAAAGATTACACCCGCCATCAAGTCTCGATGTCAAAGTTTTGAAATCAAGCCGCCCTCCAAACCCGACATCATGGCACACCTTGTCAAGATTTTGGATAAGGAGAAGGTGACGTACGAGAAGAAGGACGTAGCGTTCATCGTGGCGAGTTACTACCCCGACATGCGGAAGATGATTAACTTCATGCAGCAATCCTCACTTACGGGGACATTGAAGATTGCGAAGGCAAACACTGCTGACCAAGATTTCCGTGAAAAGCTTCTCGAATTGCTTAAGCAGCCCAAGAAGGCTGGTATCTTTGATGATGTTCGTCAACTGGTTGCCGATGCTCAGTTCTCGAACTATGAAGAGGTGTACAAGTATCTCTTTGACCATGTGAATGATTATGCGGGTCCGAAGGCTCCTGAAATCATCATTCATCTTGCCGAAGCCGTGTATCAGTCGGCTCTCGTCTTTGAGCGGGAGATTACTTTTGTGGCAGCAATGCACCGAATCCTTGGGACGCTCAAATAAAAAGGAACCCATATGATTATACCAATAACGACAGCAGAAAAAATAGTAGTGTCCATACCGTATGTGATAGGGATAGTATGTTGCGTTTGGCTTTTAATAAGTAACAGAGGCCAGAGACAACTAAATTCTCCACGTTGGCGTCTATCTGATTTGGAAGAACCCAATGGTTTATCCGACGATGATTATTTATTTATGACAGATACAAGCGAAAAGAAATCTGTCAAGGTAAAACTCTGCGTTCTCGCCGATTGGCTGGAGAAACAGCGTAACCACAAAGGATTATAAAAAATTGACTCCCCAGTAAGGAGTGATAAAATACAAATAATATGAGCCAAACATCATTACAGCAAAAGAAAGCCCTTCTGACAGAAGTCGTCAAAATATTCGGTCAACAGGAATGGTTCCGTGATGCCACTGTCTATGACAGCCATCCTAACACCGGAGAACCGACCTTAGAGTTCAAGGTGAATTACGTTCCCATTCTCGGACCCGTCCGAAAAGCGGTGATGGATTTCGCCATGAGTAAGAACTTGGTTGAGCGTTTCATCATCGTGGGTAAGGACGGCAGACCGGTTGAATAATGAGAGTAGTGCCAAAACGTAAAAAAGGTGTCATTTTTATGGGTGGCATGTCTATTCCTATTGTTCCTGCTGGCAGGCTATTGAAGGATACCCGATGTTATCTCATTGGTCACATGCAATATGCCGACGGGCGTGGATGGCGTGACATAGTTAAGGAGACCTTCAAAGAGAGTGGAATCAAGTTTTATGATCCTTATCATAAACCCTTTATCCATGACATCCCCGAAGACGAAGCATCACGGGCTGATATGCTCCATTGGATGGAGACCGAGCAGTACGATCTTGTTGCCCAGCGCATGAAAGAAGTGCGTGGGTATGACTTGCGCCTCTGTGACGTTTGTGACTGGTTCGTCGCCGTCATCAAGCCCTCGATTGCATCGTGGGGTTCCTCCGAGGAAATCACTACGGTAATTCGTGAGAAGAAACCTCTTTTCCTTATCATTGATGACCCCCGTGGTAAGAAGGCGACTCCACTATGGCTCATGGGAGTAATGCCCCACAAGTACATCTACAATACACTTGAAGAGGCAATACAGACAATCAAATACATTGACTGCGGCATTGTTAAAATGTCATCAGACCGATGGAAGTTATTGAAACCCGAATTACGATGAACACCAGAGGAGAACTAATCTACCTAGCAGTCCCGTACAGCCACGCAGACCGATACGTGAGGGTGGCGAGATGGATTGCCGCTAACAAAGCCGCAGCGAAGCTTATGGCGTTGGGATTGTACGTGTTCAGCCCAATCTCCCACACCCACCCAATTGCCGAGGAATCGGATGGTACATTACCTCGGGGATGGGATTTTTGGGAGGGGTTTGACAGACAGTATCTCAATGTCTGTAAGAAGATTATCGTCCTTCGCATTCCCGGGTGGGATACATCAACTGGTGTCACGGAGGAAATAAAGATAGGAACTGAAATGGGCATCCCCGTGGAATACATGGATTGGGATATGCCGGTGAAGTACGAAAACATTCTTGAACTCTGCAAGTCCCAAGAGACTCTAAAAAGAACGTAAGACCTCTTATCCAACTCTAACTCCAAAAGGTTGTTCTTTCGCCGGTGGTTTACCGGCGTTTTCTTTTTGGGGAGGATAGTTATTAATGTTATGGACAACAAATTAGTTCCAGCAGTATTAACCGTGGTGCCTAAAATCCCTCTTAAGGGGGTGTATTACATTGGGCAGTATGGCACCAGTGGCTACGCACAAGCAGCCAAGGGATATTTATATCATTATTTCATCAACGGTATTCCGATTACGTGGGAACCTCTCTACTTTGATAACTCCCATCTTAGTGATGACAACTTGTACGACATTGTTGTAAAATCACTCATAAACAAACCCATTGCTCAACATGATTTGGTCATCATGCATTGTACTCCTGACTTGTGGCCTAAGTTATGGTTAGATAATCCCAAAGTACTTGAGGGAAGAATTGTTAATGGCTATTGCACTTGGGAAACTGACCGCCTACCGAAAGATTGGGTTGAATATATGAATAAATATGTCAATGAAGTGTGGTGCCCTTCTACTTATAACGAGAAAGCGTTTCGTGAATCGGGTGTGGTGAATACAATACGGGTTGTACCTCACATCTTTCTTCCGCATCCTCTTCCATCACCCGAATCGGTTAGGTTGATAGACATAACCAATGGAAATCGGGTGGAGAAGGATGGTCACTATACTTTCTACACCATAGGGGAAATGAATATTCGCAAGGGAATTGAGGACACAATCCAATCCTATTGCAATGCCTTTGAGAAATCTGACCCGGTGAGATTGGTTCTGAAAGTCCACTACCGTAACTATCAACTGGAAAACAAGAAGAAGTGTGAAGGGATGTTAACGGCGGAACTCAAGAAGTATCCTTCACACCCTCCGGTCATCTGTCTATTGGAACCAATGACTACGGGAGAAATACTTGCCATTCATTCAATTGGGGATTGTTATATCGGTCTGACCAAAGCGGAAGGGTTCGGGCTTACCATCTTCGACGCTTTTAACTATGGTAAGAACATTATCACTACTGGATACAGCGGGCAAGTTGACTTTCTCGGAAAAAATCACCCCGGATTGGTACTCTATAAGGTAGGTCCGGTGACGGGAATGACGGAATTTTCTCTTAACTATACCGAGGAACAGTCGTGGGCATATCCCGATCTTGACCACGCCGTTGAACTAATGCGGAAGGCGGCAAATGTATGAATTCCATTATTGCATTGACCGAGCAAATTCCTTATTTATGTGAGAGCGGTAAAATTATAGCTTTTGGCGGAGGAGTCCCGAGAGCTACGGTCAATCTTTTCAATTGCATATCAGACGATTACAAAATCTATGTCATGTATGTACCACAGGGAAATCCAAATAGTGGGACAATATTTAGGTATGAAAACATGAAATATATAACCGAAATGAAGTTTTCCAAATTTGAAGAAGTATATGAAAAATATTTCAATGGAATAAGCTTCATTTTTATGGTAGATTTGTTCATACATGGAGGAAGTCCCTATCAATGGAAATCATTGCCTTATAAAAAAATAGGAATGGTTCAGACGTGGAATACTGACCCGTTAGACATAGGATTGAATGGAATAATTTGCAATGGAATGGAAGACAAAACTAACATGTCTCCATTATTACTTCCTATCGGGTGTCTATATGATTCCAATGTGTTTTATCCTACAAATCAGCCGAGAGAGAATTTTGCATTATACACTGGTCGGTTAGATGCGGATAAAAATGTCCAATATTTAATGAATGTGTGGCCAAAAATCTACGAGAAGTTCGGGACAAAGTTGAAGTTGGTGGGTCCGTGTAATGTATTCAAAATAAAAATTCCCAGTTGTGACTACATAACTAATCTGCCTCCCACCAACGACGCTGACCTCTTAAAATATTACAATACCTGTAGATGCTTTATAATGCCGTCGAAATGTGAAAGCTTTTGTTGTTCGTTGATAGAGGCTCTTGCGTGCAATGCCCCGTGCGTTATTGATGGAATATTCGGGGCAGTAAAAAATTTCAATGGAATGGCAAAATATGTTTATGGAAATGGATACGTTTGCCAGAATCTCTTGCAGAAAAATATTGAAAATGTTTTGGAGTTACAAGATATTTCAGTGAGTTCTTCGAAATTTGTGGAGAATTTGTTTTCAATTTCATCAAACAAAGAAAAAATTAGGAGTTTTATACGCTTATGCCAGTATCATCCCCAGTGTTGAATATAGATATTATCTCTATCATCAAAAGAATTTCTCCATTAACCGTGTTTGACATTGGAGTCGGTGCCGGAAAATATGGGCAAATGTTGAACGAGATATGCCCATCATCCGTTGTAACTGGGTGTGAGGTAGATGCCTCTTACCTTACAGAATTCAAAGACAAGCATTCATTCTATAAGAATATAGTGACCAAATCCATCGTGGAAATTGTAAACACCGAAGAGATTGAATTTGACTTGGTTATTTTTGGAGATGTCCTTGAACATTTGAAGAGTAGCGAGGTTATAGATGTGTTGGATTATTTTCAATACCGAACTAAGTACATTCTTTGCATATATCCTACTGGTCTTAGACAAGGCATATGGCATGGGCATTCGTCTGAACGTCATCTTTGTGAAGTTAGACTGTACGATGTGGTTAGTAGGTATAATGTGTGGGAATATAAGAAGGTCCAAGACAACGGGTTCTTAATGAACCTCGTTCTAATAAAAGGGTATTTGTAGAAGTCAAAGCGTTTTTGGAACGGCTAATCTAATGGGCATTACATATTTCAGTTTGTATGGAGAAAGGTGTTCAGGAACTAATTTTGTCCGAAAGCTTGTCTTTGATAATTTCGATTTAACCTTTTGTCGTCAGCCCGATACAGGAATGGCGGGATGGAAACACTTTTTTGGAACCCCTGAAAATGTGGAATCAATGAAAAAAGCCAAAGAATGGTGCCTGGCAATTGCAATCGTCCGAAACCCCATTGATTTCTTCGTTTCTTTCTTCAAGCACCCCCACCATCAGACCCCCGAGAGAACGAAGGATTTTGAGACCTTTCTCATGTCTGAATTCTACTCCATAGATTTGAACACGAAAGAGGAGTTGATAGAAGACCATAATCTGAACGATTTTACCAAACGCTACAAAAACCTTTTTGAACTTCGGTCTGTGAAGTTGAATTACTTACATTCAGCGATGCCGATCATTACTCCCAACTATGTTATGGTCAGATTGGAGGACTTAAAGGATGACCCGGAACGGGTTTTGGAAGAATGGAAAACAAAATTTCATCTCTGTCGTGTTTTCGATCATTACGTCGTAGAGAAAAAGAGAGTCCTTCCACAATCCCGACAATGGTATAGATTCAACTTATCGGAAGATCTTCCCAAGGAAAACTACACGATTGATGACCCTCATATTAAAGACATTATCCGCACTCATCTCAATTTCGAATCAGAAGCCTTGGTCGGATATGATAAGGAAAGTATCTTGAAGAGGCTCTCATGATGCAGTTATTGATAAATTTCTATACGTATTGACATCCTAACCTCATTATCGTAGTAAGATTTGGGGTCTTGACTCATATTTATATGCATGAGAAAACCTCAAGTTAAAGAAAACTCCTTTGATGGTGCCCCTGGCGGCGGTGCAGGAACGGTGGCTTATGGTCCAACATATGGAACTCCTGCATCTCCTGATGTCTCGCAAAACCCCAAGGCATTCGATAGCAACAACCGAAATAAAGCACCAAACCAGGCCCAGCCCCGGAACAATGACCTGAAAAAGAGCGTGGACCAACTTTATTCTAGTCCTGGCACCGCTCCTACCCCCGACGAAGTAATCTCAGGTATCAAGTACGAGATGGGGCAGCAAAACAAGAAAGACCCGGCGGGTGCCAAGAAGATAGTTATGGCTAATCTCGCAAAAGACCCCAAGTTTTACAGTAGCCTTAAGCAACTCAACATCACCGACCAGGACATGGTAGATAATATGACCGAGAATACACAACCCAATGCAGGCATAGACATCCAAGTTTATAATAAGTTACAAGAACTCAAGAATTTCAAGTCCACTGCTTATATCGGGTTGAGACTCATGAAGGAGCAATTGAAGAGCAGCCTTATTCGGTTGGCGAATTCAGGCAAGATTTTCTTCGATGGCACGACAGCTACCGCCAAGCCCATTAACGAGTCGAGGCATCCGAACGACTCTGCCGAGAGACAAAAGGTCACTCCGAACATCGGGGAGACCAAGAAAATCTTCGCTGAAATGTCCAAAGGTCACGACACGAAATATGTTGTCAACTCCCAAATCTGCGACGTTATGAAAGAAATGTGGGCAGCTAAGAATGCCCGACGTGCATGGAAAAATGGTGGATAATATGAAAAATAAACTCTTTGAACATGTTGGCGGCAATAAGTTCGTGTTGCAGAAAAATAACATTCGGGAGATACAAATAAACGAGATTGATTTTTCGAACTCTGATCCTAAATATTCCGAGAGGTTCGTCGGCAAGTTTTTTATTCTCGTGGATGGGGAACCTTATGGAGCACCTAACCAAATACGTCCATTTGCCACACAAGAAGACGCCGAAGTGTATGCTAGTCTTATAATAAAGAATAGTAAAATAGACCCAAAGCGGATAGAGATAGTGCCTATGAGATAAAATATGAAAACTATTATTGATGGTAAAGAGTATGATGTCGAGCCGTGTTGTACTAGTCCTTACGACAATCCTAAAAACCCTAAGTATGTAATGGTCAACGGGTACATAACTCCGGTGGATACTATTGGACCTCACCGTCCTTGGCCAACCGCAGAAGAAGAAGAAAAATCAGCGGATGGAATGTTTTGTCTGGTTAGTGTTAGCAGAGGTACTAAATCCATAAACAAAAAGCCGTTATCATCAAAACTTATTTCTCTCCGATATAGCAAGTAATACTATTTTGAACCCAAAAGTAACAAATGCCCGCAGCAGCGTCAATACCTCCCGCTCTGACCGACGTACCGTCGAGTTTTAATGCACAGTCATCGGGGAATGTTTCCTTCAACAATGAGTATTTCTTCGTGAAGT
>OCTA010006006.1_pt1 | contig 10429 bp, 9 predicted proteins | sample 1538991 | NCBI WGS metagenome assembly OCTA01 (sample SAMEA3539302, study PRJEB22396) | soil metagenome | biome: tundra; feature: field; material: soil | place: USA | collected 2010-05 | depth 0.15 m | reverse complement strand
CAGAAACGGGCCTCCGCAAAGCTCCCCAACTAAAAATTGTTTCTCATCGTCGGTTTGAGCCATTGGCTCTATGGTGCATCGGCCCGAGGGTCCTACCAGTCCCTGAGGTTGGCTACGGTTAAAAATCGCTATTGATTCAAATTAACGTTTGTAGGGCTACCACTCGCGCTCTATTTGGGGCAATCTGAAATTCGGCCGGAGATTCCAAGTGCATTCACAGAGTCAGAAAGCTAAGGATCTGCCCCGAGTTGGCGGAGTTGTATCGTCGATTGGAAACCGTTTGGACGCTGATCCGCCCGCTCGATTGCTACCCCGACTGCTCCTTCGGCCAATTCGGAGATGTGCCGCCACAAGCATTGACGGCGATACTGGAAAACGTGTCTTGAGGAATCATGCAAAATCATTACAGGGTGGGACCGGTTTACCGTGCGGGCTTGATCGTCTGCGGAGGGATGTGCGCCGGGTTGGGAATCGCCGCCCTCGTGGCTTCGGCGATGCATCGAGAAATGTTCGCCCAGGGAGTGCCCGCCAGTATTCCGACTCCGCCCGCTTCCGCACTGGGATTCCTGCTTTGTGGACTCGCTCTGATTGCGGTTGGGTACTGGTTTCCTCACGTGACGTTGCTCTTCGGAACGGTGGCTATGTCGCTGGCGGTGGTTGTCGCGGGCGAATCGGTGTTCAAGATAGGGCCGCGCATGGAACACCACATCGCGCTGAGCCTGGGCGCGCTGGATTGGGACGGGCTGTCCCCGAACACCGCGGTGGTGCTATTACTCGGAGGAGCCGCATTGTTGTTGCGCCACAAAAGCCGTTGGTTCGAGAGCCGGCTTCACGTGATCGCCATTGTAGGATCGATGATCTTCGGCATTGGGATCGCCGGATGCGTCGGTTATACCGGCCAGGAATCCGACCTCACCTACGCCTGTCACCTGTAGGCCGGCCAAGTGGGCTCCGGCCAGCCTGGACTAAACAGATCGTCATAAGTGATTGCGCATCCGCTCCCTAACTGTCGCGGCTCGGTATCAGGTTCCGTACTGAGCCGCGAGCGTAAGGGAGCGGTTGCCTCGCAAACAGTAATGACGTCATGTTTAGTCCGCTGGAACTGGCGTAGTCAATAGATAGCAGTCTTTGGTGATCGTTCGTGAATAGGACAAACTTCGACAGACTTGTTTCGGAAAGTACCACAGCAGAAAGGGATGTCAACCGATGGCGTGGGACCGTGTTGAGGGACATCCTGTAAAAGGATAGCGGCCCGTGCTCGGGACAAGATGCATGCACGTCGAAAAGGGGAAGACAAAATGCTTAACGTTCTGCTTTATACAACTCAGCCCGTACTGGCGCTGGGTCTTACCGCGGCATTTGAGGAGGAGGGAGACTGCCACCTCGCCAGTATCTGTTCGACCACGCCATTGCTGCTGGAGGCACTCACCCGGGAGCGCTTCGGCGTCTTGCTGATTGAAGCAGCGCCCGAAATCAGCGCCGAGATGCTCTCCGACATCAAGGACGCGGCGCAGGGCACCCCGATTGTGATCTGGGTGGACGCCGTCTCGACGGAATTCGTAGCGCAGGCGATCAGTCTGGGGGTGAGGGGTGTTTTGCGCAGGAACTTGTCCCTGGAACTTCAGGTCAGGTGCCTGCAGAAAGTGGGAGATGGAGAACTTTGGGTAGAAAAAACGCTGATCGCGAGCCTGCTCTCGACCAAACGAATCGTGTTATCGCCGCGCGAGCGGCAGATTGCCACTCTGCTGGTGCAAGGCCTGAAGAACAAGGAGATTGGATATCGCCTCGGGCTCACCGAAGGGACCGTGAAAGTCTACTTCTCGCGCCTGTTTCAGAGAGTGGGTGTAAGCGACCGGTTTGAACTGGCCCTCTATGCGATCGAACACCTGTTGGGCGGCCGCTGCAGTCCCGCGGAAACCGAAGTGCCGCCAGTGCCCGTTGCTTCGGCCAGGCTGATTCCTGGGGCGGTCCTCACGCTGGATGCCGGGATGGCCCACCACCCGCTGGGTGCGCTATGACCGGCGCGAACCTTGCGGGTACACCCGTTTGGGTGGCCGCATTATGCGCTGCTGCATGCCGGGCCAACCGTTCGGATGGCGTCTCGTCGTATAGTATCCAGTGGCGATCCGGCCCGGAGTGCGTCCGCTATACCGCAATCGATGAGGTAACCGTCGAGCCTTTCGGTATCGCTCTCGCCCAGGGACAGATCCTGGAGGTGCGATGGCCGGCTGGGGATACCGGCTACCGGGTGGCGGTTCGCCAACGAGGAAGCCTCCGATCTTGCGGTCAAGGAGCCTGCCGTGCCTGCGCAACAGGGTAAGCCGCGGTCCCCGGCCATGCTCGATCGGAAGAGCCTGGAAGAAGCCATCGCTCAATCCAGCGAAGGCGTCGTCATTACCGATGTCGAGGGCGTGATTCGCTACGTGAATCCGGCATACGCCAGGCTGACCGGATACCGTGCCGACGAGGTGATCGGCAAGAAGCCGAGCTTGTTCCGGTCCGGCGTGCAGAATGAGACATTCTACCGGAACCTCTGGGACACGATCCTCGCGGGCAAAGCATGGTCCGGGGAACTGACCAACCGCCGCAAGGACGGGACTCACTATTTCGAGGAGATGAGCATCACGCCGCTGCGCGGTCCGGACGGTGCGATCAGCGGATTCATCGCACACAAGCGGGACGTCACCGGGCGGCACTGCGCGGCGGAGGCAAATAGTCTGGCCGCAGTAATCGTTGAAGCATCGGACGATGCCATCGTTTCGGCTTCCTTGGACGGAGTCATCCTCAGTTGGAATCGGGGCGCCGAACGGCTGTACGGCTATCGCGCGGAGGAAGCGGTGGGACAGCCCCTGGCGATGCTCGTGCCCGAGGAGCGGTGTTCCGCCTTCGACGAAATCTACCGGCTCCTCGCGCAAGGACACACCGTAGACCAGGTGGAAGGAACAGGGCTTCGCAGGGACGGCACCTTGGTTGCGATTTCGCTCACCGCCTGCCCGCTCCGCAACGGTGAAGGGCGGATTACGTCCGGGGCGGCCATCGTTCGGGATATCAGCGCCCGAAAGAGCGCGGAATCCACACAGTCGCTGTTAGCCGCCATTGTAGAGAGCAGCGACGACGCCATCATCAGTACGAACCTGGGCGGCGAAATCCTCAGTTGGAACAAGGCGGCGCAACGGACCTACGGATACGAAAGCCGGGAAGTGGTGGGCAAGAATGTCTCGCTTCTTTTCCCGCCAGACCGGTTGCACGAACTCCACAGCCACCTGGGACGCATTGCCGGCGGCGGGCGAGTGACCCATATGGAAACCGTCCGACTGGCAAAGGACGGGACGCCGATCGAGGTCAGTCAAAACGTATCGCCCGTCGCCGATGGCGCTGGAAGAGTGATCGCCATCTCCAGCACCGCGCGCGACGTGCGCGAACAGAATCACGCTCTGGAAGTGCTCCGGCAAAGCGAGGAACGCTTTCGGAGCGCCTTCGAATCCGCTCCGCTCGGCATGTTCCTAAGCGGGCGACTGGATGGGCGTTTCCTGCGCGTCAATTCCACGTTCTGCGAGTTGTTAGGCTACGCGGCGGATGAACTTCTACAGCGAACCTGGATGGACATCACGCATCCTGACGACCTGGCCGCGTCCTTGGCCGTGGAGGAGCAATTGGTGGCGGACGGCACGGTCTGCCCGGAACTGGAAAAACGCTATGTTCACAAACAGGGCGGATTCATTCCGGTCCGATTGAGGTTCTCCCTGATCGCCGCTTCCCCCGGCGCACCCGCCTACTACGTGGCACACGTGGAAGATGTCACCGAACCGAAGCGCATCGCCAGAGAGCTGAAACGCGCCAAAGAGGAAGCCGAGGCCGCAAACACGGCAAAGAGCGAATTCCTGGCCAACATGAGCCATGAGATCCGCACTCCCATGAACGGCATTATCGGCATGACGGCAATTGCGCTGGAGACGGACCTGAGTGCGGACCAGCGCGAGTACCTCACCGCCGTCCGGTCTTCGGCGGATGCCTTGCTGGTGATCATCAACGACATCCTGGACTTTTCCAGAATTGAAGCGGGGGCACTGACGATCCAGCCCTTTGAATTCAACCTGGAGGACGAGGTTGGAAGGGCAATTAAGGTCCTGTCCCTGGCGGCCGATCAAAAAGGCCTGGAACTGTCCTGCTTTGTATCGCCGCAACTGCCGGCCACCATCTTCGCCGATCCGGCGCGCCTGTCGCAGGTGATCATCAACCTGGTCGGCAACGCCGTCAAGTTCACCGCAACAGGCGAAGTGAGAGTAAGCCTGGAACTGGAGCCGGGGACCGCGTCGCCGGTCACGTTGCACTGCTCCATTGCGGACACCGGAATTGGAATTCCTTTAGAGAAACAGCAGGCCGTCTTCGATCCGTTCACGCAGGCGGATTCCTCGATTACACGGAAGTACGGAGGCAGCGGACTGGGCCTGCCGATTTGCGTGCGGCTCATCGCGTTGATGGGCGGAAAATTGTGGTTGGAGAGCGAAGCCGGACGCGGCGCCACGTTCCATTTCACCATCCCGGTGGGAACCGCAACGGGCAGCCTTGCCCCGCCGGCGGACCGCCGCTTGCTGGCCGGACTGCGCGTACTGATTGTGGACGATAACCGGACGAACCGGCAGATACTCGAGGAGACCCTCCATTATTGCCGAGCAATCCTAACCTCCGTGGCGTCCGCGGAAGAGGCGCTGGCTGCGCTCCGCGCGGCGGAACAAGCGGGCCGCCCGTTCCAGGTAATGCTGTTGGATTGCTACATGCCCGATATGGATGGCTTCATGCTTGTAGAAGAGATGCGGAGATCTTCTTTCCAGCCGATGCCGGCGACCATCATGCTGACCTCCGGAGGACATAGCGGAGATGCGCGCCGGTGCTGGGAAATGGGCATCGCAGCCTACTTGACCAAACCCGTAATGCGCGCCCATCTCCTGGAAACCATCCTGCGGATCCTGGGCCCCCGGACCTCGTCCACGAAGCCGGCCGGGCGCCTCAGGCGTCCTGCATCCGCGGGCGCCGGTATGGCGTTGCGCGTCCTGCTGGCCGAGGACAACCCGGTGAACCGGCGCGTGGCAACCCTCCTCCTGGAGAAGCAAGGGCACTCCGTAGCCACAGCCCACGATGGAACCACCGCTCTGATTGCAACGGTAGAGCAAGATTTCGACGTAATCCTGATGGATGTGCAAATGCCCGGCATGGATGGCATGCAAGCCACCGCTTTGATTCGGGCGCGAGAGGCAATCACTGGAAGCCACATTCCCATCATTGCCCTGACGGCGCACGCCATGGCCGGCGACCGGGCGCGCTTCATGGAGGGAGGCATGGACGGCTATGTTGCCAAGCCCATACGCTCCCGCGAGTTGTTCGATACCATCGCCGACGTGTTGTCTCGTTGTGATAATCGGAATGAATGGGAGCAAGACCATGTGGCAATTGCCTGAGAGCCTGCGGGAAATCGAGGAGGCCGGGGATGACAGCATTGTGTTGGAACTCATCGACTCCTTTCAGAGTGACACCGCCAGCCGGTTCGAACGCATGCACAATGCGGTCGCCCGACTCGACGCCGCCACAGTTAGGGCGGAGGCCCACGCAATGAAAGGCAGCGCCAGGCAGATGGGTGCGGAAGCTTTGGGCGCTCTATGTCAGGCAGTCGAAGCCGGCGCGCCGAAGCTGAACTGGCCTGAACTGGAATACCAGGTGATGCAGGGGGAGGAGCGCTTCGCTGAGGTGCGCGACGACATGTCCGAATACGTCAAAGCCAGGCAGCCCGCCGGCTAGCGGGAGTTCACTGCGAATTACCTTTGCTGCGATTCAGGGCTTGCCGCGGTTCGTCATTGACGGCAGTCTTGGACCCGCTGGATACACATATAAAATGAGAGAAAACGACCAAGTTGCTAGCATTTTCAAGCAATCAGACACGGCTTATTACGCCTTCGCGGCTCCCCCTTGCCAAACTCAGAAATGCGACCGGACATGTGTTTTCAGTCAAGAGCGGGCAAAAGCGGTGAGTTAACTTCGGGAATTAACTATTTGCCGTCTATTTGCACATGGGGTTTTTAGGGTACATTTCGTATATAAAGTCAAACATAAGCCAGCCTGATCCCCAAGACTGGTCTTAGTAGAGCCAGTAAATGTCGCCAATCACTGCTAGAACTCAAATGGCTGTATTCCGCCCCACTCAGGATGACTCTGAATCCTCATGCGCCTGTACCGAAAGAGGAAAGCGACCGTTGTCCGAGTACAGCCTTTCGGAACCGCTCATTCTTTGACAGACGTGGAAAGGACAATCGTTTCTTTATGCATGATATCGAAGCTAAGCGACTGGTCGAAGTTCCTCAAGGGAATGCGCGCGAGCATCATCCCTGGTATGCCGTCCGTGTCCGTGTCAAATTCGAAACAGTTGCTTCTGTCATTTTGCGCGAGAAGGGCTTCGAAGAGTTCTTGCCCCTCTATCGTGCGAAGCGCCAATGGTCTGATCGCATAAAACAGTTAGATCTCCCGCTCTTTCCGGGTTATCTCTTTTGCCGCATCAATATCGCCGGGGGGCTGCTGCCCATTGTGACCACTCCTGGTGTCCTGGGGATCGTGAGTGCTGGCAGGCACCCCATCCAGATCTCCGATCCGGAGATTCTGGCGGTTCAGTCCGTAATTCGCTCGGGTCTCACGGCGACGCCATGGCCCGGTTTGGTAGCCGGCGCTTCGGTGCTGATCGAACGCGGACCTCTGGCCGGCGTGGAAGGCGTCGTACTCGACGCCGACAAGAAATACAGACTGATTGTCTCCGTACCGATGCTCCAACGGGCCGTCGCCGTCGAGATCGAGCGCGAATGGGTCCGCCCGCTAGCGCAATCTGGCCGAAACTCAGGCGCCGTGCCGCTTGGTTATAGCTTTCCGCACTTACCGGGCGTCGCTTAGAGAACCGCGGACTGGTGCTTCTAGGACCTATGATTCGAATTCTGCTGATTGAAGATCTCGCGGTGGTTCGTGAAAGCCTGGCCATGGCGCTTGCCACCGCCGCGGACATGGAACTGCAGTGCTGCTCCTCGATTGAAGAGGGCATCGATCTCCTCAAGGGATCGGCCGGCCTGTTCGACGTGGTGCTGCTCAAACCGAGCGCCGGGGGGCGGAAAGCGGACGAATTGCTATCCATCACGAACGGGAACGGGCTTAAGGGCCGGGTCCTCGTCATCACTCCGGGTCTCGGCGATAGGGAGCAACGGTGGCTAACCGGCCTGGGCGTGGCCGGGATTTTTTCGAAACAAAGATCTCTCGTGGATCTGATCGGCGCCATACGCGACCTGGCCTGCGGTCAGGCCCGGTTTGACAGACAGACCGCAAGCGAAACTACTCCATACGGAAGGCTAAGCCGCCAGGAGCGGAGAGCGGCAGAATCAGTTTTGGAAGGGCTTGCCAACAAAGAGATAAGCGCAAATATGGGGGTCTCCGAAAGCTGCATCAAGGCGCTGCTGCAGCGCGTGTTTCTCAAGCTGGGGGTCCATACCCGCGGCCAACTCGTACGCGTCCTTATGGAAGAGTCGATCGGAGTGCAGCCCCGTTCCACTGGCCTGATGCAGCTTGCGGGGTTTCTGGGCCACCTCGGCAACCGGGACGCCGTGCACGGCGATCTTTGAGCCGTTATGGCTCGTCATGACCTTAGACTTGCCTGCTTTGCCCACCAGTTCTTTCTTCGGGCCACTCATGGTCTGTAATACGGATTCCGTCTTACACTGCCAAAGGGATTTGAATTTGTGACCTGCCCCAAATGCAAAACCGATCACGCCACCCGGTCTCATCGGGAAGGCTGGAGGGACTACGCTGTCAGCCTCTTCCAGCGCTATCCGTACCGGTGTAACGATTGTGGTATTCGCTTCTTCCAGTTTCGGCGCAAGCCGCCTAAGACCGTGGATAAGCCGACGTCTACCGAGAGGGAGATCCGAGCCACTCGTGCTACTAGCGAGCGGAAGCGGCGACGACGCGACTTCCTGCTCTACGGCTCGGCGCTGCTTTGCTACCTCGTCTTCCTTTACTTCATTACACGCGACCGAAGCTCCTCTACCGACGGCAATTAGCCTGGGGCCTGACATCGATCCCGCGCAAAACAGGGAAACCCGTGACCCGCCTCGTCCCGGCCGTATGCCACCGTCCGGCGAGTAACTTCAGATCCAAGGGCCTCTCCTCCTGCACTGGCAGGAACTGCGCGGCACCACAGAGCCCTCACTAGGCCTAGGTCTGCATGCGCCCTGTCTGAAGATGCGGCGTCGTGCCCGTCACGCCCCAGTAGACCGTCCCTTTCCTTGCGCTGGGTCCTTGCCATTGTTGCTCCTGTCCCCGGTTGACAGTAGACGAACGGACATGTACTAACGGACATATGCGAAAGACTCTGCAAAATAAGATAGAAAACACTTAGATTGTCTTATTGCACGTGATACAGTTGTTTTGCAGGGTTCGGCGCTGTGCGACGCCAGTAATACACACAGCGCGGGAAAGAAGCCAAGATGGGGCTCAGAATGCGTGAGCTACGTCCTGAAGTGAAGTAAGCGCCTTTTGGTCAGTGTAAGTAATAGCTGCGGCGCTCGGTTACTTTCGCCTTCTAGCCCGAAGGCCCCAACTATCAAACATGAATGCTGCGATCGCTTCCTCCCTGTGAACCAAGGCTGCGAGAAATAGCTTATGTCGAAAACGAGAACCCGTCTCGTGAACTTCCGCCTCACGGACGAAGAATTCGAGCAACTCAAGACCGCCTCCAGCCGGCAAGGCGCGCGTTGCGTTTCCGAGTTCGTTCGTCATGTGATACTGACAGCGCCCAACCGCTGCCCCGCGTCCAGCTCATACGATGACAACCTCATGTTGTTTGAGCGGCGCGTGGCCACCCTCGAGCAGTCCATGACCCGTTTTATCGAATCGTTTTCCAGCGCTCAGCCCCAGCGCGTCAACTCGGGCAACTAGTCTCGGGCAGTTTGCCTGTGTTTCTCGATGTGTGTCCCGAGCCTCGAAATGGTCATGATACGTGCGCCCTACGGCGTCAACCGTCGGCCCGATTGAAAGAAAACACTATGCGTTTGCTGATCCCAGTTTTAATTGTCACGGCCTGCGCTTCGGCGCAGCCGCCTGGCCCCAACCGCGCGATTTCGGTTCCCGAAGTCGGCGCCAATCTCCCGGCCCAACCCGTCGGCGCCAACGACCTGATCGCGGTCTCCGTCTACGACGCGCCCGAGCTCAGCCGCACCGTCCGCATCAGCGGCGATGGCTTTATCCGGCTCCCCATGCTCAGACAGCGCATCAAAGCGGAAGGCTCTTACCCGTCCGACCTCGAGACCGCCATAGTCAATGCCCTCCGTGACGAGCAGATCCTCGTCGATCCCTTCGTTACCGTGACTATCGCCGAGTACCACAGCCGCCCCATCAGCGTATCCGGCGCCGTCAGGACGCCCCTCGTTTTCCAGGCAGAAGGCCCCACCACCCTCCTGGAGGTCCTCGCCCGCGCCCAGGGTCTCCGCGAAGATGCTGGCCGCGAAATCCTCGTCAGCCGGTCCCAGCCCGGCCCGGATAACACACCCGTCCAGGTGACCCTCCGCGTCAACGTCCGCGGCCTGATCGACGATGCCGACCCCGCCCTCAACCTCAAGCTCACCGGCGGCGAAGAGGTCCGCGTCCCCGAAGTCGGCAAGATCTACATCGTCGGTAATGTCAAGAAGCCCGGCGCCTTCCCCGTGCAGGATGGCGGCGATACCACCGTCCTGCAGATGCTCGCGCTTGCCGAAGGCCTCATGCCCTTCGCCGGCAAACAGGCCTTCATCTACCGCCGTGAAGCCGCCGGCGCCAAGAGCGAAATCCCCGTCGCGCTCGACAAGATCATGCAGCGCAAGGCGCCGGACGTCCCCCTCCTTGCCAACGACATTCTGTACGTGACCGACCGCACCAGCAAGCGCATCGCCCTCACCACTCTCGAAAAAGTCCTCGGTGTGGGTACCGCCCTCAGTGGCGCCGCCATCTACACATTGAAGTAGCCCTTCGTGGGGCAGGCTTCAGCCTGCCAATACCGCACCCGAGCAATCATCAATATGCCTGACGAAAGAGACCTCCTCGCCATCCCCGCTCCCCAAACCAACGGCAACGGCAACGGCCATCACGTTCTGCCCGCCGTCCCCGATCTCGTCACCGTCTACCCGTCGTATACCTATGCCGATAACGGGTCCGAAGAGCCGACCGTCCCCCTCTCCCACTACGGGTGGATCCTCAGGCGCCACAAGTGGAGAATCCTGGCCTTTGTCGTGGTCTGTGTCGCCTCCACCGCGGTCGTCTCCTCGCGCCTCGTTCCCATCTACGAGTCCACCTCCACCATCGATATCGACCGCCAGGCCCCCGCCGCCGTCATCGGCCAGGACGCCGCGCGCATGGCCCCCAATGACGCCGA
>OCTA010006005.1_pt1 | contig 10430 bp, 7 predicted proteins | sample 1538991 | NCBI WGS metagenome assembly OCTA01 (sample SAMEA3539302, study PRJEB22396) | soil metagenome | biome: tundra; feature: field; material: soil | place: USA | collected 2010-05 | depth 0.15 m | reverse complement strand
GAGATGGTGCAGTATCAAGCAAATGATTTGGTGGGTGGTGAGGTAATTGCCGTGGCCATCCATGCCGCCTACGCGATCCGCGTCGCCATCCGTCACGAGGCAAATGTCGTGTGGGTGCTTCTTGAGAAATGCCGAACTGCGCCCGTAGTTCTTCTCGATCGGTTCCGGGTTGATGCCGCCGAACATCACGTCGTGCTGGCCGTTCAATGTGGTCACCCGGCAAGTCGTGCCCGCCAGCAGTTCTTCGAAGCAGCCTGCGCCCACGCCGAAGAGGGCATCGTGGGCAAAGCGGAGCTTGGACTTGGCGATAAGCTTGAAGTCCACCAGCCGTTTCAAGGCGGCGAAGTGGGCGGGCCGGATGTCCTTGATCCTGATTTGCTTTGCTTTGACTCCGTCGACCAGGGCTTTGGTTCTGACGGGGCCCTGATCCAAGAGCTTCTCCACTGCCATGCAAGTGGACGGCTCCGATGAGCCGCCAAAATAGGACTTCAGTTTGAAGCCGTTAAAGGTGGGAGGATTGTGGCTGGCGGTGATCATTACCCCGCCAATCGCATGCTGGTCTTTAACAGCGTAGGACACCGACGGCGTGGGCGTCGGGCAGGCCGTCAGGACCACCTGGAAGCCGTTGCCGGCGAAAACCTCCGCGCTGCGCTGGCCAAATGCGTCTGAGAGGAACCGCCGGTCGTAGCCGACAATGACCTTTCTTTCCGTCCCGGCCACCGGATTCGCGCTCCAGTAATCGGCCGTCGCCTGAGCGACGCGCTCGACATTTCCAAAGGTAAACTCATCCGCAATGATCGCCCGCCAACCATCCGTCCCGAATTTGATGCTCATAGTTTGTGATAGCCACACCCCGGCTCCCCCACCCGAGGCAAGCACAAAGGCCACTACAGTTGAGCAACTTCCTTGAAGTGGAGCGACAGAAAAATGCGCCGCCCGCAGCGCGGAAACCAAGGACTCCTGGTCCGTCGGCTATGGAAACTATGGAACCTCGGTCCCCTGCGAGGAGGCACTCGAGCCCTCCCCGCCGGGGCGGGCGCGACGGTGGGATCCGTCGCGGAGGCGGCTTGCGCGGCGGCGAGCTACTTACGCCGGGCGAGGAAGCCGATTAGCAGACCGATGCCAAAGGCAACGCCAATGGTCTGATAAGGACGGTCGCGAATTACTTTGTCGGCAGCTTTGGCACGCTCGACAGCTTTTTCCTGCGCGCGCTGGATCACCGCCTTGAGATCATCGACCAAACGTTCGGTGACCTCGGTGCGGACGGCGTCGTCGCTCGATGATTCAGTGAGGGTGTTACCATGTCTGGCTTCCATAGAGTTCCTTTCGTTTAGGATGACTGTGTTTAGCCATCTGTTCGTTTGTTAGCTTTCAAGTCAATATCGGACGCGCTTTCCGCGTGTCAATGGATGGGAGCGAACTATTTCAAACCAAGTGCTGGCGCGACCCAGAGCGCCACCTCCGGTTTCGGCAGGCGCACGGAAGTGGATAGCAGACTCGAACCCGGACTTACTTGCAAACGGGTGTTAGAAAAGTCGCGGGGCGACGGCTTGCTCGCGCTTCTTACCACTTGAAGCTCTAGCCGCGAAGACGTGGACACGGGCCGCTTCAACAAGCTTGCGCATTTTCTTCACGGCTGCGGCCAGGCTGGGCCGGCCAAAGAGGGCGGTGCCGCTGATGAAAGCATCAGCGCCGACGCGCGCGCACTCGGGCGCGGTCTTGAAATCGATTCCGCCGTCCACGCCGATATTGTAGGCGAGGCCCTTGTCGCGCCGCCAGGCATCAGCCTGTTGAATCTTGGGCAGCGTTTCGTAGATGAAAGACTGTCCGCCGAAGCCGGGATTCACCGTCATAATCAGCAGCGAGTCGATCTGCTCCAGATAGGGTTGGGCCATGGAAATGGACGTGGGGGGATTGACGACGAGACCCACTCTCCTGCCCAGCGACTTGATCTTCCAGAGCAGCGGCGTAACGGCCTCGCCCAGCTCGACGTGGATGTTTATTTGATTTGCGCCCGCCTGGGCAAATGGCTCCAACAGAATCTCCGGTTTCGAGCACATCAGGTGCACGTCGAAGAACAGCTTCGTGAGCGGGCGCATCGTTCGAACCACCGCCGGGCCAAAGGAGATATTCGGCACGAAATGCCCGTCCATGATGTCGAGGTGCAGCCAATCGGCACCGGAGGCATTCACTCGTTCGACTTCTCGGGCCAGCCGGCCGAAATTCGCAGCCAGCAGTGAAGGCGCTATAATCATTGGCATACGCTAATGAGAGGCTAAGCAATTGTCGAATCAGGAATTCCTGATACAGAACCCGGATGCCGGCGCCGAATTTCGGCTATTACGGGATCGGCCACTTGCAACCGTGCCAACCGAGGCTTTTCAGGCCGTTGCTGGTGCAGGGGTTCCCAGGCCCGGCAGCTTCGGTGGAGCGGGCTTGGTCGGCGTTTCCGGCAGCGGCGTCCCCGCGGGTGCGCCTCGTGGCGGCTCAACCTGCGGCGCCGGCGGCGGTGGCGTGAACTTGCCGGTCCGCACAATTTCGTCCACCTGCTGCCCGTCGAGCGTTTCGTATTCGAGCAGCGACTTGGCAATCAGCTCCAGCTTCTCGATATTGGTGGTAAGGAGATCTTTCGCGATCTTGTAGGCATTGTCGATGATACGCTTGACTTCGCCGTCAATTTCCTGGGCGGTGAATTCGCTATAAACCTTGGCGCGACTCACCTCGCGGCCCAGGAAGACATATTCGTCATCATCCCCGTATTGCACCATGCCCAGCCGGTCGCTCATGCCCCACTGCGTGACCATGGCGCGGGCCATGTTTGTCGCCTGCTGAATGTCCCCCGCCGCGCCGCTGGAGATGTCGCCCGAAACGATTTCCTCGGCGATGCGGCCCGCCATCATGACCGCAATCATATCCAGCATTTCTTTGCGGCGGCGGTTGAGGATATCCGTCTTCGGCAGCGACATGGTCGAGCCGAGGGATTGGCCGCGGGGAATGATCGTGACTTTGTGCAGCGGATGCGTGTGTTGCAGCACCACATTGATCAGCGCATGCCCGGCTTCGTGCCAGGCTGTGCACTTCTTGTCCTCGTCCGTCATGGCCAGACTGCGACGCTCGCGGCCCCAGCGCACTTTATCGCGCGCTTCCTCCAGCTCCAACATGCCCACGGCCTTCCTATTCGTGCTGGCCGCCAACAGCGCGGCTTCGTTCAACAGGTTCGCCAGCTCCGCGCCCGAATAACCCGGCGTCCCGCGCGCGATGACAGACAAGTCAACCGCAGGCGCCAGTTTCACGTTCTTGGCGTGAACCTTTAAGATGGCCTCCCGGCCACGCACATCCGGCAGATTGACAGTCACCTGACGGTCGAAACGGCCCGGCCGCAACAGCGCCGGGTCCAGGACATCCGGCCGGTTGGTCGCGGCGATGATAATGATGCCTTCCTGCGTATCGAAACCGTCCATCTCAACTAGCAAGGCATTGAGCGTCTGCTCGCGCTCGTCGTTGCCGCCACCCAATCCATGTCCCCGGCTACGGCCAACGGCATCAATCTCATCGATGAAGACCAGGCAAGGCGTGTTGCGGCGCGCCTGTTCAAACATGTCGCGCACGCGGCTTGCGCCGACGCCTACGAACATCTCCACGAAGTCTGAGCCGCTGATGCTGAAGAAAGCGGCATCCGCTTCCCCGGCGATGGCCTTAGCCAGCAAGGTCTTGCCCGTGCCCGGCGGGCCAATCATCAATACGCCTTTTGGGATTCGTCCACCCAGCCGCTGGAACTTCTTCGGGTCCTTGAGGAACTCAACCAATTCGGAGACCTCTTGAATAGCTTCCTCCACGCCGGCGACGTCTTTGAAGGTCGTCTTGTTCCGCTCTTTGGCCAGCAGCCGAGCCTTGCTCTTGCCAAAGCTCAACGCGCCCTTGCCCGCCATCTTGATCTGGCGAATGAAGAAGAACCAGATCAGCGCCGCAATAATGATAATTGGCAGGACGCTCAGCAGGAAGCTAAACAGCATCGTGTTGGGCTCACGCGGCTCGAACTGCGGCAGGCTGAGCAGCTTCTTTTCCAGGTCCGGCAACAGCCGCGCTTTGGCACGAAACGGTACCTCGACCCGTTTATCGCCCTCCATCTTCCAGTACTTGCCGGTAATCTCCCGCAAGTCCGGGCTTTGTGGGTTGTAATTGATGGTCGCCTGGACGATCTGGTTGGATTCCACCTTTTGCTGAAAACCGTACTGGTTGAGGAAATCGCCCGGCGTATCCATGCGATCCCTGAACAGCATCAGCAGCACGATGCCGCCCAGGATGGCAATCCACACCACCATGGTACGCGGCGGTACTCGGAACTCACCACCCTTCTTGGGGGTCTTCTCGTTGTCGTTATGTTTGTTGTCGTCAGACATCTTCGAACCGGCTGCGGCAAGCTTAACACGGCAAATCGGGCACCGCAACCAAGCCAATTAAAGCCGCTTCCAGCGCCATTGCAAGCGGCGAATCGTCTCGTTGGTAAGCTTGAACCGTTCCGAAATTCGCATCCCCTCCACCCAAAACACCTCCCCCTTCGACGTGGCGGCCACGATGAGCCGGCGACGGCGGTCGCGCGGAATCTTCTGATTGGTGAAGAAGTCCTGCAGCTTGACCGGGCAGGCCATGCCAATCGGCTGAAAACGATCACCGGGGCGCCAATGGCGAAGCCGGACTAGCGCACCGACGCTGTCCGCGTCGAAAGACTCCCTTCCAGCCCCATGCTTGGCCCGCCCAGGCGTTTTCAATGGGTCGATTCGCCACGAGATTCGAACCCTATCGAACTCGACCTCCCCTGCCCTGCCCTTCAACTCCACGTTCATGACACTCGGCTTGAATTCCTCGGGCTCAGCGGTCTGCAGACGCACCAGTCCCGAGTGCAGGCGCATTGCACAAAGTGGCGCAGGCGTCCCGCCTGTCCTCTGACTTTCTTGCTCCAGTTCCAATCCAGGGGCCTTGGCACCGCCGTGAGCCTGCTGCACCTGACTGACGGTCACCGGCCGGTCCGCGCTGGTTCGAAGCCGTTCCACCAGTTCAAAGTCCGGGACAATCCCCTGGTTCAGCAACTGCAACTGCACGCAGCGGCGCTGCACCGCCACCGGCAAGTGGTCAAAGGAGGGTGAGGGTTGACCGGTCCTCCGCGGCTTACGCAGTTGCCCAAGCCACTCACGTGCCGCCTCAACCGCGAATTCGGACTCCACTCCAATGATGTCCATCGCCCGTGAGATGGTTTTGTCCAAGGCAGGCTGATACTTCCTTCGTAGCAGGGGCAGCAGTTCATGCCGGATGCGGTTTCTCTGATAGTCGAGCACCGTATTACTCGCGTCCTCCCGATACCGAAGCCCTTGTTCGACGGCATACTCCAAGAGCACAGCCTTCGGCTCATCAAGCAATGGATGCACCAACTCTATTTCCGGTTCGCTGGGTGATGGATTCCGCCATTTCATCCCTGCCAATCCCTCCCCGCCGCTGCCGCGCAGCAGGCGGAGGAAGAATAGCTCAAGCTGGTCATCGGCGTGATGCGCCAGCGCCACACTGGGGATGCGTCCTTGCGCCGCCGCTCGCGCCAGAAAATCATGACGCAGCTTGCGTGCGGCCATTTCGAGCGAAAACCTCTGTGTGCGGGCGAAGGCACGAACATCCGCCCCCTCAGTCAGCACCGGGAGCTTGAGCCGTTCCGCCGTGCGCCGCACCAGGCGTTCGTCGGCATCGCTGCTCCGGCCCCGAAGCCGATGATTGAAATGCGCCGCCATGAGCTGCCAGTGATGCTTTCGCGCCAGCTCATGAAGCACATGCAGCAGCACGACCGAATCCACCCCACCGGAAACTGCCACCAGGATTGGCTGGCCCGGGCGAAAGAGGCGACGGGTGCGGATGCTTTGCTCAACGTGGTCTAGCAGTTCGCTCACGCCCGGATGCTATTTCAGCAGCCCCCTGACGCAAGGAGTATTCGAGCGACCGGCGTGCCTGGCCAACTGGGCTGCCGCGCCTGGGTCAAACAACCTGCAGTGGCGTGAATTGCTTGCCCAGGACAGGCTCGCTCCGGGTCTTGAGCCAACCCTCAAGCACTCCAGCATACACGGAGCGGAAGTCCACCTGGTACTTCAGGTCGCCCTGGAACAAGTCCGCAGGTGCCAGGCTGGGGTACCGGCCCAGCAACCCGGCTTTCACCTTGTCGCCGACCACAAACATGGGTGCGGCAGCTCCGTGATCAGTGCCCCCGTTGGCGTTTTCCGTCACGCGCCGGCCAAACTCGCTGAAAGTCATCACGAGCACGCGAGGCAGATTCCCCTGCCCTTTCAAGTCCTCAACGAATGCCTTCATGGAATCGCCCAGGTCCTTCAGCAAGCGGTCCTGCGCATTGACCTGGTTGGTGTGCGTGTCGTAGCCGCCTTGGGACACGTAGAAGATGCGGGTTGGCAGGCCGCCGCCAATCAGCTTCGCCACCAGCTTGAGTGAATTGCCCAGTTGGGAACCCGGATAAGTCGCCAGGTTGCTCACGCGGCTGGCGATGCCGCGGATGGTGTCCGAGCTGACCTGTGCGTCAAGCGCCGTGCGTTCCAGGAAGTCCAGCACGGACCCGGCGTGCCTGACCGGCCCGTGGAGGGCATTGATCGTGCCGCCGGAGTTCTCGACTGATTCCGCCTCCGGCTGATTCAGCTTACGAAAGGACTCCTCAGTGCTGCTCATCTCGCCTGGGCGGGATCGTCCTCCAGCCATGAAGCGATAGTTCTGCGGGTTGTCCAGGCTGACGCCCGTGGGGTGCATGGCAGCGAAGGCCTGCGGCATCTGGCGGCCAATGGAAACGCCGATTGTAGGGTCGCAGCCCGAGCAGGTGTTATCGAAATACCGCCCCAGCCACCCGTAGCGCTCAAACCTCGCCGAATCACTTGCCGTCTGCCAAATCTCCGTGGAACGGAAGTGCGACCGGTTCGGGTTCGGATAACCCACGCCCTGCACGATAGCCAGCCGGCCTGCATCATACAGCTCCTTGAAACCCGTCAGGCTGGGGTGCAGCCCAAGATCGTTGTCCAGCTTTAGGACCTTCGATTCGGCCAACCCGATCCTCGGCCGCGCGCGATGGTAGTAATCATTCGTGGCCGGCACCACGGTGTTCAGCCCGTCGTTGCCGCCGGCCATTTGCAGGATCACCAGGATGGTGGAATCACGTCCAGTGGCCACTTGCGTAGCCCGGTCCGCCGCCTCGGCTTGCATCGCCGCAAAGGTATTTGCCAGGAACGTTGGCACCGTCCATGACAGCGCGCCGCCCAGGACCGTCCGGCGCAAGAACTCGCGCCGGGTGTGGAGAGTAATATCGTCTTTCATAATGCAACCAATTCACCTCATGCAATTCATGTAACTCGTGTAATCTAACGCTTGTAACTTATGTTACCCTATCTCACGTCACCTGATACTCCGGCGTGCTCATCACCAGCCGGATGGCATTGAGGATGGCGCCCTCGTCCAGACGAGGCTGCCCGTCGAGGTACTCCCGCAGGACTTTGTCCTGGCCTGGTGTGAGCTTGGCCTGCAGCAGACGCCTTTCCAGGGCCGGGACGAGCGCCTCTGCGTCAGTGCGCTCCTTCTCAGTAAAGAGCTTGTCCACGTCCACCCCACGCATGTGCATCTGGTCCAAACGCCGCGCGAACTGCCGGCTGGCGTTGGGTCTTTTGGGGTTCATGCTTGCCACTGCAGGCGCCAACTCCCCCTGCACCAGCGTCGCCGCCTCGTTGTAGCGCGCGAGCAGCGTGTTTGTGGTGATCCAGCTCAGGCCGCCATCCCATCCCTTGACGTTGGGCGGCGCGAACAAATCCTGGCCCAGGTTTCGGGTGAGGCCCAGGCAGACCAGCGGCGGCGGCAATGGGCGCTCCAGCACGCGCACACTACCCACCAACCATTGCACGGGGCTCTTAACCTGATTGCGAATGAGGGTCGGCGAATAGAACTCCTCGCTCAAAAACATCGTCCGCAGCAGGGGCTTGAAGTTGTCACCGCCGCCCCGGAACGTCGCAGCCAGCGCGGTGGTCAGCTCCTCGGACGGCCACTCCCCAGCGAAGTAGTTCCATAGCTTGGCCGAGATGAACCGGGCGGACTGGGGTTGCGCCACCACCATTTCAAGGAAATCCTCCCCATTGAAGTATCCTGTCTCTCCGAAAATGGTCTTGCTGCCCCGGTCATGCCACATGGGCCGCGCGACAAAGTCTTGAGTCTGCCGGTCATAAGACCAGCCCGTCAGCGCGCGAGCACCCTCGGTGATGTCCCGCTCCGTGTAATGCCCTTCGCCCAGCGTGAACAGCTCCATGACCTCCCGGGCGAAGTTCTCGTTCGGATGCTCCTTCCGGCTCTGCGCCTGGTCCAGCCAGACCAACATCGCCGGGTCCTTGGCGACATCGATCAGCATCTGCGACCAGTTGCCCGTGGCCAGTCGCCGGAACAGGGCGTTCTGGCGCCACATCAGATAGGCGTCCCGCACCTTCTCCGCGCTCGTGGCAAAATGCCCGTGCCAGAACAGAGTCATCTTCTCCTGCAAGGGCCGTGGGCCGGTCGCCATCAGTTGCAGCCACCATGCGCGCAGCTCGACTATGCGCTCGCGCTCGTTCTGCTGCTGCGCACGCTGCATCTTCTGGCGCTCCTCGGGGCTGGCATGGCGGGCGGCCCTAAGCCTTTCCGCGAGCTCCGGATCGGGCTGGGCCCAAGCCGGGGCGGGCGTGGTCTCGGCAATGCTCTCGAAATCCACCAAATGCGACACCGCCCGCGCCGGCCCCAGGGCCAGCAATCGGTTGATCTCAGTTGGCGGCCCCCCAAAACCCGCGCGGTTCAGCAGGTGGGCCGCCGCCGTGAAATTCCAGTTCTCGCTTAGTAACGGCTTAAGCATAGATAATGATAGACGTTAGCACATGTTGAAAGGTTTCACTGACTTGCTGTCGCCACTCTCAGCCGTCGGCCTTGCCAACGTGAAGATCTCGGGGATCGAGACTGCGGCCAATGCCCCAAGCCCCCACTGGCTGGCTTCGGCATACCCAGCCCGCTGCGAACGTGTTGCTGGCGTGTTGTAAGCGTGATGTGACGGTGGAACTTCGATGGTTCTTCGATGGTACTTCGATGGATCTTCGAAGGAATTAAGGGGTTTTTGACTCTCTTCCCCCAAAAAGAAAAAAGGGCGGTTCGGTTTCCCGAGCCGCCCCCAAACCCAATCACCTTAAACAGAACAGAAAGACAATCTGCACGCTGACTTTGTCACAACCGGCGCATTGCCGCAACCCAGGGCGCTTCTGAAAGTTGCCCAAGAGATTCACCGGGACAAAAAGGCGGCCCGTTCACCCGAACGGGCCGCCCCAACCTCAACCAGCTTACTATGAAACCCAGGTCGGCGCTCTTCTCACAACCGCCGGCCTGATGCAGTCCAATCAACACTGCCATTATGAGACCGCTGCCCCGGTCACTTTATTCAATCATCAGCCAAGAATTCTTCTGGTGAGGCATGCCAGGGTTGACTTTATCGGCCGGCAGGGCTCAATTGGCGGCCAATTATTGCATCGTTAGCCATGACCCCGACTAACCAGCGCCCCAAAGAAACGTCTGACCGGCTTGCCCGCCGTGCCCTTTTCGGCTTTGTGCTGACGTTCATCTTCTCCCGGGCGCTGGTGTTCTTGATCATGTCCCGCTGCATCCCCAACCTTTTCTTCTTCCTTCATGGTACGCACGTCCACCACCTGAACTACGGCATCTTTCTCCTCGCGGCGGTTGGCGGTTACGCCCTGTTTGCCCGGCCGGATGGACGCACCGCCGAGGCCGCCGCGCTGGCTTACGGGTTCGCCCTGGCCCTCACCTTCGATGAGTTCGGAATGTGGCTCCACCTGGGCGGCAGCTACTGGCAACGGGTCAGCGTGGACGCCGTGATCGTCGTCGCGGCGCTGATCGGCCTGGTCGCCTTCGCCCCGTCCCTCAAACGCCTGGAAAGCCATCATTTCTGGGGCTTTCTGGTGCTCCTGCTCGCGGTAATTGGCTTTGCAGTCGTGGTCATCGGGGCGGGCGGCTATCTCGGCGGCCTCGTGGGGCCAACACTCCACGACCTTGAAGCCTCCTCCTCCCCATAAACGCTGCTGCGGACCAGCCGCGCGTTTCCCGCAGGCCCGGCTTCCTTCCCTTGGAATCATCCTGGGCCCCACGTGCAACACTTGCGAATCCCCAAAACCATTTCCTTGGACTGAGCGTGGACTGCCCGTGGAAGCCAAGCATTCCTTTCCTGGCATTATCTCGGGGCTGTCTTGGACATTCCGGGAAGCGGCGATGCTGGGAGGGTGTTTTGAGCGCCATGCGAGCGGGGGGCCACGGTGTTGCTACGGTATTGCTACGGTATTGCCCCGATGTGGGTCACGCAACTCACTGATTTTGAGCAGGTTGTGAAG
>OCTA010006004.1_pt1 | contig 10431 bp, 6 predicted proteins | sample 1538991 | NCBI WGS metagenome assembly OCTA01 (sample SAMEA3539302, study PRJEB22396) | soil metagenome | biome: tundra; feature: field; material: soil | place: USA | collected 2010-05 | depth 0.15 m | reverse complement strand
CGAAGGCGCAGGCCGACGAACTCGCGCAAAAAATCCGCGCCGTGCTGGAGCCGCGCGGACGCTGGGTGCAATACAGCTACCAAATTGTGAAGGATCGCAGCCGCGGTGCCGATGATTTCAAATTGCTCGCGTCCAAAATCGTCTGGTTCAATCTCCCGCCCGCCCGCGTCAGCGTTTTTCAGAAGTAGCTCTTCAAAAGCTCCAAATTCCAAGCTCCAAGCTCCAGAGAATAATCAAACACCAACCACCAATGCCCGCGCGTGAAATGTTTGGTGCTTAAAGTTTGGTGTTTCTCTGGATGTTGGAGCTTGGTGCTTGGAATTTTTTACGATTTCAACGGCACTTCCAGCACGTCACCGTCGCGCAGCAGCAAGTCCGGCGAATTCCAATAGGGATACCCGTTGACGAAATTGATGCGGCTGCAATCCAGAATCCGCTCGTCTGCCTTGTTGGTTTTCAAATCGCGGCGCGTGACTTTCACCCGTGAAAGGTCGGAGCCGGAGGTCAGGGCATTTTGCGCCGCCGAGCTTCTCAAAACTTCGCCGAGGTAGGTGCCAGACGGCGTCCAATTATTGAGCGGCACTTGCACCGTTTGTCCGCCCGCCACGACCAGCCGGACTTCGCCGGCGGTCTCCCGGAAATGCCAGATGAGCTTTCGCATTTCGTTATCGAGCCAGATGTCCTGCTCGGCCAGCGTGTGGCCGCGTTCGGGAATTTCCACCACGTCGCCGAATTCCAGCGGCAGGTCCCTGGCAAAATCCAGGGTGTTGGTCGCGGTGAGCAGATTGACTTCAATCCGTTTCTCCGCCGCGCCGTTGGCGCCGGGCCGAACCACGGTCACGCGGATGAAATCGGGAAACGGAGTTTGCTGGCGGTAGCTTTCATGGGTTCTGTAAATCAATTCCAGCAGCGTGAAATGATTCCAGTGATTCGTGCCCTGGCGGAAAATGTCCGCCGAGAAATTTGCCGCCGGACGGCTCACGGCGATGCGGTCCCAGTTCGGCAGATTGTCCAGCGCGCCGTGCTGCCGCAGCAAGTCAGCGAGTTCGCCGGCCAGTTTGATTTGTTTGGCGGGATCCACCATTCCAGGCTGCGGTCCGCTGGTGTGTTGCTGGACAAAATCCTTGAGTTCATCCAGCGGTGTTTTGCCATTGCCGGTGCGCACGTTTGGATTGGCCTTGGCCTCCAGCAACAGTTCAAAAACGCTGCGGTCGGCCCGCACATACGCCGCCCGATGCAGCGGTGTGACGCCATTCCGGTTGTGGAAGTTCGGATTCGCGCCGTGCTTTAGTAAAATCTCCATCGCCGGAACATTGCTCTCATTGGCGGCAGCACCCAGCGGCGTCCATTCGGTTTCATCCGGGGTGACCGGATCAACGTTTGCGCCCGCGTCTAGGAGAGCTTCAAGCAAGTTGGTATCGGGCAGCGCGCGGAACAGAAGTGACCGTCCGTCAATTTGCGAATCTTTCGGGTCCGCCTTGAATTTCAAAAGCAGTTGCACCTCGGTCAAATTCGTGTTGACAACCGCGCCGTCAAGTAAAGTCCAGCCATCCCAGCGGCGGGCATCCGCTTTTCCGCCGGCGTCCAGCAGCGCCGCCAGCAGGTTCGTGTCCGACAAGGCGTGGAACAAAACCGACTGGCCATCGGTTTGCGAATCGTTCGGGTCGGTCTTAAATTTCAGAAGCAGTTTCACCATCCGGAGCTGGCCACTCGAAACCGCGAGCGATATTGGTGTCTCCGAACCGCGACCGACCGGGCGGCCGAACCCACCCAAAACAGAAGGCTGCCAATCATCCTCTCCTTTTGCATTGGGATTCGCGCCCGCTTGCAACAACAGTTCGGTGGTAGCGACATCCCTGACGTGAATGGCTACCAGCAACGGCGCGTTCAGCTTGCCGCCATTGGGATCGGCCTTCGCCGCCAGAAACAGTTTCACGATTTCCGGCGAACCGCTGGCGGCGGCAACGCTGAACGGGGTTCGTCCGTTTTTGTTTTCCAGATTCGGATTGGCGCCCGCTGCCAGCAGCGCTTGAATGAGTTTCACCTGCTTTTTCTCCGCGGCTGGAACCAGCGGAGTGTTTCCAAAATCGTCCGGCACGTTCACGTCCGCCTTGTTCGCCAGCAAAACTTCCGTGACGGCCTGATAGCCAATTTCTACAGCCATGTGCAACGGCGTTTTCCCCTGCCAGGCTATCGCATTAATATCCGCTCCGCGGCTCAAAAGAAATTCCACCATCGCGCGATTGCCCGCGTTCGCCGCCTGGTTCAAAGCGGAGACTTTGCCGGCATTCACCTCCGCGCCGTGATCCAGCAGAAACGCCGCGACCTTGAGCCAGCCGTTGATCGCAGCATTTTCCAGTGGCGTGTGTCCATGACCATCCGGCGCATTGATCAAGTCCGGGCTGTTTTGGATCATCTGCTGGATGCGGACAATTTCCCGGGCTTCGTCGTCGGTCGCAGTCGGCGAATTTGCTTCAGCGGATGTGGTGGCGGGGTTCCCGGCGACCGCCGAGTCCAGAGAAAGTGCGTGTGCCAAACCTGCCAGTCTTTCCTGAATTTTTTTGCCGAGACCATCCTGAATCACCAGTGCCTTCTTGACTTCGGGATGCTCGTCCCCGTGATCCACTCGCAGCTGCAAAAGGTCAAGTTCACGTTGATTATATTGGTAGATCAGGTTGATCAACGTGGCATCCGTCAGCAAGGTTGGTGCAACTTGCCGGACTTCAGACAACGGCATGGCCTGGAGTTTTTTTACCAATTCCAGCTCCCGTGATTGCTGACTTGTAACAATGGCCGCGACGCGTTCGGCGAAATGTTGCGAAGCGGAAACACCCATGCCCGCGAGATCCTGCCGGCTCAACGTGGCGAGCGTCTGCTGATCCGAAAAATCGCGAAGGATGCGCTGGTATTGCGCGGCGGCTTCGTTGGTCCGGCCCTGCGCGCGGTAACATTCGCCCAGCCGGAACACCGCCGTGGCCGCGAGCTGCCGGTCCTTGTCGAACTGCGCCGCGAGCGTCGAGTAATCGGCGATGGCCGCGTCGAGGTTGCGGCTGGCCTGCTCCTCGAACAGGCCCTGTTGCAGGAGTGCGGTGAGGTCGTTGGTTTGCGCGCGCAACATCGCCGCGGCCAGAAGAAAAATTCCAAGACACAATTTTGTTTTCATAATTCGAACGATTCCAGCCTGCCAAATTTTGTCCGCCCAATTGTCACGCTTTTGCAAAATCGGAAGAGAGGAGGAATTTTTTATAAGGAAACCAAGAAACCATGAACCGACGGGAAAAATTCCTGGTTTCCTGGCTTTCTTATAAAATCGCTTGTGAGTGTGGCTTGCCTGTGTTGTGTCAAATCGTTTCATAAATCCAGTTTGTATCCCACGCCATGCACGGTCTTGAGCCAGCGAGGCGCATCGGGATTTTTTTCCAGCTTGGCGCGCAGGCTCGCGACGTGGTTGTCCACTGTGCGCGTCGTTGGGAACGACGTGTAGCCCCAGACCACGTCGAGAAATTTTTCGCGCGACACCGGTTCGCCCTCGGCCTCGGCCAGCAGCCGCAGCATGGCAAATTCCTTCGCCGTCAGATGAATTTCCTTTTTGCCGCGCGCCGCCGTCTGCCGCGCCAGGTCAATTTCCGTCTCACCCAGTTTCAGTTTCACCGGTGATTTCGTTTTGCGTTCCGAGCGGCGCAACAGGGCGCGCACGCGGGCGAGCAGTTCGTCGGTGCTGAACGGCTTGACGAGATAGTCGTCCGCGCCGGCGTCGAGGCCGGTCACGCGGTCTTCGATCTGGCCCTTGGCGGTGAGCATCAGCACCGGCACGTCGGCGCCGAGGCGGCGTAATTCGGCGCACACCGCAAAGCCGTCAAGCTTGGGCATCATCACGTCGAGCAGTATGAGGTCCGGCTTTTCGGCGAGCACGCGTTCGAGGCCGCTCTCGCCGTCGGCGGCGGTGAGCGCGCGATAGCCTTCGCCCGCGAGCAAATCCGCCAGCGCGGTGCGCATCGGCGCTTCGTCTTCAATGATCAAAATGCGTTCCATAAGAAATCAACCACGGATGGACACGGACAAACACGGATGGAAAGGAGCGCGGACAGCCTTGTCCGCGGGTTGTTGCGACGACAGAACTCGCGGACAAAGCTGTCCGCGCTCCGATTGATGGCGTTTCAAATCTGTGTTCATCCGTGTTTATCCGTGGTTAAAGTTTCGGCCCGCAATTCAATCGTGAACCGGCTGCCTTGACCGACTTCACTTTGCACCCGCACGCGTCCGCCATGCGCTTCCATGATATGTTTCACGACGCTCAAGCCGATGCCAACGCCTTGCGTCTCACGGCGCAACTCGGAACCGAGCCGGTAAAACCGCTCGAAAATTTTCTCGTGTTCCGCCGCCGGAATTCCCGGCCCGTGATCGGAAACGGACAAGTTGATAGTTGATGGTTGATGGTTGATAGTCGCCGCCTCGCCGCCATTTTTAATTTCCAACCCAACCGTCACAGTCTCACCTTTTGGTGAGTGTTTGACTGCGTTGTCAATCAAGTTGACCAGCGCTTGCTGGATCGCACGGCCATCCACATCCAATTCGATGTTGGGCGTTGAATGTTGAATGTTGAATGTTTCCAATTGTAGCTTCACGCCTTTTTCGTTGGCATACGGTTCCATGAGTTTCACCGTGGTCTTTGTCAAAGCGACGAGATCCGTCGGCTCGAATTCATATTGTTTCCGGCCCTGTTCGATGCGCGAGAAATCCAGCACATTCTCGATGAGCGACGACAGCCGGCGACATTCCTGCACGATGAAACGGAAGTATTCACCCTGTTTGGCCGGTTCGGAAATTTTGCCGCGCTCCAGATTTTCCGCCATCAGCCGCACTGACGCGATGGGCGCGCGCAGTTCGTGCGACACGCTGGAGACGAAGTTGGATTTCTGTTCGTTGAGCTGCAACTGCCGGACGAACGCGCGCCGCGCCGCCAGCAGGCCTATCAACGCCGTGAGCGCCGCGCCCAAAATCAGTGCGACGAAAAGTTTTGCGCGGCGGCGTTCGGCGGAAAGCATTTCCGCGCGGCTCGTCAGGTAGAAATTCACGTTGAAACGAATCGCGTCCTGCGCAAAAAGGCTGCCCGCCTTCTGCTCGGCCGTGCCCAGCAGATTTTTTTCATCGGGCGCGGGCCGCAGCGGCGGAATGGGAACGCCTTCAATCGAGAACTGCGCGGCGGCGTAGGGCGGGATGAGGTATTTGTTTTCTTCCGCCGCGCGGATGAAGATCGTCATGAGCACGTCCGCCGGCACGAACCAGACTTGGTAACCCTGCCCCGACAGCGAGACTCCGTTGTAGTCAGTCCCCGGATTCAAAAATGTCGCCGCTTGAAAAACCGCCAGCGCGGAGTTGTCCACCGTCCAGTGCGACCACCATAGTTTTTTCCACGGCTGCAAATCGGGCAATGACCGCAGTGAAGCCAGCTGCCGGTGCACTTCACTTTGCTGCTCGAAACATTTTTGCATCCAGACAAATTCCTCCTGAAGGCGCACATCCGCACGATTGGTCAGGGCCTGTGTCAGTTCCAAAAGCCGGGGTGAAAGAATCGAAGGATGCGTGAACACGCGCCACCAAACCGATTGCAACAACGACTGGTTCAGCACTGCGTTGGTCTCGGTCAGCAGTTGGGCGCAGCCGATGTCGGCGAATTCAACGCCCGTTTCCGACGGGAAGAACCCTTCTGAATTGTAGGCCAGCCCCTTGATGCCAACGCGCACCAAGTCTCCCGCTCGCAACGCAGCCTCCGACGGATGGCTGTCGGCAAACGCCTGCCCGCGTTTGTCCGTCTCCTTGCGATTTCGCGCCGCGCGCAAATCTTCCCAATGTTTCCGCTGCTCCAGGGTCAGCTCCACATACCATTTTGGCGGCTGCGGCGCGGCGGGAAAATCGGGCGGCTGAATCTGCCGGCCATCCGCCAATATTTCCGCCAGCGGCAAAAAAATTTCCGCCAGCTTGAACCGGGGATAATCGCGTTCCCACTTCGCGATGTCTGCCGAAAGTTTTTCATCCGGGAACCCGTTCACGAAAGTCACGCTCGGTTGGCTCTCGGAGCGCACTTCCATCATCCACATGTTTTGCAACGACAGAAAACGCCGCAGTTCCTCGTTCACCGAGGCGCGCATTGCGCGGGCGAGGCTTTGCACGTCTCCGGCTGCCCGGCGGTGTGCATCGCGCTCGACCGTCTGCTCGTCCTGTCGCAGTGAGACCAGGCTGGCCGCCGCCAGCACTACCACCGGCAACATGATGAGCGCGCCCTGCCAGAAAAATGTGGGAGGATTTTTCCCCGGCACAAATCCCGGCTGCGTGCGCAGCTGTTTCCGCGTTTGAAGAAATTGATGCAGGAGAACACCGAAGGCGATGGCGAAACCGGCAGGCAGCAGCAGGCTGATGAACAGCACTTGGTTCACGCGGTGCAGGACGATGAATGTTTCGCCAAAAAAAACTGTTCCAAGCATCACTAGCACTGCGCGCAATTGCCAATGCCGCAGCTCCAGTGCATTCCGCGCACGCGCCCGGAGCCGACGGACATACAGGTGCGCCCCCAGGCAAACCAGCACGAACGCGAGCACCAGCAGCAAGATGAGAATTCCATCAGGCATGATTTGGTCGCATGGAAAAACAAGTGCGCATGAGTTTGATTACCCACAGCCTGCGGCAACCGCAAGTTCCAGTTGTCACGGTTTTGCAAAATCTTTCAAAACTCCAAGCACCAACCTCCAACATCCAGAGAAATTCCAAACTTCAAGCACCAGACATTTCACACAACACATTGGAGCTTGTGGTTTGGTGGTTCTCTGGATGTTGGAGGTTGGAATTTGGAGCTTTGTCCGTCACGAACATTCAGCCAAAAACCATTTTGCACACCGTCACCGCCACAACCACGCTGGTAAAATCCGCCGTCAAGCCCGCCAGCAGCGCGTGCCGCGTGCGCTTTATCGCGACCGAGCCGAAATACACCGCCAGCACGTAAAATGTCGTCTCTGTGCTGCCGTAAATCGTTCCCGCTGTCCGCGCAATGAGACTGTCCGGGCCGAACTGCTTCACCAGTTCCGTGAAAAATCCGAGCGACCCGCTGCCGCTCAATGGTCGCACCAGCACCATCGGCAGCAAATCCGTCGGGAAACCGACGACGTTCAGCACCGGAGACAGCACGCGGCTCAACATGTCAATGCCGCCTGCCGCACGAAACATCCCAACGGCTACGAGCATGGCCACGAGATACGGGATGATGCGAATGGCCACGTCAAAGCCTTCCTTCGCACCGTCCACGAATTCCTCATAAACCTTCACGCGCCGCAGCGTGGCAAACAGCGGAATCGCCGAGAGCAGAAACGGAATCGAGAGCAGCGAAACCGCGCCGACGATTCGGATGAATAAATTTTGTTTCGCCGTGTCAGCGGAAATGGGCAGGCCGAAAGTTTCCGGGAAAATCATTCGCAAAAAAAGAAATGCGAAGAACAAGAGGAAAACGGCGATGATGACGCTGCCCCACCATTTCAACGGCTGCAAGGTCGCGGCTTCCTTCACGGCGGCCTTTTCGTTTGTAGCAGCCGACGTGAGGAGGCTCTGACTTTTTTTTATTTTTCCAGTTTGAGCCTCGTTACCTCGGCTGCTACCGGGATCGGCCAGTCGGAACATCGGCAGCTTGCTCAAGAATTTTGCCATCAGCACGCCGGAAACCGCCGCGCACGCCGTGCAAATGATTGACGTGCCGACGATAGCCGTCGGGTTCGTGGATTTGTTCGCCGCGAGAATGGCGATGGCAGTGACAGGAATAAGCTGGATGCCGCTGGTGTTGATGGCGAGAAAAGTGCACATCGCATTCGTCGCCGTGCCGGGAGTTCGGTTGAGCGATTCCAAATCTTTCATCGCACGCAGGCCGAGCGGCGTGGCGGCGTTGCCGAGGCCAAGCATGTTGGCGGCGATGTTCATCAGCATGGAACCCATCGCGGGATGCTCCGGCGGCACGTCGGGAAAAATTTTGCGCATGAGCGGACGCAGCGCCCGCGCGAGCAAGGCCACGAGTCCGGCGCGTTCCGCGAGCCGCATGATGCCGAGCCAGAGCGCCATGATGCCGATGAGCGCAAAGGCGATGCCGACGACGGAAGTATTGGCCATCTCCAGTGCTTTGTCGGCGACATCTTTGAGCTGGCCGTTCCAGCCGCCGATGAGCACGGCGCACACCATCAGCCCCAGCCAGATGTAGTTCAACATGGGGAAACGCTAAACAATTCCGGCCCAAATTGCGCGCGGAAAATCCCGCCCAACTGAATTTAGAATTATTCTAAATCTTGACGTGCGCTGTCCGCCGTGTAGATTTTCTACCGGCGATGAAAATGCGCAGCCAGCAGCAAGACGAACGGCACCTGACCGAACAGTTGGGCGCCACAGGGCTGCGCCTGACGCCGCAGCGGCAGCAGGTGTATGACGTGCTGTTGCAGAAACGCGACCATCCGACGGCCGAGGAGGTTTTCATCCGCGCCAAGAAGGCGATGCCGGAGATTTCCCATGCGACGGTCTATAACTGCCTCGATGCGCTGGTGAAAAGCGGCCTCGCCCGACAGGTCAACGTGGAACGCGGCGCGACGCGCTTCTGCCCGAACATGACGGAACACGGCCATTTTCATTGCAGCGATTGCGGAAAGATTTACGATGTGGGTTTGCCGCATGAACTGCCGGGCATGGCCGTTCCGCGCGGCTTTCAAACATTAGGTTATGATGTGACCATTCACGGCGTCTGTGCCGATTGCGCGAAGAAGAAATAATTTTTTTACGAACGATGAGCACTGCCACGGAAACCATCGAGAGCCTGGTCAAACAGGAATACAAATACGGCTTCGTCACCGATGTCGAATCTGAGTCCACGCCGCCCGGCTTGAGCGAGGAAACCATCCGCCACATCTCGGCCAAGAAAAACGAGCCAGTGTGGTTGACCGACTGGCGCATCAAATCATTTCGCCACTGGCTGACGATGCCGGAGCCGACCTGGCAGTTCGTCAAGTATCCGAAAATTGATTTTCAGGCCATCAGCTATTTCTCCCAGCCGAAACCCAAAGGCGATGCGCCGAAAAGCCTGGACGAAGTTGATCCGAAATTGCTGGAGATGTATGAGAAGCTCGGCATTCCGCTGCGCGAACGCGGCCGGCTGGCGGGCGTGGCGGTGGACGCGATTTTTGATTCCGTTTCCGTCGGCACGACGTATCGCGAAGATCTGGCGAAGAAGGGAATTATTTTCTGCTCGTTCAGCGAGGCGGTTCACAGCCATCCCGACCTCGTCAAAAAATATCTCGGCTCGGTCGTGCCTTACACGGACAACTATTACGCCGCGCTGAATTCCGCCGTGTTCACCGACGGTTCGTTCTGCTACATCCCGAAAGGCGTGCGCTGCCCGATGGAGCTTTCGACTTATTTTCGCATCAACGCCGCGAAATCAGGACAATTTGAACGCACGCTCATCGTCGCGGATGACGGCGCTTCCGTAAGCTATCTCGAAGGCTGCACCGCGCCGATGCGCGATGAAAACCAGTTGCACGCGGCGGTCGTGGAACTCATCGCGCTCGACAGCGCGGAAATCAAATACAGCACGGTGCAAAACTGGTATCCCGGCGACGAAAACGGCGTGGGCGGCATTTACAATTTCGTGACCAAGCGCGGCCTGTGCAAAGGCAAAAACTCGCGCATCACCTGGACGCAAGTGGAAACCGGCTCGGCGATCACTTGGAAATATCCGAGCTGCATTCTACTGGGCGACAATTCCAAGGGCGAATTTTATTCCGTCGCCGTCGTCAACAACATGCAGCAGGCGGACACCGGCACGAAGATGGTTCACATCGGCAAGAACACCAAGAGCACCATCGTCTCGAAAGGCATTTCCGCCGGGCGCGGGCAGAACAGCTATCGCGGGCTGGTGAAAGTCCAGAAGAGCGCCACCAATGCGCGCAACTTCTCGCAGTGCGACTCGATGCTCATCGGCTCGAAGTGCGGCGCGCACACGTTTCCGTATATCGAGGTGAAGAACACGTCGGCGTCCGTCGAGCATGAAGCCTCAACCTCGAAGATCGGCGAAGACCAGATTTTTTACTGCAACTCGCGCGGGCTGTCCACGCAGGACGCGATCAACATGATCGTGAACGGCTTCTGCAAGGAAGTGTTCAAGGAATTGCCGATGGAATTTGCCGTCGAGGCGCAGAAACTTCTCGGCGTGAGCTTGGAAGGCAGCGTGGGATAAGACACTAATTACACGAATTAACACGAATTTAATTCGTGAAAATTGCTGTAATTCCTGTCAAAATTGTAACGTGAAATAGCACGAACAAATTATGGAATCAGATCTAGCCATTGATGAAGTGCGCGAAATCCGCCGGAAAATTTCGGCGGAGTTCGGCCACGACCCGCGCCGTCTCA